>Ga0114968_10001874_pt1 | contig 16209 bp, 18 predicted proteins | sample M_130807_EF_Meta_FD_87020 | JGI IMG/M metagenome (GOLD analysis project Ga0114968, IMG submission 87020) | Freshwater microbial communities from Lake Montjoie, Canada to study carbon cycling - M_130807_EF_MetaG | ecosystem: Environmental > Aquatic > Freshwater > Lake | place: Lake Montjoie...
CTCCTTCTTCTTGCGGTCCAACTCGGCGTGCAAGGCCGCGAACTTCGCTAGCGCCGCGGCCCCGTCTGCGCGCTGCTTTTCCACGGCCTTGAGCGCGGCCTTGGCGGCCTCGGTCTTGGCAACGTCGGTGGCGCTGAGCCACGCGAAGTAGAACGCGGGCTTGTCGAGCGCAACCACGTTCAGGCGGCGAAGCGTATCGGACAGCGACGGGCTACGGCTGAAACCAATGGCCTCTCCGGCGTAGAAGCCACGGAGACGCGCGTCAAGCTTGTTCCGCTTGTTCAGGTCGTCTCGCACGTCCTGGCTGAACGGGCCAATCCAAGCGCCGCTCCGGCCTCGGGCGTAGGCCGCAGCGAGCGCCTGGCTGATGAACTTCCCGGGAGCATCCGGGCTGAACTTCATCGCCGTTTCAACAAGCCACTTGACCTTGGGGTCCGTGCCAGCCGGAATCGCGCTGGCGCTTGCGCGTAGGGTGCCAGCGGCGATCATGCTGCCCGTCGAAAGCGGCTTGTAGGACGACTTGGCCGAGGTGGCCGCGGTAAAGGATGCCGGCTTCAGCGAGACGACCGACGACGGGGCAGCGAGCGTGTTCGACGCAGTCGCGGAGGTCGGCGACAGCTTGACGCCGAAGTTGAGGGGAGCGAGCCCGAGGTTGTGATGGTAGGTCATCGTCGATTCACTTCTTGATGGTGGTCGCCAAAAGAGCGCTGCGCAGCGTAGATGCCAGAGTGGAGGATGGCGCCCGGAACTTCAGCGCGGCAGCCGAGAGCGCAACCTTCGCGGTAGGGCTGGGCGCAGAAATGAGGCTACCGAACACGGGGGCTCGCACGGTCATGCCGGTGAGAGCAGCGGCCACTTGCTGCCTGGCCGCAGTCTGACGCGGGCTCGGCTGCGTCAAGATGTTGGTGAGCAGCTCGTCGGAGATGCGGATCTCATCGCCGTTGGTGTTCGGGCCGAAGTTGATCCCGCTTGGCCAATACCCGACGTTGGCGCCTTGCGCCTTGGCCTCGGTGTACCAGTTGCCAAGGGCCGTCACCATCGCCGACTCGTCCTTGGTCGAAACGGGCTGGCTCTTGTCGAGGTACTTGGACTCAACCAGCTTGTTGTAGATGACGTCGGAGTAGAGGTGGTCGCCCTGCGAGAGACGGACGTAGCCGTCCTCGTTGTTCTTGCGCCACATCGAGCGCGGCTCGCGCAACAGGGCGTAAAACACCTTGTTGATGCGGAGATCTTTGGACTCGTTGGTGTTCGGCCCGAAGTTGAACTCGCCCCTGGCACCAGGCCAAAGCTCCTTGGCTCGGCCCATCCTCACCCAGAGCGAGCGCAGGGCGCGCATGAAGGGCGCGTCTTCCTTGAGCTGACCATCCACGCGGGGCGCGGTGACGAGCGGAGAAACAGCTTGCAGGCGCTTCAGGATTGCGAGCATGCCGCCGAGCACCGCATCGTCTCCGACGCGGCCCCAGTCCTGCTCGTGCTCGAACTGCTGCATGTAGCTGCCCTGCTCGAACGGGGGCAGCTCGCCGGAGTTCGTGACGGCGATTTCGCCAAGCCTGCTGTAGCTCATCGAACCCTCTTGTGCCGACGACGGTTGGCCACCATCTCAGGAGAAGGCGCCGCGGCCAGCTTACGCTTCTGCCGGCGCTTCTTGACCAGGCGCACGGCAACAGCGCCGCCCACGAAGATGAACGTGCCGCCAGCCATCCAGGCCCAGCGCGGCATGCCGTGGAACTCGCGCATGAACCAGGAGAGCGGGACTTGCTGCTCGGCCTTTTGAAGCTTCGCCACCGCAGCGTCGATGCCAGCAAGGGCCTGGTTGATGGCGTCCGAGTTGTTGCTCAGGGCCGACGCCGCGGCCTCGCCACGCTCAAAAGCGGCGGCGACCGAGCGAAGGAACCCGTCAAGCGACCTCTGGGCCACCGAGAAGTACATGCAGCGGCGGTACTCGCGCGCGACGCCGATGTTGATCTTGGCGATCTCGGATTGGACGTCGGCCAGGACCTCGTCGCGAATCTTCTTGGCGAAGCTTCCGTTCGGGTCGTCCTTGGCGGCGACCTCGGTCTGAAGAGCCGGGATGTTGGACACGCCAGTTACGATCTCGGACCGCGCGGTCGTAAGCTGCGAACGAAGCTGGGCAAGCTGCTGAACGGTCTGCTGGGCCTGATCGGAGGGCGCACGCAGGGCCGTCGACACGATGCTGTCCACCTGAGCGAGCGCGCCGGGAACGGCGGCCACGTTCTGGGCGGCCTTCACGACCGAGTTGGCGAGGGCCTCGAAGCCCGACGTCATCGCCTTGGCGTCTCGCGTGATGGCCGCTCGGCCACCAACCAGACTGGCGAGCGCCTCGACCGTCACGACCAGGCTCACGGCGGAGGCGGTTGCGGCGGCCTGGAATGCCTGGTCGCTGTCTCCGCTGACGGCAACGGGGAACCCGGGGACGAAGACCGTAGGAGCGCCGACCTTGCCGTAAGCCGACTTGACGATGCTGGTGACGAGCCTGGTGACGGTATTCAGCGGCACTGCCGCCGAAAACTGCAAGCCCACCCATAGCGTGCCAGACGCGGCGCCGCCGCTGGGGTCTTTCATCCAGCCCGAGGTCACGAGCGTCGGAACTGCCTGGATTGCTCCAGAGAGCTTGTATTTGGCGACCTCCTCGATCAGCGACTGTCCTCCCTTGCCGCCGCCGTAGATAAGCTCAAGAGCTTGAGCTGCCTGGGCATCCGAGATGGCGACGAGAGGCACCGCGACCGCGACCGACATCCCGGCTGGCACCGGATTTGGAGCCGCAACGGGCTGCTTCATCAGCGCGCACTCAGGCGGCACGATGATGAACGGGTTGCCCGAGGTCGGCGCGCTGGCCGCTGCTCCGATCTTGCCGAGACGCTCCCTGGCGCTCGGCGAGATCTTCGACAGCCCGCTCGGCATCTTGTCTGCCGACACGTCGGCGCCGATCGTGTCGGGCACCTTCGGCAGATCTTGGCCCATGCCAGTATAGCGGTAGGTCACAGCTCTCTCCGATTTCAACGACGCGTGCGGCGGCGCTTATTTGCCGAGACGGGCTTCTTCTTGCCGACGGCCATGATCGCGATGCCGGCGATCAGGACGAGACCAACGCCTCCGACGACCGCCAACACCTTGAGAGTATTGTCTTCGGCCGGCACCTGAAGCCCCGGCGCAGGTTGGCGCGGAGCGCCATAAATGGACTGGAAAGCGTCGAGGACGCCCGGCCCGGTCGACGGCTGACGCATGGGAACGGTGGACTTCTGCGAGCCAGCCCCCGAAGCGTCTTTGCCAGACGATTGCGCCGACTCCTGGGCTCCCATGCCTCTGAAATGGCGCATCATCGGGTGCGCCGCCTGCGCCTGTTCGGCTTCAGCGATCCGCTCGACCGCATCAGGCTGATGAGCGCGATGGTCACGCCGGCAAACCCGAGAAGCTCCATCCGCATCGCTCGCGCGTCGCGGTCCTGCTCGCGCAGTTCGGCAGCGGTCAGAGCCGGAGCCGGAGCCGACTCAGAGCCAGCCTCGCCCAAGTGCCAGTTCGTCAGGTAAGGAGGGACTGTCTGCGCCACCATGGGCGAGACCTGCCCTCGGAGACGCTGCGGCTGGCCGTAGTTCGCCCAGACCCACGGATTCATCACGTAGGCAGGCTGGTAGCCGAGCGACCTGTTCACCCTGTAAGACATCAGTAGGCTCCGTGATGGTAGTCGCCGAAGCCGGAGGTGCCCTTCGGCAGAGCGGCGGCCTTTGCCTGCGCGAACTTCGCCATAAGCGTCGCAAACTCGGGACGGCTTCGCATGAGCGCAGGAACAGCAGTGGGGGCGTCTGGAGAAGCCATTGCCGCCATAAGGTCCATGTATGCGCGCTTTTCCATATCGGCGAGGGTTGACCAGAACGCGGAGAACTGCTGCTCGGTCACCTCGGGAGGACGTCCCTTGCTTGCGGCCAAGCCAGCGGCCCACGCCTGTGCCGAAGTTGGAGCGGCGGAGGCGGCCACCTGCGGCGCGGGCGCCGAGGCGGCTCCCGCGACGACCAGGTTTGCCACCGGGCGCGCGGACTTCTCCGCGTTCATCATCTTGACCTGAAACGAGCCGAACTCAGGGCGCCGCATGAACTCAGGCAGCTTCGACGGCATGTCGGAGTCAGCGGTGCGCCCAATCTCGGCAACAAGACGCTTCTCGTCGTCGCTCAGCGTGTTCCAGAGCAGGCTCTTGAACTGTTCCTTGGTCAGCATGACGAGCTGCGCGGACCCCTTGCGCGCGGCTTCGCGGCCCTTCTGCATCTCATACAGTCGGTAGACGTCGTCTGCGCTCGGGACCGGCGGAGGCGCCACGTTCCGAGTTTCGCCACCGCCAGAAGAGAAGGCGATCGTCATGCCCTTGGTGAAGAAACCGACCGCAACGGGATCCTTCTCCGTTCTCGGATCGGACATCACCTTCTGCATGTCCGAGTACGGTCGCGCATAGATCGCGACCGCATAATCCTTCTCGGCGTCGGTCAAGCTGTTCCAAAGCTGATCGTGCTGCGCACGCGACATGAACATGCCAGGCCCGGCCGTCTTGACGTGAGCATCGTAAAGCGACCACGCGCCGGCGGCGCCAGGGCGCCCCGACTTGCCCTTGCCATCGGTAACAAGACGGTAGGCGAGGTACCCGCCGCCAAAAGCGACGGCGACGACTAGGAGAGTGCCGACGGTATCAGGGTTCTTCCGCATCTCACTTGTCCTGAGTCTCAAGCTCGGCAATACGAGCCTTCATGGTCGAAAGCTCGTTGGCCTTCATCTTCTTGCTGCGCGGGCGCCAGTAGCCAAAATAAAACCACGCGCCGCCGACCGAGAGCGCACCAGCGGCAAACATCGTCGCCGGATGCAGCGCGAAGCTCTTGACGTTGTCGATGAACCCAGGCTGTGCCGGAGGCTCCGTCCCCATGGGAATGCCATAGAGCGGATACGGTGCCATGCCGGAGACGGCGGGCGCCCCGCCAGAAGCTTGAGCTGCGTACTGAGCGGGGTTCATCACTTGCTCCTGCGGCTACGACGCCGCTTCTTGTTCGCCTTGAGACCGAGCGCGCTCCGCGTGTTGGCAACGACAGCGGCCGTGACCTCCTGGCCCTTCTTGGTGTGCGTGGCGATTGCCCAGATGGCAACGCCGGCCGCAACGCCGAGGGCCACGTTGCGCACGGTGTTGTCCTGCGCAATCGGAGCGGGAGCGACGGGAGCGACGGGAGCGGGAGCGGGGGCAGCGGGCTCGCTAACAACTTCACCCATGCCAGCGGCTGCGGGCGACTGATACAGCTTGGCGATGTCAGCCTTGGCCGCCGCCTTGTTCTTCGTCAGAGGGGCGAGGTTCTCGACCGCGCTCTTGCGGAGCTTGGCCTTGTTCTTCACGACCTGGGCGCCCATCGCGTCAAGGCTTGGCAGCCGAGTTCCGCTGCGACCCGAGGACAGGTCCGAGATCGCCGCGTGCATTGCGCAGTGAGCGATCGTGTCCTGAAGCGCCTTCTGGGCGGGCATGCCCATTCGGATCATACGCTCGGCCACCTTGTGGCACTTCTCGGCCATTCCGGGCCCGAGCGAGCCGATGGCTCGGACAAGGAAAGCCTGGCGCTCTGCCGGGGTCGCCTTGGAAGCGGCCTCAAGCAGCACGACCGACGCGGCGTCGCGGCCGAACTTCTCAATGCGGCTCGACTGAGTCAGCGTCCCGGGGCGAAGGTGGTTGGTGAACGGACTGTAGGTCCGATCGATCATCGGGCGCCCACGAAGGCGCGGCACCGTCGTCGAGAACGTCACGCCGCCGCCCGAGGGCTGAACGACACGCCAGTTGTCGGCCACGACGTCGAACATCTCGCTCTGCTGAGTGCCCAGCTCGTCTTCCTCGGCGATGTAAGCCGGGAACGCGTACTGGTGGGAGAACGAACCGTCCTCCGCGCGCCAGGTCACGCCCTCTTCCATCTCGAAGATGCCGTTGCCGATGACGGCGTCCGAGCCCGAGGCGAACTCGTAGCTCGTGCGATCATACATCGTCTCCGGGTCGACGTCGGCATTCGACGGCATCCGGTTCATCTGAGAGGGCTGGTACTGGCTGACCTTCATCACCGAGTCGACGGTGATCTCAGCCGCATCCTCATTACCAGACAGATCGGTCCTGGCCATCGACATCGGACGATACCCTCCGCCCGCTCCGGGCCCCCACGGTGAAGCTCCGAACGTCGTCTGCTGAGCGTCCGGTCCATCATACTCCGGCTCCATCTCGTACTGAGAGGTGCCTTCAACATCAGGAGCGGGAGCCGCGCCAGATCCTGGAGTGGACCGAACATCCTCCTGTAGGTCGTCATCCAGAAAGGTCCCCTCGGACGAGATGTCCGCGTAGTCCTGAATGTCGAGGTTTGCGTTGCCACGCATGGTCGGAATCGCCATGTCGTCGCTACCAAACAGATCCAGATCGTCCAGCTCGTCGCTCATTGTGTCTCCGGCGCGCACTGTGACTCAAAAATGATGCGTTGTGAAGCCGTCACTTCAGAACGACGACGAGGCCAACGATCGCAAGCAGGGCTACTCCGCCGCCGATCGCGACCGTGCGAACCATCTCGCTCCTGGAGCGGGCCTGGATCTCGGCCAGTCGGAGCGCCTCGTTGGCTCGCTGTCCGGCGATCTGAGACTCCATGGCGATCTGGTCTCGGTTACAGCCAGCGACGTTCGCTGCCGCCGCAGAGCCGGCAGTCAGCGCGCCACCCTTGAGAATCCCGCCCGTGAAAGTCTCGGCGTATCCGGCAACCAGGTTGCTGCCTCCGGCGCCCATCACGCAGAAGCCCTTTTGCAGGTCCTGCATGAAGTCAGCGCCAAGGCCAGACAGCGCCTCCGTATCGGTGCGAGCCCTGGAGGCAACAAGGAGTTGTGCCGTTTGCTCAGCCAGGTGGTTGGCAACCGCTAGTCGGATCGCATCGAACATCGCCTGGCTGTCGCTGACGCCCGCCGCGAGCAAACGGTCGTATTCGGCGCTCGCCACCGACGCGAGTCTCGGCTGAATCTTGTTGACCTCGGAAACGAGCGTTCCGCGCCGAAGCCTTGCTGGCTTGCGGGCAACGGTCAGGAGGATGTTCGACGCGATGAGAGAAGACCGCGCCAGGATAGGATCGGTCTTAGCGGCGGCTCCAACTCTGATCTGCGCGGCCATCACTTGCTCCTCGAACGACGATTCTTCTTGACGGCGGGCTTAGCGAAACCCTGGCCGAGCGCGTACGCGAGGGCGAGGGGGCCAAGCAGGCCGCCAGCAAGAGCCCAAAGCGCCGTCGATGTGACGTCGCTGGACCTCCGGTAGCCGTGGTAGGCAAGCGCTCCGGCGAACAGCGCGTTGACCATGGCAAGCGTGGCCAAGCCGCCGCCCATGAACACGCCGGACAGCCCGCCGCTCTTGTCGGTGGACTCCTTGACGCGGAACACGGTCAGCGTCGGATCGACGGTGCTGACAGGAATCGCCCTCAGCCCCGGAAGGCCGCCGTCTTGAGCGTAGTATCCACGTTGCGATTGCTGGCGCATCTCACACCTCGAAAATGGTGTACTGCTTCACCCGGTCGAGCATCTTCTGAGTGCGTCGCCCGGCAACCGGGTCGAGCACGTACCAGAGCTTGGTCCGGGGGTCTTGGGCGCGGCAGAAGACGTGCGTGTGGGACTTCGGCTCGCCCATCCGGCGCGGCTGAAAGCCGACGGTCACGAAGTTCACCTCAGCGCCGACGCATAGGCATCCAGCCGCGATGGCCGTTGCCATGTCATCGCAGTCGAGCGCAGAGACGCCAGCGTTGATGTCGTCGATCATCCGCTCGGGGTCTCGGATCATCTCAACGTGCAGCGGGTCGCGGGTATAGCGGCCCGCGTTGCCCCACCAGCGGCAGATGGCGATGATCTCGGACTCGTAGGCCTTGGGCCGAACCCGGTTGACGATTTGCTCGGTATGGCGCCGAACCTTGATGGAACGCTCGCCGCGGTCGCCGCGAACCAGCTCGACCATCTTGGCAACGGTGTGGTCGGTGCCCCGATAGGGCTCCACCGTGCCAACCGCTTGGTTGAACGACGGAGCGTAGTTTTCGGCTCGTAGTCGCATGAGTCAGCCGGAGTGTCGCACGAAAGATACCGTCAGCGCAAGTCATCGGCGGGTCGAAAACTTGTCTCCGTCGCGCACGTACACCTTGGGCTGAGAGCGCCCTTGGACGACCGGCCTTGCCTCAGAGTGCGGCTCGACCTTGATGTCGACCACCTTGGCTCCGTCGCGGGTGATGACCATCGCGAAGTGGCTGCCAGGCAGAATGGACATGGCCTTGAATAGGCGCGCGGGCATCGCATAGGCGAGGGCGCCTGGAAAACGGACGATGGCCCGATCTCCCTGGAACAGAGCGAGGGTGCCCACTCGACGCTCCTGCTGGAGCTGAGGCGGGGGGCCTGCGACTACGGGTCGCCTCGGGCCAGAGTAGTTTCCGATGCCTTTCACGGCGCGGATTCTACCACACGGCGGCCCGAGGCAACCCCTGTCGTCATCCGACGCGCTGCTTGAGCAAGGTCAGGGCCTCGATCGTGAACTGCTCGCCAGCGGGGGTTGCCCCAAGCGAGTTGGGCTCACGCTCCTTGATGACGGAGACCAGCACCTTGGGGGGCTTAGCAGTCACCTGCTTCAAAATGGCCGGGGGCCACTGGGAGACCATCTTCTCGACGAAGTCTTCGGGATCGTCGCCGCCGGCCACGCTCTCGTGAACCAGCTTGGCGATGACGCCGATGGCCTGCTTTTCGATCTCGCTCAACGCGCCAGTATCCACTGCCTCAACCTCCGTGGACTCGCTGCTGCGCGAGGTCCGCTTGTTTGCCTGTGCGGGGATGGGCTGCGGGCGCTTAGGCGGCGCAACCTGCTCCTGCTCGGGTGCATCGTCGTCCACACCTTCCCACGGCGGACGCTGCTTGGGCAAGCCGGCTCCAAGGTTCTGCGTGACGGCAACCCGCTTCTTGACGGGCTTGCTGGGTGCGGGAAGCAGGCCCGCCTGCTGACGCTGCTGGAGCTGGCGCTGCTGCGCCATGAGCTGCTGATGGGCAGCCTGGGGCATCATGCCAAGTCCACCGGTCCGCGGGTCGGTCACGACGACCATCGGCCCCTGCGGGGTCTGAAGGACGTCGCCCACCTTGGGCTGCGGGGGCGGTTCGGGTGCAGCCGGAGCGGCGGCAGAGCCTCGGCTGGTGAGGGCCGCGATGATGGCGGGAAGGTTCTCGCCGATGCCCTCCATCACGGGCGACAGGGTGTCCTTGACCATCTCGGCCACGCCCCCGCTCAGGCCGCCGCCAGAAGAGCTTGAGCCTCCAAGGGAGAAGCCACCAGAGGGGGCGGACTGAACGGGCGACGCGTTGGAGTTTTCCAGGCCGAGGGCTTCCTTTGCGTACTCGCGAAGCTCCTTCATACGCTGGATCTGGGAGAGCGGGTCGGAGTTGTCGGTGATCTTGGTTCGAAGCTCCTGAAGCTCGCCCAGCTTCCGATCGACCTCGCCCTGAAGCCACTGGATGCGGCTCTCGTAGGTCGTCTCCATCGAGCTGATGCGTGAGCGATACTGGGTTTCCAGGTTGACGGCCTGGGACTCCATCCGCTCCTTCCAGGCCCGCTCGCGCTCATCGAGCATCTCACGGAACCGCTCCTGGTCACGGCGGCGCTCCTCACGCTCGCTGATGAGAAGAGCCTCGATGCGGCCCTCACGGCTGCGAGAGGACTCGCGCTCTGACTCGATGCCGCGGTTGTGGGACTCACGCATCGAGGACTTCTCCTCTTCGTGCCCACGCCGCATGGAATCGATCATCTGCTGGTTCTGAGACCGGATGGCTTCCGTCTCGGAGCGGTGCTTTTCAAGCACGGATTCCATGATCCGCTCGGTGGCACGAGCCGCCATCTCGTCGTTCTTGCCCATCAGGGGCATCAGCTCGCGCATCTCAGACGCCAGACTGGGGCGGTTCATCTCAATCGACTCCAGCTTCTTCTTGATTTCCAGCATTTCGCCACGCTCGGAGGCCCTCGCCTCTTCGACGCGGCGGATCTCACGGTCGGCGCGATCTCGCTCGTCCTTGAGCCGGTGCTCGTAGTGCTTGCGCTCCATCTCGCCGCGTTCCCGCTCGGAGCGCTGAATGTCATCAGCGCGCTTGGAGTACGCCTCGATGACGGGGCTCAGGACCTTCTCGGCCTGTGAGTAGCTGTCCTTGGCGTTGGACTCGGCCCTGCGGCGCTCCTCGCGTTCAGACTCAGCCACGTCCGACACGACCTTGAGCGCAGCCTCAACAATCTTGGGGTTTTCGGGCGGCTGCTGCTGATGGTAGTACATCGGCTGCTGCTGTTGCTGTTGCTGGGAGTGGCCCTGGGCCTGAGCTTCGGCCTGGGGGTTTCCCTGCATCGAGCGCGGCAGGCGCTCGGCCTTGGGCTCGCCGGCAATCTGGACCTCAAGCGACTCGTACTGCTTGAGTTGATGCGGGTCCTGCGGGTGAGGGCCCATCACCTTGATGCGGAAGGTGCCGCCGCCGTACTCGGAGGCAATCTGCTCCTCGACGAGGGGCACGTCCCACGAATCGTAGAAGCCGTCGCTCTTGACCCCGCGAATCAGCTTGGGCCAAGAGCGCCAGACCTGAATCTTGAACTCAGGTCGGCTTCCAACGCCGAACTTGGCGTAGAGGTCGCCAAGCGTCTTGACGTTCTCGCTCGGCTTGGGGGCCGGTTCCATCGGCAACAGGTCGGACACGTCCACGGTGGACTCCTTTTCCTTGCGCCGCTTGGACGTCTTGGGTTCCTGTGGCTCGGGTTCCGGCTCTGGCTCCGGTTCTGGCTCGGGCTCGGGTTCGGGGATGAACTCGGGCTCGGGGATCTCATCCGGCTCGGTGCGCTTCTGAGCCAGGCGACGCTTGGGCTTGCTCTGCCCGTTGCCGGTGCTGGCGCTCAGCACCTCGTCGATGTCGTCGAAGTCTTCCGACATCTTCAATCCTCGTCGTTGCCCCCGCCGTCCTTGTCGCTGCTCGACTTGGAGGCGCTGTCCTCTTCCTCGTCCTCTTCCTCGTCTTCGTCTTCGTCCTCGTCGTCCTCTCCGACGCCCATGAGCTGGGCGGTGAGGCGACCGAGAAGCTCGGCGCACGAGTTGAACGCCGACTGGACCTCCTGGTCCTCGGGCAGCTTGGCAACGAGGATGGTCTGAAGAGCGTAGAACGCCTGACCAAGCTCGCTCAGAAGCTCCGTGTCCACGCCCGGAAGCTCATCGCCAGCGTCGATGCCAGCCCCAGCGAAGGCGCGCTGAGCCCACTCCATCAGGCGCTGGGCCTGGTTGGCGTTGTTCACGGACAGATTGTAGTTGTCCACGAGGCCCTCGGCGAAGAGGTCCACAATCTGGGCAAGGCGGGGGTACAGGAACTGCGCGACGAACTGCCGAAGCTGGGCCGGATCTTCAAACGCCTTGGTCTTGAGCAGGCGCTTGCGGTCCTCGGCGATCTCGCTCTTGAGCTGCTGGAAAGCGGGGGGCATCTCGATCTGATCGGTCATCTGTCTTCTCCCTTCAAAGGTCCACGTCTGCGCTGGTCCTGGCCGCCTCTTCGGCGGCACTCCTCTGCCTGCGCTCAAAATCAGCCAGGATGGCCGCGCTCTTGGCGTCCACCGGCTTTCGGGCCGTACACGCATGCACGGGCACCGAGCCAAGCTCCATCAACTCAGCAGCCGTCGACAACTTCGTGCAGAAGCGCCGCACCTGCATCAGCTTGCGCTTGAGACCCTTGGCCACTCCATCGGCGTCGGTCAAGAAGGCGACGTAGAAGTCGCACGGCGGCCGGCCAGACGCAGCGTCCGCCGCGCACACGAGGTTGTCGGCCGTAAGCCCCTCGTCGGCCTCTGGAGGCGCTCCCGGTGCCACCATCACCCCGCCGTCCTTGGCCGGAACCATCGGCAAGTAGCCGGTCTCGATGTACTCGGACGGATCCGTCGCCATGGGCTTCTGGACAGGCTTTTCCAGCTCTCCAGCGGCATCGGGGTCCGAAACCTCGGCGAAAACGCCCTTGTTCAGCTTGCTTTCGGTCATGCGGGGCCAACCCTAGCCCACGCAATGAGCCCCTATGCTTATCGGCAACGCGACCGAAAATCCGGCCTTTGCTGATAGTGCTCCACAAGTGCCCGATTTCCCTGGACTTTTTGTAGACCTCGACAAAAGATAGGGGTTCATCTATGCCGCCGACTGACATCGAGGTCGACCCTGGTCCTGGGCCGCGCGCCCGCGCGCCACGCGCGCTCCGCGCGCCCGGCGCCGCGCGGCGCACCGCGCAACGCGGCGCGCAACGCGGGAGCGCGGCGCGGCGGCCAGGGAGCGCGCAAGCTGGCCAGGGAGCGCGGCGCGGCGGCCAGGGAGGCGCCCGGGACGCCCGGAGCGTGCCGGGACGTGCGCGCGAGGCGCGGCACCGGCCGGGAGAGGCACCGGCCAGGACCGGCCAGGACAATGTAAGAGCGGGTAAGCGCGTGTCCTACATCAGCGCACCGCGTGAAACGCTAATATGTTTCACGGCCGTGAGCGGGCTCACGCTGTTTGCAGACCCGTGGAGGGGTCGCCAGGGCGCGCGGGGAGCCGGACGGGCAGCGCACCGTCCGGCGGCCAGCGGGCCGTCACGGGCCGCCTAGCGCCCCGGACGGGCAATATCGCGCATGATACGCGGCAGCCGACCTTGACCCTGGACCGGGCGACTGGCACGGTAGCTGCAACGTGCGGGCGACGCGCGGGGTGAGAGCAGACGCGGAGCGTGGGCGCTGGCAGAGCAAAGCAACGAACCTTGCTTGACAGCCCGCTGGACACGCCCTATAGTCCGGTCTCCCCCCGCTCGTACGCGGGTGGGACAGCCTCTCGCGGGAGGCCGGATCGGCAGTCGCCTCGCCGCGCGAGCGGTCGCACCAGGGAGCCCTCACGGGTGCTAGCCTCCCAGGTCGCGGGTAGAGCCAGGACGGTCGCCAGCGGGGGGAGAGACTACGGTCGACGCGCCCGGGCGCGGCGGCCAGCTACTGCTACCAGCGGACGCCGGGGGGATGCTCCCGGCCCCGCACCGGAGCGCACGGGCCGAGGGTCGGTGTGCTGCGGTGCGGGCGGGCGAGGTGCCCGCCGCGCGAGACGCCCCAAGGGGGCGGGAGACGCCCCACGGGGGCAGAGAGAGGTGGAGCATGACGGCAGAGGATCTCGTGTGGCACTACCGCACGTTGGCACTGATCCCCGACACGCGGAGGGCGATCCGCGATGCGCTGACGCTCGCCTGGGGGCTGCCCGAGGGCGCCGAGCGGGACGCGATCGTCGCGGAGTGCGCGCTAGCCGAGGCGGCGATCCGCCAGACGCTCCGGGCCGAGCGGGACCGCGTCGCGGCCGGAGGTGCCTCGTGAGCGGCGGCGGCGATACGCCGGTCCGCGCCACGTGGGCGCGGCTCCGCTCCGGGGCCTGGGGGCTGCGGTGCGAGGGCACCGTCGCCACGGGCGACGTCGTCCGCGCCGAGCGGCGTAGCGGCGCGTCGGCCCTCGTGCGGGTCGGGCGCGTCGCGTGGACCGGCGACGGGATCACGCTCGCCGAGGCTGGCGACGAGGTGCGCGAGCCGCGCGCCGAGGCCGCCCCGCGCCGCCGAGGCGGCACGCGCCGCGCCGCGCCCGTCGAGGCGCCCGCGCTCGTCCAGGCGCCCGAGGCCGCGCCCGAGGCGCCCGCTAGCGCGGAGCCGGTGCTGGTCTCGGCGTGGGCGGCGCTACTGGCTCGCGCGGCCGGGACGCCCGAGGGCGACGCGGCGCGCGGCGCGCACTATGCGGTGGTCGAGGAAGTTTTCGGGGCGGCTATGTCACGGTCGCAGATCGGCCCAGTCGCGGGCGAGTACGGCACGCGCGCGAGCGAGATCATGGCGCGCGAGGCGGGCGAGGCCGCCGCCCGGGCGCATCGCGCCCTCGATGCGCTGATCGCAGCGGGCGCGCTGCTGGTCGCAGCGCAGACGGGCACGCCCCCGGTGCGCGGGCAGGGAGCGCCCGCGCCCGTCGAGGCGGCGCCCGCGCCGGTCGCGGAGGCGCCCGTCCAGGCCGCCGCCGAGCCGCCCCGCGCTCCGGCTCCGGGGTGCAAGCCCTGGCGCCGCTGCCTCGCCTGCGCGGCGTGCGCGCCAGACGCTATCGCGCCCGCTGGCGACGTGCCGTTCTGATGCGGCGGGCGGCCCCTCCGGGGGCCGCCCCTCGCGACCAGCGCACGGGCCTCCGGGTCGGTGCTCTGCTCGCGCGGACAGACCGCGCTAGACGCCCCACGGGGGCAGAGAGAGGTGGAGCCATGGGAGGAGCATACAGTGGGGAGAGCGGCGAGGAACACCTGCGCGCCGAGGGCGGCGGCAGGGAGTGGATCGTCCGGTCGGCGGCGGCGGCGATGCCCGCTAGCTGCTGGGGGGCCTACCGGCGCGTCGCGGTGGTCGAGGTGACGCCCGGGGCGCGACCGGCGATCCTGTCGCCCCGGGCGCGCGGCGTCGTCGAGATCCGGGCGACCTGGGAGCGGCGGCACGTCGGCCGCCGCGCGAGCGGACGGTGCGCCTACCTGCGCGCGGTGCGCGAGGCGTGCGACCTCGCTGAGCGGCTGGCGGCCGAGGCGGGGGGTGCCTCGTGAGCGGCGTCGAGGGGACGGGGCGGGGCCTCGACGCCATCCTCGCGACCGTGCGGCGCCTCCACCGGCTGGCCGGTGACCCGGGCGCGACCGAGGGGGAGGCGGCGGCGGCGGCGGCGGCGGCGGCGCGCCTGATCGAACGCCACCGGCTCGACGTCGCGAGCCTGGGCGACGAGGGCGACGCCCAGGCGCCCGCGCCCGTCGAGGCCCCGGAAATCGACGCTCACCCGCTCGACGCGGCGCGCGTCCGGGTGGCGTGGAGGGGCATCCTGGCGGGAGCCGTAGCCCGATCCCAGGGCTGCCGCGTGTGGTGGTCGGGCCCCCGGCTCCACGTCGCGGGCACCCCCTCGCGCGTCCAGGCGTGCCGGTCGCTCTATGCGTGGCTCGCCCGGGAGATCGACAGCCTGGGGGCTCAGGCCGCGCGCGGCCACGGGCGGTCCTACGGGCACGCCTGGAGGGTCGGCTGCGCGACCCGGATCGGCGAGCGGCTCCGCGCCGCTGCCGCCGAGGGCGCCACCGAGGCCGCTACCCGCGCCCGGGCCGAGGCGTACGCCCGGGGCGGCGAGGGCGCGCTAGTGCGGGTCGAGGCCCGGATCGCGACCCTGGCGGGCGACGCCGCGCGGACGGACGACCTAGTGCGCGCCCGCGTCGGCCCCCTGCGTCCGGGCAGGGGCGCCACCATCAGGTCGGCCAGCGGCTGGCAGGACGGGCGCGCGGCGGGCGACCGGCTGCGGCTCGACGCCCGCGCCTCGCTGGGCAGCGGCGGCGGCGGCACGCTGCCCCGGTGACGTCCGCGCGGGGTGCCCGGAGGTCGACCCTCCGGGCACGCCCGCCTCCGGGGCTCGCGACCTCGACGGATGAATTTTCGATCGACCCCTTGACACCTCGACAAACGAGACACACACTCCACACTCACTGCACGCGACCGACCGGCGAGGGGCCGACCGGCGCGGGCCTAACAGAGAGAGCAGACGACGATGGACACCACCACCACCACCAGCACCGGCTCCGATTTCAACCCGCGCATCCACCCGCTCCGCACGCTGCCTGACGTGCCCGAACGCTGGCACGCCCTCGATCGCGGGAAGCGCGGCGGCGCAGACCGTGAGCCGCTCACGTTCGAGGCCGCGTACCGGCTCGTCGAGGAGGCCGCGCGCGAGGACGGGGCGCGCGAGGATATCGCCAGCGGCGCGCTCGACAAGCTCGCGGTCGACGTCGACCCCCGCACGGGCATCCTGCACGTGGTGCGGACGCAGCAGGTCGGCGCGGGCCTCGCCCCCGTGGGGGAGCCGATGCCCCTGCGGCGGTCGGCCCTGGCGGACCTCTGCCAGCGGGCGCACGCGCCCGCCGACTACCTGTCCCGGCTCCCGGCGAGCCTCGCCCGCGCGTGCCTCCAGCACGGGCTGGTGAGCACCACGGGCGACCGGACCGGGACGCTGCGGCTCGCGCGCGGAGAGGTGCGGGCTGTCGTCGGCGAGCGGTACGCTGTGTGTGACGATCTCGCGGTGCTCGACGCGATGGGCGAGACCCTCTACGAGCAGGGGCTCCTGACCGACGTCCGGGTGCGTGCGGTCGGCAC
>Ga0114968_10001875_pt1 | contig 16207 bp, 20 predicted proteins | sample M_130807_EF_Meta_FD_87020 | JGI IMG/M metagenome (GOLD analysis project Ga0114968, IMG submission 87020) | Freshwater microbial communities from Lake Montjoie, Canada to study carbon cycling - M_130807_EF_MetaG | ecosystem: Environmental > Aquatic > Freshwater > Lake | place: Lake Montjoie...
CCTCATTTTTGGCCTTCTCAACAAATTGGTCATTGACTTGGCGCAATAGCCATTTTTTTGAGGATTTAGTAAATTTTTTACTCTTTTTTAATTGTTGAAATTTTTGAGGCATTGTTATTTATCTAATTTATTGAGCGGGCTTTTTCAATTAACATAATTGGAATTCCGTTGATAATTTTATAGGCTAATTTGGATTTATAACAAATTAATTCTTGATTTTCTTCGTTATAAAACAATTCACCTTTTGATTTCGGGCATCTTAAAATTTCCAATAATTTGGGATTAAAATTTTTATGCATAAAACTTGAATTTATTTATCTTCTTAGATATTGTAGTAAAAAAAATTTAAAAAGTAAGCGATTTAATCCCTAAATTTTATTTTTTTAAAAGTCTTATAATAATTTACATTTATTTATGGAATATGTTATAAATCCAGTCGTTTTGACTAGAATTATTTATTTCAACATAAAATATTAAGAATAAAAATATGAAAAAAAAAGTTGATAACAAAAAACCAATAAAAAATTCAAAAAATGATGAGAAATCAAAAAAATCTTTGTTTGATTTATATGAGTTTGTGCCACAAAAATCAGGGTTTCTCGGTGTTAAAGAAAAATATTTAGAATCAAATGACGATGCCAAAGTAATAGTTATTCCTTTTGGTTTGGAAAAATCCGTGAGTTATGGTGGTGGCACTAAAAATGGCCCGCAAGCCATCATTAAAGCTTCGCATCAAGCTGAATTGTTTGATGAAGAATTTTGGTGCGAACCGTTTCGCCAATATGGTGTTGCAACAATGAAGGCTCCAGAAATAGATTATAGTTCGGTGCCAAAATCACTTGATCAACTTGAAAAAATTACCTCCGATGTTCTTGAGGCAAAAAAATTTCCATTAATTTTAGGTGGTGAGCATTCAATAACGGCGGGCTCAATTCGTCCCTTTGTAAAAAAATATAAAGATTTGGCAATTTTGCATTTTGATGCTCACGCTGATTTACGAGATGGTTATGCTGGCGAACATTTTTCTCATGCTTCGGCACTGCGTCGGGTTATGGATCATCCGATTTCAACTTTAATTTCTTGTGGAATTCGTAATATTTCGGCTTCAGAAATTCCTTTTTTAGAAAGCAATTCGAGTCGAATTAAAATGCATTTTGCTAAAGATAAACATGCGTGGGATTATAAAAAAATAGTTGAACCTTTAAAAGGCAGAAATGTTTTTTTAACTTTTGATATTGACGGATTTGATTCAGGAATTATGCAGGCTACGGGCACTCCCGAGCCAGGTGGATTGTTATGGTATGATGCTATAAATATTATTAAAGAAGCTTCAAAAATTTGTAATATTGTTGGTGCCGATGTTGTTGAATTGGCGCCAGTCAAAACTTTACATTCTTGTGATTTTTTGGCCGCCAAATTATGCTATAAAATTTTATCATTTGCCTTAGCAAAGCCACAAAAATGAAAGAAAAAAAGAATATTATTAACGACATAGAAATTCAGCGAGGCACAAAGGTTCGCATCAATATTGACATGGGTAGAATGCATGATTTTACCGATTTAAAAATGCCAATTGAAGTTGTGAGCGGTATCAAAGACGGGCCAACTCTTTTTGTGTCCTCAACTATTCATGGCGATGAAATTAACGGCATCGAAATTGTGCGTCGATTGCTTGATTATGTTGAAATCGATAAAATATGCGGAACGCTTATCGCCATTCCGATTGTTAATATTTTTGGCTTCAATGATCATTCGCGATATTTGCCTGATCGACGCGATTTGAATCGTTGTTTCCCGGGAATTAAAAATGGCTCTTTGGCATCGCAACTTGCTTACAAATTTATGCAAGAAATTGTGTTAAAATCCGATTATGGAATCGATATTCACAGCGGTTCTTTTCATCGCTCAAATTATCCACAAGTTCGAACTAATATTGATGAAGAAATTAATCTCGAATTGGCAAAAGTTTTTAATGCGCCCGCCATTATCAATTCTAATTTACGCGACGGCTCGCTTAGAAGCGCAGGGATGCAAGCTAATATTCCAATAATTTTATATGAAGCTGGTGAAATTTTGCGCTTTGATGAAAATGCCACGAAGACTGGCTTAAATGGCATTTTAAATGTTATGGAAAAAATTGGCATGATTGCCAAAGCTCCACAAGATGATGCTAAAAAAATATTTATTGCGCTTTCAAGTTCTTGGCTTCGCGCGTCGCAAAGTGGAATTTTTATTTCCAACATTAAGCTTGGTGATATGGTGCAAAAAGGACAAATTATCGGATCAATTTCTAATCCTTTTGGCGATAATAAAATCGAGATTCGCGTTAATGAAGATGGCATGGTGATTGGTTTAACAATGATGCCTTTAGTCAATAAGGGCGATGCTTTGCTTCATATTGCTTCACAAAAAAATCAAACCTCAAATGAAGGATTTTTGGTGAATGATAATATCAATTTAACTCTAGATTAAAAAATACCATTTCCACTCTTAAATGATGCGACTGGATTTATCGCTTAATTAAATTTGCTAACGCAAATTTAGCTTAATATCGAATCGCTTCAGGCGAAGTAAATTCGCCTATCCGCGATGAGTTTTAATTTTTTAAAATTTCTTTGTTGATAAACACTTCATTTTTTTTAAAAAAGATTCGCGACTGGGCTGTAACTCCCCCCTTGAGGGGGAGCAGGCTCCGCGAATTTAACGGTAGTTAAATCCGCGGAGCCGTGGGGGGTCAGAAAACTAGAGCGTCAGTGGGTTTTAAGTTCGCGAAGAAAAGTTAAAGCAAAAAAAATCTAAAGATAGCAATTTCTTGATTTAACTTTTGAACTAAAAAAACATCAAAAAATTAGGAATTATCATAAAAAAACACCAATTTTTGTTTGAAAAATTTATAAATTTTGTGGATTAAAGTCAAAATCAAAAATTTTCAAAACATCATCTAGGAATGTAGTCAACCGAAAGCAGAGAGCCTCTTATGGAAGATTTTTTTTCAACATTATAATAAACTCTTAAATCTTTCAAAATGATATCCATTTGAGCAGTTTTATTGCCAGAATCTTTGGTGTCGTAAGTAATAATTTGAATGTCATAATCTTTGATATAAATTTGTACATAACCAAAATCTTTGGGATTAAAAAAACTCGGCAAATCATTTTTTTTGATGCTAAAATTGCGAATTATATTTTCATCATAAAGATTTTTCCATCCGACTTTTATTGTTCCAAAAAAATCTTCCGAACCATTGATAATAAATGATGATCCTTGGGTTGATCCGGGATTTAATTGGGTAAGATTTAAAGTTTTTTGAGGAAATTTAATCGAGATATTTTTTACAATATTTGAACTTAAATTACTTACATAAATTGTTGGGCCTTCTCGTGGAAAATTTGAACATGAAAATAATAAAAAAAATATTAAAATTACCAAATTTTTCATTTACTTTTTTAATAAATTAGCGCGAAAAAGTTCGCGCGTTTTGATCGCTTTAGCAAAGCGCGAAAGAGCAAAAATATAGCTATAAATTATTCCATCAAATCCATAAATAAAATAGCGACGAACAATGAAAGCCTTTAGAAAGCCAACGGTTGGCGCTAAAAAAACTTTTAAATAAGATGGACATTTTCCTTTTGCAAAAGCGTCCTGAGCTTGCATTGAAGAGTAAGAATTAATTTTATCAAGCCAATGTGAAAAACTACGAAAAGATTGATGAAAAATAATATTTTTTAATTGTAAAATTTGATATTTTTCGTTGGATTTTAATTCGACTGAATCATGAACGGCGCTATTTTTGAAGCCGGCAACATCTTTGCGATAAAGGCGAAATTGATTATAAAAATATGCTAATTTTTTGGGACGCTCTTCAAAACGAAATTTATTAACAATTTTAATTTTAAATCCCGCTACATTTTCGGCAATTTTTTGATTAAAAATTTCAATAATTTCTTGAGATAATTCATTTGAAACTTCTTCGTCGGCGTCAATATTTAATATCCAATTATTGCGACATTGTTGTTCACCAAAAATTTTTTGCTGACCATAGCCACTCCATTGATTGAAATAAGTTTTGGCACCTAGCGCTTGGCTTTTCTCAACGGTTTTGTCGCTACTTCCAGAATCAATAATTAAAATTTCATCAGCAAAATTTTTAACCGCCTTGATAATGTTTTCGATGCGATCTTCTTCATTTTTGGTTATGATAAAAACTGAAATAGGTAACATAAATTCTATTGATTTAATTTTTAAGCGATAATATATTTTTTAAAAATATATTCAATTTATTTTTTCAAATAAATTTTACCAATCAAACTTATGAAAAATAACTCAAAGAAAAAAATTATTGTTTTGGTTTCAATTGTTGTCCTGATAGCCTTCGGGGCCCTAGTAGCAAATAATTACAAAACTAAAACTTCATTTAAATATGCTAGTCAAAGTGCTGATGAATTAAAGCCCGAGCTAAACTCGCAAGATCCCGTAAATAAAGCGGTAATCGACGATGCTAAAAACCAAGAAGAAGCGCGTAAAAATAGTGAATTATTAAAAATTTTACCTGAAGATTATGTTCTTGGCGATAAAAATGCACCAGTTGTTTTTATAGAATATGCATCTCTTTCTTGCCCTCATTGCGCTTCTTTCGTGCGTGAATCTTTTGAGAAAATCAAAACTGAATATGTCGATAATGGCAAAGTTGCTTTTATTTATAGAAACTTTCCATTGAACCACCCCGCCCTTGCCGGCGCCATGATTAGCGAATGTGTTGCTAAAAATAGCGATAATCCAAGTGAAAAATATTACAGTGCTACCAAAATTTTGTTCAAAACTCAAGATAGCTGGGCCTTTGACCAAAAATTTATTGAAAAACTTGAATCCATTTTTAAGCTTGACGGCATGAGCTCAGATACTTTCAAAGCTTGTGTAAATGATAAGGCTTTGCAAGAAAAAATTCTAAAACATCGCATGGAAGTTGCTAAATCACTTTTCATAAAATCAACGCCAAGTTTTTTTGTTAATGGTGAAATTTCTGAAGGATATGTCGATTATGTAACTCTAAAAAAACTTATCGATAAAAAATTAGAAGAGGCTAAAAAATAATTAATGAGCGAAAAAATATCGATTCAAAATCTCGTCAAAAATTTTGATGACAAAGAAGTCTTGTGCGGAATAAATTTGCAAGTTAATAGGGGAGAATCTTTGGTTGTCTTGGGTGGCTCGGGAAGCGGTAAATCGGTATTAATCAAAATTATTGCAACCTTAATTGCGCCATCATCGGGAAGCATTAGAATCGATGGCGAAGAAGTTTCAAATATCAAAGAAAAACAGCGCGATAAATTAATGGAAAAATTTGGATTTCTATTTCAAGGCGGAGCGCTTTTTGATTCGCTTTCGGTCTGGGAAAATGTAGCTTTTCGTTTAGTTAATCACCAAAAAATGCCAAAAATTGATGCCAAAAAAATTGCCATTGCTAAACTTAATGCAGTCGGCTTGAGTGAAAAGACTGCGGATTTATTGCCTTCGGAGCTTTCGGGCGGAATGCAAAAACGCGTTTCATTAGCAAGGGCAATTGCTACTAATCCAGAAATAATTTTCTTTGATGAGCCCACCACGGGTCTTGATCCGATCATGGCGGATGTCATCAATAACTTAATCATTGCCAACTCCAAAGAGCTCGGCGCTACAACCATCACCATCACTCACGATATGCATTCGGCACGCAAAATTGCTGACAAAGTCGCCATGCTTTACGAAGGCAAAATAATCTGGTGCGATTCAATTAAAAATCTCGATAACTCAAACAACCCCTTTGTTGATCAATTCATTAATGGTCGTGCCGAAGGGCCGATTAATTTTTTGAAGAAATAATTTTTTTAAAAATTGCGAGAATTCTTCAAATATAATATTCAAAAAAAGTTTTTGAATATTAGTTTTTTGTAAAGGGATGGGTGAGAAAAGTGGTGCCTAGAGACGGAATCGAACCGCCGACACAAGGATTTTCAGTCCTTTGCTCTACCGACTGAGCTATCTAGGCAAATGTTTTAATCATATTAAAAAACTTAGTTTTAAATGCAATTAAATATTTTTTTAAATGCAATTTTCTTGAAAATTTATGGTCTTGTTAAAAAATTAAACTCTTATAAAATCATAATATTAAAATTATTTCAATTTAAATAAGTTTATGGAAAATTTGAACGATTATTCTTTTTATGTGACGGTCGCTTATTTGATTACGGGGCTAATATCTTTTGCTTATATTTCCAAAATTTTTATTAATTTTTTTACTTTAAAAAAAACCTTAAATAATGTTCAAAAAAAGTCTTAATAATAAGCAAAAAAGATTAATTTTTGTGGCGGGAATTTTTTTTATTTCAATTATTTCGCTGATTTTTATTTTGAAAAATTTCCAAAATAATATTGTCTTTTTTTTCTCTCCATCCGAAATTGATAAAATCCGCTCAAGCCTTTCAAGCGTAAGAGTTGGAGGCATGATAAAAAAAGATTCAATTAAAAAAATCGACGCTTTAAGTACCGAATTTATCATCACTGATTATCAAAACGAACTCACAATTAATTATCGCGGAATTTTACCCGATCTATTTAGAGATGAACAAGGAGTTGTCGCCAAAGGTAAAATAAATATTACGGAAAATAAATTTTATTCAAGTGAATTATTGGTGAAGCATGATGAAAATTATATGCCACCTGAGGTTGCCAAGGATTTAAAAATGAAAATACCATCTCCCACTCTTAAATGATGCGAGGAGAATTTTACTCAACGCTTTATCTTTTTTTTCAATAAAGACTCGCGACTGGGATGGCGTCGCTATCGCTCCTGATCCCGTTATTTGTTAAAAATAGCCGTTTAGGCTATTTTTTTAACGCAAATAACCTTGATTTAAGATTGGAAGCGGTATTTATGGTGTTACACATTAAATTTGCTAAAGCAAATTTAGCTTTCGAATGAATCGCGACATCCGCGATAAGATTTTAGGTTTTTTTGAAAAAAATTTCCCAAAACTCAACTTCTTGATTTAATTTTTAAACTCAAAAAACCTCATATTTTTTCTTATAAAATCATCAAAAAATTATTGCATACTGATTAATAGAAATTTATAGTTTTTTTATAGCTCTGACTTTTCAAATCTTCAACACTTCTCAAATCACAAATAAAAAAGTTTCATAAAAATTCTTGCACTTTTTAACTTACTAATCAAAATTAAAACATATTATTAACCCAATTAAATTAAAAATTAAATTATAGGTTTCACATGGAACAAAAAGCCACATTAGCAAAATTTACCGATAAAAAACTTGGACGCGGACTCTCAGCTTTACTAGGAGAGAGTAAGGTAAAATCATCTTTGCTTGGTTTTGAAAATCAAGATTCTGTCGAAAAAATTAGTCTTAAAAAAATTCGTGCCGGAGTTTATCAGCCTCGTCAACATTTTGAAGAAACTGAATTGCAAGATTTAGCCGATTCAATCTTGGAGCATGGCGTAATCCAGCCTATAATCTTGCGTAAAACCGACGATGATTTTTATGAAATTATCGCCGGAGAGCGCCGTTTTCGTGCTTCAAAAATTGCTAATCTTACCGAAATTCCAGCAATTGTTAGAAAATTTTCTGACAATGATGCTCTCGAAATTGCCATTATTGAAAATGTCCAGCGCTCTGATTTGTCCCCGACCGAAGAAGCTCGTGGTTATCAAAGATTGATCAAAGAATTTACATATACTCAAGAAATTGTTGCCAAAAAAGTTGGCAAAAGTCGTGCACATATTGCTAATTTATTGCGCCTACTAACCTTACCTGAAAAAGTTCGTGAATATTTGGATAGTAAGCAAATTTCCATGGGACATGCCCGTGCTATAATTAATTCGATCAATCCCGAAGAATTGGCAAAAAGAATTATCGCCAAAGGTTTGAATGTTCGGGATGCGGAAGAAATTGTGCGTGACGAAAAAATTGAAAAAGCCAAAAGAACGCCAGTTTTGATTAGAACCGAATCGCGAATTAAGTTTATTAATAGCGAACATTTGGTTGCCTTAGAAAATCAAATCTCTGAGCTTTGCGGAATGGATTGTAAAATTTCTTATAATGGCTTTAAGGGTGTTGGTAAAATCATGATGAAATTTGATGAAATTGAAAAAATTCAAAAATTGATTGCTGGCTTAGAAAAGTAGTTTTTTTAAACTCTAAACAATAATTTTGGCTTTTTTAAAAATTTTATGAAAATTTTTGGTGGTTTGTTCGATGACATTTTCTACCTCTAAATTTTTCAATTTAGCGATAAATTCCGCCACATAAAAAGTAAAAGCTGGTTGATTTGTTTTTCCACGATGAGGCATTGGCGCCAAATAAGGCGAGTCGGTTTCAATTAGTAAAAATTCAAGCGGAATTTCTTTAACAATTCTTTGCAATTCTTCGGCATTTTTAAAAGTGACTATTCCGGCAATCGAAATATAAATTCCTAAATCTAAAGCGCATCGAGCTAGTTCTGGCGAGCTTGAAAAGCAATGTAAAAGCGCGGGAAATTGTTGATTTTTTTGAGTATTTTTTAAAATTTCCATCATATCGTTGTCGGCGTTGCGCGAGTGAATTATCAAGGGTAAGTTGCTTTTGGTGCTCGCCTCGATATGTTCTAAAAAAGATTTTTTTTGTAATTCAATCTGACTTAAATCGTGATAATAATCGAGCCCAGTTTCACCAATCCCAATAATTTTATGATTTTTTTCACAGATTTCTAAAATTTGCGAAGCAGTTCTGAATTCTTCAACGCTAACATTGCACGGGTGCAAACCGACTGAAGCGTAAATATTTTGATTATTTACCGTGTATTTTAAAATTTTTTCAATGGCGCTAATTTTAGTACAAATCGTTTGCAATATTTTCACATTTTTTTCATCACAATTTTTTAAAATCTCTTCAATCATAATGCCTTTTTCCTCAATCAGATCTAGGTGGCAATGAGTATCGACAATATAATTAGGCATTGTTATAATTACGAATTTGTGTTGAAGAAATAATTAATTTTCGACTGTGAAAAATTGAAAATTTTGGTAATTTTTTAGAAGTATTTTTATATTTTTTATAAATTTTTAGAGCCCTAAAATTATTAGTTTTTTTTAAATAATTATCACGAGAAAAAATCGCAAATTCAATTTTTTGAATAAGATTTTTAAAGTCGTGCCAACGATGAAGGTCCTCAAGATTATCGGCTCCCATCACCCAAATAAATTCGTAATTTTTGTGTTTTTTTTGTAAATAATTTATTAGATCAATGCTGTATAAATTATTAATTTTTTTAACATAAATTTTGGGATTTTTTTTTGTTAAAATTTGACAATTTTTAACGCGCTCTTCGAAAGTTAGAAAATTATTTTTTGCTTTTAGTGGATTTTGCGCAGTCGGAATCCACCATAATTGATTTAAGGCGAGTTTTTTAATGGCAATTTCACTTAAATGAATATGTCCTAAATGCGCGGGATTAAAGCTTCCACCAAGAATTCCAACCTTCATTAACTAAATAAAATTGCTGTTAAAAATAAAATACCAAACCATAAATTTTCTTTAAAAAATTTTAAACATTCGGCGGGTTTTTTTAAATCACATTTTAAAATTTTATATAATAATAATATTCCGCTAAAAATCATTAATAAAAAATAAGACAAACTCAGCTCTTCGAAGACTCCAAGCATTATAAAAAATAATGTGGTGATTAGTGCAATTTTATATAAAGATTTTTTAGGATTGGCGGAATTTTTCTTAGAAAAAATTATGGAACTTGATTTTATGCCGATGCGTAAATCATCTTCAATGTCTTGAAAGCCATAGATTGTGTCGTAAAGAAAAGTCCAGGAAATGCATGCCAAATAAAGAATTATTAATCCAAAACTTATTGAAGAATTGAGTGCCAAACCCGATAAAATTATGCCGAAATTGAAAGTAATTCCTAAAAAAATTTGTGGAAAATAAGTGATTCTTTTCATTAGTGGGTAAGTCATTATTAAGCCTAGAGCAACAATGCCACCAATAATAGTTTGATAATTAAATTGTACCAAAATAATTAACCCCAAAAATAATAAAATCGCCAAAAAAAATAATGCTTTTTTGGTGGAAATTTTTTTACAAGCAAGTGGACGATTTTTAGTGCGCTCTACTTTTTTATCAAAATTTTTATCGAGCAAATCATTGATAATGCACCCTGCACTGCGCGTCAAAAAAGCTCCGACTATAAATAAAATTGTGGTAAAAATTATTTTTGAAATGGCAATGTCGGGGTTGGTTTTGTGAATTAACGCGATTGCAAAAAAACATGGCAAGATTAATAGCGCAGAGCCAATTGATTGTTTGATTCTGATCAATTCTAAGAAGGTTTTTAAAGTGGTTTTCATTTATTTTCTTGTTTTTTTACGAAGTTTGAATTAATTTTTATATACAAAATTTTAAACTATTAAATAATTTTTTCAAATGCATAAATTACTCATAGCAAATCGTGGTGAAATCGCTTGTCGAATTATCAAAACTTGTCGCAAGATGGGCATTAAAACTGTTGCAGTTTATTCCGACGCTGATGCCAATTCTTTATTCGTTCAAATGGCGGACGAAGCTGTTAATATTGGTGCCTCACCTTCTTCACAAAGTTATCTAAATGTTGATAAAATTCTTGGGGCGGTTAAAAAAACTGGCGCAACAATGGTGCATCCCGGCTATGGCTTCTTATCAGAAAATCGTAATTTTGCCAACGCTTTAGAAAAAGCGGGCGTAATTTTTGTGGGGCCATCGACTTATTCAATTGAAATGATGGGTGATAAAATTGAATCGAAAAAAATTGCAATTGAAGCCAATGTTAGCACGGTTCCAGGGCATATGGGTGTTGTAAAGGATGATGTTGAAGCCACAATGATTGCCGAAAAAATTGGCTTTCCTGTGATGGTTAAGGCTTCTGCTGGTGGCGGTGGTAAGGGCATGAGAATTGTTTGGAAAAAAGAAGAAATGTCAGAATGTTTTCTATCGGCCTCAAATGAAGCGCGCAATAGTTTTTCTGATGACCGTGTTTTTATTGAAAAATTTATTGAAAATCCGCGACATATTGAAATCCAAGTTTTGGCCGATAAGCATGGCAATATAGTTTGTCTTGGAGAGCGTGAATGTTCAATTCAGCGCAATAATCAAAAAGTTATTGAAGAGGCGCCAAGCCCATTTTTAGATGATAAAACTCGTCAAAAAATGTATGAACAATCAAAGGCGTTAGCGCAAAAAGTTAAATATTTTTCGGCGGGAACGATCGAATATATCATGGATAAAAATAGAAATTTCTTTTTTCTTGAAATGAATACAAGGCTTCAAGTTGAGCATCCTGTAACCGAATTAATAACGGGCTTAGATATTGTTTCTTTGATGATAAAAATTGCCCTCGGCGAAAAATTACCCTTTAAGCAAGAAGATATAAAATTAAATGGTTGGGCGATTGAATCACGAATTTATGCTGAAGACCCTTCGCGTGGCTTTTTACCTTCTTCAGGAAGAATTAGTCTTTATATTGAGCCTGAAGAAAGTAAAAATATTCGTGTTGATTCTGGAGTTTACGAAGGTGGCGAAGTTAGCATGTTTTATGATGCTATGATGGCCAAATTATGTTCATTTGGAGAAACTCGCAACGAGGCAATTGAGCATATGCGCAATGCCTTGGGTGGGTTCGCGATTAATGGAGTTTCGCACAATATAAGTTTTCTTGAAACCATCATGAAAAATGAGCGATTTGTTTCAGGAAATATATCAACTTCCTTTATTAAAGAAGAGTTTCCCGTCGGCTTTTCGGGAAGTCATCTCGATTCGATTGCTGAAGAAGTTTTGATTTCTTGTGCCATGCAAATTTTCTTAAAAAATTATGAACGCAACGCCCATATGACGGGACAATTGCGTAATCGTCAAAAACAAGTTTCAGAGCGTTGGGTAGTTTTTATTGATGAAAAATCTTATCTCGTCAATATTTTGGATCGTAGTGAAGGTTATTTAAAAATTGAATGCGATGGTAAAGAAATAGAATTAAAAAATAGTTGGAATAATGGCGAAAAATTATTTCGTGGCTTCGTAAATGATCGCGCGGTTGGTGTTAAAGTTCGTGAAAATAATAATACAGGAAATTATTTGTTGCAATATTCTGGTCTTGACGCCTTTGTTAGCGTTCATTCTCCAAGAATTGCTGAGTTAAATAAATTCATGCCAAAAATTCTAAAAAATGCTAAGCCTAAGAATCTTACTTCACCAATAACGGGTAAAATTATTCGCTTTAAAGTCCAAGAAGGAGATGAAATTAAGGCGGGTCAAGAGCTTGTTATTATTGAGGCCATGAAAATGGAAAACATTATTCGTACCGACCATGATATTAAAATTGGCAAAATTAAATTTAATGAAGGTGAAGTGGTTGGAATTGGTCAAATAATAATTGAATTTGTACCGCAATTGTAAAATTAATTATTGGCGATTTTAATTATTTTTGCGCAAGCAAAGCTTGAAATGGCGATGATTAAAATCGTTAAGGCGAATAAAATTTTGATATTTAATTCATAATTTTCATTAATCGTTGCCGAAGTAATTATTAAAATTGGCAATGCCAAAGGAATGGCAATTATTGAAATCATCGAAGTAAATCCCCCAAGCATTGACAAGCTTCCACAAAAAGCTAATAAAAAACTCAAAGACAAGCTATTTAAAATTAATACCAAAAAAAATTGCCAAAAATTTAAAATTTCGAAGGCGCTAATTTTTAAAATTATTGTTGCTAATAACGCAATTAAAAAGCTTGAAGAAACCCAGCTGGCAAGGCATTTGGCGATCACAAAAATTTCTAAATTTGAACAATGAATTATAATTTGCTCGAGAGAACCATCGCGAAAATCCTTTTCTAAAAAATCATTATTGATGGTGATAACCGAAGTAAGTATGGCAATTATGGTACCAATTACAAAAAGTTGTGATTGTAAATTTTTATCAAAATTTTGCGTTAAAATTTGAAAAATTGCCAAAAAAATAACAAAATATAAAATATTAGCAATAGCTCTGCCCCTTGATTTAAAGAGTATTTTTAATTCGTGAAAAAAAATAATTTTAAAAACTTCCATTTTCTCTACCATATTTATCATTGAATCTAAAAATATCGTCTTCGCCTAAATAATCGCCGGTTTGAATTTCGATAATTTCTAAGCTTTCCGCATATTTATTTTCAAGTCGATGTTTTTTTCCAAGCGGAATGAAGGTCGATTCATTTTCGTTTAATATAAATTCGCGATCTTCGCAAGTAACGCTTGCCCTTCCCTTCACTACAACCCAATGCTCAGAGCGATGTTGATGTTTTTGTAAAGATAAAGAGCAAAATGGATTTACGATTATTTTTTTAACCTTAAAGTTTTTGCCAGAATCGATTATTTCAAAACTACCCCAAGGTCTTAAAGTTATTGGACTCTCTTCGCAATATTTGGAATTAAATTTTTTAATATTATCAAACAATTCTTTCACATCCTGCGAATTATTTTTATTGGCAATTAAAATTGCATCTTTGGTATTGACAATAATCAAATTTTCAACCCCGATTGTTGCTACGAGCTGTTGAGAAGAATTAATATAACAATTTTTTGTTTTTAAAGAAATTATGTTGCCGTTAAAGCTGTTTTGATTCTCATCTTGTACACTCAAAGCATCGATTGCATTCCACGAACCAACATCTTTCCAATCAATATTTAAAGGTACAATCGCGATATTATCAGATTTCTCCATTACGGCGTAATCAATCGAAATATCGGGGCATTTTGCAAATTCTTCGCGATTGAGTCGAGTAAAATCAAGGTCTTGCGTTGATAAATCAAAAGCATTTTTTGAATGAATAAAGATATTTTTTTCAAATTTTTCTAAGTTTTTTAAATAATTTTTCGCCTCAAATAAAAATATTCCGCTATTCCAATAAAAATTATTTTGAGCAATTAGTTTTTCAGCTTTTTCTTGGTTAGGTTTTTCAATAAATTTTTCAACTTTAAAAATTGTTTTTGTATCATCGATTGCCTGTGATTTTTCAATATAGCCATAGCCTGTTTCTGCGTGTGTTGGAGTGATTCCGAAGGTTATCAAATAATTTTCTTGAGCATATTTTTTTGCTAAAATTATATGTTCAATAAATTTTTTTTCATCTAAAATTAAATGGTCGGAAGGCAAAACTAAAATAATTTTTGAAGAAGATTCTAAGGTGGCGTAAGAAGCCACCGCAATTGCACTGGCAGTATTTCGAGCTAGTGGTTCCAAGATAATTTTTTGAGGAATCACTGCAATTTCTTGAAGTTGTGAAGCGACAATAAAGCGATGTTCATCATTGCAAACAATAATCGGATTTTCAAAATTTGGATTATTTTTGAAGCGCAAAACTGTTTTTTGAAATAAGGACTTTTCTCCAAAAAAATCTGTAAATTGTTTTGGATTTGATTTGCGTGAAATTGGCCATAAACGAGTCCCGGAGCCACCTGATAAAATAACGGGAGTAATTTTCATAAATTTTTAAAAAAGTCAATTGCGCCAAATCCTGTGATATTTATTTTATTGAGCCTGCGTAAATTTTGCAAATCAATTCCGCCAAGGGGAAAAAAATTATTTTTAGCAATTTTTTTGTTAAAAATTTTAGCAATTTTTAAATAATTAAAAAGCCCCAAAGGTTTTTTATTTTCATGGCTTGAGGTTGTAAAAACTGGCGATAAAAAAACAATATCAGGTCTTAATTTTCTAAGGAAGAATAGGTTTTTTGGATTGTGTAATACAAAGCTAAAAATTAATTTATTTTTAAAGCAAGAATAGCGAATTTTTAATAAAGATTTTGTAAGGTCGTTATCGGAAAAATGAACGCCGTCACTTTTGATTTTCATGGCTAAATTAAAATCTTTTCCGACAAAAAAATTATAACCAAATTCTTTAGCAATTTTAATATATTTGAGGGCTAACTCTTCTCTTTCTAATCTTGGTAAATCATATTCACGAAAAATAATGCATGTTTCTTTGGGTAAATTTTTAAGCACTTGATTTAAATCACTAATTTTTTTACGATCGGTAAAAAAATATAAAGAGTTAAAGCTTTTTGATTTGCATGGTTTGCGCTTTCTTAATTTAACTTTTTTTATCTCAAATAATTTTTGATAATCCATGATAGAAAAAAATTTATACTTAATTAAGCAAAACATTGTTAAGGCCTGTGAAACCTATAACAGAAAGCCTGAAGATGTTAATATTGTTGCGGTTTCAAAAACTATTGCAAGTGAAAAAATTATTGAAGCAATTAATTTAGGATGCAAAATTTTTGGTGAAAATTATATTCAAGAAGCCAAGCAAAAATGGGTTGATTTGCGCAAAGATTATCCACAAATAAAACTTCATTTTGTTGGTAATTTACAAAGTAATAAAGCCAAAGAGGCGGTTGAATTATTTGATTGCATTGAGTCCGTTGATAATGAAAAATTAGCGCGTGAAATTTCCAAAGAACAAAAAAAACAACAAAAAAATCGCGAGATTTTTATTCAGGTTAATATTGGCGAAGAGTCGCAAAAGTCTGGAGTCGCAATTGAAAATTTATCAAATTTCGTAAATTTTTGTAAAAAGGATTTAGAATTAAATGTCGTTGGATTAATGGCGGTTCCGCCTACAAGTGAAAGTTCTTCCCCCTATTTTGCTTTACTTGCCAAGCTTGCTTATGAAAATAATTTAGCAAAATTATCGATGGGCATGAGTGCGGATTATGAAGAGGCGATTGCTTTAAACACTACTCACATTAGGCTTGGAACGGCAATATTTGGCGCCAGAATTAGCAAGGTATAAAATTAAATTTCATTTTTTAAAAATTTAACTTGAAAAAACAAACATTTTTAATCTATACTAGTTTTTCTTAAATTAAATTCATAAATTAATTTAATACTTTTCAGAGCCCGTAGCTCAGTTGGATAGAGCAACAGCCTTCTAAGCTGTGGGTCGAACGTTCGAATCGTTTCGGGCTCACCACTTTCATTTTAAACGATAATACCTGAATTTAAATTTGAAGATGGTATATCGTTTTAAATTTAAAAATCCCCAAGCAAGCAAAATTTTTTTTTACAAAAAATTAAAATATTTGCAAAAATAAACTAAAAAATTTCCAAATTAACAAAAAATTTTCATAAATTTACACTTTTTTACTAATTTTTTC
>Ga0114968_10001877_pt1 | contig 16206 bp, 10 predicted proteins | sample M_130807_EF_Meta_FD_87020 | JGI IMG/M metagenome (GOLD analysis project Ga0114968, IMG submission 87020) | Freshwater microbial communities from Lake Montjoie, Canada to study carbon cycling - M_130807_EF_MetaG | ecosystem: Environmental > Aquatic > Freshwater > Lake | place: Lake Montjoie...
GTTCTTGTGGATGTGGCCCAACGCGCGCATCAGCGTGATGGGCGGCGAGCAGGCCGCCAGCGTCTTGGCAACCGTCAAGCGCGACGGACTGGAGGCCAAGGGCGGCAGCTGGAGTGCTGAGGAAGAAGCCGCTTTTAAGGCCCCCATCAAAGCCCAGTATGAGACCCAAGGCCACCCCTACTTTGCCACCGCTCGTCTCTGGGACGACGGCATCATCGACCCAGCCGATACCCGCCGCGTGCTGGCGTTGGGCCTGAGCGCCGCCTTGAATGCGCCGGTGCCGGAGACCAAATTTGGCATTTTCCGAATGTAGTGAGGGCTTACGGTGAAAGTCTTTTTCACGTTTTTTCTGGCGCTGCGACTGTGCTGCCCCGTTTGGGCACAGGAAGAAAAACTCAGCGCGGCATCCGAGATACTGGCCAAAGATCTGCGCGAGGAGGTCCTGCGCACCCAGGCCACGGTCAAAGACATGTTCGGGCGGCAAGAGACCATGCCGCTGCCCATCACTGTGTACCGGCCGCAGGGCGACGGTCCCTTTCCCTTGGTTGTTTTCAATCACGGCCGAGCCGTGGGGGCCAAGCGCGCCAGCCAAGGCCGGTACCGACCCGAGACGGCGGCGCGCTATTTGGTTGGCAAAGGGTTTGTGGTGCTGGTGCCCAACCGCATTGGCTACTGGGAGACTTATGGCAGTTTTGATCCGGAAAGCAGCTTTTGTCGAAGCATCGAGCCGATGTCGTTGGCCGCCTCAGACCAAGTCTTGGCTACGGTGGAGTTTGCTAAAACCCTGCCCTACGTTGACGCCGGCCGCTGGCTGGTGGCCGGCCAGTCGGTTGGCGGTCTGACCACCGTGGCGACGGTGGGTCGTGCACCCGCGGGACTCTTGGGCGGCATCAATTTTTCTGGGGGCACGGGAGGCAACCCGGACCTGCTCCCCGGTAGGCCCTGTAACCCCGGCGCAACCTCGCAATATTGGGGCGAAATTGCCAAAAATTCCAAGGTGCCCATGCTCTGGCTTTACTGGGAAAACGACAAATACTGGGGCCCGGATATTCCCAAAACCTGGCACAAGGCGTGGGTGGACGGCGGCGGGCGTGCCCATCTGGCGGCGTTTGGCCCGTCGGGTGAAAACGGCCATTCGGGCCTTACCGAGGACATGGACCATTGGTTGCCAGTCGTGGACGAATTTCTTGGGCATTTGGGCTTTGACCAGCCCGCTATCGCTAAAGCACCTCCGCCCAGTGCCTTTGCCGCGATCGATGCCGCGAACACCTTGCCAGTGGGCACCGCCGGCAAAGCTGGCTATGCCAAATTCCTGGAAATGGCATTGCCTCGCGCTTTTGCAGCCAGCGGCAAAGGCGCCTGGGGAATGGCCCGCGGCGATTACGCGGTAGGCCGCGCCCTGGGCAACTGTCAGAGGTATGGCGCCCCTTGCGCTCTTTATGCTGTCGACAACGACGTGGTCTGGAATCCACGCTAGAGATTGGCACCACCACCTAACAACGAGAAACCACCATGTTCACCAAAATCCTCATCGCCAATCGTGGCGAAATCGCGTGCCGGGTAGCGGCCACCGCCGCCCGCTTGGGCATCCAGACTGTCGCCGTGTATTCGGATGCCGACGCCCGCGCCCGGCATGTGCAGCTGTGCGATCAGGCGGTGCACATTGGCGGCAGTGCGCCCAAGGACAGCTATTTGCGGTGGCAGGCGATCATTGAGGCTGCGCTGGCCACGGGCGCGCACGCTATACACCCCGGCTACGGTTTTTTGAGTGAGAACGACGCCTTTGCGCAAGCCTGTGCCGATGCGGGGCTGGCTTTTATTGGCCCCTCACCGAGCGCCATTCGTGCCATGGGTTTGAAGGCCGAGTCCAAGCAATTGATGGAGCGCGCAGGCGTGCCGCTGGTGCCTGGCTACCACGGGGCCGACCAGGACCCGGCGCTGTTACAGCGCGAGGCCGATCGTATTGGCTATCCGGTCCTGATCAAGGCCAGTGCGGGCGGCGGGGGCAAGGGCATGCGCATCGTAGAAGCCAGCGGCGACTTTGCCGCCGCCTTGGCCAGTTGCCAGCGCGAGGCCGTGAGCAGCTTCGGCAACGGTGCGGTACTGATTGAAAAGTATGTGCAGCGCCCGCGCCACATCGAAATCCAGGTGTTTGGCGACAGCCAGGGCAATTACGTGTATCTGTTTGAGCGAGACTGCTCGGTGCAGCGCCGCCACCAAAAGGTGCTGGAAGAAGCCCCCGCGCCCGGAATGACCGAGGCTTTGCGCGCAAAGATGGGCGCGGCCGCGGTGGCCGCCGCTCGCGCGGTGCATTACGTGGGTGCGGGCACCGTGGAATTTATTGTCGAGCAGGCGGACTATGACCGCCCCGAGGCGATGAACTTCTACTTTATGGAGATGAACACGCGCTTGCAGGTAGAGCACCCCGTCACTGAAGCCATTACCGGTTTAGATTTGGTCGAATGGCAGTTGCGTGTGGCCAGTGGCGAGCCGCTTCCATTGCGTCAGGACGCGCTTCGGATCAAAGGCCACGCGATCGAGGCGCGCATTTGCGCCGAGACACCGGACAAGCAGTTTTTGCCCGCGACCGGGACCTTGGGCATCTACGCCTTGCCCGCGCATTCCAGCTTTGAGCGGACCGAGTGCGGAGTGCGCGTGGACTCCGGCGTGCGCCAGGGCGACACCATCAGCCCCTACTACGATTCGATGGTTGCCAAGCTCATCGTGCATGGCCGTACCCGCGCCGAGGCCTTGGCGCGGCTTGACGCTGCGCTGGCCCAGACCCACATCGTGGGCCTGAACACCAACGTGCAGTTTTTGCGCCATGTCGTGACCAGCCAAGCATTTGCCGAAGCCCGGCTGGACACGGCGTTGATTGCCCGTGAGGCCGCCACGCTGTTTGAGCAAGAAAAAGTAGGACTGGCCTGGGCCGGGGCAGCCTTGGTGGCCGCCACATTGCACGAGGCCAGCACGGTGGCTGACGCAGCGGGTGGCTGGAAAGACCCCTGGTCGACCCGTGACGCGTGGCATTCGCATGCCACTTCGGTACGCAGCTTTGCGCTGGAGTTTGCAGGGGTGTCCCATACGGCCACCTTGCGCCAGACGCGTGACGGCGCTGCCCAACTGGAATGCGGCGGCGTTAACGCAAAGCTGAACTACGCGGTACAAGCGGACGGCAGGCTGGACATTGCGTGGGGCACGGAGCGCCAGCGGCTGCACGTCTACCGCCAGGGGGAAACCGCCTACGTGTTCATGGCCCGCGGTGCCACGCAGATCGTGGCGGTGGACGCTCTGGCCCACGCCGCTGTGGCGCAGACCGACACCGGGCGTCTGACGGCGCCCATGCCGGACAAATTGCTGTCTTTTGCCGTCAAAGTCGGCGACACGGTGCGCCGGGGTCAGCCGCTGGCAGTGATGGATGCGATGAAAATGGAGCACACCATCAGCGCACCGGCGGACGGTACCGTGCAAGAACTGCTTTACGCTCCTGGAGACCAGGTCGCGGAGGGTTCTGAGCTGTTGCGCTTGGAAGTGGCCGTGACTGGCTGAGGCGACTTTGTCTTGATGAACGGAACCTACTGCCCATGCGTATTACTTTTTGCTGCACTGACACCCCCACGGAACTCTGGTTGCAAGGCTTGCAGGCCGCGCTTCCTGGGGCCGAAGTCAGTCTCTGGCGCAGTGGCGATGCACCCGCCGACTACGCAGTGGTGTGGACGCCGCCGCAAGCTTTTTTTGACCAACAGCCGCAGCTCAAGGCAGCGTTCAATATTGGCGCGGGAGTGGACGCTTTGTTGGCGCGGCAAGTGGGCCCACACACCCGATTGGTCCGCCTGGACGACGCGGGAATGGCGGTGCAAATGGCCGAATATGTGTGCCACGCGCTGATTCGTCATACCCGTGAATTTGACGTTTTTGAGGCCGATGCCAGCGCCGGTCAGTGGACCTTTCGAGAGCCGCTGGCGCGCGCTGATTTTCCGGTGGGAATCTTGGGCCTGGGGGTGCTGGGCGCGCGGGTGGCGCAGGCGGTGGCACAGTTTGAGTTTCCAGTCAGAGGCTGGAGCCGCAGCGCCAAGCAGGTCGCTGGGGTGGAGTGTTTTAGCGGGTCGCAGGAATTGGACCGTTTTTTGGCGGGTACCCGCGTGCTGGTCAATGTGTTGCCGCTGACCCCCGAGACCGAGAACATATTGAACCACCGCACCTTGTCTCAATTGCAAGGCGGTGCATACCTAATCAACGTGGCGCGGGGTCGGCATCTGGTAGAACAAGATCTGCTGGCGCTGCTGGACAGGGGTCATATCGCGGGCGCCACGCTGGATGTGTTTCGCACCGAGCCTTTGCCTGCAGGCCACCCGTTTTGGACCCATCCCCGCATTACGGTGACGCCCCACACGGCAGCGCGCACCCTGCTGAGTGAAACCATTGGCCAAATCGCCGGCAAAATCCAGGCACTGGAGCGGGGCGAGCCGGTGGCGGGGCTGGTGGATCGGGTGCGCGGGTACTGATTTCGCACGGCAATTCGGCTTGGCCGTTGCCTACCGATCGCAATTTGTCTACTTCGCCGTTTGTTTGAATGAAGGTCGTTTCATGTCTCTCCCCTCTCGCGTCAACATCCTCGAAGTCGGCCCGCGCGACGGCCTGCAAAACGAAAAGCAAGCAGTGCCCGCCGCTATCAAGGTCGAACTGGTGCAGCGGTTGCAAGAAGCAGGGTTTACGCAAATCGAAGTCACCAGTTTTGTCAGCCCCAAGTGGGTGCCACAAATGGCGGACAACGCCGAGGTGATGGCGGGCATCCCACGAAAATCGGGCGTGCGCTACTCCGTGCTCACGCCCAATATGCAGGGCCTCGAGGCAGCGATGGCCAGCAAGCCCGACGAGATTGTGGTGTTTGGCGCGGCCAGCGAGGCCTTTAGCCAGAAGAATATCAACTGCAGTATCAGCGAAAGCATGGAACGCTTTCGGCCTGTGGTGGCGGCTGCGCTGGCGCGAGGCGTCGCGGTCCGCGGTGCGATTTCGTGCGCGTTGGGCTGCCCCTATGAGGGCGACATTGCGCCCGAGCGCGTCGCACTGGTGGCGCGCCTGATGCGCGAGATGGGCGTGCAGCACATTGGCGTCGCTGACACCATTGGCGTCGGCACGCCCCGCAAGGTGCAGGCGGCGCTGCAAGCCGCACTGCGCCACTATCCACTGGAGGCGGTGTCGGGCCACTTTCATGACACCTACGGGCAGGCCTTAGCCAACACCTTGGCGACGCTGGAACTGGGCATTTCCAGTTTTGACACCTCGGTGGCGGGTTTGGGCGGCTGCCCCTATGCCAAGGGTGCGACCGGTAATGTGGCCACCGAAGACGTGGTGTTCATGTTGCAAGGGATGGGTATTGACACCGGCATAGACCTTGAAAAGTTGCTGGACGCCAGCGCCTTCATCAGCGGCTATTTGCAGCGTGTGCCAAACTCGCGCGCTGCCAACGCCCTTTTGACCCGCCGAAATGCCACCTGATTCCCCATCGTTTACTGTGCCTCGCGCTGAGCGCGCCCAGCGCCGACCCAAGCCGGACCCGGCCACCCGATACCAGCGCCTGCTGGCCGCGCGCGTGCCGGATGCACTCGCCACCATCTACGCGCCGCCCTCGCCCTGTATATCCGTATGCCAGATGGACGCGCAAACCGGCTGGTGTATCGGATGCTTGCGCAGCATCGAAGAAATCGGCGCCTGGTCCACCAACACCGACCAAGATAAACGCGCAGTGTGGCAGCGCATCGGCGAGCGGCTCGAGTTTTTGAAATGAAACACATCACCTTTTTTCTCGATTTCCTGTCGCCCTACGCCTATCTTGCCTTCGACGCACTGCCGCGGGCGTTCGAGGGTTTGAGTTACACCGTGCGCTACCAACCGGTGTTTCTGGGGGGGCTGCTCAAAGCCAAACAACAAATGGGTCCCGCCGAAATCCCAATGAAGCGGGAGTGGGTCTACCGCCAATCCCAATGGCTGGCGCAGGCCCAAGGTCTGCGGCTCGATTTGCCAACGGTCCACCCCTTTAACCCCTTGGGCTTACTCCGTCTGGCCTTGGCCAGTGACCCGCAAGGCACGCCGAACCGCTATGTCTGCGAAACCTTGTTTCGCCATGTCTGGGAGGGCGGACTAGACGCCGCCGACGCCCAGCGCCTGCAAGCCCTGACCGCTGAACTGGCGCCTGCGCGCGACCCCAATAGCGAGGAAGTCCGTGACCAACTCAAAGCCCATACCGAAAGTGCCATCGCCCAGGGCGTGTTTGGCGTGCCGAGTTATGTGGTGGATGGTCAGGTCTTCTGGGGGTTGGATGCGCTGCCGATGCTGCGCAGTTGTCTGGAGGGCGACGCCTGGTTCAGCGGCCCGAAGTGGGACGCCGCCGCCCATCTTCCGTCCGGAATACCCGCCCGAAAGCCCTGATGCCTTGCGCTACACCGCGTAGCGCATCCGTTCCCACCCGTCCCCCGTAATTCGTTCATGAGTCTTCACACCTGGTGGCTGTTTTTTGGCATGACCTTTGTGGTGTCCGCCACCCCAGGCCCCAACATGTTGCTGGTAATGAGTAGCAGCGCCCGATTTGGGGTGCGCGCCGCGGTCGCCACCATGGCCGGATGCATGAGTTCCTTGCTGGCGATGATGACGATTTCAGCCGCGGGTTTGGGGGCTTTACTGCATACATTTCCTGCGGTCTTTGATGTACTGCGCCTGGCAGGCGCACTCTATTTGGCCTATTTGGGTGTGGTGTGCTGGCGCGCCCCGGTGCAGGATGCAAGCCAGGAATCAGAAATAGCACCGGTGGCCCAAGAAAGCGGCTGGACGCTCTACCGCCGGGGGGCGATGGTGGCAGCCAGCAATCCTAAGGCGATGCTGTTCGCTGCAGCGTTCTTTCCACAGTTCATCCACGCAGACCGTTCGCCGCTGGTGCAGTTTGCCATTCTGTTGGCCACCTTCACGGTGATTGAGGTGTCCTGGTATTTTGTGTATGCCGTGAGCGGTCACAAGCTATCGACCTACCTCCAGCGTGCATCGGTCATGCGCCTGTTTAACCGCGTGACGGGTGGTGCGTTTATTGGTTTCGCTGCGCTCATGGCGGCCGTTCGCGACTAAGGCCGCATAGAACTTCGCTGCCTTCGCCTTGACGCGTCGGGTCCCGAGCGCCTTCAATTTCTCGAAACTGCGCCGCCATAACCCTGCAATCCGTATGGAAATAGGTGAAATTAGCGAAATAGTTTGTAGAAATTACGGCTACCAAAATCTGATTCGCTTTGACAAGAACGCGCTAAAAAGGGGTCGAAAACCATCCATTTTTCACATTGAGAAAAAAGTTCCAAGGGTTAACGCCAGTACCGTAAGTTTTCGGTCAGAACGCGGCGAGGCCTCACCCCGGTGAATGTCAGAGTAACGTCAGCAGTCGCAACAATAGTGCGCACCATTCAACAAGTGTGTTGTTGGACATTTCATTAGGAGACACAAACTATGGCAACAGCAGCCCCACGGCCGATGTCTGCGGAAGAGAAGAAAGTTATCTTCGCTTCTTCACTCGGCACCGTTTTTGAGTGGTACGACTTTTACCTGTACGGTTCTTTGGCAGCGATCATTGCCAAGCAGTTTTTCAGCGGCTTGGACGAAGGTTCCGCCTTCATTTTCGCGCTGTTGGCGTTCGCCGCTGGCTTTATCGTGCGTCCTTTTGGTGCGCTGGTGTTCGGGCGTTTGGGCGACATGATCGGCCGCAAGTACACCTTCTTGGTGACCATTCTGATCATGGGCCTGTCCACCTTCATCGTGGGCGTGTTGCCGAACTACGCCTCGATTGGCGTGGCCGCACCGGTCATCCTGATTGCTCTGCGCATGTTGCAAGGCTTGGCACTCGGTGGTGAATACGGTGGTGCTGCCACCTACGTGGCTGAACACGCGCCTCAGGGCAAGCGCGGCGCCTACACCGCATGGATCCAGACCACCGCTACCTTGGGTCTGTTCCTGAGCCTGATGGTGATTCTGGGTACCCGTACGGCCATCGGCGAAGACGCCTTTGCAGACTGGGGATGGCGCATTCCGTTCATCGTCTCGATCTTGTTGTTGGGCGTGTCGGTGTACATCCGCTTGTCCATGAACGAGTCCCCCGCTTTCACAAAAATGAAGGCGGAGGGCAAAACCTCTAAGGCGCCGCTGAGCGAGTCCTTCGGTCAATGGAAAAACCTGAAGATCGTGATCTTGGCCCTGATCGGTCTGACCGCCGGCCAAGCCGTGGTCTGGTACTCGGGTCAGTTTTACGCCCTGTTCTTCTTGACCCAGGCCCTGAAGGTCGACGGCCCAACTGCCAACGTCATGGTGGCGATCTCGCTGATCATCGGCACGCCATTCTTCATTGTCTTTGGCGCACTGTCCGACAAGATTGGCCGCAAGCCCATCATCTTGGCCGGTTGCTTCTTGGCTGCTGTGACCTACTTCCCCGCGTTCACTGCCCTGACCAAGGCCGCTAACCCCGATCTGGCGGCTGCCCAAGCGGCTGCCAAGGTCACCGTGACTGCGGACCCCGCTGAGTGCTCGTTCCAGTTCAACCCCACCGGTACCAAGAAGTTCACTTCTTCATGCGATATTGCCAAGCAAAAGCTGGCTTCCGCTTCGGTGAGTTACGACAACATCATTGCACCCGCCGGTACTCCTGCGGTGATCAAAGTGGGTGAGACGGAAGTGTTGACGGTCGTGACGCCTGAAGACATCGCCACCGCCAAAGACGGCGCAGAGAAGAAACTCGCTGAGCTGAATGCCGCTGAGCCTCAAGATGCCAAGGCCATTGCTGCTGCAACTGCACGCGTCAAGGCACTGAGCGGCGAGAAAACCGCCAAGGATGCCGTGCTATCGGGCAAACTCAGCGCAGCGCTCAAAGCCGCTGGCTACCCTGCCAAGGCCGACATGGCGAAGTTTGACAAAACCACCGTGGTCATCATCCTCACCTACCTCGTGTTGTTGGTCACCATGGTGTACGGTCCGATCGCCGCCATGCTGGTGGAGATGTTCCCGACCCGTATCCGCTACACCTCCATGAGCTTGCCCTACCACATCGGTAACGGTTGGTTCGGTGGCTTGCTGCCCACGACCGCTTTTGCGATCGTGGCGCAAACCGGAAATATGTACAACGGTCTGTGGTACCCCATCATCATTGCGGGTGCAACCGTGGTGATTGGTGGCTTGTTCATCAAGGAAACCAAGGACGTGGACATTTACGCCAACGACTAAGGTTTGACCCAATGGGCACCGCCCCGGCGTACCGCGCCGGGGCGGTTGATAAGGCTCTCTTTACGGGGGCCTTTTTTATTTAAAAGGGAATGTGTATGTGGAAAATAGCAGTGGGTTTTGCGGTCTTTGCGGGTGTGGCCTTGTTTATCCTGAGCAAGGGTGGCGATATTGACATGAGTGGTGAAAAGCATGGCGACACCACCCACACCGAGGCTCCAGCGGCTCCAACAGCGTCCAAAGCGACCAGCGCCCCTTAAGCACGATTGGCCCGAACGCGGCAGTGGTTTTTGCCGCGGCGGGCGGGCGGAGGCCCCCCATTTGTCGAATGGAAACCTGTGCACCAAGGGTAATGTGCAACTCCTAGAATGCTGCTCCCCACCTCCAGAGAACATTCACTATGTCCCAGGGCACCATCCGCATTCGCGGAGCGCGGCAGCACAATCTCAAGAACCTTGACCTGGACATTCGTACCGGCGAACTGACGGTAGTCACCGGCCCCAGCGGCTCAGGCAAGTCCAGCCTGGTGTTTGACACCCTGTATGCCGAAGGCCAGCGGCGCTATGTAGAAACCTTTTCCGCCTATGCGCGCCAGTTTCTGGACCGCATGGACAAGCCTGCGGTGGACAAAGTCGAAGGCGTGCCTCCCGCCATCGCCATCGACCAGACCAACCCGGTGCGTTCGAGCCGCAGCACCGTGGGCACGATGACGGAGCTCAACGACCACCTGAAGTTGCTTTTTTCGCGGGCGGGCAAACTGTTTGACCAGGACACCGCGTTGCCCGTGCAATATGACACGCCTGAGACCATCTATGGCGAATTGCTTCGCCTCGCCCAGGCTCAGGGCAACCCCCGCGTGGTCTTGACCTTTCCGGTCGAACTCCCTGCCCAAACCAGCGCTGATGAGTTGGCCCAGTGGCTGAGCGCCAGCGGATTTACCCGCGTGCATGCCGAACGGGAGCTAAGCCTTCCATCCAGCGTAGATTCCAACTCAGGCACGAAAACCCATTCCGCCAAAGCGAAAAAGGCGGCCTCCACGCCCGAGGTCATGGTCCGTAAAGTACTCGACGTGGTGGCGGACCGGTTTCGCATCGAGGGCGCCGACAAGGCCCGCGTGCTGGAGGCCATCGAGTTGTCGCTCAAACGCGGTAGCGGGCGGCTGAATGTCTATGTGGTACCCGACGCGGAAGCCCCATCCGCTGCTGCCGCTTCTGCCGCATCGGCAAATGGCGCCCCCGATTGGCGTTTTTCCACCGGCCTGCATTGCCCCAGCAGCGACCGGCGGTACATGGACCCGATCGCTTCCATGTTTTCTTTCAACTCCGCGGTCGGCGCCTGCGAGGCCTGCCGTGGCTTTGGCCGCGTGGTGGGGGTCGACTACGGATTGGTGATTCCCAACGACAAGCTCACCCTGCGCGCCGGTGCAATCAAGCCCATGCAGACCCCCGCCTGGCAAGAATGCCAGGACGACCTGATGCGCCATGCCGAAGCCGCCGGTATTCCGCGCGACACGCCCTGGTACAAGCTGACCCCCGAGCAGCAGCAGTGGGTGCTGAAGGGCTCGCCAAACTGGAATGGCAAGTGGAACCAGCATTGGTTTGGTGTGGACCGATTCTTTGAGTACCTGGAGACCAAGGCCTACAAGATGCACATCCGGGTGCTCTTGTCCAAGTACCGCAGCTACACGCCCTGCGGCACCTGCGGCGGCGCGCGTCTGAAAACCGAAAGTCTGCTGTGGCGCATGGGCACCCAGGCCCAAGCCGACGCCGTCCTGGCCCCGGTCCAACGATTCCTGCCGCACGGCGTGAAGTGGAGCCGTGCCCAACTGGAAAGCCTGCCAGGCCTGTGCTTGCACGACATGATGCTGATGCCGCTGGACCGGTTGCGGAAGTTTTTTGATCTGTTGCAGGCCGATGGTGCGGCCCCAACCCCCAGCGCTGCCCGGTCGGAGGCTGAAGCCAAGACCTTGAAGCTGCTGTTGGAAGAAATCACCACCCGACTGAAATACCTGTGCGAGGTGGGTATTGGCTACCTCACGCTGGACCGCCAGAGCCGCACGCTCAGCGGCGGTGAGGTGCAGCGCATCAACCTGACGACCGCTTTAGGCACCTCGCTGGTCAATACCTTGTTCGTCCTGGACGAGCCGAGCATCGGTCTGCACCCCCGCGACATGCACCGCATCATTGTGGCCATGCAACGCTTGCGCGATGCGGGTAACACTCTGGTGGTGGTGGAGCATGATCCGGCCGTGATGTTGGCGGCCGACCGCATGCTGGATATGGGCCCCGGCCCCGGTGAAAAAGGTGGCCAGATCGTGTTTGACGGCAGCACCGAAGCGCTCAAGGGGGCGGACACCCTGACCGGCGCCTATCTCGGTGGGCGCAAGCAAGTGGGCATGGGCTTCAAACGCATGGTCGGCATCAATACGCCGCGCCTGGTGTTGGAGGGCGCCACTGAGCACAACCTCAAGGATGTGTCCGTTGAGATTCCGCTGCAGCGTCTGGTGTGCATTACCGGGGTCAGCGGCTCGGGCAAATCGACCCTGGTGCAAGACGTGCTGGCGCCTGCGCTGCTGCGCCACTTTGGCAAAGCCACCGAAACGCCCGGCGCCCACCGGCGTCTGCTGGGCGCTGAGCAGCTGAGCGAAGTGGTGTTTGTGGACCAGTCGCCGATTGGTAAAACCGCACGCTCCAACCCGGCCAGCTTTGTCGGGGCCTGGGACTCGATCCGCGAGTTGTTTGCGCAGGCGCCACTGGCGCTTGAGCGCAGCTACACCGCCAGCAAGTTCAGCTTTAACAGCGGTGATGGTCGCTGTCCGAGTTGCGGCGGCTCGGGCTTTGAGCATGTGGAAATGCAGTTTTTGAGCGACGTCTACCTGCGCTGCCCGGATTGCGATGGCAAGCGCTACCGCCCCGAGATTTTGGAAGTAGTGATCGAGCGCCAAACGCCCGGCCCCAACCCCAGTGTGCTGCTGAACGTGGCCGATGTACTCGACCTGACGGTGAGCGAAGCCGCACAGATATTTGCCCATGACCGTGATGTGATCCGGGCGCTGCAACCGATCGTGGACGTCGGACTGGAATACGTCAAGCTCGGTCAACCGGTGCCCACGCTGTCGGGTGGCGAGGCGCAGCGTCTCAAGCTGGCCGGTTTTTTGGCTGAGGCCGCCAAAGCCAGCAGTGCCAGCCGCCAGGCGCTGGCCCGCCGGGGCACCTTGTTCATGCTGGACGAACCCACCACCGGCCTGCACTTTGACGACATCGCAAAGCTCATGCGTGCGCTGCGCAAGCTCTTGGACGTAGGCCACTCGCTGGTGGTGATCGAGCACAACCTAGACGTGATCCGTGCCAGCGATTGGTTGATTGACCTCGGCCCCGAAGGCGGCGACGCCGGTGGCGAAGTCGTGGCCTACGGCACACCCGAGGACTTGCTGCTGCACCCTACCAGCCACACCGCCAAAGCCCTGCGCGACTACGCTGCGGCCATGGGGGTGGTGCATGAAGTGCGGGAGTTTTCGGGGGACATTGCTTTTGCTGCGGCGGATGGGCTTGCGCCCAGTGCCTCATACATTCGCTTCGCGAATGCCAAATCGGCCCCGGGCGCAAGCCCATCCGCCTCCGGGGCAGCGCGCGTCGACGTTGGTTCCCAAGATTTGGTGGCCAGTGGTGCCCTCACTCAAACCGCGCGGTCAAATGTGGCTGTTCAAGCTCCCTCTTTCGCCCCGGCGGGGGCGAGAGAGGGCGGGGGGAGTGAGGGGGCGAACACCAACCAAATAAGAATCGTCAACGCCAAAGAACACAATCTCAAATCCCTCAGCGTAAACATCCCAAGAGGAAAATTCAGCGTAGTCACCGGGGTAAGCGGCTCCGGCAAATCAACGCTGGCCTTTGACATCCTGTTCAACGAAGGCCAGCGCCGCTACTTGGAGAGCCTCAACGCCTATGCCCGCGCCATCGTGCAGCCGGCTGGCCGGCCCGAGGTGGACGCGGTCTACGGCATTCCGCCCACGGTGGCCATCGAGCAGCGGTTAAGCCGGGGGGGTCGCAAGTCCACGGTCGGCACGACCACCGAGGTGTGGCACTTTTTGCGCCTACTCTATGTCAAGCTCGGAACCCAGCATTGCGTCCACGATGGTGCGGCCGTGGCGCCGCAAACTGCCGACAGCATTGCCGCTCAGCTGCTCAAGAATTTTCGAGGCCAGCATATTGGTTTGCTTGCGCCGCTGGTGGTGGGACGCAAAGGGGTCTACACTGAACTGGCGGACTGGGCACGGCCACGTGGTTTTACCCATTTGCGCATCGACGGCGAGTTTGTGCCCACCCAGGGATTCCCGCGCATCGATCGTTTCAAAGAGCACAACATCGAGCTACCCGTGGCAAGCCTGGACGTGCATCCGGCCCAAGAAGCGCAACTGCGTGCCGCTCTCGCGACCGCGCTGACACACGGCAAGGGCGTGGTGCAGGTGATGAGCCAGCTCGACGGTCTGCGCACGGCCATGGAGCAGGGCGCCAGCACCGTGGGCATCGGCCATTGCGAGGTGTTTTCCACCAAGCGCGCCTGCCCGGTGTGCGCCACCTCGTATACCGAGCTGGATCCCCGCCTGTTCAGCTACAACAGCAAACACGGCTGGTGCCCGGACTGCGTGGGAACCGGTTTGGCATTGACCAAAGACCAGCGCAAGGTGTTTGACGATTCAGTCAAAGACGACGACCACCAGGGCCGTGAGCAAACCTTTGCCGAGGCGGATATTGAAGACCTGGCCGACACCGCCTGCCCACGCTGCCACGGAACGCGCCTGAACCCGACCGCGCGTGCGGTGCGCTTTAACGGCGTGGGTATCGCGGACATCGCAGCCTTGAGCGTGACCGATGTACGTATCTGGGTACAGACGCTGCAAGGCAGCGGCGCATTGAGCCAGCGCCAGACTGACATCGCGCGTGATTTGATTCCAGAGATCCGGAGCCGCTTGGAATTTTTGGAAGAGGTCGGCCTGGGTTACCTCACGCTGGACCGGGGCGCGCCCTCTTTGAGTGGCGGCGAGGCGCAACGCATTCGGCTCGCCGCGCAGTTGGGTAGCAATTTGCAAGGCGTGTGTTACGTGCTGGACGAACCTACCATTGGCTTGCATGCGCGTGACAACAAGATTCTGTTGGGCGCGCTGAAGTCTTTGAGCGACAAAGGCAACACGCTAGTGGTCGTAGAGCATGACGAGGACACGATCCGCGCCGCCGACCACATCATTGATATTGGCCCCAGCGCCGGGAAACGTGGTGGGCGTCTGGTGGCGCAAGGCTCGATTGCCGATGTGCAAAACGCTGCAGAGTCGCAGACCGGGCGGTATTTGTTGCATGCCATGAAGCACCCCTTGGGCGCGCGGCGGGCGGTTGCACAAGAAGAAATCAAGTGGCTGACGGTCAATGGCGCCAACTTGCACAACCTGCAAGACGTGACGGCCCACATTCCACTGGAGCGTTTAGTGGCCATCACCGGCGTGTCGGGGTCGGGCAAGTCAACGCTGGCGCGCGACGTATTGCTGGCCAACGTGCAAACCGGCGTGCAAAAGCGCAGCACCAAAGCGGGACGCGATGCGCTCGACGCGGGCGAGCAGATTCGTTGGACCGGCTGCACCAGCGTGACCGGTTTTGAGTCGATTGATCGCGTGCTGGAGGTGGACCAGACGCCGATTGGCAAGACGCCGCGCTCTTGCCCTGCGACCTACATTGGTTTTTGGGACACCATCCGCAAACTCTTTGCCGATACGCTTGAGGCCAAAGCGCGCGGCTACGCGGCCAACCGTTTCAGCTTCAACACCGGCGAAGGGCGCTGCCCCGGCTGTGAAGGCCAGGGCATTCGCACCATCGGCATGAGCTTTTTGCCCGATGTGAAAGTGCTGTGTGAAACCTGCAAGGGCGCACGTTTTAATCCTGAAACCCAGGCCGTGACCTGGCGCGGAAAAAACATTGGCGAAGTGCTGCAAATGGAAGTCGACGAAGCGGTCGAGTTTTTTGCCGCCATGCCGGTGATTGCCCACCCGCTGCAGTTGCTCAAAGACGTGGGCCTGGGCTACCTCACGCTGGGCCAGCCGTCACCGACCCTGAGCGGAGGTGAAGCGCAGCGCATCAAGCTGGTGACAGAACTGAGCAAGGTGCGCGATGATGTGACCCGCCGAGGCCAGAAGGCGCCGCACACGCTCTACGTACTGGACGAACCCACGGTCGGCCTGCACATGGCCGACGTAGAAAAGCTGATCCACGTGTTGCACCGGTTGGTCGGTGGCGGCCACAGCGTGGTGGTGATTGAGCATGACCTGGATGTGATTGCCGAGGCCGACTGGGTGCTCGACCTGGGGCCCGAAGGTGGCAATGGCGGCGGGCGCGTGGTGGCAGCGGCCACGCCCGAAGACGTGGTGCGCTTGGGGACGCATACGGGCGTGGCGTTGGCAGGGGTTTGGAGCGTTGAACGCTCCAACCTGAACCCGCGCGCCTAGCGTGATGCCGGCTTGGCCGGTGGAGGCATCGGTGCAAACGGGTTCATCGCGACCTGGGCCGGTGCGGCCATCGGCGGGGGGCCGCTGGGCATCGGTGGCGGTTGGTCGCTCAGGGTCTTCAAGAAGGCGACCACATCGTCAATCTCACGCTCGCTCAGTGCCGGCCCTGCAGAGGCCGCACGGTTGAATGGCGCCCGGTCATTCACGATATTGGCCAGGTAGGCCGCTGGCAAATCATTGGCCACACCGGCGGAGCCGTACCAGCGCTTGGGATCACTGTTTCGGGTCGCATAAAAACTCACCACGTCGCGCAGGTTCTTGAAGAATCCGTTGTGCATAAAGGCCTGGCGCTGCGCCACGTTGCGCAAGGAAGGCATCTTGAACGTGCCACAAAACTTTTCCACACTCACGCCCGCTGGGACGTTAGCGCTCAGCGCCGGGCGCGTGCGCTGGGGTCCGCACAAGCCCAAGTCGAA
>Ga0114968_10001878_pt1 | contig 16206 bp, 19 predicted proteins | sample M_130807_EF_Meta_FD_87020 | JGI IMG/M metagenome (GOLD analysis project Ga0114968, IMG submission 87020) | Freshwater microbial communities from Lake Montjoie, Canada to study carbon cycling - M_130807_EF_MetaG | ecosystem: Environmental > Aquatic > Freshwater > Lake | place: Lake Montjoie...
CCGTCCTACAAAGAAGCAGCGGTGTGTCGCTCCCAAGAAACCCGATGTCAAAACGCTTGCCATGGAGGCATTAGTCAAAGATGCCAAACAAGCTCTCACTACGCTTAAAGACAGAACATTGGAGGATCTTTTTGATTCTGAATTTGTAACTGACATGCTTCCCAAGAAAGAAGATGAGGAGTGTTTCGAGGAAGAAGATAGACGTACCCGGTTGGTTGGAGAGATTTATCATTTGTTAAAAGAGAATGTGACCCCTAAGGCTGTTGCTTCTGCGATCAAGAAAATGCGTGTCAAGGGACGTCTTACAATGAAAGGGAAGCTGAATCCAAAAATTCTTAACGAAGGGAAGTACACTGAATATCATGGGGAAAGAAGTATTAAGTGTTCGCCTGCTATCAGTATTTCGGCCAACCTGGATAGCATTCTCCGTGAACAGGACTACGCTGACAACTATGAAGATCTTACTGCGTTTGAGGAAGCTGAGGATGACGAAGACGATGAGGACGAAGAGATTGATGATAGAGAACATCTTGAGAAGGTCAAGTCCTTTTTTGAGACTCTTTTCCATCATATGTTTGAAGGTTTGACTTATACTCTTGTTGAGGAGGAGGAGGAGAAAGACGATGAGTAAAAAAATTAAATATATACATGTTTTTTTTGCTATACTTTTTAACTAAAATCCCACGAATCTTCCGTTGCCTTTGCGGATGATCCATGAATATACTCCGTGACTCGATTTTCAAAAAAATTAGATTTACCATCTAACGCAAACGCCTTCATAAAATCAAACGGATTCTCCACAAAGTACATTTTGTCAAATTCTAATTGGGTCAGTAAACGATCCGCAACGTACTTGATGTACTGTTTCATCAATTCCGCATTCATTCCAATCATATGACAAGGTATAGATTCTGTGATAAATTCAATCTCAATGTCTACTGCTTCGGTCATAATTTCTTGGACTCTTTCTTGAGAGACTTTGTTTAATAAGTGATGATACATCAACACAGCAAAATCCGTATGTAACCCCTCATCGCGACTAATCAGCTCATTACTTTTTCCTAATGCTTTGGTCATTTTATTGCGAGATTTCAACCAAAAAATAGAAGCAAACGAAGAGCTAAAGAAAACACCCTCGACGATGGCAAAGGCAAGGAGACGTTCCTCAAAAGGATTAGAGCTACTAATCCATTTTAAAGCCCAATCAGCTTTCTTTTTCACAGCAGGAATAGTTTCAATGGCGTTAAAAAGTTGTTCTTTTCGACGTGTATCTTTAATAAATGTATCTAATAATAAAGCGTAAACTTGTCCATGGACATTTTCAATCATGCTTTGGAAACCATAGAAATTACGAGCTTCTGTAGCTTTCACTTCAACACAAAAGTTTTTTATGAGATTTTCAAGAACAATACCGTCAGAACCGGCAAAGAATGCTAAAATATGTTCAATAAAGTATTTCTCATCGGGAGAAAGTGATTCCCAATCGTTAATATCAGCACTATAGTCAATTTCTCTTGCTGTCCAAAACATATTCTCATGAACTACATAGGCATCTTGAAGTTTTGGGAATTTGATTGGTAATTGGGTAAATCTCGAGAGATCATCAATCAGTAAAGGTTCTTGGAGTCGGCTCATTTTTTTTATATGGAGTATAAAAAAAATTTTATTAAATAAAAATTAATACATGGATCGTGATTTTCTAAAACATCGAAAACCGGCTTCATCCAAAGAAATGAAAGATTTTACGGATGATTTTACTAAAAAATTTAATGTTTATATAAACGAAAACTTAACTAAGTTTTTAACAAATCCTTCATCATTTTTGTCTTCATTTAGTCATAGAATTTCTAAATATGACTTAATTCTATTATGTAAATTAGAAAATAGAGTCGATATTGCGCAAAAACTTTATCCTGTAGAAGAAGGTAAAATGATTCCTAATTTTTTCACCCTTAATATTCAACAAGTTCAAAGCACAGAAAAAAAAGGATTTTTCAAAATTATGATTCAAGTGATCGAAAAAATTTGTGAAGCTAAGCAAATCAATGTACTTATTTCTCAAATTACAAATGAAGATTTTGCTAAGATGCTTAAAAAAAATGCCTACAAAGTTCTTAAAGAAGGTATAAACATTAATGCTATTAAAATTTATCAAACATTTTTTGGCAAAGATATTAAAAAAAGACCACGAGAAGAGGATGATGAAAACAAAGTTGCTGATGGACGACAGAAAAAATCGAGAAAAAAGAAAAAGTCTCCTAAGAAAACAAAATCTCGTAAGAAAAGGTCACCATCATTTCGTTCACTTCTAAAAAAAAAATGAGTGATGATGATGACGAGATAGAAGAGGAAGACTACCAAGACCTTAGAAGAATCTCGATGCCTGGGTTTTATTATAACCCGAAACAATCATATGAAGACTACCAAACGGCTTACTTAAATACTCTCGTACTTCTAGGAATAACTCAAACACCTGAAGATGTAAAAGTTCATCGAAGAGATTCTCATCCGATTCAAGCTTTCTTAAGAAATGCGTATAAATTTGGATACATGTTAAAAATGTACAAGGACATAAAAGCCATCGTTGCCTCTCCAGGTGTAATCATGTGTAAAATCAATCATGTATGGCATGCTTCCGACGCAAAGAGAGGCATTTTTGTCGATTCTTTTACTGGAAGTATAAAGTATGAACCTGTAAGTGGTATTGTTTTGATGTGGAAATTTGTAGAGTTGTAAAAAAAACCAGTATGATTATTTATTTATATAAGGTTCTTGTAGTTGGCTCATTTTTTTCATAATTATTTTCAAAATTATGACGACCTGATAAATCTTCCGCGACTATCTCTATTTCTTTTTTTTTTACTCTTTCGAAAATTTTTATGATTTTTACCCCTCTTATTTCCATCTAAACCCAAATTATCATAGGAATATCTGGTGACATCATTAATTTCAATATAAACTGAATCGTTTATTTTTATTCTATAGGGAAAGTTAAAGAATGCTGGTTCTGCATTTTCAACCCAACATCTATGGTAAAAAATCTCATTAGGTCCACCTCCTTCTGGTCTTGTAGAATCTACCCCGATTTTCGCAATGTAATGGAATTGTCTACCAGTTCCTATTAAATTTCTCAAATCATCTCTCTGTCTTTCACTTAATACACGTAAATTAGCGTATGTTGCTAATCCAATAGGATCTAATCCTATAACTTCTACCATTTTTATTTATATAAAAAAAATTATTTATATTCACATTTCACTGCCACCAAAGTTTTATCTTTTTCTGAAAATACAATTTCAAAGGGTTTTCCACATCCAAAGATTAAATGGTTGGAGATAAGGTTTTGACATTCTTCCAAAGAGGCATGGGGGTTTATTTGTTGGTAATTGGATTTTAGTATAGCATGTCGAAAAATGCGACAATTCAGTTCGTTTTTCATAACAACAATCTCATCACCACAGTGAGGACATGTAAAGACATAACAATCAGTGTTCATTTTTTCCTTATTTTCTTATTTGTTTTTAATTACATTTCTTAGAATTTCACCAATTTCTTTGTGGATCAATAGATTAACAGGCGATTGCGCGTTCTTTGGTTGATAGCAGACGAGAGACAACATAGATAATACATTCCAGATATCAGGATATGTTTCTCCTTCGTAAGATATTGTTTCATCCTCGTTAATGGAAATTTTATAGACAGCAAACGTTTTGATTCCGAGAAGCCATGAATGATAGACCATGATTTTATCAAGACTGTCATCGACATCAGTGTAGATTAAAAAGTCTCCCGGATGTCCTGAACCCGCAATTTCTTCAGCATCTTTTCTTTCCATTAAGCCATGATGGAAAAAGAATGAATAGGAGGGTATCTTTGTCTTTTCCAATATCGTATCAAGTCGTTCGGAAATCTTGGTATGAAATTTGTCTGATAAATCCGCATAATGTCTCAAAAGAAGCAATTTCTTGAGACAAACTACCGCAAGAAGAATCATTTCACTGTCTTGATTTTCTTTTTCCAAATATTCCAATACAATCATGATAGATTCCGTATCGGCAGAATTCATAAAAGGTAAACTTGACAATCCGTATCGTTGATGTTCCCAGTAAAGAGACTGAATATTTTTTTTCAGAAAACTAAGCCTATTTTCTTTTTCTTCTTCTCCGACAGAATAGCAATAACGGTCTGATGAACTACTTGCCATTAAAGAGCCAAAAGGACGATAAGTAGGTTCATGACGACCTTGTTTAACAATCATGTCATTTCTTAATCCAATGGAGTCGCAGAATTTATGAAACACTGATACAGAAAGTTCACCCCCGTCATCGTATGTTCTTACTTTGTCCGTCGTTATGACGTAATCGGTCTCATCATATCTATAGACTTTATAACTGAGGATGGAAATAAATCCATTGTCTTGTTGAATGTAGACATGAAATCCAAACAAACTCACTTGACAGACAACATCACCAATAGATTCCAAGACTTCTTCTAAAATTTCCATTATGTTTTTCTCTCCATCATAATGAAGGACCATGAAAGGATAGAATGGTAATGTCTCAAGACGTGGGTAATTTTCTTTTTCCATTTTTCTTTTTAGAAATGAAAAAATGAGAAGTGAAATAATATATTTTTTTTTAGAAATTTCAAATGATAATCTCAGGTGTGAATTTTGCGTAAATAAACATATTACCGGCATAAAGAGTCGGTTGAAGATTGGGATGACTTTCTCCGCCTCCCGTATTTTGTGTCGTAAAAGTATGTGTATGTGTAGGGTCGGTAATATTTGCTGTAAACGTATGTGTGTGACCAGTATCCGTAATTCCGTGATCATGACTTCCTGAAGTTCCTGTATTGATATCTTGAGGAGTATTTGAATATCCTCCCTCTGCCGTTCTCCAAATAAAAGCATTATCCGTATCTGTATCAGCATTTGTTCCAAACTTTCCTCCAGCCCCTACATTTTCCGCAAAATAAGCATCTTGGTAGGTATGAGTATGTCCAGAAACAGAGTTCACAGTAACGCCTGTTGTGCTATTGTTTGTCGTTCCACTAGAGGTAATTCCAGTACTAGAGGCATTTGATGTTCCTGTATGCGAATGAGAAGGAATTTGGGTTGTGTTTAAGGTGACATTTTCAGTTCCCACAGAGTCACCAAGAGCATGAGTATCATCATCTTCATTACCTGAATTCCCCACACCTCCTATGACTCGTCCTCTCATATCTGGTATTTTAAATGTTGTACTATTATTTGACCCAAAACTTGTCCCAATGGCTTGAAAAAGCTCAAAGTATCCCGTTCGGGAGAGTGATCGACCGTCGCAAAGCAACCACCCATTAAAATCATTATCTTTGGCTGACCACTTAAAATCACCAATATCCAAGTTCATATTGTAAATATGGCGCTCAATTTTCCGAATTTTTTCAGTCGGATTATTTTTTGTGCCTTTGAATCCACTGTTAATTCTTACATTGACATTCATTTTTCTTTTTTTATTATAAATTTGATTTTTTTATTTTTATTAAAATAAAAAATGAACTCGAAAAAAAACATCTATGAAACTATTGATACTTCCATAAAAAAAATGATGAGTGATGGAAAGATTGACCAATATGATATCCCTGAATTGATTTTACTACTTACAGAATTGAGTACACAGCAAATTATTCCCTCATCAACTGAAGATTTACATGTCCAAATCAACGACCTCTATGCCTATGTCATGAAAAAATATGATTTATACCCTAAAAATGTAGAAGAGAGGGCAGTATTTGACAAATTATTTCAAAGTTCAATCAAATTAGTTTTATATCAACCTGTACTTAAAAGTAAATGTTCTAAATTTTGGTCAGGAATTTGTAAAAAATAAAAAAATATACTTTCTAATAAAAAAATAAACGATGATGAAGTTGTCATTTTATCATAATAACAATAATACCTCCTCTTCTGTATCCTCGTATAAAAATAAATATACTCTAGACGAACGAAAACAGCAATCCGAAATGATTTTGGCAAAGTATCCATCCTATGTTCCTGTTATCGTTGAATGTGATAGTAGTATAGGGGTCATGAAAAAACAAAAATTCCTTGTCCCCCAAGATGTGAATTGCTCACACATTGTCATTGCTATAAGAAATCAACTTAAATTAAATAGCTCCCAATCTTTATTTATCTTCTGTAATGATACTATCATATGTCCTACAAATAATGTCGGGCAAGCTTATCATAAATATCTCGAAATCCAAAACGACGGCGATAAGTTTTTCCATATCTATGTCACGTCAGAGAATACCTTTGGCGAAAATTCATCATAAAATTAAAACGTCGTCTGCTTTTACAATCCGATCGTTCATAACCCGTTCTTTAATTTCGTAATATACTGAGTCCGTATGTTGTTTGGCAATAGACTCAAAGATACTTCGGAAATCGTTGAGGCTTGTATCATCGATAATCGCTTGTAATTTTTCATTATTGACTTTGATTTCTTTCTTATTGAACTCAAAATCAACCTTAATCTCATTCTCTAGCAATTCTTTATATTTGGCGGATTTTTTCAACGTATTGAATTCTTCAATGGGAATTCCTGAAATGACAATCTTTGTCGTATCCTCTTTCACGTCAGGAATCACAAAAGACTCTAAGTCTTCAATAGCAAGACGAATTTTCAGTTTTCGATGTAGTTTGACCTCGATTTCTTCAATAAAATGGCTGTTATCAGTCTCAGAGGTCGTGATAAGAGCTATCGTATTATAGTCCTGGCTATTAACAACAGAGTCTTTCCATTCCGTCTCCATGCTTGAGCCTGTATAGTAGATGTTTTTCTGGAGGTGTTGCTTGGTGTGGATATGCCCTGCGATGACTTGAGGGTAAGATAAATCCCACTTGCCTTTATCAGAGACATAATTCCCATTCATGTTACAACCAAAGAATTCCTGATGACAAAAAATAAGAGATGCTTCTTTCCAATCATCGATTGTATCTAAGGCTTCCACAAAACGCTCTGGTTCGACGTAGGGCGAAAACACAAGTAGAGTATTATTTTCGTCAACTAAACGGTGTTGGATGACTGTATCCACAATAACAACATTCCGCCATTCTTTCATACTATTTAACCAATGATTGTCCGTTAAAAACTGAGAGGCGTTAATATAATCATGATTTCCCACTAAAATGAATGTTAAAGCAATATCTCTCATCTTTCTTATAAATTCATAGGCTTTATTTAAAGGCGTCGTATGAAGTTTTTCGTGAGTATGAAGCAAATCCCCCATCAAGACTATGATATCTGGCTTCAAAGACTTAGCAATTTTCGTAATTTCCTCTATAAAATTTTCAATTTCTTGAATATTTTTTGTTGTAAAGTGCTGATCACCAATCGCTAAAATCCGGCACATTTTTTTTATTTGAGAGAAAATATTTTTTAGAAAGAAGGGACTAGAGATGAAAAAACCTTTTAAAAATTAATAAAATTTACTTTAAAATAAAATGAGTTTTAGAAGTCCGATTAGAGATAGTAGATTTGCTGAAAAAAAAGACGATCCCAACCAAGTCAGTCCGATATTAAGTTATAATTTACCAGTCACTAAACTTTTGGAAAAAATAAAGGAGGGTTATACGACAATTTCTATTCTTTTTACAAAGAAAAATGATGGCAGCGGTGAATGGATAACAAAGTTTGAAGATTTGAGCCGAAATTCCAAACGGCAATGTAAGATTAACTTTAATAAAAAAACCTTTGAACTTACCGTGGATCATGACTGTATAAAATTATCAGGACCTGGTCTGGACTCCTCTCTAAATTTAATAATGCGGTATATTTTAGAGACATTGAATCGTAAATCGACTAGAGAACAAGTCGAACAGAGGTTTAAAACAATTAATAAAAAAATAAAGATACCAGAGGGTTTTGATTCAACAAATACACCCCTTGATTTTCTTGTTCAAGTGTATGAGAAATGTATCAACGGAATTCCTGTGTTTGGATCAGAAATTATTCCTGTTCATAACAACCACAAACATCAACAGCAACAGCAGCAACCAAGAAACAAATCTCCGCAAAAAAAATCCGTTTCTTTACCGAAAAAATCGCCACCCCCTTCTTTAAAGAAAAAAAAAGAAGATAGCAAATTAATTTTTTTGGATAATCCACACGACGATACTGTGTTCAAAGCGTCTATACCGACAAGTTATTTTCTCGCACCAAGTAAATATCTGAATAAGGAAGAAAATGGATTGTTTACAAAACAAAAAATCAAAAACGAAAGCCCTATTTTTGAGTATAAAGGCATCTCCTATCCTAAGGCATACTCAGCAAAATCATATGATGATCTCTACCAAACCTATTTTCAACCAAGAAATGTCTCTGGTGTCAACTATATCTTGAGAAATAAAAGCTACGAGATTGAAATTAACAATAATATTATAGATGCTTCTATTCAAAGCAAATCTAGTTTTGTGCGATATGTTAACTCAGGCTTTCCTGATTATTTTAGAAATAATTGCGAATTCATTCAAAGTGGTAACAAAGTCATACTGGTCGCTACTAGGGATATTGAAGAAGGCGAGGAACTCTTATGTAGTTATGGAATTAATTCAGAGAGTAATGTCACTAATAGTAACTTTAAGATTACTATTGAGATTCGTAAAATTCCAGACATTACTGAAAAAGATACAACAAATTATGGGAACGTCGAATACACAGAGTACATCTTTGGCACAACATCGGAGAAGAAATCGACAGAGAAATCTATGAAGCTGGATGATTTTACCAAGAAATATTACGAAACTTTAATTTCCTATTTACAGGCAACTAATAAACTGAAACTTTATACGAAGTATTATTTGACAAAACTTAGACAACGACGACTGGATGAAATCAAGAGTCAGATAGGAAAGTACAAGTATGATCGATCGGAGTTTGATAAATTTAAAAATACAGAACACGAAGCGTTTATGAATAAAATTAAACATAAAATTGACGAATTAAAAAATAAAAAACTTCAAGGCTACAAGCAAGTCCATTTTGAACAATTAAAGAAATATTATCAAAAAATATCAGAAAAACTAGCAGATAAAAAACCAGCTGCCGCAGCCGCAGATGACTAAGCAACCGTATGAATATTATCCGTACTTCCAAATCCTCCCACGTCCCTTGATGTTTGCGTTAAATCTTCAAGCGCGCATTCTTCCATGTCCACATGAACTTGTTTCTCAAAAATTAGCTGACAGCACTTAAAAGGAAACACAATTTCAGGAGCATGAGGGTCGACTTTTACCAAACAAATCTTTAGTGTATCTCGATATGTTGCGTCAATGATTCCCACACTATTCGCAAGCATGTAGCCTGATTTTACAAGAGAACTTCGCGGGTAAATCTTACTGTAGTAATTCAGCTGTGGAGAGACAATAATACCAGTCTCCAACATGACAGTCGTAGAGTTAATGTCTTTAACTTTTGAAATCGCAGTGAGGTCATATCCAACATCGGACATACGACTTTTTGAAGGAACGACAGCAAACTCACTTGTCTTGATGACTTTACAGGTAGGAAGACTTGTTTTATTTTCACCGGAAGGATTGAATAACCATTCAAGGTATTGTTTGTACAAGTCCGCATTGCGGTTTCTAGCATCAGAGGTAGAGTCGTAAACGGCACTTAAAAAGTCCAAGGCATTATGATCTTTGTAGACAATAGTCTTTCTATGAAGGTGATTATGTCTCAGCTTACACGGAATACCTTTAAATTTCATGATAAACTGGATAATTTCTGTATCCAATTGTCGAACGTCAATTTCAACAACCAATTCAGAGTTTAGGATAGTCATTCGATTGATTGTCCCAAGCTCATTAAAGACATTTCTCACGAATTCTGTATAGACAGAACCATGCTGAATAGACAAAATATTTTCTTTCCAAGCGTTAAATCGACTCATTGTTTTTTTTTTGTGAAAAAAAATTTTAATTTTCACAAAAAAAATGAGCAGCCCCTCTTCTTCATCCCCGTCTCGAAACTATGGACTTTGGATTCCTGAAGACCACAACAACATCAAGAAGGATTTTCCTGAGATTCATGATGTTAAACAACTGGTTACGGATGTTCGTCGAGTCATCTATGAATGGTTTGATGACCATAAGCACGGGATTATGGAACGATCGATGAATCTTAATGAAGCAACGCTCCGAGCTATTCTGAAGACCAAAGGAATTTATTTACCTGATCGGGTTGGGTTTTATCATTAAATGTAGGGTTTTTGTTTCTGGTTGTAAGTAAAAAAACATAAAAAGAGAAAGAAGTTTATTTATTTTTATTTTTCCATAACATATTCGCACGAGTAAAGATTTGCTTTGGTGTCAAATTTGGATGCTCCTTGAATATTTCTTGTGATTTTTCATCCACAAATTGTTTTCTCGTAAGAGCTGCCTGGGCGGTTATGGTGTTTTGCTGCTGTTGTTGTTGAGCCGAAATAGCCTGTTGTTGTTGCTGTCGTTGTCCCATGATTTCTTGTTCCTTTTCCAAATAAAATTTAAGATTTTTCTCATCCAAATCATTATTCACTCTCGCATCACTTGATTTTTTTGAATAGTCAATGGCTATGAGACAAGCATTCTTCCCGTCAACATACTGCCCTACATAATATGCCACAATACCCATCAAATGCCATCGCTTGTAGTCGTAATCATTTTTATTCACAAAAAGAATAGCTTCCTTTGGATAAGGAAGGTTACAAGCTAGTTTTAAATAGGTATACGCCAATACCCAAAATTTAATGTTAATGTAATAAATGGAAATAAAAAGTAATGGCTCGATTCTTTGGGAGTGTTCAAAGGCCTTCATGTACCAAATAAAAGAATCATGCCAATCATGACCTAATTTTTGGGACAATTCTCCCGAACGCAAGTAAGCATGAAATTTCTCCTCTTGGAAACCGTCTAATGTGGCTCGAATTTTATAGTAAAAAAACGCATCATCAATCTGATTGAGACAAGAGCATGTTTGCGCGAGATAAAAGACTGTACGAGGTTCAGTAGGGTCTTTTTTGTAATCTTCATATAGTAATTCTTTGTCTCTTGTAAAACGCTTTCCTGATTTGTCGTCATCCTGTGTGCGATCTTGGTATAAAATAATGCTGTCTGGTAATTTCACGATAGGATGTTTATCGTTTTCTTCATCAAAAGTCTTGATATACTCATGGACACTGCCGATGTATCGCCACTTCTGGTGCGCCTTGATGAATCTGACATTAAAGTACTTGTCGTAAGAACCGGAAAACCACTCCTGACAGACTAAAAAACCAGTACTTTTATTATCGACATATTCCTCAGCGCATTTACGCAATTGTTGCCCATTTCTTAATTCATCATTGGTGTCTAGAAGGAGAAGGTAATCAATATCTTCAAAGCTGTCGGCGAAATCCAACGACTCATTTCTAGAGACGGAAAAGTTGACAAAAGATCCTTCCTTCAAACGAAGAGGAATGTTGTTTTTTTCAGAAAATTCTCTACAAATCTCAATGGTATTATCCGTTGAGCCTGTATCAAAAATCACAAGGGAATCCGCAAAGCCGATAATACTGTTGAGAGAGACATGTAATCTTTTTTTCTCATTTTTTACCATAAGTAAAGCAGCGATGTGAACCATTTTTTTCGTTATTTTTTTGTTAGATATTTTTTTTTTAAAACTGAAAAGATTTCATTTTTTTACTTCTTTTACGTTTATTTTTATAAGATCTTTTTTTACATTTTCTTGATTTTCTTCGCCCATCTGATATAGACATTCTTGAAAAATTTGAAGAAATATCACTATTGTCATATGTATACCTACATATTATATGTAGGTAAAAAGTCTCAGAAGTACCAAATTCTGTTGTTATTTGTAAGAGAAGAGGAGTATTAATCAGACATTCCTCTAATATTTTAACATAACAATTACTATATGTAACTGTCAACTTATTTTCATCTTGTTCATCATATTTCAAAAATGTAACACTAATAAAGTATCTACCATTATTTTCTATTAAATTTTTAAAGTCAAGTATCTGGCTTTCATCTAATACATTAAAACCTCGAAATAATCCAACTGTAATAGGTAGTGAACCTACTACTTGTATTATCGTCATTTTTTTTATAATAAAAGAAACTAAAATAATTTTTTTTAAATAGGTTTTTTTTCATTTCATAAAAAAAATGCCGACGACTACCCTAACTTATTGTGATCAAGCTGAAAATCATATCGATATGGAACAAATTGGTGTTTTATGCCATGAAGGATTTACTTTGGAAGAACTTAAAAAAATTCAAGAAAAAGTAGGGGGTGATATCAAAGAATTAGCCTGTTTACGAGAAGAGGATGGTAAAAAGATTTTAGTGAATCAAAAAGGCTTTTTACTAGTCATCAAAGACGGTGTAAATAAAATTTTAGAAGGTCAACTAGATGAGTTGAAAAAAGAACAATTTTCTCTGTCTCCTGATAAAAAAGCATATATGTATGGAAGAGTAGTTAATAAGCATGCTCGTCATAACTTATGTTTTAGTGATGTAGGACATCCACCAGACTATGAAAATAAAAAAGGTACAGTCATTGCGTATGATACTGTCCCCTTCACAAAACTACTCCGCGAAAAAATTGGGTTGTTTTTACCTGAGAAAACAAAAGATTTAGTCTGCGAGGGTAATTATTACTATGACGTAAAGAAATGTGGTATTGGATTTCATGGTGATGCTGAACGTCGAAAAGTCATTGGAGTACGATTGGGTGATAGTATTCCTTTACATTTCCAGTGGTTTTATAAAAACAAGCCTGTTGGTAAAAGAATCGAATTTATGCTCAATGATGGCGATATATACATCATGAGTGATAAGGCTGTGGGGTTTGATTGGAAGCAATATAACATCTTGGCTTTACGTCACGCTGCTGGTTCTCAGAAATTTTTAGAAATCAAAGTTTAAATTTAAGATGAAATTTTTATAATCTTTTTTATAAATAAAAATATGCCAAAAACACCTGAAAAAAGACCTGGTAGAACACCGGGTAATAGACCTGACAGAACACCAGAAAAAAGACCAGACAGAACACCTGGTAGAAGTCCAGGGAAAAGTCCTGGTAGAAAACAGCATAACATTGTTTTCCCTGGTTATACTATTAAATCCAAATATATTAGAGATTATGATGATGACTATCATAGACATTACAGAGATTATAGACAATTTGTCTTGCCAACCTACGAGCCTGTGTATCGATATTCTTATCAATGTTGGATGTATCGTTTTTACGCCATTATTCAAGACATTAGTCTCAATTATCCTGCTTATCCGACAACCTATGACAGAGAAAATATGGAGAGATTTTTACTGTCTTTACCTAGTATTATCCCTTGTCGGTCGTCACTTTGTAAAGCGTATGTATCGAATCACATTGAAAGAAATCGAGAAAACTTTGATGCTCTCACAGCCAATCGAAATTATTTACAAGAATTTTTACGAGATTTTTACATGGATTTAAAGCAAAAATTTGGACATGAATTATATGAAGATAGCTGTTATCATGGTATTGTATAAAACTTAAATGAACTCAAAAATAAATTGCCACATAAACTGAGAATTATGAACTGATGTTACAAAATTAGCAAGAAAAGGCTCGCTATCAGGCGTCGGTATATAGTATAATTCCATGTCGTCTTCTTGTTCTTCTTCTTTTTGTTCGAATTCTAAAGCTTGTGTCTCTCTCAAGAGAAATTCTTCTAAAAGAAGATTGGCAAAGAGCAAAGTATATTTCATAAAAAGAAACTCTTTACTAATTATGCCTCTGATTTTTCTTAAAAGCTCGGGACGCACTAAAGAAAACGCTCTATATCCGTTTTGATTGCGAATTGTCATATCCACCCCTGCTGCTAGTAATATTTCAACCATTTTCAACTGAGTTTCCTGACTAATAATGAAATATCTTATCATAACAGCGTCATGAAGCGCTGTATGCCCCTCCTTACATTGTAGATTGACATTGATTTTACTGCGAATCGCGTACTCCATCATAGGGATATTACCATGTACAGCCGCCCAATGGAGAATACTACGGCGTGTATAAGAACAAATATTATTGATATATCTTGTGTCTGAACTATCAATAAATTTATTCGACACTGCTAGATGGATGTTATTCATTTTTTTTGAAAAAAATCAAAAAAAATTTAGAAGTGACGAAAAAAAACAATCAAAAAAATAATAATGAAAAAAATAATCAAAACGACATCTATAATATTCGGTAAATTATTTGTGTATAAAATATCATCTAGATTTTGAATTTTTTTCAAAAGTTCTGCTGATTGATGCGTTACCAACGGGGCTTCCTTCAACCCATATTTTTTTAAGATGAGGTTTGAAACTAGTTTCCCGCTTTCTACAGCTGATTCCATGGTCCATATATTGATTGATGTTTTCGTGTGAGCCCCTCCTATGTAAAAATTGTCAAAAATTGTCTTCTGTTCCAGTCTATATTTTTCATTATACACATTATTATTCCATTTTCGATTTGTAGATTTTAATTGTCCATCCTTATATACCCATTCATCATAGATTTCAGCAGATATTATATTTTCTTGAAAATTTCCATCGCCTAACATTTCCAATAAGCTTTTAGAATCAAAGATCTGTTTAATGACTTCTTTTATGAATTTTTCTCTTGTCAATTCCATACCTTCTTGAGGAAAAATACACGTTCCACTCCATAAACTTTTTACATTTGTACCTAAATCTATATTTTTACACCAATGCTCATCTTGTGGGTAAAAAGTAATGTTATATGGCGAGTCAATAATCACAAACGCATTTTTATCTTTGGGGAAATTAATTTTTTTATCGAAAGCGATATAAAACCCTATTTGATTATTGATTGTTTGGATTGATATATGCTGTCTATATAAGTCCTCCATTCTTGAATTTTTGAATATTTCTTTTGCTGGATAGGGATTGATACATAAACAGTACTCGTCTGAAGTGACAATTCTTCCATCTGACAAATCACAAGAATCAATCCTTTTCATTCCATAATTAATTTTCGCTAATTTTGCTCCCAAAACAAACTTAACGCCTTTCGATTCTAAATATTCTTTCCAAGGATCAATCCATGCCTCTGATGTCGGTTTCATCATCACTTTCCAAATGCTATCGGTGTAATAGTTTTGTTCAACGAAATAGACAAAATGCTCAATACTTATCGTATTAAAATCAAAGCCAAATCCTGGTCCTGAAACTCCATACATGAGATAATTATAGGTATCGTTTGACACTTTATCTTTAATCAATGGCAAAAAATACTGTTCGAACCAATACTCTCTTCTTTTATGACTAACCAAGCATTTACTAAAAATATAGAAGAGATACGGATAATCGCTAATTGATATGCCTAATGGTCTATTGTAAGGTTTATTACCTTGAAGGTATGAAAAATTCAATTCTTTATCTGATAAATTATCAAAAACAGTGGTTTCTTGTTGCTCATATTTTTCTTCTTTATCCTCTAAAACGCCTATCTTGTATCTTTCTAACGTTTTTAAAACGCGATTGTTATTATTGTGCCATTTAACATTATACAAATTCCACATTTCTTGTAAATTTTTGCCTCCTGCGTTTAGAATAATGTTGCCACCTGGATGCGAGGAAACAAATGAGGTAATATCATACACATTTCCTTTGTAGTGAGTCCATAAATCATTAGCAGTATTATGCTTTTTGACTTCCTCCATAGAAATATTTTTCTGGTAAGATTCTTTTTTACAACTGTTTTTAATCGGAATTCGTTTCATAATTTCCAAAGCATTGTAATAAAAGTCAGCATATCCACGCCATGAATGTTCAGAGGGAATATTATTATTTCGTTTACTTTTTGCCATTCCTCCTAAAGCATCATCTTTTTCATAGACAGTAACATCAAAACCTTTTTCAATTAATTCATGAGCCACTGTCATACCAGCAATCCCACCGCCAAAAATAGATACTGTTGTTTTTTTCATTCTTTTTTATTAAAAAAAGTTAAAAATAATTTTATTTTTATACCGCGTTTCCCGCCTAAAAAAACCATTATTAAAGAGTAAAAAATACATAAAAAAATAAATGAAACACATTAAGAATAGATTTTCAGTAATAGATAATGCGTCTGATATTATCGTGAATATTTACTACATTTCTAGCAATAAATGCCGAATTATCACGAG
>Ga0114968_10001881_pt1 | contig 16186 bp, 18 predicted proteins | sample M_130807_EF_Meta_FD_87020 | JGI IMG/M metagenome (GOLD analysis project Ga0114968, IMG submission 87020) | Freshwater microbial communities from Lake Montjoie, Canada to study carbon cycling - M_130807_EF_MetaG | ecosystem: Environmental > Aquatic > Freshwater > Lake | place: Lake Montjoie...
AAAAAAGATAACATTCATTTATTGGCAGTAGAAACCCGACATACCATTAGAGCAAATGCTTTGGGCATTCCATTAATCTGTGTGGTTCAAGGTATTTTTGCCGCTTTGGGATATTGGATTTTTAAGGTAGATGATTGGGGAATGTGGGGATTTTTTACAGGCTTATTCGCTTTCTTTCCTTTGGTGGGCACTATGATTATTTGGGTTCCCATTGTAGCATACATGTATGCAAACGGTATTGAATGGCCAGCAACTGGCTTGGCATTGTACAGCTTTTTAGTAACCGGAAATGTAGATTATATTGCGCGCATTACCCTAATGAAAAAAATTGGAGATGTTCATCCTCTGATTACTATTTTAGGTGTAATTGTGGGATTAAATTTATTTGGTTTTGTGGGGTTGATTTTTGGACCGCTTTTAATCAGCTATCTAATTGTGCTTGTTAAGATTTATATCAACGAGTTTGTAGTAACAAATGAAGAAGAAAAGCCAACTTCATAAATCCGTTGTTGATACTTTATTCAATTTTTATACAAAAAATGATTTTTATTTAATCATTAATATCACGAAGCATTTAGATTAATTAGTTGTCTATTTTGATCTAGTTGGAAAATACTTATCCCTGATTTTGATAAAAGGATACTCAATAATCTTACTTAGAAATATGCCTATTACAAAAGAAGCAATAACATACGAAACTAAATAAATCCAGTAAGTTAAGTCGGAGTGTATCATTCTTTTACTCAACTGATTTACATAACCATGGTATAAATAGATTGGATATGAATACAAACCAAGACTAGCACCAAGGTTTATTAAATTTTTATTTTCAAAAGATGGTGTTTCTAAAAAATACAACAAGATAAATCCTAAAAAAATTGGCTTCAATAGATTAAATCCTACATTAGAAATTGGGCTCATGTCGTCCTTTAGTAAAGTAAAAACTATAAGTAGTAATATTGAAACAATAAAAAACCAGCCTTTATACTTATAATAAAAAGTTAAGCGATGTCTTTTATACGTGTTGACGTAAAAAAGAAGCACTCCCCAAAACAATAAATGAAAATGAAGATGGCTATTATACTTTCCAAAGGTGTAGTTGTAAATATTGTATATGTATGATGAACCGCTTATCAGGATAAAGAATAAATAAATTAAAAAGATGTATTTGAAATACAATTTTTTTTGTTTGCTGAGTAATAACAACAAAAAAGATAAAATAAAGTAGAAATGTTCTTCAACAGATATTGACCAAAGCCAATCGTTTTTTATTTTAAAGTAGTTACAAAGGAAAACAGATTCATAAAAAATTTGGTCTAAACGATATCTATTATGGGCAAAAAAAGAAATAAATATACCTAAGATGATAGCAAAGTAATAGGAGGGATATATTTTAAATCCCCTGCGAATCAAAAATCTTTTTACATTGAATGTTCCGTACTTATCTATTTCCTTAAATATTAACCCTGAAACAAGATATCCACTCAAAACAAAAAACAATAAAACGCCTAAATTGCCGAATAATTTTAATTTAGTAAGCACAATAAAAGCAAATTCATTATTGTGACTTGGAAGTTGTATATGAGCAAACAATGTTAACAACACACCAATAAATCTTAAAAAATCAAGGGCATTATTTCTTGTCATTATTTTTTAATTTGAAATGTCTAGTCAAATAATGCGGCAAATATATGTTATTAAAGCGTGTCTAATAATTTTCAGCAGTTTTTAAGCTAAACTGTCTTCTTATAGGATGTTTAATCAAATCTGCGTTTAAAATAAATTTTATAGTTGATGACTATTACAAGAAAAAAATGCTGTAAACAAAAGTATTTACTTCATTTTTTTATCGTTCCATATTTCAATTATGGGGAGTTTTGTCAACACCAATGGATGTAATTAAATTGATGCAAATGAAAAGGACGTTTATCTAACTTTTTTATTAATTAAATCATTGTCATCAAAAATCGTGCGAGAAAAAATAAATTTCAAATTTTCTTTCATTTACGCAAATCTATATTGTAAATTTACTTTGGTTTTAATTTTCTGTTGAACATTTGTTTTCGTACCGATTGATTTTATCCTCTATTTAAAAACCTTGATTTCGATTTAATCTTCGTTACTTAAATATGCGTTTGGCTTGGTTATTAATTCATTAACTTTTTAAACATGGCGCTACAACAGGGTTTACAGCAAAAATTATTGCAGAAGCTTTCGCCTCAGCAAATTCAGTTGATGAAACTGTTGCAAATTCCTACGGCACAACTTGAAGAAAGAATTAAAGAAGAACTGGAAGAAAACCCCGCATTAGAACTTACCGATGAAGATAAAATAGACGATGAATTTGATTTGAAAGATGAGTTTGCCGACAATGAATTTGAAGATACCGAACCCGATGGAAGTGAAGAAGAATATGATAACATCGACATCAGTGAATATGTAAAAGATTCGGACGATGATGATGTTGCCGATTATAAATTAAGAGAGGATAATTACCAAACCGACGACGATAAAATTAGTTCGCCACATAGTGTAGAAGCCAGTTTTAATGAATTAATGATTCAACAATTGGGACTATTAAATTTAGATCATACAGAACAAAAAATTGCTGAACAAATTATCGGAAGCTTAGATGATGATGGATATTTACGCAGAGAAATTACTTCAATTATCGACGACCTTGCTTTTAGACAAAACATTGAAACCAATGAAAAGCAAATCAAAAAATTATTGACTCAAATTCAACAATTTGATCCTGCAGGTGTTGGTGCCAGAAATTTACAAGAATGCTTATTGCTTCAGCTCAAAAGAAAAGAAAAAAAAGATGCTGATGTAATGCTAGCCATAAAAATTATGGAAAAATATTTCGATGAGTTTACGAAAAAGCATTACGAAAAAATTCAAAACGGATTAAATATTTCTGAAACACAACTTAAATCAGTCATTCAACAAATCATCAAACTAAATCCAAGGCCTGGTATTTTAATTTCCGGTTCAGGATTAGGTGAAAATTATATTATCCCCGACTTTTTTATTGTAAACAATGCAGGTAAATTGGAGCTTACACTAAATGGTAAAAATGCGCCTGAATTGCACATCAGCGAAGGATATAAAGACATGCTCAATCAATATGATAAGGGCAAGAAAAATGATAAGCGTCAAAAAGATGCAGTGATATTTATCAAACAAAAATTAGATTCTGCCAAGTGGTTTATAGATGCGATTAAACAACGACAAGAAACCCTCATTAATACCATGAGCGCAATAATGCGTTATCAATATAATTTCTTTTTGAGTGGCGATGAAACAGAATTGAAACCCATGATTTTAAAAGACATCGCGGAAAAAACAAATTTGGATATTTCTACCATCAGCAGAGTGGCCAACAGCAAATTTGTTCAAACCGAATTTGGCACCTACCGATTGAAATTTTTATTTAGTGAAAGCATGCAAACCGACGCCGGTGAAGAAGTAAGTACAAGAGAAGTAAAAAGAATTTTATCCGACATCATAGAAGCAGAGAATAAGAAGAATCCTTTCAGCGATGAAATATTAACCGACATGTTACAAGAAAAAGGGTATAATATTGCCAGAAGAACGGTGGCTAAATATCGCGAACAATTAAATATTCCTGTAGCCCGTTTGCGTAAAGAAATATAATACCGATTGGATATCTGTAATGGTCCAATGAAATTGTCCCAAACAGCTACCACATCGGCATTATACTAGAAAAAAATAGAACTAAAAAGAAATTATAATTGGTATAACTTAGCATCAATGAATGAAGCTCCAGAAAAAATAGAACTACAAACCTCAACAAATAATTCAATTGTAGATACAATAGCAAAACTCATTTCTGTTTTATTTCATCCATTATTTGTGCCAATCTATTTCGTGTGGTTTTTATTGTTCATCCACCCATTGGCATTTATTGGGTTTTCATCGGTACAAAAATTTCAAACTTTAGTTATTGTATGCATCAACTTAACCATTTTTCCTTTGGTAAGTGTGCTTTTGCTAAAAGCATTGGGTTTTATAGAATCCATTTATTTAAAAACGCAAAAAGATAGAATCATTCCCTATATCGCATGTGGTATATTTTTCTTTTGGGCGTTTACCGTTTTTAAAGAACAAACAAAATACCCAATCGTTTTGGTCGTATTTATTTTAGGCATTTTCTTGGCCTCTTCAGCAGCTCTATTGGCCAATATTTATTTTAAAGTAAGCATGCACGCCATTGGAATGGGCGGCTTGTTGGGGATTTTTGCTGTTTTATTTTATAACAACAATCTATCAATGGCTTGGCCACTGGCTTTGGTATTAATTATTTCGGGAATGGTTTGTACGGCGCGTTTGCTTTTAAACACACATACGCCAAAAGACATTTACGTTGGATTGTTAATTGGTATCACTACACAAATTGCAGCCAATTATTTTTTATAATTTACCAACCCAACACCCAAGCAAAAATTAATGGTGCTACAATCGTAGCATCACTTTCTACAATAAATTTCGGTGTATGGATATCTAGCTTACCCCAAGTGATTTTTTCATTGGGTACTGCACCAGAATATGAACCGTAAGAAGTAGTTGAATCGCTTATCTGACAGAAATAGCTCCAAAATGGAACGTCGTGCCATTCCAAATCTTGGTACATCATTGGCACCACACAAATTGGAAAATCACCAGCAATACCGCCACCAATTTGAAAAAAGCCAACGCCTTTGCCTGATGAATTATTTCTGTACCAATCTGCCAACCATACCATGTATTCAATACCTGATTTCATGGTGGTGGCTTTCATTTCATTTTTAATCACATAAGAAGCAAAGATGTTTCCCATGGTACTGTCTTCCCAACCTGGAACGACAATAGGAATATTTTTTTCCGCAGCAGCCAACATCCAGCTGTTTTTTGGATCTATTTCGTAATACTGCTCTAACACCCCACTCAACAACATTTTATACATGTACTCATGCGGAAAATAGCTTTCGCCTTTATCATTAGCCTCTTTCCACAATTGATGGATATGCTTTTGTAATCTTCTAAATGCTTCTTCCTCAGGAATACATGTATCTGTTACACGATTGTAATGATTTTCCAATAAATCCCATTCGTCTTGCGGACTTAAATCGCGATAGTTAGGTACTCTTTTGTAATGAGAATGCGCCACCAAATTCATGATGTCTTCTTCCAAATTGGCACCGGTGCAACTAATGATGTCCACTTTTCCTTGTCTTATCATTTCTGCAAAACTCAATCCTAATTCAGCGGTACTCATCGCACCTGCTAATGTAACCATCATTTTACCACCTTCAGTTAAATGTGTTTCGTAACCTTTAGCGGCATCCATTAAAGCTGCTGCATTAAAATGGCGATAATGATGTTGTATGTATTGAGAAACCGGTCCTTTTTGCATGACTAAAAAATTTTAAAAAGTAATTATTTAGTTTATGAATTTGATGATTAAAAATTATGCTTCCTGACTGATAGATTTTGACGCACGCTTTCTATCCTCTTCATTTAAAATTGTTTTTCTCAATCTTACGCTTTTTGGTGTTACTTCAATACACTCATCTTGTTGAATATACTCCATACACTCTTCCAAAGTCATTAAGATTTTTGGTGCTGCTTTAGAAGCATCATCCGATCCGCTCGCACGGTGGTTGGTTAATTTTTTTGCTTCCGTAGCATTTACCACTAAATCTCCTGGCTTAATGTGCTCAGCAATAATTTGACCTGCATAAACCTCATCTCCTGGATCTACAAAAAAGCGTCCTCTATCTTGTAATTTATCAATTGAATATGCGGTTGTTTTTTCTGTTGTTTTAGACAATAACACCCCGTTATTTCTTCCAGGAATATGTCCTTTCCATGGTTTGTAATCGATGAAACGGTGCGCCATTACTGCTTCTCCAGCTGTGTTGGTCAACATGTTGCTTCTCAAACCAATCAATCCTCTTGAAGGAATTTCAAATTCAAGATGTTGCATTTCACCTTTTGTTTCCATGATCAACATTTCGCCCTTGCGTTGTGTAACCAAGTCAATTACTTTACCACTAAACTCTTGAGGAACGTCTACTACTAAATTCTCGTATGGTTCGTGTTTTTTACCATCAATTGTTTTTACCAAAACCTGAGGTTGTCCGATGGTTAACTCAAAACCTTCTCTTCTCATGGTTTCGATTAAGATACCTAAATGCAAAATACCTCTACCAAATACCAAGAAGCTATCTGCACTATCGCTATCCTCTACACGAAGTGCCAAGTTTTTTTCTGTTTCTTTAAATAAACGATCACGTAAATGGCGACTGGTTACAAACTTACCTTCTTTACCGAAGAAAGGCGAGTTGTTGATACCAAACAACATGCTCATTGTTGGCTCATCTACGCTTATTACTGGTAATGCTTCTGGATTCTCTGCGTCAGCAATGGTATCTCCGATATTAAATTCATCCAAACCTACAACGGCACAAATATCTCCAGCAAATACTTCTGTAGCTTTCTTTTTGCCCATTCCTTCAAATACATACAATTCTTTGATACGCATTTTTTTGATAGAGCCATCTGCTTGCATCAAAGCGATTTGTTGGTTTTCTTTTAAGCTACCACGCGCCACTTTTCCAACCGCAATTCTTCCCAAAAATGAAGAGTAATCCAATGAAGTGATTTGCATTTGAGAATATCCTTCATTTACTTTTGGCTCTGGAACGTATTGAATAATGCCATCTAACAATGGAGCGATATTGTCGATTTGAGTAAGTGAGCTGTTGAACCAACCATTTTTTCCTGAACCATAAAAAGTTGGAAAATCCAATTGTTCTTCAGTCGCATCTAAATTGAAAAACAATTCAAATACCGAATCATGCACTTCATCCGGACGACAATTTGGTTTATCTACTTTATTGATAACTACGATTGGTCTTAATCCTAAAGCCAATGCTTTTTGTAATACGAAACGGGTTTGAGGCATTGGTCCTTCAAAAGCATCCACCAATAATAAAACCCCATCCGCCATTTTCAACACCCTTTCTACTTCACCGCCAAAATCCGAGTGACCAGGAGTATCAATTACGTTAATTTTAACGTCTTTATAAGTTACAGATACGTTTTTACTAAAAATAGTAATACCTCTTTCTCTCTCAAGGTCATTGCTATCCATAATCAATTCACCAGTTTCCTGATTTTCTCTAAAAACTTTAGTTGCGTGTAAAATCTTGTCCACCAATGTTGTTTTACCGTGATCTACGTGGGCAATAATTGCGATGTTGCGAATATTCATTGTTTAATTTTTGTTGCTTTTTTTCAAAGCATTTTATTTTTGACGTGCGAAGGTAAAGGTTTAAAGTGGGTTGGCAAGGACTTCAATGTAATTAGTTTATTAATTCTAGGCTTTTTATCCGCATTTTGCTTGTTCTACCAATTATTTAAGCGATAATTTTAGGTTTGCTATACATTTGTGGGGAATTCAAAAATGAAAAATGGAGAATTCAAAAGTAAAAATTCAAAATTCAAAAATGGAGAATAGATAACCAACGATTTTGAATAACCGAAATCGGTAAGTTTTTTTACTTTTTAATTTTTACTTTTTAATTTAATTCATACTTTTTACTTTTCACTTTTTAATTTTTAAAATGAAACTAGTTACCTACTTAAAAGATAATAAAGAGCAATTGGCGATGTTGTTGGATGGAATGTTGTATAATTTGAACAGCTTGAATCCAGAACTTCCCAATAAAATGTCGGATTTTTTAAACCATTGGGATGATTTTTATCCTTTGGCATTGAATGCCGAAAAGCAACTTAAAGATGGTTCTTTAGCAAAACAATCGAATACATCTTTTGGCTCAGCGCATATTTTAGCCCCTGTGCCACATCCCACCAGTTGTAGAGATGGATATGCATTTAGGCAACACGTGGCGGCAGCTAGAAGAAATCGTAAAGTGGATATGATTCCAGAATTTGATCAATATCCTATTTTTTATTTTACCAACCACAATAGCATTCAAGGACCAGGCGATATTGTATGTATGCCCGATCATTTTGAAAAACTGGATTTTGAATTGGAAGCAGCTATTGTAATCAGCAAAAAAGGCAGAAACATTCCGGCAAATCAAGCGGATCAATATATTGGCGGTTTGATGATTATGAACGATATGAGTGCGCGTCGCTTACAAATGGAAGAGATGTTGATGAATTTAGGACCTGCCAAAGGAAAAGATTTTTCAACCGTGATTGGACCGATGTTGGTTACTTTAGATGAGTTAACTGCGTTTGAAATTCCTTGTAAAGAAAACCATACCGGTAAAGCTTGGAATTTAAAAATGACTTGCAAAGTAAACGGTGTAGAAGTGAGTGTAGGAAATTTAGGTGATATGGATTGGACCTTTGCCGAAATTATAGAACGTTGTAGTTATGGGGTAAATGTACATCCGGGCGATGTTATCGGTAGTGGAACTGTGGGAACCGGTTGCTTTTTAGAGTTGAATGGCACGGGTAAATTAAATGATCCCAATTATACTGAACAATGGCTTCAAGCTGGCGATGTGGTTGAAATGGAAATTGATGGTTTGGGCTTACTTTCAAATACTATTGTGAAAGATGAAAGTGCGTTTTCGATTTTGAAGTTGAAGAAGTAGTGAAGTAAAAAGTCAAAATTTAAAAGTGAAAAAAGTAGCGTCGATGATGTTGACGATTAAGCTTTTTTGATTGGTTTTTTTGTTGTTTTGGTGAGGTTTTGAATAACCTTCCATTGTTCTTTTATGGTTGCCTTGAGGTCGATAATTTCTTCTTTAAGTTTTTGAATTTCGTCTTTGTTGTACTCCGTATTCGGACTTAGGTCGCGAAGCACTTGGGTATTTTCAAAGTTAAAATTTTCGATTGTTGCGGTATCAATTTTGAGTGCTGTTGCAATTTCTTGCAGTGTATATTTATTTATGTTCCCCGAAGTTTCTAAATGTGAAATAAGTGATCTTGTTTTGCCAATTGCTTTTGCCAAATCTTCTTGGCTCATTCCATGTAAAACCCTGATTTTTTTTAGCTTCTCCCCAAGATGTTCCTTTTTGAATTTCATGTTGTAATTGACAAAAAAATATATTGTCAATATGTGAATAATTTGGCATAATGACAATTTGTATATAATATTGCTAAACATTACATTTTAAAGACATAAAAAAAATTAAAACATGAAAAAAATCATTCTAATAGCTTTATGCTTATCAAGTTCAATCATTACATTTTCTCAGGATATTCTAACAAAAAAAAATGGAGAAGATATTAAAGTAAAAGTAATAGAGATAAATCAAACGGATATTAAGTATAAAAAAAGTGACAATCCATCAGGGCCTACTTTTGTAATTTCAAAATCAGATGCCATGATGATCAGATATGAAGATGGTACTAAGGATATGTTCAATGAGGTATCAAATACCAATAATACAAATAATACAAATAATACAAATAGTTCAGATATGTATAGTAGAGGTAAAGAGGATGCAATTATGAATTATAGAGGAAAAAATTCTGGTGCTGGAGGTACAGGTTTTGCAGTAGCTTTAACTTCTCCTATTATTGGATTAATACCTGCAATAGCCTGCTCTTCAACTGAACCTTCTGATGAAAATCTAAATTACACAAATAGAGAACTCATGAGAAATGCTGATTATAATAGAGGTTACAAAGAACAAGCACATAAAATAAAAAAGAGAAAAATATGGACTGCATATGGAATAGGTTCGGCTGCTTGGTTGCTTCTAGTAATACTTGTTAGTTCTGGAGGAGAATAATATTTTAATCAGTTCATGTATAAGAATACTAGCAAATAATTCTTCTCATAAACTGAAAAACCCAATTTAAAAAATGCCCACCGAAAACCGTGGGCATTTTTTATTCCTCAATTAACCAAAAAAAAAATTCATTTTAAGGCTTTATCCTTCCATTTTCAATTTTTTTTCCCGAACCTGAAGATTGATTTTTTTGAACTTTTATATTATCAATTTTTCTTTCTCTCGAAGGTTTTGTATTGTTTTGTTTAATATTATCATTTGACTTTTCCCTTGACGGTTTTGTGTTATTCGGTTTTACATTTTCAATAGTACTTTCTCTCGAAGGCTTTGTATTTTTTGGCTTTTCATTATCCTCAACATTCACTTTAGATGGTCTTTTATTCAATGGTTTTTGTTCTTGTTCATTAGGGTTTTGATTAGGGTTTTCAACTGTTTTGTTTTTAGGTGCTTTGCGTATGGTCGTTTTTGGCGTTTCGGTTTCAATCTTTGGTTTACCTTCTTCTAATGCGCGTCCTTTATTTGGACTTATTCCTTTGTCTTTAAAATATTCAATTTTTCCTGTTGATTTTTCATCGGGACGGGAATATGTTCTTCTGAAATTTCCAGATCTTATAACCACAACTACCGAATTAGACACCATTCTTCTTCCATAATATCGATTGCGCGCTATTGGATTTCTATAATTGTGACAGTAGCGATAATTGCCATAATAATAATTATATCTGTAAGAATGATATCCATAATAACGGTGCCAATACCAAGGTTCCCAAGGCGTCCAATAATCTGGATAATAATACCAACGCCATGGAGAAACCCAAATCATATAATTTGGTGCATACATGTAACGTACTACAGGCCAAGAAGCCGTTTCATAAGTAGTGTAATTATTGATTATAGTAGTGTTGCCATTTTCATCAGTAGATTGTTGTGTAGATTTTTTTACATACCCAGGGTTTGGCGTTTCATTTACATCTGCAGCTTCTGTGTAGTTAGGTTCTAGAATATAATCTTTACCGTAAAGGGCTTCATCACCAATAAGTTGAATTTGTACACCGCCTTTATCATTTTTATCTACAATAAAATAAGCTACATCCTGATTCTCTTTTTCATTTATTGATACTTGTAAAACGATATTATGCGAATTGCCATCTACATGATCCATCACCCGGATATAATCAATTTTATCATCGTTGTTTAAATCCAAATTATTGATTTTTTCTGTTTCTGAATTCAGCTTTCTTTCAAAGCCTTCAAGGGTTTCGGAGGTTTGAAACAATTCCATCACCGCATATAAATTAAGGTTATCACCAGGCAATCCTAGCGAATCTGGTTGTTGAGTGCTTTGTGCAAAAACATTTGAAATAAATAAAGAACAAAAGCATAGCAACAGAAAGTGTAATGATTTTTTCATGATTTGACCTTTTAAATTGTGTTAAAGCAGATACTAGACTGCATAAATATCATTTAGATTAAAACGAAAATTAAAAAAATGGAAACTAAATAACATGATGCTAGTTGGTTTGTAGGATAACATTAACATTTGGTGAAGAATTAAAAAGTAAAAAGTAAAAAAAAGTAACCGCACTAATTTTTACCCTTCGCCGATTATAGATTTATAAAATTTGAATTTTCATTTTTGACTTTTGAATTTTAAATTTTTACTTTTGAATTTTCATTTTTACTTTATCTATCTTTCCAAAAATTTAAATCATGCGCATCATTTCTTACAACGTAAATGGCATTCGAGCAGCGATAAAAAAAGGGTTTTACGAATGGCTAAAAACGAATCCTGCAGATATCATTTGTTTGCAAGAAACCAAAGCTACCGAAGCAGACGTGGATATTAAAGAACTTGAAACATTAGGTTTTGAGCATCATTGGTTTAGTGCCAATAAAAAAGGATATAGTGGTGTAGCGATTTTTTCAAAAATTAAACCAACAGCAGTTAAAAAAGGAAATGGTTTTGAAATGAGCGATTTTGAAGGCAGAGTTATTGAAATGCAATTTGGCGACATCAAATTAATCAACGCTTATTTTCCATCGGGTACATCTGGCGATGAGCGTCAAACCTATAAGTATCAATGGCTTGATGAAATGTTTGCTTATGTTGAAGAAGTCAAAAAGACAAACCCAAAAATAATTTTGTGTGGCGATTACAATATTGCACATGAGGCTATTGACATTCATGACCCAAAAGGAAATAAAAATACAACTGGATTTTTGCCAGAAGAGCGTGAATGGATGACCAAATTTTTAGCAGCTGGTTGGGTAGATACTTTTCGCGTTTTTCATCAAGAGCCGCATCGCTATTCCTGGTGGAGTCAGCGTTTTCCAAGTGTTCGTTTGAATAATAAAGGTTGGCGGATTGATTACATAACGGTCACAGAAGCGTTGAGAAATAATTTAATGAATGCAGAAATTTTTCCAGATGTAAAACATAGCGACCACTGTCCTATTTATGTAGAACTAAAAAATTAAAAATATTTACCCATGTTTATATACAATGTAACGATAAAAGTAAGGGCAGAAATTCATCAAGAATGGTTGACTTGGCTTAAAGAAATTCATATCCCCGAAGTATTGGAAACAGGTTGTTTTTATGACGCTACTATTTTGCAATTGCTTGAAATTGATGATACCGAAGGACCAACTTTTGCGGTACAATATAATGCTGAAAGTAAAGCAGCTTATAACCAATATATGGATAAACATGCAGCTGCACTTCGTCAGAAATCTTTTGATAAGTGGGGTGATGCATTTATTGCATTTCGTTCTTTTATGCAAATTGTACAATAAGTTTTTCCACAAAAAAATATTTTTTTCAACAGGCCAAAAGATAGGTATACAAAGGAAATAAATATAGAAATTAGCCTAAAACTCAACAAAATCAATGGTTTAAGAAATTTTAACCAAAATAAACGATAGATTTTTTTCCTTTATTAGATGTGAATGCCTTTCTATTGTTGGCTTTTAAAGAATTTGTAGAAAAAAATAATTTTGTTCGATGTAAAAACCTTTTATATTTGTTCTTCTTAAAACTTCAAACAAACAATTATGAACAAAGCAGAATTAATCGCAAAAATTGCTGATGACGCTGGCATCACAAAAACTCAGGCAAATGCAAGTCTTGACTCATTTGTAGCTGCAGTAACAAAAACTTTAAAAAGTGGTAACAAAGTAACCTTAGTTGGTTTTGGAACTTTCTCTGTTACAAAAAGAGCTGCTCGTAACGGACGTAATCCACAATCAGGTGCTGTGATTAAAATCAAAGCAAAAAAAGTTGCTAAGTTTAAAGCAGGAAAAACTTTATCTGCTAAAATCTAATTGGAAATTTATTTAAGCAAGGCGCTTCTGCGTCTTGCTTTTTTATGCAAATTCATTCACTTAAACATACATTAAACATGGGACGCGGAGACATCAAAACAAAAAAAGGAAAAACATTTGCGGGAAGTTTTGGTAAAACCAGACCTGCAAAATCTGCAGCAACTGTAAAAGCAGCAGCAGCTAAAAAAGCAGCTGAAGCTAAAGCATAGTTTTATTTCAATTTTACATTGATAAGTTGATGGGATAGATATCCTTTCAGCTTATCAATTACTATGGCGCCAATCGGTTTATTTTCCATTCTTTACCGCCATCTTTTTCATACACCATTCTATCATGCAAGCGACTTGACCTACCTTGCCAAAATTCAATTAATTCAGGCTTTACAATATATCCACCCCAATGCGGTGGACGTATGATTTCCTTTTTTTCAAATTCAGTTTGATAGTTTTGAAAATTGGTTTCCAATATTTCTCTTGAAGGGATTATTGTACTTTGTGGTGAGGCCCAAGCCCCTATTCTGCTCGATTCTGGCCTTGAATTAAAATAGGCATCACTTATGTCTTCCGACACTTTTTCTATTGTTCCTTCAATCCTTACCTGCCTTTCCAGCTCTTTCCAAAAAAACACCAACGCTACGTTTTTATTGCTCAACATGTCGAGTCCTTTTTTACTGTTGTAGTTGGTAAAAAAAACAAAACCTTTTTTATCAAAATCTTTTAATAAAACAATTCTTGCAGATGGCTTATGATTGGCATCTACTGTGGCTAATGTCATTGCATTTACTTCATCGATTTGGCTTTCAATGGCTTGATTCCACCAGGTTGAAAATTGATCAATTGGATTTTTTTCTATATCACTTTCTAATAAAGATTGCAACTGGTAGTCTTTTCTTATATCTGCAATAGAGCTCATTGTTTTAAAATTAATGTTATGCTACGAATTTTTTATTATTGTTCAAATGCAGTACCATCATTTGATTCATCGTTGTTATCGAATTGAAATGGCTGCCGATTTCTTAATTCTTCAAGTTCTTCTTTTAAAAATTGATTATCCAAATTTGCCATTTCTAAAGCACTTTCCAACTCCGTATTTTTCTTTTGCAAATCTGAAATTTCGTGATATAATTCAACAGCTTCTTTTAATTCACGCATTTGTTTATTGATTTCAATTTCATTGCTTTCCAATTTTTTTTGCAATTGATAAAACGCTGATTCGCCCTCAATCGATTGAAGCATTTCATCTTCCATTGAAGCTTCTCTTTTTAAAAAACCAATTTCTTTTTGCTGATGATTTCCAATGATATTTTGCATGTGTTCAATGGCAATCAATTGACTATCCAATTTACTTTGAAGTTCGGCAAGCTTTGTTACAGTGGCTTTCATTTCCAACAACTCTTCTTCCCTGAGTTGAATCATATATTCCAAATCCTGCAGTTGGAGCGCACAGGAATTATCCTCGGAAATTAAATCATCATTATTGTCAACATCAGACATAGTCAATTGATTATACTATAAATTTAATGCTTTAGAAGGATCCCAAAATTTGTTTTTAAAATCAACCACGGTATCATCTTTAACTTCTAATCCATCTTTTTCCAAAAGTTCTTGCATGCGTTCGGGCGTATCAAAATGATGTTTACCGGTAAGCATTCCGTTTCTATTTACCACCCTTTGTGCGGGAATATTTAAAGGAGATGAATGCGCTGCGTTCATTGCCCAGCCTACCATTCGTGCACTCATTTTTGTACCTAAATAATTGGCAATAGCGCCATAAGAAGTTACTCTTCCTTTTGGAATTTGAAGCGCAACAGCAAATACATCATCGAAAAAGGTATATTTTTTTTCTTCGGATGTTGAGTTTAATTTTTTTGATTTTCCCATTTAAAAAAACTACTTCGTTAGATTTAATAATAATTCTGATCTTTGGGGTTCGGGAACAGCTTCATAATTATACGGACAATGTTTACAACCATTACCACAACAAAACCCTTTATCGAGATGGTATTTTTCGGTAAGCACAATGTAACCGGCTTCATTGTAGTAAAAATCAATTCCTTCAATCAGCTGGTTTTTCATTTTTTGTTTTTGTTATTACAATTTTACCTTTCTGATTGTTCGGTTTCTTTTAATAATTGTTGAAGTACATCATCCTGTTGGGGAATGATATCTGGCAATTGAAACTTGATATAAAATATTTTGTTGCTGCCCGCTATGTCTAAACTCTCGTAATGGGTTTTTAGTTTTAAACGTTCATCTACAACAGGTTGCGCATACACATCATCGCAAGATTCAAGCAAATGAATCCCAAACATTTTAATTACTTTATGTGTGAAATGAAACAAATCGGGCGAGTCGGTTTTTAAATGAATACAACCATTTTTTTTCAACACTTGCTGATACAAACGAAGGAAGCGCGGATGCGTTAATCTTTTCTTTGCTCGTGAAGTTCTAAGTTGAGGATCTGGAAACGTAATCCATATTTCATCCACTTCTTCGGCAGAAAAATAATCAGGAAGCATTTCAATTTGCGTGCGTAAAAACCGAACATTATTTAAAGGCAAGTCCAATGCTTTTTTTGCACCTAAATACATTCGGTTACCTTTTACATCAACGCCAATAAAGTTTTGATCAGCATATAATTGTCCCAACCCAACAGCATATTCGCCTCTACCACAAGCCAGTTCCAGAATAACTGGATAATTATTTTGAAATTTTTCGTGCCAAGTGCCTGCAATATCTTTTGGATATTCGTATAAATTAGAGAATGCTTTTATCTGCGAAAAACGAAGTAATTTTTTTTGTCCCATGGGGTGTAAAAATAATAAAGTTTAAACTGAATTAAACTTTATAGTTTATTTTTGAGGTATGATTTTTTACAACACCAAAGATTGGTTTATTGCCATTTTTAATTTCCATAAATCGGATACGTTTCGTGCACTTTTATCGATGTTGATTTTTATTGCCTTTTATTCTTGGGGAATTGTGTATTTAGAATTGGATGTATTAAAAATGAGCGATAAAAGTTTGGCAAAAAACATCACCATCATGCATTCGTTGCTTGGGTTTGCCATTTCGATG
>Ga0114968_10001882_pt1 | contig 16181 bp, 12 predicted proteins | sample M_130807_EF_Meta_FD_87020 | JGI IMG/M metagenome (GOLD analysis project Ga0114968, IMG submission 87020) | Freshwater microbial communities from Lake Montjoie, Canada to study carbon cycling - M_130807_EF_MetaG | ecosystem: Environmental > Aquatic > Freshwater > Lake | place: Lake Montjoie...
AAAGGCGGAGCCGGAGCCAAAGGCGGAGCCGGAGCCAAAGGCGGAGCCGGAGCCAAAGGCGGAGCCAGAGCCTGCCCCATACCGGTTTTGAAATCCCGACTGCATCACATTCTTTTGGTAATTGATGAGCCCAAAGAACGAATCCACAAAACTCTGGTAATAACTCGTGTTTTCCCCCCCAATCACCGCCTTGAATTGATAAATGTTGTATATTAACAACGCAATCAAACAAAATTCGAAAAAGAATTTGAAGAATATACGCACAATGGTCCGGAAAGTCTCCTTGAAAAATTCCCACCAAGACCGCCGCCGGCAATTGTTATAGTACCCGGGAGGGGCGGCCTCGAATCCCGCCGCCACGAAATTCAAAATTTCGTTCACCGTCTGGTACACGGTTTTGCCCGAATAAATGGACATGGCAAAGAACGAATAGACAAACAAGTACAGCGCCACCAAAAACCCGGCAATCGGTAAAATAAAATACGTCCATATCATGCGGAAGCAGAACAAGATGAACGAAAAAATCATCAGGCCCAAAGAAATCGTCTTGGCCATGATCGACGCACGTTCTTTCGTGACAAAGGTATACAACCCAAAAAACATTGCGTAAATCATGAATAAGGCAATTTGCCATTCGTTCAAATTAAATGTGATGGATTCCAAGAAGAGATTGGCCACCCCTTGGATCGCATCGCAAAACAGAATGATACCCAATATGATGAAAAAAAGCAGAAAGAAACTGATCTTGGCCGGAATCAAATACGAAAAATGCTGGAGTTGCATGGCCACCCCGTTCAAAAAAGTCGCCTGACATACCACGTATTTAAACAATAGACTGAGTATAGGATAATTATAGTACAAATACAACCAAGAAAGGTCATAAGTTTGCACGGGGATGTTGTTTTCCCGATAGCACAGAATATAGTACCAATTGAAGAAGATGTACACGGCCAAGAAAAAATAGATGAACCGTATTCCCGCGTCGTAGATGCATCGGCGGTCGTTTTCATTCGCCGTACCGTACGAAAAGGTGATGGCGATGGAATCGGTGCAATGCTGGAAGAGGGCGTCCAATCTGCCCAAGGGATACGTGACCCACCACACAATTTTATTGGCCACCGTCACCAAGACTTTCAGGGTGATCGAGACAATGGCAATGAGGACATTGTCGTTTTCAATGTTATCCACAATTTGGTCGACATCTAAATTGTTGCTGGAGTTCAAAATGTACTGCCCCCCGACCGTCGTGGAATCGGCCGTCCCATACAACCAATCATGAAAACTAAAATACGGATTGTTGGCGACGGACCTGGTCGAGAAGTTATAAGAGGCCGCATCGGTCGACGGGTTATACACAGAGGGATCGTAGTCGCCGTACCCTTCTACCACCGGATCATTGGGTTTTCGGCGTTTCTTGGCGTCTCTATGGTCTTCCACGAAGCTAGGCAGGTTTTCGTCCCCCAAAAAGGCCTGTCGCACCGGGTTGTCCATCGGTTCCGGCATGAGACTGGTATCGAGCGGCGCGGTCATAAGACCACGCGGTGAATGGTCCGGCAATTTGGCCAACGTTTCTTTATGTTTTTTCCATTTCGTTTTTCCTTTTGAATTCATTTCCATATTCGATTTTGAATTCACAAATATATATGATATATACATAAGCTATCTGTAACCATGACTTATGCCAGTCGTTCTTACACACACACATAATTATCTTGCATACATCATACCACAATTGCCGCCAATAAAGGACAGTATATTGTATCGTTCTTCATATAGGACTAAATTAAAATTGTAATCGTACAACCGCCAACTGGCTTTGGTACTGATGGCCAGCGGTTGACCCGCATCACCACACACCACGTTCACGGCGTCGCCGGCGGTCGCGGAAACCGGCGGCAGATACGTCACCAATTCGAGTTCAATGTTCTTAAATTTGCTCAAATTGATGGCCCCCGACGGCTGATAATCAAAGGGGTTCGTGTTCAGGCAATAATTGTAACAGTAGAGACCCTCTTTGCCGTTGCCCGGCGTGCGCGTATATTTTTCCAAGTAGTCATATACCCCACGTGGGTACAGATTCTCGCGGTAGTCGCCTTCGAACAGAATGCCCATGGATAACAGAATGTCTTTTTGATTGTCGGCATTGAAATCGCCCGAAATGTAGATACCCGTGTTGTAGGCTTCGTTGGGTTGGGTGCTGGGACCCATCACGAGCACCATGTTGGGGTCGTAAAAGGTGCTACGGAAATCGGTATAGATCCCGTTAAAGGTGTTCAAACAACTGTCGTAGACCGGGGGCAACGGGAGGGACGTCGGGGCCTGCACCACATTTCCCGGCAAATGTTCGTAGGGCCAGTTGGTGTAATTGCCCCATTCGTTGCGCATATTCACGTCGTTGCGCTGCAAATACCACATCCAGTTGGCCACCATCCCCGTGGAATTATCGAGACGTAGGCGCGACGACCCGGTGATGTTTTGAAACTTGTATTGCAAGACGTCTTTGACTAAATATATCTGGTCTTCAGCCGCAAAGAGCCGCGATTCTTCGTTCGACAAAAAACAGTAGGTCGCCATCAAATGGACGTCGGCGTTCCAGACGGCCGTTTGGTTTTCATATACATTCATCATGGCTTGGTAGGCCGCGTCGATGCGAATGTCCGGGGGAGTCTGCAAAAACCGGTACATGCGATAAATCTCGTTGTTGAAATCAGGCTGAATGTAGGGATGGGCGTTGGTCTGGTCCGTCACATCGCGGACCTGGAACAGTTCTTGGATGGGCCGTAGGGTGACCGTGACCGTCAATTCGTTGTATTGGAGCGAAATGAGGGGAAAGGCGCAACGGCTGTCTAAAGTAAACCAGGTGTTGATGGGAATATAGAGGGTCTTACCGCGAATCGACGGTTCCGCCGACACAATGGTCGACGTCCCCGGCACCGTGGTGTTGGTATAAAAGGCACTCGGGTACGTGTTGACGCGCCCGAAAGCGTTGGCCGGGTCGTTCAGTTCGGGCACGTTGCCGGACATGCGACGGATCAGGTCCTTCTTGGTGACGTCGAAATCGCGTTCGATCATGGCGGACAAGTAGTCGCCCGTGTACCGCTGTATCATGGTGGAGCCGCAGTTGATTTCGATGGACTGGATGATTTGAAACCCAATGTCTTTGATCCAGCGGAATTCGTACGGAACCCACTCGTAATATGGATAGACCGGATTGTAGATGGGACTCCAGATATCGGGCAAATTCAGCACCAAGTAGGTGTCCATGAGTAAATCGGCGTAGCGTTTGATTTTAAACGTGAATTGCGAGGGGGTCGATAAGCGTAGATCACGCGACCCGTCATAATCCAGGCGGAATTTCTGGAGTCCAAAGTTGGTGTACTTGGAATACGTAATTTTAAAAAAAGTTTTCGTAGGGTTTCCACTCAAAAATACGTTGGCATTTCCTACTGATATAATATTCAACAATCCTCCTGCCATTGGTGTATAGTTATAATAGATTTAGATATGAGAACAGTGTCAGTAATGAAAAATAGGAATGGCTCTTTATGTATTTTCGGTGGAAAAAATTATCAATATAATGTAAACATTGAATACGTATATTTTAGAAACCACCGCCCCCACCACATATTCATCATGAGACCGATGCGAATCCTACTGATTATAATTACCATGATTATTTTCACCATTGTGCTCTGGAATTTACTAAAACAACGAGATCATATCAAACAGATGCCGTCCAACGAACACGAAGCTGCCAAATATGACCATGGTCATAAGGAGGGGTTTGCGGCCACGGCTGTCCCCACCGGTTACAAGCCGGAATTAAAGAAGATGATGATTACCAACCCGGGATCCGGGATTTCCAACTACAATTTGCACAAGATGGGAGATTTCCCCCTGAGCGAGTATGTGATCAAAGCGTCGTACAACAGCGCGTTTTCCGGAAGTTTCGTCGGGGCGGAAACCATTGCGTACATTTTATCGCGGGGGGTACGTTTCCTCGATTTTTCGGTATTTGATGTGAACGGGACCCCCATGATCGGCGTATCGAACGACGGCGGCATCACCAAGATATCGAAGAACGATTTGTCTCTGGACGACGCGGTCAAGGCCATATTGACGTACGGGTTCTCGGGACCGTCGCCCAATTTCAACGACCCCCTTTTCGTGCAAATACGGATTTATTCCACAGACAACAACATTTACCAGTCGGTCGCTATTTCGTTGTCCGCTTTGCAGGGCCGTCTTTTCGCCGGCAAAGTGACCCCGAACACCATGATGTCCAACCTCATGAACAAAATCGTCTTGGTCGTCGACAAGGGCATTTCGGGCATTGGGTACGCCAATTATCCGGTGTGCCCGGTGGGTTCCAACGCCAGATGCGTGAATTTGGGCAGTTTAGTGAACATGGAATCCAGCGTGTTGGGGGGCGCAAGCATCTATATTTATAAGACGGTCGACATGCTGCAGCAACTGACCAACCCGGTGCACATCCTCAACAATTGTACCACGGACGTCAATGTATTGCGTATGATCGACCCCGCCCCCAGCGATTTAACGAACCCCAAATACGGCAATTTTATTCACAATTACGGTGCCCAATACATCATGAATCGTTTCTATGTGACAGACATGAATTTGCGACTATATGAAAAATTCTTTGCCGACAACAAGACGGCGTTTGTGCCCTTTTGTCACGCATTACCCTATTGGTATGGGAACCAAGGTTATGAGCCTTCGGCTCATTGACCCATATGCCCTCCTAGCAAAGATAAAATGGATTCTTGGTTCACATAAAGATTGTAATTATAGTATATAGATCGATATCCAATACAACACACTTTGTGTGATTAATCATGAAATATGATACGAAATTATGCGACGATGATATGACGTTCCAAGATTGCGAATTGGCCATCCTACGCCACGCCGTCGACGAGAGCGAAGAAAAGGCCAAGCGCAACATTATCAAAAACGACGAAATCAAGAAGATCATACGCATTTTAGAAGAATTTTTGATACGCAAGCGCCTGGTGTGTTACGGCGGCACGGCCATCAACAATATTTTACCCAAGGAAGCCCAATTTTACAATTTAGATGTCGAAATTCCCGATTACGATTTTTATTCGGCCGATGCCTTGGACGACGCCATCGAGATCGCCGACCTCTACCACCACGAGGGATACAGTGAAGTCGAGGCCAAGGCGGGCGTGCACTACGGTACGTTCAAAGTCTTTGTGAATTTCATTCCCATTGCCGACGTCACCTATTTACCCCAGGAACTGTTCACGACCGTGCAAAACGAGGCCATATCCATCGCCGGTATTTTGTACGCGCCGCCCAATTTCCTGCGCATGAACATGTTCTTGGAACTGTCGCGTCCCGCTGGCGACGTGTCCCGCTGGGAAAAGGTGCTCAAACGTCTCACGACCCTCAACCATTATTACCCCCTGAACGTGGACTACGATTGCCACACCGTCGATTTTCAGCGCAAGATGGACGACCTGGAAGACGATCCGGAGGGGACTCTCCAAGAAAAGATCTACGTCACCGTCCGCGACACGTTCATCAACCAAGGCGTCATTTTCTTCGGGGGCTATGCCAGTAGTTTGTATGGGAAATATATGCCGACGGCGCAGCGCCAACTCGTGAGACGGGTGCCCGATTTTGATGTGCTGAGCGAAGACCCGGAACGCGACGCCACCATCGTCGAGGAACGCCTCCACGATCTTGGTATCAAAAAGGTCGTCATTGAACGCCGCGAGGCCATTGGCGAAATCATCCCGATCCATTACGAGGTCCGCGTTGGCCGCGATATTTTGGCGCACATCTATCAACCCATTGCCTGCCACAGTTACAATGAGGTGAAAATCGACGGTCGCACCATTCGCGTCGGGACCATCGACACGCTCCTCACTTTTTATTTGGCGTTTATTTACGCCGACAAACCGTACTACTACCGCGACCGCATTTTGTGCATGACCAAGTTCCTCTTTGACGTGCAACAGGCCAACCGTCTCGCCCAGCACGGCATTTTGCGCCGGTTCTCCATCAATTGCGTGGGAAAGCAAAAAACCCTGGACGAAATCCGTACCGAGAAATCGCGCGTGTTCAAAGAATTACGCGGAAACCCTCAGTCCCGGGAATACAAGATGTGGTTTTTGAAATACAGCCCGGGGGCGACGTCCACCCAGTCAACGACCAAGAAAAAGACGACCAAGAAACGCAAAACCAAGAAGCGGAGCAGCACCGACTGGCTGGGGTTCTAACGAAAATAAAATCAAATAAAAACGATGCACGATATCACGGTAATCAGGCATCGTTTATCACATGTCGCTGGAAAATTGGCCCAAACTCATCACAAACGAGGACCCGTATCATATACACAAAATTTTGGGGGCATGTTGTTTAGCCAATTTCGTGTACCGGTGGACATGTCTTTTTCGGTACGGCACCATGTATCTGGACAACCCGTTGGGGGCGTACACGCTCGCCCTCCACGCGGCCCTCAGCATGACGTCCCTCGTGTTCCATTTGCCCCGACTCCGCCACCCGTCGAAACCCATGATCTACCCGGAATTCCGGGCCCACAGCATTTTATTTGCCGGGAGATCCGTGGTGGTCTGCTACATCTACTATGCCGGTCTGGATTACCGGTACGCCATGCTCACGTGTTTTGCGGTGATGTATCTGGCCGACAGGATCACGGCGCATTATCGGTCCAACAGCCGCACCATGCGCAACATGCCCTTTGACCCCATTGTCCCCGAAGAACAGCAACAGGCCATCGTCGCGATGCACAGTCGCATGCAAATCGGGGCCACGGTCTTCATGATCGGCAACATGAACACGGCGTTTGGACCCCTGTTGGCCATTCAAATGGCCGCCTTCTTGATGACCCTGGTGCGCAAAGGCATCCTTCATGCGCAAACCTGGCACTTGATCTATTCCGTCTTACTGTGGGCGAATTTCGAACTGTTTCCGCAATACTCGCCCGCTCAAATTTTGATCCAACGATGTGTATTTGAACTGCACGCTCGGGTGTTTTTCCCGAATCATGTTAATAAATATGTGGCGTGGATATGCCATTTTGGGGCCATGGTCCTCTACCAAGAATGGGGGGCCGAACGGTGGATCAACCGCGTGGTGTATCTGTTTGTGCGTCCGGACGCCGTCGCCTGGATCCTTCGCGTGCTCATATGGCACAATTATACGCAAAATCTGGAAAAATACTGGGGACTTTTTTTACCCACGCCTGTGGCACGAGAGGGACGATAAAAAATTGATTAATTGTGCCATAATATTATATGCGTTATTACACTCTTCTTACCGTGTCGCGCGCGTTGATCCTTAAAATGAGTCAAACGGTCCCGGAATTATTCGTCAAGGACATTTCCATGCGCCCAGACGTCCTGGAAAAATACCAAAATTCGACGCTTCAGCGGTGGTTGAAACCGATCCCGCTCGACAAGACCGCGCCGTGGGCCGAGTACCACCGACGCGACCATTTTCGCCATATTTGCGACGTCGTCCTGGACACGGAGACCAAGGCCGACGGTACCCGAAAGCGCCAGACGGTGGTGCAATTTGTCCCCACGATTCCCAAGGAAGATTTTGACCGCAAAACGGAATGGATTTATATCATGACGGTCAATGACCGCATCGTCAAGATTGGCGGCACCCGTGACGGCCTGAAAGGGCGCGTGGGAAGCTATTTGTGCGGTCACCACATCCGTGAGCGCGGCAAGACGGGCGATTGTTCCAAGACCAACGGGTTCATATACAACACCTTTGAATTCTATTTGAATTTGGGATGCACGATCGAAATGTACGGGTACGAACTGCCGCGCGTCGAATACGAAATCGACGTGTTTGGCGAGAAGAAGAAGATGGTGGCCCAGACCTACCACGCGTACGAATCGGCCATCATGGAGGACTATAAAAAAATGTACGGCGATTTCCCCATCTTGTGCGACAATGCAGACCCCGAATACCGTTCCTAGACCTTTACCCCCCACATGGACATGTAGGCAATCTCGTCCCGTGTCAGTTTGAACGAGGAATAAATCGCGTCGTAACTGTGGATCAGGAGAGGTATAGGAAAATGCTGCATGACGCGTACGTTGTTGAAATTGCCCCAGCGGCACAAATTATTGATAAACACATACACTGGATGTTCCAATATCCACTGTATTTTTTTCGCTTCCGCCTCACTGGCACACCGTATGAACGCGATGGACTGCGTCATTCCGCAGTCGTCGACCCATACCTTGTACTTGTCCGTCGTCGAGAGGAACACTTTCCACCCCTCTTGATACTTGTGGGGGCGCGACGCCCACGCCGTCTGTTTCGGCGTATGAATCAGGCGGTACGTGTGATCTTCGTCAGGTTCGTCGCGAATGAACGCGCGCTTGGTGTACCGATGCAAATCGCTGCTGGTCTCCACCTCAAATTTGTCGAGGTTCTCGTTGTCAATGGTTTTATTCAAAATGTCTTGCACGACCTTGGAAAAGAGCAGCGGAATGTATCGGCGCGGTTGTGGCGGGATCTGGCTCGTGTATTCGCGATTTTTCCATATACCCGCCACCGAAATGTCTTGGTACGCCGCGCAATTTTGAATCACATACCACGTAAAACTGGATCCCACGCGCTTAAAATACCGCTTGGCCCGGTGAATGTCCAGATGCACGATTTGCAACCGCGTGAGCACCTCGATCAGTACGTTGCGGTCGGCCCACGACATCCAGTTGTCCGGCGTAATAAACACCAAATAGCCGTTTGGCCGCAAAATCGAGAGCGCCTTGTCCAAAAATGCCTGGATCAAGTTGTGGTTTTTGGAGGCCCTGGCGCCATTCTCCAAGATTTTAGCGTAAGGCGGGTTGGCCACCACCAGATCAAAGGTGTTGTCGTAGGTCGTGGTCAAGAAATCGCTTTCGGTGATTTGCAACGGATAAATGTCGTCGCGAAACACCCGACGCACCGTGTCGAGGCGCGCGGTCTGCACGTCGTTGAACGAGAGCACGGACTCCAACACCGTGTCGGGGTCCCATCCGTGGCCGCGGCACAAGATGTCATATAGGATAATGCCGAAATTCCCGTGACCACAACACGGGTCCAAAATGCGCAAATTGTCGCGTTTCCAGAGTTCCTCGGGCACCTTGGTCAGCATTTCGCGGACACAATCGAGGGGCGTACATTCGTCGTTGGTCGATAAATAGGTGCTACGGTCGACATTCAGTACCGTATCGTAATATTGCTGTAATTCTTCAAAGGGTGTGTCCAATACATTCATATTCATGGTGGTTATATGGATGTATAGAAATAGTTATAAATCAATTTTCATCTGGGGGTTTCCTGGCATGTTCGCTCTCGCTCGCTGAGACCATGTCATTATAGTATATATCTACCCATACTAAAAATAGTAATCAGTCGTCATGAGTTTAGTGGACATTACCATGATGTCTTTAGTGGAGATTGTCGGCGATTTTTCGCTGAAACAGTTTGCTAACCACGGGGGGATCGAATCCTTGGCGTTGGGCATCGGGGGGTACATCGGCGTCGTCTATTTTTTGATTCGATCGTTGCAGGGGTCCACCGTGTTGCTCGTCAACGGGGCGTGGGACGGCGTCAGTACCTTGATCGAATCCGTCGCGGCATTCGTCATCTTGGGCGAACGGTTTGAACACGTGAGTCAATACGTGGGTCTCATACTAATCATTGTAGGACTCTTTTTATTGAAAGTGCCGTTGAAACGCGCGAAAGACTTTCAGTTTCCGCCGTTATTTTCGAAGTGACCGAGTTTTTTTTACGGAGGATCCCGTTGTGGCCATGGCCATGATCCATGAACCATAGGCGACCAAGACCACCAAGAACAGGGGCAGCAACCAGGAGAACCAATAAAACGCCGTGTACCCGGGCTCGGCGCGTTGGTCGAGACCCAACCCCTGGAAAAACCGGATGCACATTTCGGCAATGAAATCGTTGAACGCTTCGCTTGAGGTCACCCCCCGTTGCCAGTTCAAGCTGTTCTCCGTGCGCGGAAACAGTTGGTAACAGAGAGGTATATGATACATGTATTTTTGCCAGCGTGCATACGTGTTGTGGTACCGATCCCAGTCGATCATCTTGGACCGGTCTTCGCGCAACATGTGGTCGCGGAAAGGGCGGCTGTAAATGCAGGCGTGGGCGCCGGCACACAACAGTACCCGGCGATGGTAGACACGGTACGGCAATGGCCACTGTACAAAGGGCACACATCCCAAGAAATAGAGGAGGGATGTGTCGCGACGCCCGTTCAAGAATGCGGCAATGCGGGAGGCGTGTTCGGGGGCGTCGGCCCCCTCACGGAAGATAAAATCGTCTTCCAAGATCAAGACGTGGCCGTAGCCGTGGTCCTGGGCATGGCGAAAAACGTGCAAATAGGCGTCGATGATGTCGCTCAACGTGTCGTGGACGTCGGGACCCTTGTCGCACGTTTTGTACCCACGGTTGTTTAGAATATAGACGGTCGAAGTGGGAGGCATGGCTTGCAATTGGCCCAGGACGCGTTCGAGGCGCCCGTTGCCTTGCAAATGAATCACATAGGTGGCATCGACGGATTTATCCAACCAACCATGTGTATAGGACAATGTATCGTATTGGTAACATGTCTCTTTTTTAGGCTGGGCCATGATATAAATTGGACGCATATATTATTGACGATTCACGATTCGCGATTCTTATTCTGGGTTTTACGGTGATCCCGACGTTCAATTCGGCGCTTTTGTGTGATGCGACGTACTTTCGTACGGAATCCCCCCACGACGTTCGGGTTTCTCAAGCCGCCGGACCACGAATCTGCGGCACCAGATGGATTGACGGGGGTAGGGGTAGACACCGTATCCGGGGTATAGACGAGGTTCCCGTACTTGTCCGCTAAATCGACATGGGTGCGTTTGTTTTTGCAGTCTTGTTCCATGCGCTCGATCCAGGCGTCGACTTGTTCTTTGATGAACTGCACATAATCCTTTTCTTCTTGGAGAATGTTTTTGGTTTTGCGCTCTTTGAGATCTTTTTCCCAGGCCGACAATATTTTTTGCAAATCGTAGTTTAATTTTGAAAAGACGATTTCCACGGATCCGGACGATCCGTAGGTCGGCAGACGTAGATTCAAATTTTCGCGGTGTTTCATTATTTTGAGACGCTTCTCGCGAGGGAAACTGAAATTGGGGAATTGCGTATTTTTGATGAACTTGGTGGCGCATGTCGTGTTTTGTTCATAATTGCGTTCTTTGAATCCCATCATGTTGTACCACGTTTTGCCGGTGTGCAATAGCATCATGTTGCGCAAATAAATCGTGAGAGGTGCGTCATCCAATTTCATAATATCTGTCGGCACTTCGATGCGGCTAAAATCGTTTTCAATGGTCAGCGACACTTTGAGTTCATCGGCCAATTTTTTCAACCGCTGTACAATGTCCTTACTACTCCCCATAACCACGCTATTGGCCGTGTCGTTGTAACAACGGTTGATTTGGTGCACCATGATGGTTTCGTAGAAGGGCACAGCGTCTGGAGGTGGAGTTGGGGGTGAAGCTGGTACAGTTTCTAAAGTGGATAAAGTGGATAAAGGGGAGGCTTCGACAAATTTGAGTTCGGTACACACCATATCGTTCCATTTGATTCGGTAAATATTGTCGTCGGCGTCGAAACGGATATTGATTCCCGTTTCGTCAAAAATTTGGGTTAATTTGCGCATAATGTATGGGTTGGAGGCTGCAGCATTTGGCTGGCTCATGTTTCCTATACATTATACGGACAATGTTTCCACAAAAGGGTGAAAATCTCCATATAAAATAAGATAACTATGAGGAAATCGCAACGAAACTCCCGATCCAAACCACGACGCCGTAAAACACTGAAACACCGCGTAGGAGGCAACACGACAAATTTAGGTGAAGAACTTTTCAATGCCATCATACCGTACGAGGACGAGCAACAAACCGAGAAACAAAACGTCGACGACCTTGTCAAGATCAAACAGCTCATACAGCAGGATGCGGACATTGTAAATTTTAGCAACAATTACATGACGGCTCTTTGCATGGCAATTGCATACAGAAGATGGGCAATCGTAAAATTACTGGTGGAGAAGGGGGCGGACGTCAACCGGGCCAACATTGAAGGCGATACCCCTCTTCACCAAGCGATAATGGAGGGCTATTTGCCAATCGTGCAGTACCTGGTGGAGCATGGGGCGGACATCCACCGGGGTAACATAATGAGCAATACCCCTCTTCACACTGCAATTAACCACGAAAGATGGAAAACCGTACAATTTCTGGTGGAGCATGGGGCGGACATCAACCAGGCCAACATTCAAGGTAATACCCCATTTGTCTCTTCGGTAATATCTGGCAATTTGCCAATCGTACAGTACCTAGTCGAACATGGGGCGGATATCAACCGGGCCAACAATCAAGGCTATACCCCTCTTCACTATTCGGTAAGATATGGCAATTTGCCAATCGTACAGTACCTAGTCGAACATGGGGCGGATATCAACCGGGCCGACAATGAAGGCGATACCCCTCTTCACTATTCGGTAAGATATGGCAAATTGCCAATTGTGCAGTACCTCTTGACCCAGAACGCCGACTACACAAAACGCAACCAGGCCGGAAAGATGCCCATCGACCTGGCTCCCAACGACAACATACGTAATGCGCTGGCGGCCGCCCGCGCGCAAACCCAGGCCACGGCCATCCAAAACATGGTCAGTGACGCGTCTCGGGTAGTCGGCACCCCGAAACGAACCACCATCAATCAAGTACTGCCGGAGATCAAGAAGGAAATCGCGAGCTACTTGGGAGGAGGAGAGCGCCGAAAACGCCCTTCGCGTAAATACGCGAAGAAGTAAATACGCGAAGAAGTAAATCCTAATAATTATACACCAAATTGTGCTGAATACACCATTGAATGCATTTTTGTATGTTGGATTTGATCAGTCCCTGCAATTTGTTGCGATCTTCGGGTTTGCGTCCGTCACCGCCGGACGAACACGGGACGTAGTTTCTCCCCGAGCCAGAAAAACGTACCGTAATTTCAGTTCTCCCCTGCAGGTAGGTGGGGTCGTCCCCTTCACCCTTGGTGCCCCCCCAGGCTCCGTCAGGACGAATAAACGACAAGGTCAAATAAATATTCTCAATTTGTATTTGACCCATCACAATATTACACTCTTCGATCCGGTTCATAAAATAATGGTTGATCGGCACCTGGGGATGAAAAATACGCGAAATATATTCCGGCCCCTGATCTTTGATCGTCAGCATCTTGCGGAAATACTTGTACAAATACGGATAATATTGGTACGACGAGGCCGGTAAAAACCCCTTGCATACCACATATTTCTCTGAATTGGCGGTACGACTCGTGTTGGGTTTCGTGATATACACGCGTTCGTACATGGAGGACAGCAGCGCCACTATATCAATCGTATACTGCATAAACACGTCAAATACCTTCAACACGAAGCAACCGCCCTTCTTTTGCATGCAGAGAGCGTAACTCATCTGTCCGTACAACAGCTTGGTCATGTTGACTTCTTGGTTGTTGAAATCGCTGGAAAAATCGAACCCCCCGTCGGCGGTAATGAGGTCCATCGACGACCCATACAACGTATTCACATACATGAAATTATCCAGGGAAAGGATGTTGCCCGTCTTGTCGACCCCCGATTCGATGACGACGTTCTTATTCTCCTGCAGAAAATGCTGCGACTTTTTCCAAGCGGGAATGTTGTAATCGTTGTTGTTCTTGTCCAGAAGCGTCATGCCGTAGTAGGTGTCGTCGGGGCGCGACCGGTAGTAGACCATGGCCTCGATGAATCCGCCGGGACCTTCGGCCAGATGAAACGTTTTCATGGGGGCGTGGCTTTCCGTGCCAAGCTCGAAAAAGTGGATGAGCTCGATCATTTTGAAAAACGAGCGCGAGAGCGGCCGGTACCGCGAAATACAGTACTTTTTGTTGGGAATGGTCGAATGGATGTATTCGTAGGTATTCGTGTATTTCTTGTAGGTTTCCCACAACGTTTCGTGCATGTGAATTTGCTGCTTAATGTCGTGGAGATAAAAGGCCAGGGATTCGTTCACGACGGGCGTGGGTAACACGGCGCTGGCCGACACGTCGGTATCGATATATTTATACAAATTGGGTGACAATCTTGGTAATAAAAAATGTGACAACATGTTGTTTCTATGTGACAATTATACACAATCTACTACATAATTAGAAGATACTACTTATATAGTTATCGCGCCGTTCCAATGAATTCCAGGGTGGGGTCCCCCTCAAATTGATGATTGCAGGTTAAATCCACGACATCCACCACGATTTTATTCTTATAGTGGAGGTATTTGGCCAGGAGTTTGGACACTCGGGGGTCCAGGGATTCGTGGATCACGTCGGTCAGGGTCATGTAGTTCTTCACCCCCGGACCTTTGACCACGATTTGGTGCCCCGGCTTCAACTGCTCGACGCCGTTGACCCGAATACTGAAGATTTTGATCAAGGGATGACCTATTTTCAATTCGGGGTGACGTTGGGGTTGGCTGGGATCAATCGAATATTCTTCCAAACGTACGCCCGTGTAGATTTTTTGCGCGCGTTTTTTGTCGTATTTCTCGCGTATACCAAACATGTTCCCGCGCACTTGGATGCCTTTTTTCGCCAACCGTTTTTCAATGATGGCCATTTTATCCAACTGATCTTTGAATTTCGGGATGTAATTGCCGCTTTCGTCCAAGACATAACGGCCCTTCTCATGCAAGTGGGTATGATGTAGCGCGTTTTCGTAATATTTATTCAAATAATCTAGAAATTCGGGTAATTCAATGTCGGGCCGTTTGGAAAGCATGTGGTCAATCTTCATCTCGTGTTTACGGTTGCCGAAATTGTCCAGTCCGGCGTAGCGAAGCCCCAAGACGTTCACCTGGTCGACCCCCTCGGGCACTTTGAACGCTTGGTTGATCAGTTTACCGGGAACGAAGACGTTGTCGCGGGTCATGGCCAATCCCCCGTGACCATAAATGACCAAACTGACCTGCACCGTCTGGGGTTCGACGTCGTCCTCAACGTCCATTTTAGTCAAACGGTCGCGCAACGTTTTGGCTCGGGGTTTTTTCGACAATGGATGGAGCGATTTATGAGATTTGCGGGTATGGTGTTTGGACACCGCCCGACTACGGCTACGTACTGTTTTAGAAGTCACGGGTTTATCAATGACCCCTCCTATTTTTTCCATGTCGCAGTTATGATCCTATATTATGATCCTATATATACTACATGGAAATGTATCGATGGCAACGGCCGTTCGGTACAATAGACACGAAAGAATACAGCAATACATGTATATTAGATCCCGCCTCTCGCCGCCACCAAGATGAACAACCACGAATGTTTAGAATGGTTCCGGGTGTACCATCTGGACGCAGAACATAAATTTCGGTGCGGATGCGAACAAGACGGCGGGTACGTCGTCGCCGATTTAGCGAATCTTCTGCCCTCGACCGAGGCCTCCCCCTACGACTGCTATATTTCGGCCGGCGTGTCCACCGAAGAGAGTTTTTCGCGCGATTTCATTGAGCGCTACCAGATGACCGAGTACAACAGTTTTGCGTTTGACGGCACCATCCATGCCTACCCCTACGACTATACCAACAAGATTGCGTTTATTCGCAAAAACATTGGGGCCTTGAACGACGACGCCCACACCAATTTGTCCTATTTGATGGAAAAATACGAGCGCATTTTCTTGAAAATGGACATTGAAGGGGGCGAATTCCCTTGGTTAATGTCACTAAATACGGACCATTTACGCCGATTCCGGCAAATCATCTTGGAAGTCCACGGCGTCTTTACCGACGAATACGAATGCGTGTACCAAGACAAGTTGGCGTGTTACAAGAAATTGGCCGACACGCATTACTTGGTCCACGTCCACGGCAACAATTATTCGTACATGTCCCACGGCGTCCCCTTGGTCATGGAATTGACCTATGTGAACAAAGAGCTCTTTGACGTTCCTCCGCCGCTCAACACGACGGCATTTCCTATACATGGAATTGATTTCCCCAACAATCCGCGGGCCAAGGACATGGTCTTGGACCGTCCGCCCTTTTGCCACATGGAATGTGGTCACATGG
>Ga0114968_10001884_pt1 | contig 16173 bp, 15 predicted proteins | sample M_130807_EF_Meta_FD_87020 | JGI IMG/M metagenome (GOLD analysis project Ga0114968, IMG submission 87020) | Freshwater microbial communities from Lake Montjoie, Canada to study carbon cycling - M_130807_EF_MetaG | ecosystem: Environmental > Aquatic > Freshwater > Lake | place: Lake Montjoie...
CATGCAGGCGGCTCTCGTCGAGTGCGCCGAGCGCGGCGGCGACACCGTCATGCCCGGCTACACACACCTCCAGCGCGGCCAGCCGGTCCTCTTCGCCCATCATCTCCTAGCCTATGTGGAAATGCTCTCACGTGACTCCGATCGCCTCACGGACTGCCGCAGACGCCTCAATGTCATGCCCCTCGGCTCAGGTGCCTTGGCAGGCAGCACCATCATCATCGACCGCGAATTCGTGGCTCAGCAGCTTGGCTTCGCCTCGGTGACACAAAACTCCATGGATGCAGTCAGCGACCGTGATTTCGTCGCTGAACTCCTCTTCGCCATCTCCCTGCTCGGTGTTCATCTTTCCCGTCTGAGTGAAGACGTGATCCTCTGGGCCAGCGCCGAGTTTGGTTTCGTATCCCTCAGCGATGCGCACACCACCGGCTCATCCTTGATGCCGCAGAAAAAGAACCCCGATGTCGCCGAACTCACCCGTGGCAAGTCCGCACGCTTGATCGGCAATCTCATGAGCATCCTCACCCTGCTCAAGGGGCTGCCGATGACCTACAACCGCGATCTGCAGGAGGACAAGGAGCCCCTGTTTGACTCCATCGACACCAGTGTCATCGCCCTGCAGGTGTTCACCGAGATGATCACCGGCATGGACGTGAACCGCGCCAAAACCACCGCCGCCGCGAGCGATCCGATGCTCCTGGCCACCGATCTGGCGGACTACCTCGTCAATCATGGCGTGCCTTTCCGTCAGGCCCATGAAGTGATCGGCAAGCTCGTGGCCTACTCCATCGAGCAGCAGCGCGCCTTTGGCGACATGACCCTGGAGGAATTCCAGCGCTTCTCCCCGGCCTTCGCCGCCGATGTGACCGCGTGCTTGAACCTGGAAACCGCCATGGCCGCGCGCAAGGGCATCGGTGCACCTTCGCCGCAGAATGTGAAAGCGCAGTTGGCCCGCTGGCGCAAAGCCTTGACCTCTGAGTGACCGGCATGCAGATCCCAGATTTTGAAATCTACACCCCTGGGGCCGAGTCGGGCTGGCAGAAAACCCGCAGCGAGGTGCTGTTTGCCAATCCGCACGTAGGTGTCGAAAAATCCTTTTTCACAACCCCAAGCCGCAAGTCCGAAGTTCCCTGGATGGTGGTGCAGCGCAAGGCCGCCGTGGCCATCGCCCCCATGCTGGAGGACGGACGTTTCGTCATGGTTCATCAGGAACGCCTGCCCGTGATGCAGACAATGTGGGAATTCCCCGCCGGTCAGATCGACACCGCAGTGACGCGTGAGTCCATCATCCACACCATTCAAAATGAACTGCGTGAGGAGTGCGGCTGCGCCCTCCATCCTGATCTGGGAACGCTTCAGCCCCTTGGCTGGTATTTTCCTTCGCAAGGTTTTACCGACGAGATCGTTTATCTCTTCACGGCGAAGCCCGTGTGTGTCGTCAGCCGTCCTGAACCGGACGGAAGCGAGCACATCAGCGACGTGCGGTTTGTCAGCGCGGGAGAACTGCGTGGGATGATTGCTGCCAATGCGATCACCAACGCCCTGACGCTGGCTCTCTACGCGCGGATCGCGGCCCAAGGACTGCCGTAGTCCTACGCATCCGCAACTCCCCTTCCCCCCTCTCATTCCCATGTGGTCCGGCATTCTTCAAAAAGTCTTCAAAGTTCGCGAAAAAGTCGCCATGAACCTTGGTGGCAAAGGTGACGAGGAAAAACCGTTTCTCGATCACCTCGAAGACCTGCGCAAAATGATCGTGCGCATCGCCATGACGCTGCTGGTCTCCACGCTAGGCACGTTCTGCTTCTACGACAGACTCTTCGAGATCATCAAGTATCCCCTCTGGGCCACCGGCGTCATCAAGACACCGGAACAACTCAAGAACATGCTGCAAATTCTGTCTCCTCAGGAGGGCTTCCTGATGGTGATGAACCTGTCTCTCATTGCGGCCGTGATCCTTGCATTTCCACTGCTGCTATTTTTCCTCCTGCAGTTCATCCTACCAGGACTGAAGCCGGCGGAGAAGAAGGCCATCTTCCCCGCCATCGGCATTGGTGCCGGATTGTTTCTGCTCGGTGCCTGCTTCGCTTTCTATGTCGTGCTGCCCAAGGCTCTGGAGTTTTTCTACTCCTTCAATGAGGGTCTCGGCATGAGCAACGGCTGGCGTCTGGACGCCTACGTGAAGTTTGCCACGCGCTTCATCCTGCTGTTCGGGGTCGCGTTTGAACTGCCCGTGATCGTGATGGTGCTGGTGAAGCTGGATTTCCTGAACTACAAGCTGATGAGCACGACGCGCTCCTATGCCATCGTCGCCATCGCGATCTTCGCGGCAGTTGTCACGCCAACACCTGATCCCTTCACCATGCTCGTGCTGGCTGGACCTCTGTATGTGCTCTATGAGACCTGCATCTGGCTCGCCTACTTCATGGAGAAGAAGGACCGTGCGGCCTACCCTGAGTATTACGCTGACATCGATAAGGACGAGAAGGCACTGGAGCAGCCGGGCGCAGACGACTGGGACAACGAGAACTACAATCCGTGGTCCACCGGTGACGATGAAGACGATGACAAGGACGACTACACGTCCCCAGCCGCCAAACCGTCCGCACCACCGCCCGAGGTCGAAAACCTCGGCGAAGACCAAAGCTCCCAAATGCCTGAGGAAGATCCGGCAGACCAGCCGACCCGCGAAATGACCCTGGAAGAACTCGCCCGCGAGGATGAGAAACGCTCCAGCGAACCGCCGAAGGAATCATAACCCGGAAGGGACGTCCATCAATCAACGTGAGAGACACCGGTAAACCACCGGTGTCTCTTCAGCGTTCGGGAGCGCCTTCACAGTCGATCACCAGCAGACAAGGCACCTCGGACTGGATGTCGAGTTTGCGCACAAGCAGACGTGCGAGATACGACTTCCCCCATTCGGTTTCACGATCCAGGAAACGGCCCAGCGGCGTGTCACGCCCGACGCATGCGACAAAATGCGGCTCGCTACCAGCCGCCACCTGGACATCAAACGTGATGTATTTGGGCCGCAGTTCCGGTGCAATGTCCAGGCCATGGCTGGGCCGCAGTCCGACGTGAAACCACGCAGCCTCTGCCGCCGGCTGTTTAAGGTAGGCGGCCAGCGCCGCTGCGTGCGTTTCAAACAGCAGCGGCCAACTGATGCGGCGTCTGCCGTCGGCATCTGTTTCGAGACGAACCAGCGCACCATTGGCACAGGCCGAGGTCACCAGCTTGAACAGCGGCGCTGGCTGCCCGCCCGGCAGCATCAGCGGTATGTTGGGAATGCGCGAAAGCAGCCGCAGTTCGATTTTGTGACCGCCTGCCGCACCCAACAGCGCCTCGATTTCGGCGCTGTATTTGCCTGCCTCGTGAACGCATGCGGCCCGGCGTTCAGCGGTATCAGCGGCGAACAATTCCGTGATCAAGGCTTTGGCATCAGCAGCAACAGCCCCCACATCCGGGGCCGGGATCAAGGCACGAGCGATTTGTGTTTGGGGGGCAATCTGCGTTTTCGGTTGCTCCACCCGGGCAGCAGTTGGTGCTGTGACGCCGCCCGGTTTGGCCACCGGCGCGTTGACACTGTCCCACCACAGCCAGACCGCGCCACCACACACGACCGTGAAGGCCAGCATGATGAACGCATTGCGCAACGGTGAGGTGCGCAAATGCGGCGGCGTCATGCCTTCCTCCTGCAGCGGCGGGGGTGCCCCCGTGGGCATCAGCGCCTGCGACGGCTGCAAAGTCTGGCGCGCCATGAAACTCGTGGGCACCGGCTGCGGCTGCAAGCCCGGCCATGCTGCCGACTGCGAAACGACTTGAGCATCCTGCAGCGCGGGAGCTGGCAGGCTTTGCATCGGCTGCCGCTGGAAAACCCGCCGCCGCACCTGCGCCACCCCCACCACCTGGGCCTGCGTGCCGAAGTAGCCGCGCAGCGCATTGTGCGCGCAGTGCGGACACTGCACCATGCCCTCCATGCTCTGCTGCATGGAGAGAAAGGCCTGGCCGCAGGCCGGGCAGATCAGACTGGCGGTGGTGCCGGGATTCATCGTGCGCAAAAAACTTAACGCATGCGCAGCGTCTTGCGCGAGTTGATTGCAGCAATCCGCCACAAGAGCGGTACGGACACAGAACTTTCTGGCGCAGACTGCTGCATGCGGTAGATTTTCCCTTCGCATGAGTCGCCCCAACGATGATTTAAAGCCCATACCACGCCATATCGCCATGATCATGGACGGCAATGGTCGTTGGGCCAAGGAGCGCGGACTGCCCCGCACTGAGGGGCATCGTGCCGGCGCGGAAACCGTGCGGAGGGTGGTGGAAGGCTGCAGCGAGATCGGCGTCGAATTCCTCACTCTCTACGCCTTTTCTTCAGAAAACTGGAGGCGCCCCAAACGCGAAGTCGAAGCGCTGATGAAGCTGCTGGAGATCTTTTTGCGCGGCGAACTGCCGCTGATGATGAAGCAAAATGTCCGGCTCCAGTCCATCGGCCGCCTGCATGACCTGCCACAATCCTGCCAGAACGAGCTGCACCGCTGCATTGAAACAACCGCGCAAAACACCGGGCTCACGCTGATTTTGGCGCTCAGCTACGGGGGGCGTGAGGAGATCATCGACGGCGTGAAAAGCCTGCTACAGAGCGTGGAGCGCGGCCACCTCGACAAGGCCATGATTGATGTCGAAATGTTCGGCAAGCATCTCTACACGCGCTACTATCCTGATCCTGACCTGCTGATCCGCACCTCGGGGGAAATGCGACTCTCCAACTTCCTGCTCTGGCAGGTCAGCTACACCGAATTTTACATCACAGAAAAGCTCTGGCCGGACTTCTCCAAGGAAGACCTGAAAACCGCCATCCGCGCCTTTCACCAGCGCCACCGCCGCTTCGGCGGCGTATGACGAATGTTGACCTCCCCACCAATTGCTGCGATAACGCAGTTCCAACCAACGAAAAACGCTCCAATGCCAGACAACCCGGACACCCACCTGATCATCGTGGATCCAGATGCCGACTTCCTCGCTTGGGCTGCCGCCCATCTGAAAGCACCGGGCGTTTCCATCAGCACCTTTGAGCGGGGCGAAGACGCCCTGGCCTCCTACGTCAAGAAGCGGGCCGACCTGCTGCTTTCCGAGGTCCGGCTCAACGGCACCACTGGCATCGAACTCCTCAAACGCCTGCGCCAGACCGATCCTCAATCGATGGTCATCCTGTTCAGCGGCACCGCCACGACCAGCCACGTCATCGAGGCCATGCGCCTGGGTGCCTACGATGTGCTGGGCAAAGAGCGCCTGCCCTACGAACTGCGCACCGTCGTCGAAAGCGCCCTCACCTCCATCGAAGCACGCAAGGCCACTCGCGCGCAAACCGCCGAGGTGCCCACCGAATCGATTCAGGAGACCATCATCGGGCGTTCCGCCCCCATGCAGGAGGTGTTCAAGCTCATCGGTCGCGTCTCCCGCTCAGACGCTCCCGTCATGATCACGGGAGAGAGCGGCTGCGGCAAGGAACTCGTCGCCGGTGCCATCCATAAGTTCAGCCCGCGTGCGCAGAAGGAATTCGTCGCCATCAATGTCACGGCCATTCCTGACAACCTGCTGGAAAGCGAAATCTTCGGCCACGAAAAAGGTTCCTTCACCGGCGCTGTAAACCAGCGTGTCGGCCGCTTTGAACAGTGCGACGGCGGCACGCTCTTCCTCGACGAAATCGGCGATATGCCGCTCGCCGTGCAGAGCAAACTTCTTCGCGTCCTGCAGGAAGGCCAGTACTCCCGCGTCGGCAGCAACCAGACGCTCAAAACCGACGTGCGTGTGCTCGCCGCCACCAACAAAAATCTCGAAGACGAAGTCGCGAAAGGAAATTTCCGCGAGGACTTGTTCTACCGTCTCAATGTCGTGCGCATCCACATTCCGCCGCTGCGTGAGCGCCGCGAAGACGTGCGCACGCTGGCCGAGTTCTTCCTCCACCGCCTGTCGGCCCGCCGCCGCGGACCGCAGATGCGCTTCACGGATGATGCGCTCGACATGCTCGATGCCTACGACTGGCCCGGCAACGTGCGTGAGCTAGAAAACACCATTCAGCGCGCCTGCGCCCTCTGCAATTCCGACGTGCTCCTGCCCTCCGACATCCCGCTCGGCAGCAAAGGCGCCCGTCACATGGACCCGTCGAGCACCGTCACCCGCATGCGCGATGCCTTGAGCATGCTCGTCAGCGTAGCGGAAAAAAGTCCTGACATTGAGCTGCTGCCCTGGGTAGAGCGCGAGCTTTCCCGCTTGGCCTACCGTCATTTCGGCGAGGACGCCGACCGCACCGCTAAATTCCTCGGTGTAAACAACACGGTACTCCAAAGCCACCTCAGCGCTCCCGCCGTCAAAAAGGCTGCGATTGAAAGCCCGCTCAGCGCCTCCCCTGCCGTGAAAAAGACCAAAAAGGCCAGTTGATCGCCCGCTCTATTCACGTCGGCTGACATCCGCGATCCTCGGCCACTTAACCGTTAGACACTCAGCTGACCCCACGTTAATCCGCTCTCTATGCTCAAACAAATCACACTCACCGCCCTCGCGGCGCTCGCACTCACCTCCGCCCAGGCTGCCGATGACGGCTGGATCTCCCTTTTCAACGGCAAGGATCTCTCCGGCTGGAAGTCCAACGAAGAAGTTCCCGGCGTTTTCACCGTCGAAAATGGCGAACTCAAGGTCAGTGGCGGACGTGCCCACCTGTTCTACATCGGCCCAAACGGTGATGCCAAGTTCCAGAGCTTCGAACTGAAGCTCAAGGTCAAGACCACACTTGGCTCCAACAGCGGCGTGTACTTCCACACCCAGTATCAGGAGAAAGGCTGGCCGGACAAAGGTTTCGAGTGCCAGGTCAACAGCACCCACACCGACCCCAAGAAAACCGGCAGCCTCTACGGCGTCATCAACATCCTCGCCCTGCTCGAAGGCCAGAAGGAGCCCGAAGGCGGCAAGCACATCAAGGTGCCCCTCGCGCCGAGCACGGATGGCGAGTGGTTTGACTACGTGATCAAGGTCGAAGGCAAGCGTATCACCCTTGCCATCAACGGCCAGACCACCGTCGATTTCATCGAACCCGAAGGCTGGGATCCCGCCAAGGAACTGAAAAACATGCCCGGTCGCAAGCTCAGCGAAGGCACCTTCGCCATCCAGGGCCACGACCCGAAGAGCACCACGTATTACAAGGACATCTTCGTCAAGGTGATCCCTTGATCTGAGGAAAAGCAGCTTTTTGCAACACTGCGGGCGTCCTGACCGGACGCCCGCTTTTTTGTGCTCATTCACCGGGTTTCGTGAAAAAGAACGGCAAATGCAGCCGCGACTGACAACGGCATGGTAACCTCGTCAACCAACTTGTCCGACGATTCATTTGACGGCGGGCGCAGCGCTGAGCACTGAGCAGCATGCTCCTCAACCACGGCATCCATCTCGGCTACTGTACGAACATCCATCGCGGCGAAACGTGGGAGGAGACTTGGAGCGGCCTCAAGAACTACACGCTGCGAGTCAAGGATCGCGTGAGTGGTGGCAAGCCCTACGGCATCGGCCTGCGTCTCAGCCAGCAGGCAGCTGTGGAACTCAGTGCGCCAGGGAAAATCGACGAGTTCAAGACCTGGCTGGAGGCCAACGGCTGCTACGTTTTCACCATCAACGGCTTCCCCTACGGCTCGTTCCACGGCACCCGGGTCAAAGAGCAGGTCTTCAAGCCGGACTGGAGCACCCAGGAGCGTCTCGCCTACACCAATCTGCTATTCGACATTTTGGCGCAGTTGCTGCCACCCGGAGTGAGCGGCAGCGTGAGCACGCTGCCCGGATCACACAAGACCTTCGGCGTCGGTGCCGATGAATTGCAAGCCATTTTTACCAACCTGCGCCTGTGCCGCGAGCACATCGAAAAGGTCGCCACCAGGAGCGGGAATGACCTGCATCTCGGCCTTGAACCGGAGCCTCTCGGCTTGTTTGAGACCAGCGGAGAAACGCTCAAGTTTTTCGGCCTCTACCTCGACCGCCACCCGCGTGACCTGGACTTTTTCAAATTCGTTGGCCTCAATTACGACACCTGCCACCTCGCCATTGAATTCGAAGATGCCGAAAAAGCTCTTGATCGCATCACCGGCGCGGGCATCCGGCTCAGCAAGCTGCACTTCAGCTCCGCCCTTAAACTCACTCCCACGCCGGAAAATATCGCGAAACTCCCCGCCTTCGATGAACCGGTGTATTTCCACCAGGTCATCGCCAGCTACGGCAAGGACGAACCCCTGCGCCGCTTCAAGGACCTGCCCGACGCCCTGCAGTTCGCCCAGGCCAATCCCGGCAGCCTCGGTGAAGAATGGCGTGTGCATTTCCACATCCCCATCCATGCCCAGCCCGGCGGCGGCTTTGACAGCACGCGGGATCACTTGATCGGCGCGATGGACTGGCTGGCCAAAAATCCCACGAAATGTCAGCACATCGAGATGGAAACCTACACCTGGGAAGTCCTGCCGCAGGAGATGCGCAGCGGGGATGTGGTGGATCAGCTCGTACGGGAGTATGAATGGACGCTGGGAGAGATGCGAAACCGGGCGCTCGCCCCCGCTTGAGAGGGAAAATCCCCTTGCACCGGGACGCATCCATCGGAAGTCTGGCATTTCCAATTTCCCCACATGCAATCCCTCTGGAACGACCAAGAAGCCGCCACTTTCGGCACAGATCTGCTCGGACAACGCGTCTATACCTCACGCCTGCTCGGACGGAACCCCGCTCTCGTCCTGCACGGCGGCGGCAACACCTCGGTAAAGGTCACGGAACAAGACTTTTTCGGTGATCCGGTCGATCTCTGCTTCGTCAAAGGCAGCGGCTGGGATCTGGCCACCATTGAGCGCGCCGGCTTCTCCCCCGTCCGTCTGGAGGCGCTGCTCAAGATGTCCAAGCTCCCCACCATGAGCGATGAAGACATGGTGCTGCAGCAGCGTGCGGCCATGACCAACCCCAACGCGCCCGCCGCCAGCATTGAGGCGATCCTCCACGCCATCCTGCCTTTCAAATTCGTCGATCACAGCCACGCAAACGCCATTTCCGCCCTCACCTGCAACGCCGACGGCGAAGCCCGGGTAAAGGAAATCTATGGCAAGCGCGTCATCATCGTCCCCTATGTGATGCCAGGCTTCATTCTGGCCAAAACCATCGCCGACCTCATCGCAGTCCGCGATCTCCGCCAAGAAGGCATCCAGGGCATGGTCCTGCTCAAGCACGGTCTCTTCACCTTCGACGACGACGCTCGCAAGAGCTACGAACTGCACATCGAGATGGTGACGATGGCGGAAGATTACCTCGCCAAAAAAGGTACCCAAGCAGCCACTGCTGCAGCCACGGAGGATCTCATGGCACTGGCAAAACTGCGCCAGGCCGTCTCCAAACGCCGTGGTTTCCCGCAAATTGCCCGTCTCAATGCGTCCCCAGAAGCCGTGGGTTATGCCAACCTCGCCAACGTCGCAGATTTCGGCACCCGCGGCCCCCTGACCCCCGATCACAGCATCCGCACCAAGCGCGCTCCCGCCTTCATTGGTGCAGACCTCGACGCCAGCGTGCAGCAGTTTGCCGACGACTATGCGGCTTACTTCCAGCGTCACGCCAGCGGCCAGACGATGCTCGATCCCGCCCCCCGTTTCGCCATCTGGCCAAACCATGGTGTCGTGAGCTTTGGCGACACGCTGAAGGACGCCAAGATCGTCGCCGACATCGCTGAATCGACTGCTGCGACGGTGCAACTCGGCGAATCCGTTGGTGGCTGGCAGCCGCTGCCAGAAAAGGACATCTTCGAAATCGAATACTGGGATCTGGAGCAGGCCAAACTGCGCAAAGGCCCCGCACGCAAGGTGCATCAGGGCAAAGTTGCTCTCGTCACCGGTTGTGCAGCAGGCATTGGCTTCGCCATCGCTGAATCCCTCGCCGAGCAGGGGGCACAAGTCGTCGGACTCGACATCGACAAAGACATCCCCGACATCATGAAGAAGATCGGCGGCATCGGCATCGTGGTGAACCTCACCGAAGACAAGCCCGTGCAAGACGCGATTGATTTCACCGTGCGCGAGTTCGGCGGCATCGACATCGTCGTCAGCAACGCGGGCATCTTTCCGAAGAACGATCATCTCGACGCCATGGCGCAGACCGATTGGGACCGCACCATCATGATCAACCTCACCAGCCATCAGAAGCTGATGAACAAGGTCATCCCATTCGTGAAGCAGGGCATCGATGCCAGCATCATCTTCGTCGGCAGCCGTAATTTCAAAGCCCCCGGCCCAGGTGCCTCCGCCTACTCCTGCTCCAAGGCTGCGCTAACACAGCTCTGCCGCGTCGCCGCCCTCGAACTGGCCCCGCACAAAATCCGCGTCAACATCGTCCACCCAGACGCCGTCTTCGACACCAAGCTCTGGACCCCCGAGGCCCTTCAAAAGAGCGCCACTCGCTACGGCATGACCATCGAGGAGTACAAGACCAAAAACCTCATGAAAGTGGAGATCAAGTCCAAGGACATCGGTAACATGGTCAGCGCCATGGCCTCCCCTCTGTTCGCGAAAGTTACCGGCGCTCAAATCCCCGTGGACGGCGGAAATGATCGGGTGATTTAGAGCAGATAAAATGGGGCCATGGCACTAAAGTGTGGTCACGTGCCCAGCCGCTAGCCCCCTGCTCGGAGATTGACTTTTTTAAAGCCAGAACCATAATACTAATGGAACCTTTATGGCCAACATCCGCTCCGCAGACAAGAACATCCGCAAGGCTAACACCCTTACGATGCACAATCAGTCGGTGAAGAGCCGCATCCGCGCCCTTCGCAAGAAGGTGATTGACGACGCTATCGGCAAGAAAGACGCAGCCGATGTCGCCCCCTTTATTAGTGAATATTGCTCCGTCCTCGACAAGGCCGCCAAAACCAGCGTGAGCAAGCCGCAGCATGTTTACTCGAAAGGCGACGGCTCCTGGGGGGTTAAGTCCACCGGGGCCAGCAGAGCGAGATCCGTGCACGCGACCCAAGAGCAGGCCATCAAAGCAGCGAAGAGTCTGGCACAAGTTTACCATTCGGAGCTCATCGTGCATGGTCGCGATGGCAGGGTCCAGGAACGCTGCTCGTATGAAGACGCCACACGAAGCGGAAGAGTTCAATAAGAACGTCTTCATTAACTGTCCCTTCGACGTAGAATACAAGGCGCTTCTGCATCCTCTTGTTTTCACCATACTTTGCCTAGGATTGAAACCTCGGTTGGCTTTGGAGCGGTCAAACGGGGGCGAAACACGCCTTCACAAGATAGTTGAGCTGATTGAAAGCGCCCGCTTTGGCATTCACGACCTGTCGCGCTGCGTTGCGGAGAAAGCCGGTGATCTGTATCGGCTGAACATGCCTCTGGAGCTTGGTATTGACTATGCTTGCCGGAGATTTCAGCAAGGAATGGAAAAGAAGTGCATTCTGATTTTGGAGGCAAAAAAACATCAGACCAAAGCAGCTCTCTCCGACCTGGCCGGCTGCGACACTGAGTGTCACAACAGCCATCCTGACACCTTGGTCAAAGTGGTGCGTGACTGGATGGTTCAGGAGTGCGGATGCGCCGACCAGCCCGCCGCTGTTATCCATGCTGCCTTTCTGGATTTTATGGCGGACACGGACAAGCAGCTCTGCAAGGCTGGCTGGCGTCGCGACCATATCGACCAGATTCAACTCCCTGAACTGATGAGAAAGATGACCTCATGGATTGAAAGCAATTTCAAAAAAACCAACCCCGTCAAAAAGAAGGCTTCGAAATCTCGTGCCCGCCGTGAAAGTGGGGCATGAGTCTTCCCGAACTCCCCCTCTCCACCCCATCGCTCCTTTTCCCGGCGATCTCGCTGCTGATGCTGGCCTACACCAATCGCTTCCTCGGGCTGGCGACGGTGGTACGCGGGTTGCATGCAAACTGGCAGACGACGCAGGAGCCGATGCTGCTGGCGCAGATTCGCAGCCTGCGGAAGCGCATTCAGATCATCATGCACATGCAGACCCTGGGCGTGCTGAGCCTGATGTTTTGTGTGGCAAGCACGACGCTGCTGTTTTTTGGCCAGCAGATGAGCGGACAGGTCACGTTTGGCATCAGCCTGATTCTCATGCTGGCTTCGTTGGCACTGTCCCTGGTGGAAATCCAGATGTCAGGCACAGCGCTGGACCTGCAACTGCGAGACGTGAAATGCCGGGACCAGTGAGCAGGTCTTAAATCAGTCCTGTGCTACCACCTTCGATCAACTCGCCGTGCTCGGATCTTTGATGATGCGGCGCAACAAGGGGAAAAGGGCATCTTCACACTCCTTGCGTTTGAAGCGCAACTGGCGCTTCACCAGCGGATTGCCAAACATGCGGTGGCTGTCCGCCACACGTCCTTCGAGAATATCCAGCCACGTCGCGTTCGAGGCATCCAGCGCTGCCGCGAGGCTTTGATCCAGAACCGGCATGCGCAGCACCAAGTCCTGCGGGCGGACGATTTCATCCAGCAGTTCGGAGGAAACCGGACCGTCCTTCAGACTGACGATCACAATGGAGGGGGCCTCGCCGAAAATGGAGGTGCGCCACTGCTTGATGGCAGGCCAGGTGGCGGCCTTCGCCGTGACTGGATGGATCGGCAGCCAGTGCAGTCCGTCATCCTCACGCAGACTTTGAATGATTTCAGGGTTCAGATCACGGCCGATGATGTCCTGGCAGCTCGCAGGGAGATCGGCGAGCACCAGCTTCCCCTCCATCGCTGTTTCGACGATGCGCCGCATGGAATCGATGTTGTCGATGGGCATGGATTCGATCCTCTTGGGCGAGATCTTTTGGAAGTCCCGGTTGCCCAGAGCATCGCAGTCGAACATGGCCACGTCATCACGCGTCTCAAAGTTGGCAAGTTCATAGATAAGGCGGGCAATGGTGCTCTTGCCGGTGCCTCCGCTGCCAGCGGTGATAAGGATCATCTTCATAGGGTGTTGCGGTAGCTTATCGAGTGAGTGGTTCAAAGGAAAAATGGAAAGTGATTTCACACTTTCTTCCACCAGAGGAGTGTGTGCTTCGGCTTCCCGAGGCGGAGGTGACAATTCCGGTGCATGAGGTGCCGCCTGAGGGGCAGGCCCGGTGTGGGATGGCCGCAGGCCGACGCCACGGCCCGTGCGTTGAAATGCAGTCCCGAGATAACAAAAGAACTGCCCCGGCAGCTCTCGATTGCCGATAGATTCCATATTGTAGCCGGACAGACTGAACGTACCGTCCTGCAGCGTCTGCCAAAGGCGGCTGAGCTGTTCATCCACGTCGCCACGCAGATCCGAAAAGGGTTTGCCAGGTTCCACTGCCTCCCGGATGACGACCGGGGACCGCCCCAATGATAAGGAGTCACTGGCAGACTCCAGCGCGACCGTGAACTCCGGCAGGCTGTCGAGGCGGATATCCAGCATTTTGGAATCGTTCGCACTTTCCCGCAGCCCGGGGAGGCGCAGGAGGATGTGCTCTGGATCCAGGGCCAAACCCAGCACCGGGACGGCCGTCGCCTGCTCGCGCAGGCGGTTGTGCAGCATCAAAACTTCGACCTCAGTCAGGCGGTTCCGATGCGCCAGCAGGCGGGAAAGACGAACAGAAATGACAGGCATGCGCGATCCTTCCGAGCGTCCATAAATTCGCGGGGTGGACCGCGTGGATGGCAGCAGCGGGTGCCAGCGCTCATTGGCAAAAAGCTGCGACATCATGTTTGACCCGCGCAACCCACGCGTCACGGCAGCGGTTGCCATCAGCATCAGACCTTTGATCTGCCCCAGCGTTAATTGAGTGCTCCCCGCAGCCTGCCACTCCCGCAGGTGCGTCAGCAATGAAGACGGCACTTTGGCCGCCACGGCGGCGCTGATGGGCTCGGTCGGATGGCCTTTGATCAGCATGGCGCAGACCTGCAGCACTCGGGAGGCAATCTCCGCACGCCCCATGGGCCGCGTTTCAAAACGGTCCACAAACAGCTGTAAAAAATCCTGCTGCCACAGCCCCACCCGGCAGTTCAAGGGATCAACAAAAGAAACCGCTTCAGGCAGGAAGGACTCCAGCGCCTCCAGCTCCACCGCCAGCCGCCACGTCATGACGCAGGCGATGCCAATCGGCAGGGGTCCCACCCGGCTGCAGTACTGCCGCACGGGCTCTCCAGGTGCCGTGCCGAGCATGACATTCGTCTGCGTGCCCTCATTGAGGATGTCCAGCACCCGCGGCAGCGAGGGGAAATACGCCCCCAGCATGGATGAGAGCCAGACCGTTTCCGCCCGCATAAAAGACTGCCTCACCAGCCATGGACCACCCGCCGGGTTGAATTCCTCGCACCCAAGTCCCGTGTTTGAAGACGCTGATGGATGCGATTTGACCGGAAGAACTGTTTTCACGATCAAAGATCGGAGCTGAGACATTGCAGATGCGATGAGGGAAGATTAGATACGATAAAAATTAAAGCAGACGTTGTTCCATTACACGAATAAGATTAAACAGAAGAAGATAGTTCTGTAACAAAATCTGCGGGAAATTCTTGAAATCCCAGACAGCACCCAGGTTTCCAATGAATCGCTTCCACATGAAGCTGAAATCAGGTTTCGTGCCCTGGAATTCCAAAGCAGATTTTCAAATCACACTCTCATCTCGCCAATTCGCTGCATGACCTCATCCGCTAGGATCTGATAGAGTGCTTTGCCAGTTTCGGCGTAGCTTGTCAAATCCGGCTGCCAAAGATCGCCGACGACGAGCGTGATCCTCGCAGGACGCAGGGTCTTGGCACCTCGCGGATAAGCATCGTAGGTGCCAAAAAGACGCACCGGCAGCACCGGAGCCCTGCCTTTGGCAATGAAGAGCCCCACACCTGCTTCGGCGGATTGCACAACGCCGTCGTAACTGCGGGTGCCTTCTGGAAACATGAGCACCTTGTTGCCATCGCGCAGCAAACGAATGGTGGACTTCAGAGAAGCAGCGTCGGGTTTGTCACGATCCACCGCCAGCACCTGCCAACTGCGCAGAATCATGGCGGCCAGCGGATGATCGAAGAGGGTCTTGCGGGCAAAGGAGTAAACCATCTCATCGAAGGCGATGCCCACGAAGGGAGGGTCGAGAAAGCTGACGTGGTTGCAGGCGATGATGGCAGGGCCGGAGAATTGCAGTTTCTCCGCACCGACCACACGGTAATCAAACAGTCCAAGGGCGAGTTCGCGAAAGAAGCGATGACCGAGCCAGTAGGAGAAGTTCATGTTCCGTTCGCGGTTAAGTCAGTTGCAGCGCCGCGATCACCTGATCAACGGCCTGTTCGAGGGTGATGTGGGAATTGTCGATGACGATGGCACCCGCGGGAATGACAAGCGGACTTTTTTTGCGCTGTTTGTCGATACGATCGCGTTCAGCAATTTGATCTGAACGGCCCTGGGCACCGCGCCGGCTGGCGCGCACCTCCTCGCTGGCATCAATGTAAATTTTGTGCGGGCTGTCTGGAAACACCACCGAGCCAATATCACGACCCTCCATGACCAGCGGGCCGATGGCAGCGAGCGCACGCTGATCAGCGACGAGACGGTCACGAACTTCCGCCACGCTGGCAATGAAAGATACCGCACGGTTGACCTGATCGCTGTTGAGTTCGGCATCCATGGGAGTCCGCCCGGAGACACGAACCTGTGTTTGCCCCTCAACGACAGGCGATTCGATGACAATGTCAGCTGTAGCAGCACGCACCGCTTCGGCATCGCAGGGGTCCACCCCGGCCTGCAGCACCGCCCAGGTCATGGCGCGGTACATGTTGCCGGTATTGACGTAGGTGCGGCCCAGCCGCTGCGCGACAAGGCGTGCGATGCTGCTTTTGCCAGAGGCCGCAGGACCATCAATCGTGATCACGGAATGTGCCACGCTCATGACTTGGCACGATTCATTTTATCCACCAGCGGTTGCGGAACGGCAGACATGACCGGAATCGGACGCGCTCCGGGGTCACCATTCAAGAAAAGGTCAAGATGACGCTCAAATCCTGGATAGGAGGTGGCGATGCACTCGGTGCCCTCAAGCGTGGTGGTGCCTTCGGCAAACATGCCGGCGACGAGGAAGGCCATGGCGATGCGGTGGTCACCGTAGCAGGGCAGCGTGGCTCCCTGCAGTTTGGCTCCGCCTTCGATCTCCATGCC
>Ga0114968_10001887_pt1 | contig 16150 bp, 20 predicted proteins | sample M_130807_EF_Meta_FD_87020 | JGI IMG/M metagenome (GOLD analysis project Ga0114968, IMG submission 87020) | Freshwater microbial communities from Lake Montjoie, Canada to study carbon cycling - M_130807_EF_MetaG | ecosystem: Environmental > Aquatic > Freshwater > Lake | place: Lake Montjoie...
GCCTATAGTATGATCGGAGTGTAAATGGGTAATGAATAATGTTCTTAATTGTGAAGCTTCAAGTGAAGGGAAGCCTAATTCTTTTGCTTCTGCTGCCCTCCTAACCACACCTGGCCCACAATCCACTATATAGGATGTATTATTTACTATAATTGCCAGAGAAGGGCCTGATTTATTTGGATCTGCAAAGGGACTTCCCGTACCTAATAGCACTAATTTTGTAGTAGTTTTTTGGGCATTTAAAATGCTAAATGCAGAGAATAAGAAGGCAATGATGAGTATGCTGTTTTTCATTCAATTATTTTTTCAAAATATAGTACTTGTCCTTGTGCATCAATACCCTCAATTTTAATTAAAAATCTTTTAGTAAAGTCGTTGTTTGGGAAACGTAGAATTTTCTCTTTAATAGGGTCATCGTAAAAAACAAAATAAGGATCCCAATAGAGTGTCGTGTTTACTTGTCTTGATTTTTCTGCAATTTTAATGGCTTCATCTGAAAAATAGTTGGCGCTAAAATAACCTCTTAATAATTGGGATTCCTTCGTATTAAATTGAGCAGGTTCGTCAAAGTGCTTCTTTGTATATATTACAATTGCACCACCAGTCCCTTTTTGGATATCACCTAAAAATATAGGCCTAAATACTTTAATATACCCAATATTGTTTCTTGGTATGTCTCTCACCACATCCCAGCTTACTTTTATTTCATCTAAATAAATGGAAGTTGGAGAGCCTCTCCAAGAGAATGGAGTTGCATCAAACTCCATCATCGTATTAAAATTATTACTATAGGAAATCCCAGGGATTTGCGAAATAATATAATTTCCAAGATCATAACTGTTTTGAAAAAATTGATCATAAGCTACATTTAATCTGTATGCATTGCTGCTTGAAAACAAACCGAAAGAATAAATTTTATCTAAATTATTAAGCTTGAGCTCTGGCCTGGCTTTTACCGTTACTTGTTGTAATGTAAATTTTTTTATTAACGAGTCAAGTAAATAGGAATTTTTTATTAATTTATTTGACTTGTCATTTACAATAAATTTGTAAATAGCAGGAGATAAATCATTAATAAAATCGAATGATGGCGTATTTAAATTAGTATCTTGGATGAGTTCAACTTTAAAGTCGGTCGTTTCTTTTTTTTCTAATACCCCTTTAGCAAATACAGTGTCGTAAAATATGAGTTTATTCAAAATAAAGCTGCCATCTGTATCAACAGGTGCTTGAATGAATGAAGATTTTTTATTGGGACTACCTATGACGACACTTAGTTGTTTGGGGAGTGGCAGATCCTTTTTGGTTGTTTTTATAATTTTACCTCTTAATGTTAAATAACTATCTTGATTAGTATCAATAAGTGTGCTAATAGGTAATGGAGAAATTTGATTAATTTTAATAATACTATCAATAGCAATTTCATTCATGCGTGTATTATTAGTAAAGTAATTACCCAGATTATTTACAGAATGATTATTCATGCCGTTAAATAGTAATTCAGAAACAATATTTTTATTACTTGTAGGAATATCAGCATCAACAATAGAAATACTCATATTTGCATTAGGCAAATTGCTGATTTTCCATACATTCATTCCTTCCTTTCCGAAACTTAAAGTATCTAGTGAGATTATTGGTTGTAATAAATGTTTTGAGGAAAGATGATACACCCATTCTTGATAAATAATTTCATTTAAATTGTTACTAAATGAAAATAAATAGTACCCAGTTGTAAATTGCTCTTTTGGTAAGCGAATTTTTAACTTTTTCTTTTCGCCAATGGTGAAGGATTTAGCATACAAAGTATCTTCTTGTCCCTTTATGGTGAAATTTAATTCATTCAAATCATTATTTTCGTTGTCAATTTGAACAATAATTTCATTTGCATCCTTTTGAATATAAATTTTTTTATTTGTGATTTCCAAAGGGCTATTATCTTTATTACTTTCATTGACAAATACATCCTTTCTTTTAATTAAAGCATTATTTAAAACCGATATCTCTTTTTGAAAAAAATTAATTTTTTCCTTTTGCTCATTGATTTGATAAACTATCAAATTGACTTGACTAAATGCATAATTGTTTGGAATTTTAACTTGCCCATTAATAGAAGATAAATAGGTAAGATAGACCTGATGTTCTAGCACTTTTTTATTTTCATCTACCAAATCGACATAAATATTAGTTGATTTGTTGTCAAGAAAATAAGGATTATGGATATATATTTTAAACCAAATATTTTCATCTGGTAAATAAAGTTCTTTATCTATGTGTGCATAATATAATTTATCCAAATATTTACTTTGCGCTTTTGCATCAATTTGAAAAATTAAGTAAAATGATAAAAAAATATAAATGATCCTCATAGAAAATCTTTTGTGTAAAAATAGCTTATTTTTTGGCTTGATATAAAGCGAAATTTTAATATGAAAAATTGAACCTACTTCATACCTGATTTAGCCTAGTTTAAAATAAAAGTTTTAAATATGATATTCGTCATTTATTGTATAGCCTTTAGCTGATTATGTGTAACAAACATGAACAAAATAAATAAAAACAAAAAATGTGTTTACGAAACATCATATAGTAAATAAATTATAAGTATATTCAGTTAAAAGCATATGTATAGTACTCCTTTAAGATCACATTGCCCAATAACAACTGGAATAGATGTTATTGGTGATAAATGGACTCTGTTAATCATTCGACATATGTTATTCCGTCAAAAATATACCTACGGACAATTACTTGAAATAAAAGAAAAAATTGCTTCTAAGGTATTGGCTGAAAGGTTAAGAACTTTAGTTGCTGATGGTTTAATTGAAAAAAGAAATCATCCAACAAATAAAAAAGTGTTTTTGTATACCTTAACGGATAAGGGAATTAGTACTATTGAAATAATAACAAAAATTATCAATTTTTCGCTTACCCATTATCGTAAACAAATGCTCACCAAACCTATCGATAAAACGAAACTATCATACATTTATACGCATGCCAAATCTGAGAAGGCATTCATCAAGGACACTAAAACAGCATATATAAAATTTAGAAAAAATTTATTGAATTTTTAATCTTCTATTAATTAGCTTTCTTATGGATTACTGTTTAATTAAACAAAGAAAGTAAATTTGGGGATGTTTTCTTGACAGCAAGATTTAAAATTAATTAACTATCAATCCTCTTTCAACTTAATCTTGGTAAATATTTGTAAATGCGGGAGTGCTAGTACTGATAGGCTAATAAATAGCAGTGTAAAAATGCCAGAAGCATCTTTACTATTTAATGTTAGGAAAGTAATATAAATAAAGCCAAACCAAGCCATAATTGAAAAGGGGGCAGCCTTAACAAGCAAGCTTTTCCATCCATTGAAATCATTGGGCATATTAAATGTGATTCTTATTTTATCAAAAGATAATAAGGAGTGCCAGAAGCCAAAATAAAAGGCAAAACAAAGCCATAGCGGCATAAAAAAGGCAAAAGTGATTAGCGTAATCTGCTGTAAAAGAGAATAGTAATAGTACTTATTCTTTGAAAAAAATGATCCCTTAAAAAAGAATAAAAAAGCATAAACAGCAAGTAATCCAACAAGGGTTAAAGGATAAATCTTATTTGCTAGATGAACCCATTGATTTTCATTAAATGCTGAGCGTTCCATCCTAATAAAAATTTGCAAGGCAAAATTTATATTCTTAGAAAGCAATAATAAAATCCACAATAACCCAATTACCGAATAGGCTATTTTATGAATAATATGTTCTGTTTTACCCAGCCAATCAATTTCTCCAAAATGATAAGCAGTAATTAGGATAAAAATTACTAAGGCAGCTGTAGGGAAGAAATACCAAACTAAAGCATACGCAATAATATTGCCAATATATTTTAATAGAAAGATTTTTTGATTACTGTCTGACTTATGTAAATGTTGATCAATGTATAAATCCAAGGCACCATGTGGCACTCCGAAGAGAATTAGTACAAGAATTAAGAATGAAATTTGAGTGCTAGTATTTAAAAAGAAAACCTGATCGACTAGAAATAAAAAAAATGCAAATAGTATAAGATAAAGGCGAAGTTTTATTTGCATTGATATAAATTAAAAAAATGGGGCAAGTAACCAACTTGCCCCATTAAGTTATTTTAATAAATTAAGCAGCTTTTCTACTTAAGCTATAAATAACCAAACCAAAACCAATTTTATTGACAGCATCGCCAATATTATAAATGATATTCATGTCAATTCCAATATTTTTGAAACTTGCATACCATTGTCCATCAGCTGTACCAATTAAATATCCTAGAGGATAAATTGCCCAACCAACTAAAACGAACCAACCTAATGCTGCATTCGCAGAAGCGACAGCAGTTCCAGCGCCAGTTGCTAATTTCTTAACATCTCCTAACCAAACTTCATATACGATGTAGAAGTAAGCGATAGCACTTATAGTTCCCCATAATGTTGCTTGTGCTGGAGCAACTGCTTCTCCCCAATAACCTGTTACTAGCATTACAACAGAAGCTAAAATCATTTTCCATAATAAACTTGTTGTACCACCTGCTTTTTTAGTGATTAAATAGAATTCAACGCACATTAAAGGCACAGTTAATAACCAGTCTACATAACGGAAAAAAGTTGGACTATCATGCGTTTCAGCATAATATCCACGCATGTAATAATAGTGAACAGCAGCAATAAAAGTGATTAACCCAGATACAAGTACCGAGGTTCTCCATTCTTTACTAGTGTTGTTCAATTCTAAAAAGAAAAATACAGCCGCGGCCATCATAGCCATTGTGCCTACGAAGAAAGTAAAAGACACATAGTCTGTCTTTGCAATCTGCATTGTGGCATCAAGAAGAAATAAATCCATATGTTTGAGTTTTGGTGAACATATTAATTCACAACACTCCACAATTCATTAAGGCTGTTTTTATGTATACGAATACACATAAAACAAAGCAATAGCAATTCAATCGTTGTAAACACAATTTAAAATTTATTTAATATTTAGGATAAATAAAATGTTAAATAAAATTAAAAATTAATGCAAAATTCAATTTTGTTAAATGAAATATTAAATAACTTTAAAAATTATAAACAAAATATAACGCTACCAATCATGTAATAACGCAATCAAAAGCTTTCATATCCTATTAATATGAATAACTTAGCCGATAAATTAATTCAAATATGATATTTATCGTTCTATTTTTCTTGATTCATTGGTTTATGTCTCTGTTTTTTCATACTTTTTTTCTACATAGATTCGCTTCCCATAAAATGTATGAGACGAGCAAGAATTGGGAACGCGTATTCTATATTAGTACTTGGTTTTTTCAAGGTTCCTCCTATTTAGTCCCAAGAGCATATGGTGTTATGCATAGAATGCATCATGCTTATAGTGATACTGAAAAAGACCCCCACTCACCCCATTTTTTTAAGGATATCTATGAAATGATGAAAAGTACGGTCCTAATATATAGGTCATTCCTATCAAAAGAGGATACCCCTGAAAAAGAATTTACAAAGGACTATTTGCCTATTTGGGAAAAACTAGACAAATTTGGCCATCACATATTAACCAGGATTTCTTTCGTTCTTGGCTATGTACTGATTTATTATTTTTTTGCACCTAGTTTGTGGTGGTTCCTATTATTACCAATACATTTTTTAATGGGCCCGATTCAAGGAGCAATAGTAAATTGGTGTGGTCATAAGTATGGTTATCGAAATTTTGAAAGTACAGATCAAAGTAAAAATTCAGGTCCTTGGGGTTTATTTTTACTTGGGGAGCTATTTCAAAATAATCATCATCATGCAAAAAATGATGCCAACTTTGCAAAAAAATGGTTTGAGTTTGATCTTACCTATCAAGTAATGCGTGTTTTTAACTTTATGGGTATCATTAAATTAAACAGGATTCATTAATTTATTTTACAGTATACAATTTGTAAATGTTTATATTTATACCAAATGAATATTGTATTATTTGATGGGGTATGTAATTTATGTAACTCGACAATTTTGTTTCTAATTAAACACGATACGAATCATAATTTACATTTCGCTGCAACACAAACTGAATCAGGAAAAAATTTAATGCGCCAATATAATATTTTGGATGAAGAGAAATCAGTTTTTTTTATCAAAGATGGTATTGTATTTTCCAAATCAAATGCAGTCATTGAAATTGCAAAACAAATAACTGGATGGCCTCATGTTTTCAAATTTGGATTACTTTTCCCAGCTTTTATAAGAGACGGAGTTTACAATCTAATAGCAAAAAATAGATACGCATTAATGGGTACCAGAGATAGCTGTTCTGTTCCGTCCAAAGATCACATAGAAAGATTTTTACTTTAATACTAATTGAAATACATCGCAAAATGATTTATTGTTTTAATTTTTGTGAAAGGAAATGTTAAAACTAAAAAAAGTAACTTCAAGTTGATGAATACAAATACCCAAAATCTCTTACATCAGGATGGAATTGCACTATACTATGAAAAAGCAATACCCGAAGATCAAATAAAGCAACTATTTGATGAACTAATCAATAATATAAGTTGGGAAAATGAAAGAGTGGTCATGTTTGGAAAAGAAATTATTACCAAAAGAAAAGTTGCATTTTATAGTGATTCTTCAATTGCTTATACCTATTCTAGTAGAACTAAAGTAGGTTTACCTTGGAATGAAACACTTATTACACTAAAAAACATTGTTGCGTCAATCACTAAAGAAAAATATAATGCCTGTTTATTAAATTTGTATCATAACGGCGAAGAAGCAATGGGATGGCATTGTGACAATGAAAAAGAGATTGTTGTCAATAGCTCTATTGCTTCTTTAAGTATTGGCGCTACTAGAAAATTTTCATTCAAACATAAAATAACTAAAGAAACAATATCAATTCAACTTGAAAACGGATCACTCCTTGAAATGAAAGGATCCATTCAGCAACACTGGTGGCATTCTCTACCAAAGTCAAAGAAGATTACGGAATCTAGAATTAATTTAACTTTTAGGCAAATGTATATTCCAAAAAATGTGAATGAAAAATAGTAAAAATAAAATAGTAAAAAAAAGCGACCTCCCCACTAAGCTATGCCTTCATTGTAATCGTCCATTTATATGGCGCAAAAAGTGGGCAAATGATTGGGAACAGGTTTTATATTGCAGTGATGCTTGTAAAAAACAGAAGTTTACACCTAAAATAAATTAATCTTACCGCTTACTAATTTTATTCATTGAGATCGTTTTTTGCATGGAGCACTTAAATCTCTTCATATCGGTGCTTCTTTTCATTAAATGCTTCTGACTCACTCCACTATTTACTCTCTTTCGCCAAAGATTAAAACTATTACGTTTTAATTCAGATCGCATCAATTTAATAGTTTCGGATTCAGATAAACCAAACTGAATTTCAATAGCCTCAAAAGGCGTACGATCTTCCCATGCCATTTCTATAACTCTATCAATGTCTATTCTTTCCATGCTAGTCCAATTAATATTTTGTTGATTCTGTTAATCAAATGACCCTATGACTAGCATCTTTAAAATCAAAATTAAGCAATTAAGAGAAAATTAAAGTGTTGGCTAGTAGTTAATTATGATTTTAGGAATATGAAATCAACAGAATTAAGGCGTGTTTTCCTTACGAACCCTTACCGATCGAATTACTAATATATTTGATAATTAGCATATATCAAATATATTACTTACTTTATGTAAGTAAATCACACACTCTATTGCAATTCTAACGCAATAACTCTATTTACAATTCTTGTAATCACTATCATTCCTTAGACTTTTATTTAATCATTGAAATAGGCTATACCTTATTTCTAAATCTTTTATTATGAAAATAATTATTTATTTATTGTTACTTGTTCCCTTTTTTGGAATAAGCCAAAAAAATGTGATTTATACGCAACGAGTATTTCCAAAAGTGGATAAAGTACTCGAATTTGAAAAGGCAATTTCTGCCCATGCGCAAAAGTATCATACTGGCGAATGGAGCTGGCGGATTTCTGAAATTGAATCAGGAAAAGATGCTGGCGGTTACCAAATCACCGAAGGACCATCCAGCTGGGATGCTATTGATAGCAGGGGCAATCTTGGTGCAGAACATAACAACGACTATCACAAAAACGTAGCTATCTACCTTACGGAAAGGGGCAGTTCTGGTTATTCTACTTACCAGGATTCAATTAGCACTAGTGTATTAAATGACTGGTCAGAAAAATTCAGTATCACCCATTATGTTACCAAAATAGGATATGGATACAATATTTGGACTTTGTTTGTAAACTTAAGACCTGTTTGGAAAGCACTTGGGCAATCCGTTGCAGTTTTTGCATCTAGTTCTTCAGGGCCTAACCAATATGCCGTTGTGACAAGATATAAAAATGGATTAAAAGATAGAGCTTTAATTAACAATAATCTATTATTAAAGCAATATGAACTAATACATGGCAACTTCTCATTCCAAGGATATACTGAAACTATGCGGAGTAGTGTGGAAGAGCACTGGTATGAATTACTTTTTTACAGAAAGGACCTGAGTTCAAAATAATTAGTATGGCTTTGCTAAACTTACTCCTATATTACCAACGATCATTATTTGCACACTTGTATTTTAAATTATTCTTGGTATAACTTGGATTAAAATGGCTCCTAATAAATCATAAATAATCAAAATCATGAAAAAAATATTATTAAGTATTCTTGTATCAGTGTCATTAATAGCTTGTACAAACAAAGAAGCAAAAACTGAAACAAAAATAGAAGAAACAACTGAAACAAATGGCTCAATAACTACAACTGGTCCAGATGTAGATTTGATGAAAAATAGTTTCACCTATTTTGCAAATGGGGACTGGGCTAATCTTGCTTTATGTTATGCAGATTCTGCAAAAGCATTTCATAATGTTTGGGCATCATCTACTGATACCACAGTTGGGGTGAATGTTCAAAATATTATCGAAGGCTTTAAAAAACAAAGAGAATTAATTGATGGCGATATCAATTTGGGAAGAAATATCTATGAAGTAGTAACAATGCCTGATGGAGAAAAGTATGGTCATAGTTGGCTAGAAATGTCTTGGAAATCTAAAAAAGGAGTTACTGGTAAAATGGTAATTTTTAGTTCATTTGGATTTAATAAAGATGGTAAACTTACTTTCCATTGGCCTATTTATGATACTAAAGATGTTGTAAATCTTAAGTAATTATATAATTTTAAGTTTGGCAAAATACGACTGAGACCTCTAGAAATAGAGGCCTCTTTTTTTATTCTAAGACCTCGTGGATTCATCAAGCTAAAACAACAAAGGACCAATGGTGTAAAGTGAGTTATTGATTTTAGATTAGCATGAACGAAATTTTGAATTGCTGCCCTATACATTCTGAATTAGATAGGAAAATATTTGTATTATAAAAATACATCTAAATTTTACTTGACCACCATACCCACAAAATTAATATGGGTTGTCCCACCAATAAACGAAAATAGGATATTAGCGGCGTAATGGTAATTGACCCTAATGTAAAAGTACCTTTTTGAATAAAATAAATGTGAGCTGGAATAAAGGCAATCAACATTATAATAATACCCTTTACAGCTATAGATCGCGTTGCTTTAGGAATTAATAGTAGGGCTAATGCGATTTCAGCTATACCTGATAATATATTGATCTCTTTGGCCCAAGTGGACAAATAAGGTGGTATAATTGGAAAATAAAAAGCAGGAGTTGCAAAATGGTTATACCCTGCAAAAAGATAAAAGGCTATCAAAAAATAGAAGAGTATTTGTTTAACGATTTTTATTTGCATGTTTAAATGTAGATTATTTATATTTTAAAATGTTAATGATGCACATCGTCAAAATGATGAAGTCTATTTCTTTTTAGATATTTTAAAATTTGGAAATAATGAAGATGTTGTGCGGACATATTCTTGATAGCTCTCTAAATGACCCCATTTCTCCATCCCTGAAATTTCTAAAATTCGAACACCGCTTACATAAACCAGTAGCATATATGTAAAAAGAGGAGAAATTAAAGTGGAATACTGCCAACTTGATAAGGATGAAAAAGACATGATTGAAATACCCAACCATAAGATTATTTCACCAAAGTAGTTTGGGTGTCTTGAATAATACCAAAGTCCATGACAAATAAATTGATCCTTATTTTCAGGATTTTTACGAAATGTAGATTTTTGCCAGTCAGCGATAATTTCAATAACAAAACCAGAGATAAAAACTAGCATCCCAATATAAAATAAGCCATTTAGAATTACGCCATTTTTACTTGCAATTGCTGTTAAGGCGCACATGGAACATAAAGAAACCCACATTCCTTGTAAAGTCCATGTCATGAAGAACCTTGTTGGTGAGGGTTTAATGAATTTAAACCTTTTATCTTCCCCACTTTTATGAATTCTTGTAAATAAAAAGCTTCCTAAACGAATTGCCCATAGGATGATGAAAGATGCTAAAAGAATGCTACCTATATTGAAATTTAAAGAAGAATAGCTTTGAAAACTTATAAAAGTTACAATGGAGATATAGGTAACACTTCCCGTTAGGTCATAAAACTTTTCTGTTTGAAATATAAAAGCCGGAACAAACATAAACCATTGTATAACAAAAGCGATCAATACAGCTTGCTGAATAACCTGTAGTCCAGTTAATAACGCAATGCTATATGCAATCGAAAAAGCGATGAGTGAGAAAAATAAATTAAGTAGCGCTTGCTTCATGATATTAAACTATTTCTAAATAGTATTTTTTAAGGAGTATAGAATATTTCTATTAAGAAATTTTATAAATTATAAATAAAATCAGATAAACAGCTAAATAGATTCGGTAGTAATTTCTTGTTTTGAGGTAATTTTTGTTATCGGGATACATATTTGTGAATAAACCGACAATCTCTTTTTTGAAAAGGGGTTTAATATTTATTTTCCAATCATCAGTTTGGTAAACAATTTTCCTAAACTTACTCCTAAAATAAGTGCTGGGAATACTCCAAATCATTAAAATGAGAAATAGTATTTGCTTATCTGTCATATATAAAGGTATAAATGTTTACTTGAATTATTTTGTTTCAAATGCTTGTATTAGGAAAATAATTAGTCTAAGTTTTTGATTTTCAACATGTTGAATATCTAGTATGCCGAAATTAACCAAATTTGAACAAATTAGGCTTGTATTCATAAGAAAAGGGAAGCTAGATGATCATTATGTTATGTGTAACTCTGATTCAAGATAAAATTTTTTAGTACCAAAATGATACTTATTTTTAATTTCAAATTAAAAAATATCCACATGAAAAAACTACTATGCATTGCATTAATGATTTCTTCTTTTTTTGCTTGTAATGACAAACAAAATGAATCCAAGGTTGATGAGTCAATATCAACTGTAGCGAGAATTGACGACAATTATTCTCAAAAAGTTAAAAAACATATCCTAGAAGATTACACACATAATGATTATGCGAAATTTGATGAAATAGTATCTGATTCGGCTAAAGTTTATTTCAATTCTACTATGCCTATGAGCAAATCACAATGGAAAGAATTGGCACAATTACATCATGTTTATTTTGACAGTATTAATTGGGATAAGAATGATTTATATGTAAAAACAGACTCTATCATAAAGGATGAAAAACATGAAAATAACATTGTTAAAGCTGGAAATATATATACTGTAGTTTGGTTTACTTGGAATGGTATTGGCAAGACAACACATACTAAAGTTGCTAATCCTGGTCATATTATATTTAAATGGGAAAATGACAAAATTTCCGTTGCAAGATTTTCTTTTGATCCTACTGCTTTAAAAGAAGAAATAGCAGCTTCTCAAAAAAAATAAATAGTACGATTTAAAATTTAGTAAAACAAAAAAATAGAACAATGAAAAAAATGTTATTCTTAAGTTTAATGTTATTAATATCAACTTGCATCTTTTCGTAAACTGTCAAAAAAGGAAGTTTATTAGGACTACACAAAGGCACTGTAACCTTAAGCCCTAATGTGACTATGGCACAGTTTAAAGATTATTATTTTAATGTGTATGGTGCAGAATTTACCAAACTTTTTAAAGTGAAAATGTTAGAAGTTGCAGGTATAAGAGGTGTGGATGCAAAAAAAAATGATAATGAAATGGCTGTACTATATATTTTCGAGCCAAAAGCAAGGGACAACTTCTTCGATGCTGATGGCAAATTAAATAAACTAGGAACCGACTTGTTTGCTAAACTGAAAACCTATTCTGATGAAGCAAATAAACTGGGAAAAATTTCATCTTCCTATACAGATTGGGAAATTCAATAAATCTTTTAAGTTTGAAAAATACAATTGAGCCTTCTAGCAATAGAAGGCTCTTTGTTTATTGAATAGTTAAGCGAATTTAGGCACAGAAAGGAAGAAAAAATAACAAAGGCCCCAGGATTTAAAGTTAGTATATGAATTTAAGAAAACTCCACTTTTTAGTCTACTTTAGGCTGGCGATTTACAGGATAAAATTTGCATCATAACTGTCTAAAATCTTTAACGATATACCAACTTATGAGTGATTTAAAAGCCGGATTATATATTAATAGCACTGACGCTTTGATTGGCAGTTTCTTCGAGCATACAACCATTCTGCTTGTTCAACACAATGAAGCAGGAAGTTTAGGGTTTGTAACCAATAAATCCTTTGAAAAGTCATTGCATGAACTAATTGAATTCAAACACGTTAAACCATTTCCACTGATGGATGGAGGCCCAGTTGATAGAGACCACCTCTTTGTATTGCACAAGCGACCCGATCTAATTGAGGGGGGCGAACAAATACCCAATGGTCTTTATTTGGGTGGTAATATGAAGCAAGTGATCGAAGCCATCAACACCAGAGGTGCCAATAAACATGAAATTCAACTTTTTATAGGCTATTGCGGATGGGATGTGGGAGAATTGGAAGCAGAGGTGGAAGAGGGAAGTTGGATATTCAGTTATTGAACAAAACCGAAATCGACCGGTTTCCTTCGATATAAGTGGGTATTTTCGGCACGAAAAGGTTTATGATAGGTTGTAATTAAAGGCGATGTTATATCTTTAGACAACCCATAAAGGATTAATAAAAAACTTATGAAAAATAAAAGATACATTTTATCCTGCATGATTATTTTGTTAACAGTAGTATTCTATTTTACTGTTGAAGCACAACAAAAAAATGTCATTCATCGAACTAAATTTTCTGGTGAATGGAAAACCAAAGAGCCGATAAGTATAGGCGGAAATATTTTTTGCTCCTATCTAGAAGGTGATCGTATGAATTCAAAAACAATGAAAATAGCGGAGGATGCAGATTTTCTAACTATAGAAAATCCAAACTCGGATACAGGCGCAACGTCAACTATAAGCCGGGAGAAGCTGATCATCAATGGTAAAGAAAGCCAAATTAATCATGGCCAGGGAAACAGAAAGAAGTTTACTTTAAAGTTATCTGCTGATGGAGAAACTATGACAATTAAATCAATTGTATACTTTATGAATGGCACTCCTTACAATCCAAATGTTCAGGAACAAGCATATACTAACGTTACAGAGGTTTGGAATTTGAGTAATGATGGTAGGTCTATTACTATTCAATCCATTGCAAAATCAAATATATGGGATGGCGAGCGTTCTTGGAAGACTGTATTTGATAAAACCAACTAGTTAAAAAAAATCAAAATGATTAAATATTTCAAGAATAATCGAGCTCTATGTTTAGCTATAGGTTTTACTTTAGTTTTTTACTTTTACTTAACATACATTTTAGCTCCTTTTGGTAGTTGCTTCAAAATTGATGCTGGAGCAAGTTCATTAGGTCTTTCTTTCTCTTACTCTTTAGAAATGGTTCAAAAATTCTTTGAATCAAGGACTCAGGAGCAACTTCTTTGTTATAGAGAATTTCTTCAAATTTGGGACGCAATTTTTGCATTTGTTTATACTTTAATGTACGCAACTTGGATTGTATACTTTTTTAATAACAGGCGTCTATTATTGATTATTCCTATTTTATGTATGATTGCCGATTGGGCAGAGAACTACTTTGAATTAGTTATGCTAAAAACCTATTTAAATTCAGGTCCAATATCAGAAACATTAGTTTCGATAGGATCTGGAATCAACTCTTTTAAATTGATATTATCAAGTATTACTTATCTGATAATCCTCATAGGAATAATAATTAAACTAAAAACAGTTCTAACAAAACCTAAACTGCATTAAAACGACATTTAGCGAGACCATAAGAATGAACAAGATGCAAAAAAGAAGAATTTAATAACAAATTGGATAATTAACCTTTGTTTAAAATATTAGACTTCATCTGAAAGAAATGGCATTAACCCTCACATAATTCTTTGAGTTTATCTAGCGCCTTTGGCCATGAGTCATTCATTTATTCAGTTAAATCTTCTGTGAGGCCAACTAATTCAACTACAATTTCCGAAATCCCACTACTTTCTTGGAACGTATAATTTTCAAATCCATTAGCCCATTTTTCGACTTCTGGACCAGATGTTATTTCCTTATTCGCTTGTACCAGTCCATAATGTCGTATGGAGATGTATTTATTTATGATATTATCTGCAATTTCCGAAACCATACCCCCTTTGTTGCCTTTCTCATCCAATCCTACAAATAACATTTTGCTTCCTTTATTCCAATTTCCCTCATAGGTAGATGTTGGATTAAACATAGCGGTCCACTGCTCGTAGGTTGATTTGTTACTAATGCCAAGCATTAAATCATAAATCTTATTGACTGGCGCATTTATTTTGATTGTGTATTGTAATTTATTCATTTTGTAAAAATATTAAAAATATACAATTATCAAAATTAGCTGAAAGACAATGCAAATTTAAACTTTTCATCATACTACAAAGGACCCAGGATTTAACGTATGTCCTTGATTTTAAAATAATTATCTTTTACTAAAACCGAAATCAACCGATTTCAGTCGAATTCAGGGGGTGTTTTCCTCACGCAAGGGGTTATCATGAAATTCAAGTCATGTTTACAATAAAATAATAGACGATTAAAGTGGGATATATTAATTATTAAAATATATTACTTACCTTTTAAAAGTAAATCACACACTCTATTGCAATTCTAACGCAATAACTCTATTTACAATTCTTGCAATCTCTATCATTCCTTAGACTCTTATTTAATCATTGGGATAGGCTATACCCTATTTCTAAATCAACACGTATGAAAAAAATCTTAACATTTTTATTCTTGATTGTAGCATTAAGCACATTTGCTCAAGAAAAAACACTAAACAGTATTCTAATTAAAATTAAAATTGGACAAGGAGGTCAGTTTTATACAGCAGACGAAACTTGGATTAATAAATATTTGCCAGCTAGTGGTAAGAACCCTATTGTCACTTTTGATATTGAAGGTGGTTCACGCAGTGGTGAGATATTGACAATAAGTAATATAGGAAAAAGTTTTACTGATAGAGATGTTGCTTTTACCCCTATAAAGGGTTTTTGGAGTGATTTTAATAATAATGTAGCCCCTTTTATAGAAAGTATAACACAGGACGTAATGGTTTACAGAGCTGAATATTCAAATAGTTCTTTTGATGAAGCGTATGATAAATGCATGAATACGATATATGAGATTAAGGGAATAGGAAGCTATAAAGCATTTACAGATGTAAGAAAAAAGTTTCCTAAGGTTTTTGATAAGTTAGGTTGGAAAATAAAATGCTTCACTACTACAACAGGTACTTATAGATTAATTGTATCTAGAGGATTACCTAATGGATGGAAGGATTTAGATGATACATCAGCTGATTTTACAACTGCCTATGACCAAGTTTATGGCAAAGGCTCATATGAAAAAGATGAGGTTATATTATCTAGTTGGCAAACAAGGGTGGATAAACATATGTTGACAAAGAATAATGCATTATCAAGCAAATAAAAAACCAAAAAAAAATAAAAATGAAAAAAATCGCCTTAATTGTAATTACAACGATATCATTAATATCTTGCGAGACAAAATCAAATGGTCATAATGTTCCATCTAATGCTACTGGATATACCATTGATAGTTCAGCTAATACTGATTTAGTTAAAAAAGCAGCAA
>Ga0114968_10001888_pt1 | contig 16149 bp, 15 predicted proteins | sample M_130807_EF_Meta_FD_87020 | JGI IMG/M metagenome (GOLD analysis project Ga0114968, IMG submission 87020) | Freshwater microbial communities from Lake Montjoie, Canada to study carbon cycling - M_130807_EF_MetaG | ecosystem: Environmental > Aquatic > Freshwater > Lake | place: Lake Montjoie...
ACCTGCAGCCCGTCACGTTCATGTAGCTGAAATGGTCATTGAGCGTGCCAAGCGCCTTGTAGAGTTAAAAAAGGACGTGGTCATTTTGCTCGATTCAATCACTCGGCTTGCAAGGGCCTACAACAATGTGGTGCCAAGCTCTGGGAAAGTTTTATCAGGCGGTGTTGACTCCAACGCTCTTCAACGACCCAAACGCTTTTTTGGAGCTGCCCGAAAAGTAGAAGAAGGTGGCTCTTTAACCATCATTGCCACTGCCCTGATTGATACCGGCAGTCGAATGGATGAAGTTATTTTTGAAGAGTTCAAAGGGACTGGCAATTGCGAGATTCACTTAGACAGACGCTTGTACGAAAAACGAGTTTTCCCAGCCATACAACTCAATCGAAGTGGCACACGCAAAGAAGAGCTTTTGTTGTCACCTGAAATTCTTCAAAAATCTAGGATTTTGAGGCAATTCATATACAACTTAGATGAAATTGAATCCATGGAATTGATGCTCAAAAACATGAAGTCAACCAAGACCAATGTGGACTTCTTTGACATGATGCGACGGGGCGGGTGAGCAATTTAAGCTAGAATTGCGTCTTTTGCGAAAAGTGCATCGGAACGGCCGATGTGGCTGTCGTAACGACACAAGGAACACCTATGAAACAGGGAATACACCCCCAGTATCGCGAAGTTTGTTTTATCGACCTTTCAAATGGTTTTAAATTTGTGACTCGCACCTGTGCGAATACCAAAGAAACCATCAAAATGGATGATGGCAAAGAACTGCCCTTGTACAAGCTTGATACATCTAGCGAATCGCACCCTTTCTACACAGGCACACAAAAATCTGTGGACACCATGGGTGGACGTGTTGAACGATTCCGCAACAAATACGGTAAAACAGCAGCCAAATAAGCCTTGTTTGCGTTACGAAAACAGCCTGTCAACAGGCTGTTTTTTTTTGTCTACGGTGATTGTTTAAAATTTTGTAGAAATCTATTGAAGTGAATACACCTAACCCAGCTATCGTTACTCAAACAGCGGCCCAACGCTTGCCGATGTGGGCATTGATATCCATATGCTTGGTATACGTTTTGACAGGACTCATTAACCGAGACCCTTGGAAATCGCTTGATGTATCTTCTTTTGGATACATGTGGGAGATTTCTCAAGGGTATTCTTCAGTATGGCATCCCGAAATGGCTGGAAGCTCGCCAGAGCTGTCTGGACCCCTTGCATACGCCTTAGGTGCTGGCGCCATTTCACTATTGAGTCCTTGGATCTCTGCTGATGCCGCAGCAAGAGTTCCTTTCATCGCGGGTTTATTCATCACACTTGTCGCAACTTGGTACGCGATTTATTTCTTAGCCAAAAACCCATATGCTCAACCCGTTGTTTTTGCATTTGGTGGTGAAGCCAAACCAGAAGATTACGCAAAAGCCATCGCAGATGCCGGCCTACTTGCCCTGATTGCTTCTTTGGGCTTGGCATTACCTAGTCATGAAACAACGCCTTTGTCATTGCAGCTCTGTACAACCGCCCTGCTATTTTGTGCCGCAGCTTTTCTAAGAACGCATCCTTTATATGCGGTTTTAATGTTTGATGCCTCATTAATATTGTTAACTTTGAGCGGAGCCCCCTTTCTGGCTTTAATGCTTGGTATTGGCATCATATTTTTAATGGTCAAACAAAAACAATTACAGCTTGAACTTATTGCGATTTCGGTTTTAGGGTGTTTAAGTTTGATTTCAATCGCATCCTGGGTAGATTTGTGGCAATGGAAATTGATAACCCTGAATGAGCTAAGCACACAATGGAAAGGCTTACTGAGACTGTTGCTCTGGTTCACATGGCCTGCTTGGCCCTTGGCCGCATGGACACTTTGGATATGGAGGAATCATTGGAGAGAAAACATTTGGCAACAGCACTTGGTTCTGCCTGTTTTTATGTGGTTTGTGATCATGATTGCCAGCATCACGTCTAAAAACCCTGAACGAACGCTGCTTCTCACACTCCCCGCATTGGCATGCTTGGCTGCATTTGCTTTACCCACGTTAAAGAGAAGCGTGGCTGCACTGATTGATTGGTTCACCTTGCTTTTTTTCTCGGGGGGTGCTTTTATTATTTGGGTGGTTTGGCTGTCGCTTCAAACGGGCTGGCCAGCGCAACCCGCCATCAATGTCAGTAGATTAGCGCCAGGATATGTTTCCGAATTCGAGTGGGTTCATACTGGTATTGCATTGCTCATCACAGGCATTTGGTGCAAATTGATCATATGGCGGCTGGGCAGAAATCCAGGGGTTATTTGGAAGAGTTTGATCCTTCCAGCTACTGGGGCCTTGATGTGCTGGGTACTTTTGATGACCTTGTGGATGCCGTTGCTCAATTACGCACGAAGTTACAAACCTTTATCTGCGCAGGTTAAAGCTTTGATAAAAGAACCTCACTGTGTTTTTTCGCTCAACCTCAACCGCTCACAAATTGCAGGCTTGAGTTTTCATGGGAATTTGAAAATAGTGGATTTTGAAGACGCTAAAGATCCAACATCTTGCGAATGGCTTATTGCAGACCCTGCTTCTCTTCAACTAAAAAAACTGGCTTTAGAAGAGTCATCGTGGATGAAGCGCAAAGTCATCCGTAGACCGGCTGACAAACGTGAAGATATCGTCATTTATCAACGTATTGCAGCCATGAAAAATGAGTGAGAGGCGATTAGTCTTTAACCATGCTCTCACGGTATTGATTGGCCAACTTGCTGTCATATCGTTTGGTGTCACTGACACTATCGTTGCAGGAAGATATGACCCTCAGGCACTTGCGGCACTTTCCATCAGTTCTGCTATCTATATCTCCATTTATGTTGCACTGCTAGGGGTGTTGCAAGCAATGCTTCCCATCCTTGCAGAACTGTACGGAGCTAAATCTGAACAAAGAATTGGTGAAATATTCCATCAAGGTTTCTATTTACTTTGCCTGCTAAGTCTTATCGGAATTGCAGCGCTCTTGTTTCCAGGACTGCTATTGACTTTGACAAAAGTACCCGAAGACTTGCACCCAATAGTTTTTGACTATCTTTTTCTTTTGGCCGTAGCACTTCCTCCCGCCTTATTTTTTCGACTGTTCAGTAGCTTGAGTCAAAGTCTGGGGAAACCGAAGATGATTGCACTCATCCAAGTGACGGCCTTGGCAATAAAGATTCCTTTATCCATACTATTGACCTTTGGGCTTGATTTGATGGAACCAAGAGGCCTGCAAGGATGTGCATTAGCAACCGTGATTGTCAACTTCTGCATGTTATTTGTATGCCTTTGGCTGCTAAAAAACAGTCCAATCTTTCAGCCCTATGGGATATGGAGAAGGCTTTATGCACCAAACATGAAGGACATCAGACACATTACCCGTTTAGGAATACCCAACGGCTTGAGTGTGACTGTAGAGGTTACATCTTTCACCATGATGGCATTGTTCATTGCCAGATTGGGGACCTCTTCTTCAGCAAGCCATCAGGTAGCTGCAAATTTGGCAGCTCTTTTATACATGGTGCCTTTGTCTTTTTCAATTGCAACCAGTGCCAGAGCAAGTTATTGGATAGGCGCTCAAAATATCAACATGATGAAAAAAAGTGTGCGCTCAGGTTTTGAATTCGTCACTCTTATCGCTTTTGTATTGGCAGCTATCGTCGGGTTTTGTCAAAAAGAAATTGCATCCATTTATGTCACAGATCCCAACGTAATAAAACTTACCGCTCAGCTGATTGGACTAGTGGCCCTCTATCATTTTTTTGATGCAATTCAGACAATGTGCTTCTTTGTTTTAAGAAGCTTAAAAATTGTTTTTATCCCTTTTCTGTTTTACAGCTGTTTACTGTGGGGATTAGGGTTAGGAGGAGGTTTTATGTTGGCCTATGAATACGATGTCATTTTTTTTCAATCACCATCAGCATTTTGGTTATCCAGCAGCATGGCATTGTTCTTCGTAAGCTTATCTTTGTTGGTTTTATTAAGAATGAAAATTAGAGGGTTTTTGTCTCAACCTTGAATATGGAATCTCCAGAATAAAACTAGAGCCAAGATTCAATTTACTGTCTATACGCAAATAACCCCCATGCCTTTGAATAACATGCTTCACAATGGCCAAGCCTAAGCCTGTACCACCTGTATCGCGAGATCTGCTTCGGTCAACACGGTAAAAACGTTCAGTTAGTCTTGGAATATGCTCAGGCGCAATTCCAGGACCCGTGTCCTTGACACTGAATTCAAAATGATCATTTTTTTGCTCCCAAGAGACATTTACCTCTCCTCCGCTTGGGGTGTAACGAAGCGCATTGCTCACAAGATTTGTGAACGCACTTTTAATTTCATCTAAAGAGCCAGAAATTTGATAAGCACTCAAATCTTCAGGTAAATTAAATTTAAGAGAGTGTGTAGAGCCGTCTTTTTGATTGATGACGTGCATCAAGGCATAGGCCTCCTCGAGACAAGTCTTCCAAAGAGAATTGAAATCATGCCATTCAGACTCGCTTGGCAATGGGCTTCCATCTAACTGCGATAAAGTTAATAAATCCTGAACCAAAGTCTGCATTCGCAATGCTTGTTGTGACATTAATTTCAAAAAATCTTTGATTTCAACTTCACTCAATTTTAAGTTTTGCATGGTTTCCACAAAACCCACCAAAACAGTCAAAGGTGTACGAATTTCGTGTGAAACATTGGCCACAAAGTCCCGTCGCATCACTTCGGCTTGCTCTAGTGCAGTGATATCTCTTGATAAAAGTAATTTGCGGCCATCGCCATAAGGAAACACCTGAACCGCAATTTTCTGAGGGTGATCAGGTCGATTTTCACGACCTTCAATGACAATTTCATTTTCGAAAAGACTAGCTCGTGTATATGAACTGAAAGCAGGATTGCGAAGCAAGTAGCCAATCAATTGGGAAACATCTTTTTCAGGATCAATACCTAAATGTTGAGATGCAGTTCGGTTTGACCAAACAATATGCCATTCAGTGTCGAGCAAAACTACGCCATTGGGGGAGGCTTGTATCGCAGATAAGAATTGCCGCAAACTTTCTTCGCTTGCTGCAAACTCTATATCCTTTTGCCGAAACAAGCGTCGTAGGCGATCTGCAGACTCACCCCAAACACCAGATTGTTCTGGTGCATGAAGAATATTGCCAGACCTCACCCAACGCAAAAAGACAAGCAATCGCCAAGAGTCTATGAGAAATAGGGACAGCGAAACGATAAGAATACCGATACAGGCGCCCTGCCATGAGCCTAATCCATGGGGAATTAAAAAGCCCAGCAGAAAACCCAGAAGGTTTAAAAATAAAAAATAGAAAAGACGAGGAATCATTCCCAACAATGCTAGCACTGCACGCTAGAAAGCGGCCTGTGACTGGGTAAAAGTTACCTTGGTTGAGAAACCACTTCTAATTGCACTTGAGATGTGAGTCTATAACCTGTACCACGAACAGTTTCAACCATCACGCCAGCCACACCTAGCGCCTCTCTTAAGCGTTTAACGTGAACGTCAACCGTTCTTTCCTCAATAAATACATGGTCACCCCAGACCTTGTCCAAAAGTTGTGAGCGGGTATGCACACGCTCAGAGTGATGCATAAGGAAGTTAAGCAGTTTAAACTCGGTGGGACCAATCTTGATGGGAGCGTCCATGACGGTCACACGATGCGTTGCGCCATCAAGGTGCAAGCATCCAATAGTGACGCTGTCGATCGCTTGTTCTGGCGTTCGCCTTCTCAAAACAGCCCGAATTCGAGCAAGCAGTTCCTGCGTAGAAAAAGGTTTGGTGATGTAGTCATCAGCACCCGCATCCAAGCCAGAAACTTTGTCATTCTCTGAACTTTTTGCAGTAAGCATCAAAATAGGAACAGACTTCGTTCGTGAATCATTGCGCCACTTACGCGCCCAAATCACACCACTTTGGCCTGGCAACATCCAATCCAACAAAATGACGTCAGGCAAAACTGCATCAATTTCTCTTTGTGCACTTTCTCCATCCTCTGCCCAAATAGGCATCATTCCATTGTGTCGTAAGTTGACAGAGATGAGCTCTGCAATGGATGACTCATCTTCAACTATCAAAACCTTGGGTAAATGGCGCATGGTCAGTTTTATTTAATGGTTGACTCAATATGCTCAATAGAAGAATGCCGAACATCTTCACCTTTTACAATATAAATAATCAATTCAGCGATATTTTTTGCATGGTCGCCTATTCGCTCCAGAGCTTTAGCGACAAAGAGAAGATCTAGGCTAGAGCTGATGGTTCTGGGGTCTTCCATCATGTAAGTTATCAGCTTGCGAACGAAGCCGTCAAACTCTTTATCAATCAGATCATCCTCTTTCAAGATTGTGACAGCGGTTACTGTATCGAGTCGGGCGAATGCATCCAAGGATTTTCGAAGTAAATCACTGGCTAGTTCTGTTGCCAGTCTTAACTCAGATGAAGGCAAGGCCCTGAAGCCTCCTTGGGTCATCATAGACTTGACCATGCGGGCAATTTTGGCCGCTTCGTCACCGGCTCTTTCCAAATTGGCTGTAGCTTTAGAAATAGCCATTAGCAGACGCAAATCATTGGCTGTTGGCTGCCGTTTGGCAATGATCATGGAAAGTTCACGGTCAATTTCAACTTCCATGGCGTTGACCTTGTGCTCGTTTTCAATCACACCATCTGCAACATTTTCAACAAACATTGAAAGAGCATAGACCGCTTGTTGAATTTGTGACTCAACCAAGCCACCCATCTCCATCAAACGGGAAGAAACATTGTTGAGTTCGTTGTCAAACTGTGAGGATAAATGTTTATCAGGCATGTTTACTTTCAATAAAATCAACCAAAACGACCGGTAATGTAATCTTCAGTTTCTTTTCTTTTAGGTTTGAAGAAGACCTGCTCTGTCTCGCCAAACTCAACCAAATCACCCAAATACATATAGGCTGTGTAATCTGAAACACGGGCAGCCTGTTGCATATTGTGAGTCACGATCACCACGGTATATTCTGATTTAAGGGTAGACACCAACTCCTCTACCTTACCCGTTGAAATGGGGTCAAGGGCAGAGGTGGGTTCATCTAACAACAAAATGGCTGGTTTGACAGCTATTCCTCTGGCGATACAAAGTCTTTGCTGCTGTCCGCCAGAAAGTGACAAACCACTTTGACCCAATTTATCCTTAACCTCTGTCCAAATGGCTGCCTTTTGCAAAGCCCATTCAACACGATCGTCCATTTCTGAGCGGGACAAATCTTCATAGAGACGAACCCCAAACGCGATATTGTCATAAATAGACATGGGGAATGGGGTGGGTTTTTGAAAAACCATGCCAATGCGGGCACGAAGTAAATTCAAATCTTGCTTAGGGTCAAGAATATTTTTACCATTGAACATGATTTGACCTTCGGCACGTTGGCCTGGGTAAAGGTCATACATGCGATTCAAAGTACGCAGCAAGGTGGACTTACCGCACCCTGAAGGTCCAATAAACGCGGTAACGGAGTTCTCTTTGATATCGAGATTGATGTTTTTTAGGCTGTGAAATGAACCGTAATAAAAATTCAAATTGCGAATTTCCAAAACGTTTTGCGACAGGACTTCAGGAGAGGCAGTGGTTTGCATAATGAATTCTTAAACAATAAAAAAAATGAATTTAGACGGAAACTTTTTCTTTGAAAAAAGTTCGGGCAAAAATATTCAAACCCAGTACAGACAAAGTGATCAGCAAAGCACCCCCCCAAGCCAAATCCACCCAATTTTGATAGGGGCTCATGGCGAATTGGAAAATCACAACGGGTAAGTTAGCCATCGGCGCGTTCATGTCAAAAGAGAAAAATGGGTTGTTCAATGCAGTAAACAGCAACGGCGCAGTTTCACCGCTGACTCTGGCCAAGGCCAAAAGCACGCCTGTCATCACGCCGCTTTGGGCCGCCTTCAATACAATCGTAAGGGAGACTTTCCATTTCGGTGCACCCAGTGCAAACGCTGCTTCGCGCAAGCTGACCGGTACCAAGCTCAGCATGTTTTCTGTGGTTCGCACGACAACGGGTATGGCAATCAGTGTCAAGGCCAAGGTTCCAGCCCAACCTGAAAAGTGCCTTACATTGACAACTACTAAAGCGTAGACAAACAAGCCAATGACGATGGATGGTGCAGACAGCATGATGTCATTTAAAAATCGAGTTATTTCAGAAAACTTGCTTTTTTGGCCATACTCAGAAAGATAAATGCCAGCCATCACACCAATCGGTGTACTGATCAAGGTACAAGAGACCACGATCATCAAGCTACCGATGATGGCGTTTCCAAGGCCTCCATTTTCAGAGTCAGGGCCAGGGGTTTTGTTTAAAAACAAATCCAAGCTAAAGGCAGAAAAGCCCTTGAAAAAGAGAATTGCCAAAATCCAGAGCAAAAAGACAAGACCAATGGTCATGGCGCTCATAGACAAGAACAACCCAATCAAGTTTGTACGTTTACGACTTGCATACAAAGACATATTGATAGATTCTTGTGCTTGCATTTTGAGTGTATGGGCTTGTGAGGGGTAGGAAGAAGTAGATGTCATGGCGCTTGGGACACTCATGTTTTAAATCCCTTTTTGTTTTCAGCGCGGATAAGCATCCACTTAGCCAAAGACAAAACAACAAAGGTAATCAAGAAAAGGGCTAAGCCAAGTGCAAACAGTGAGGAATAGTGCAAACCTGGCTCGGCTTCGCCAAACTCATTGGCCAATGTGGAGGCAATCGAGTTACCAGGTGAGAAAAGTGAGCTTGAAATTTTGTGCGCATTGCCAATGACAAAAGTAACTGCCATGGTTTCTCCTAGCGCTCGACCCAGCCCCAGCATGACGCCACCTACAACGCCACCTTTGGTATAGGGCAGGACAATATGCGTCACGACTTCCCAGGTGGTACAGCCCAATCCATAAGCAGACTCTTTCAAAATCGGGGGGACGATTTCAAATACATCCCGCATCACAGAGGCGATAAAGGGAAGAATCATCATAGCCAAAATCAAACCTGCTGCCAAAATACCAATGCCATTGAATGCACCCGTGAAAAGTTGCCCAATGACAGGAAGTTGTCCCAAGGTGCCCGCAATGGCTGGTTGAATGTATTCAGCAAAGATCGGTGCAAAAACAAATAAACCAAACATGCCATAAATGATGGATGGCACAGCGGCTAGCAATTCAATGGCAGTGCCCAGCGGTCTACGCAAACGCATGGGACAGGTTTCAGTCAAGAAAACTGCAATGCCAAAACTTAATGGAACTGCGATCACGATAGCGATCGTGGCAGTCACCACTGTGCCAAAAATAGCAATCAGCCCGCCAAACTCTGAGTTAATGATGTCCCATTCAACGGTATAGAAAAAAGGAATGCCAAATTGTTTGAGTGCAGGCCAAGCACTGATAAAAAGAGAAATAATAATTCCCAACAAGGCAACCAAAGTTGTCGCCGCAAAAATCATGGTCAGTTTTTCAAAACCAAAGTCCTGCAAATATTGCGCTCTGATTTTCTGAGCATATGCGGCTGAGACGTTTGCTGGGCTGGTATTCATTAAATAAACACTCCAAAAAGAAAACCCAAGGCGATACATATCGCCTTGGGGAAACTGTCTTTATTACTTCAAGTTAATGGTAGACCAGACGTTCTTACGAATGAAGTCTGTCGTGGAGTCAGGCATAGGCACATACTCAAGCTCAATGGCCATTTTCTTGCCGTCTTTGAAAGCGAAGTCAAAAAACTTCAAAACATCTGCAGAGGCCGCTTTGTTGGTGGGCTCTTTGTACATCAGGATAAAGGTTGCAGTAGTAATGGGCCATGACTTTGCGCCAGAAGCGTCTGTCAAGGATGCTGCCATGCCGGCGTATTTTGACCAATCAATACCAGCCGCAGCTGCAGCAAAGGTCGTGTCATCGGGTTCGACAACTTGGCCATCCTTGTTACGAAGATTGGCATGAGAAATTTTGTTTTTCTTGGCATAGGCGTACTCAACGTAGCCAATGGCGTTTTTGATGCGTGCCACATTGGCAGCAACACCCTCGTTACCTTTACCGCCCACGGAGCTGGCAGCTGGCCATTTGACGGCGGCACCGGCACCCACTTTGTCTTTCCAAGCGGGACTGACCTTAGACAAGTACTCGGTGAAAGTAAATGTGGTTCCGGAACCATCGGCACGGTGAACCACAGTGATTTCAGCGCTGGGTAATTTCACGGTGGGATTGAGGTCTTTGATTTCATTATCTTGCCAGTTGGTGATTGTGCCGATAAAGATTTTGGCTAAAACGTCGCCGGTCAATTTAACTTCACCAGGCTTGACGCCCTCAAGGTTGACGATGGGCACAACACCACCAATGACGGCGGGGAATTGAACCATGCCTTCTTTTTCAAGCTCTTCGCCTTTGAGGGGGGCATCTGTGGCGCCAAAGTCGACAGTTTTGGCTTTGATTTGCTTGATGCCGCCTGAAGAACCAATGGACTGGTAGTTCACACCAACGCCTGTTTTCTCTTTGTAAGCTTCAGACCATTTGCTGTATACGGGGAAGGGAAAAGTTGCACCAGCGCCTGTGATGTCAGCTGCCAATGACAAAACTGATACGGCTGAGAAACCGGCGGCGATCAGCCAAGACTTCATTTGAAACATTTTTTCTCCTTGAAAAACTTTGAAATACCATAAAGATTGATGAGCTCTCAAGGACTCTAAAAAAGTAATATGACAGTATCGTGTCTTAATCTACAGGCAAACCTGTTTATGTTCAATAAATTCTATTTTTTTAACCTTAAAATATGCATTAATGAGCTTAAATTACGGTTTTTCTTTTCGGGATTCAGGTATTTCAAGTTTTATCACGCAAATTTGTCATGTTTTTGTCATTTATTAGACACATAATTTAGCATTTACAGAAAATATGATAGTAAAAATACATTCATTTGTAATACTCTCTCGCATGAATTCGCTGTCTTGCCCATGAAAAATGGAACTCTTCTTGCTGCTGTTGATCTTGGCTCAAACAGCTTTCGCCTTGAGATTTGTCGCTACAGCCATGGACTGATTCAAAGGTCTGAGTACATCAAGGAAGCTGTGCGACAAGGCAGCGGCTTGGACGAAGATCGAAACCTGAGCAAAGAAGCCATGGAGCGCGGCTGGGAGTGCTTGGCAAGGTTTGCAGAAAGGTTGGCTGGATTCAAGCCCACTGAAGTTCGGGCGGTGGCAACGCAGACTTTGCGCGAAGCCAAAAATAGACATCTCTTTTTAAATAAGGCCCACCAGCTTCTGGGTTTTCCTATTGAGGTGGTATCAGGGCGAGAAGAAGCTCGGCTTATTTACCAAGGTGTTTCGCATTTTTTACCCCAAACAGATGAACGCCGCTTGGTGATCGATATTGGCGGCAGATCTACCGAGTTCATTTTGGGTGTGAAACAAGATACCTCCAAACTTGAAAGCTACAGGCTGGGAAGCGTCTCTAGCAGTCTCAAATATTTCACCCATGGCGAGTTGACGCAAGCCGCCTTTCACAAAGCAGAAGTCGCAGCCAAGGCTGTTTTAGAAGAGGCGGTAGAACTGTTTCCTAGGAAAGCTTGGGATACTGCATTTGGCTCATCGGGAACGGTCAGCGCAGTAGCCGAGGTGCTAGGCAGCGCAGGCTGGTCAGATAAAACCATCACTTTGGAATCATTAGAGTGGCTAAAGCGTCACTTGATTCGTGTGGGGCATGTAGACAATTTGCGCATGGAGGGTCTCAAAGAAGATCGCCGCGCGGTCATCGGGGGTGGGTTGGCTGTTTTGTATGCCGTACTCGAACTGTTCAAAATTGATGAGCTTCAAGTCACACCTGGTGCATTGCGGCACGGTTTGTTGTACGACTTGATTGAACGTGAGGATGAAACCAAAGACATACGCTCGGTGACAGTCGCAGGCTTACAAAAAGCCTTTCAAATTGACACCGAACAGGCCAAGCGCGTGAGCAAAGTAGCCTGCTATTTTCTGCATCAATTAGAGGCCACCAAAGAAGCTAAACAAGACTGGCCACGACTCACGAAAAAATTAGATTGGGCTGCCCAGTTACATGAGATTGGGGCGCAAATATCCCATACTGACTCGCACAAACACAGCGCGTATATTTTGGACAATACCGATGCGCCTGGTTTTGCGCTTTATGAATTACACCGCCTGAGTCTGCTGGTCTTGGGGCACAAAGGGAAACTCAGAAAACTTGATGTTGACTTTACCAACTTTGGCTTTGCCTGTCAGTTGATGTGCCTGCGATTGGCGGTCATTTTGTGCCACGCGAGAAGAGAGCCAGACTATAAAAAATTGCAACTTCGCTTGTCAGAAAAGCAACCCAACCGTTTTGAGCTTTTGATTGAACCGCTGTGGCCACAGCGGTTCCCCCAATCCCAGCATCTTTTGCAGCAAGAAGTCCTTTCTTGGCAAAAGACTAGCTGGGAACTTCAGATCAAACAGGTTTAACGAACGATTTTGATCATTTCGCGTTTACCGCCTTTGTAAGTGAATAAAGTCAAAGCGCCATTTTTGACGTCGCCTTTTTCGTCAAATGTGATATTGCCAGTCACGCCCTTGTAGCCAGAAGTTTTGGCCAGCACAGGAAGGTATTTGGCGGGGTCAGATGAATTGGCTTTGACCATGGCATCCACCATCAAATTGACAGCGTCATAAACATAGGGTGCGTAAATTTGCACATCTACGTTGAAGCGCTTTTTGAATTTATCATCAAATGCTTGGGCAGATTTTTCATCAATACCACCGGCTTCAGCACAAAAGACTTGGTTGTCGCCAATAGCGTCACCAGCAAGCTTGATGATTTCGTTGGTGCAAATGCCATCACCGCCTATGAATTTAGCGCTCAAGCCAAGCGATTTCATCTGCTTGATCATGGGGCCTGCAACCGCGTCCATGCCACCAAAGAACACGACGTCAGGCTTTTTACCTTTGAGTGTGGTCAAGATGGCAGTAAAGTCGGTGGCTTTGTCAGTGGTGAACTCACGGCCGACAACAGTCGCGCCAGCGGCTTTGGCTGCTTTTTCAAATTCATCAGCCACGCCTTGTCCGTAAGCGGTACGGTCATCAATGACAGCAATGTTTTTGCCTTTGAGGTCGTTCACCGCGTAGCGGCCCAACGTGCCTCCAAGATGCACGTCATCGGCCACCACACGGAATGTGGTTTTATAGCCTTGGCGAGTGAATTTGGGGTTGGTAGAAGAGGGGGAAATTTGGGGAATGCCTGCGTCGCTGTAGATTTTGGAAGCAGGGATAGAGGTGCCAGAGTTCAAGTGACCCACAACGCCATTAACCTTGGAGTCAACCAATTTTTGTGCAGCTGCTGTGCCTTGCTTGGGATCTGCCGCATCGTCTTCAGCCAGCAACTCAAACTTGACTTTTTTGCCACCGATAGACACGCCTTTGGCATTGAGTTCTTCAATGGCCAAGCGTGCACCGTATTCATTGTCCTTGCCCAAGTGGGCGATAGCGCCACTGAGGGGGGCAACGTGACCGATCTTGACGACCTCTTGAGCCATACTCATCGAAGTAAAGACACCCATGGCCAAGGCCACTGTTAAATTAAGCTTCATATGGAATCTCCAAAAAAATAGAAACCGTAAGATAACCTAAAAGTATGATAAAAAATTAAATTAGCAAAAAAAATCAGGGTACTTTGGGGTTATCCCCCAAATGCTCCCGAATAACATCGTCGACCGACTGGCGCAACAACTCCGGCAAAAGCTCGGCGAGTTGACTTTCAACCCGCTCAATCACCTTTTGGGCCAAAACCTCTTGGTTGGGCAAGCCCGCAAGCGCCGAGTCAACCGATTCTTGGGAAGAAGTCCAAGGCAAAACTGCAGGTCGAAGGCTACCGTTGATCTGCACCACCTCGGTCAGCATGGGCACAGGGGACTTGGGAATATCAGGGCGGCTCATGGGTTGGCTGCTTTTGAGCTAAGGTCATGTTTGACCAATGAATACCCGCGGTGGGCATACTGCTTCCAACGCTCGCGGGCTTGGGATTTATCTTCTTCGTTCAAGCCGACCACTTCTATCACGCGCTCAAAAGTTTCATAGTCTTGGGGCATATCGTGTCCAAGGTTAAGCAAAATCTCGTGGTGCGGCATCACAGAATCATCACTTGGGTTGTCAAGGGACTTGAGAATCACAGGACTTAGCTCCGTCTTGAGGCTGGCATCCGAAGACCAACAATGCGCCACAAAAGACTGGGCAGTGAACGTCCATAGAGCCTCGTCCAAGGTTTGCAAGGCCTGCTGCGGACCAGCAACCACCACCCGCGCTTTAGCTAGCGAGGCTTTGCGCAACAAACGGCAGACATAGTTCATTTTGTCTGGCACGTTGAAATGAAAAGCCACTTCAGTCATGTGTTTTTATAAATCAACTTTTAGCCTTGGCAGTGCTTCTCTTGGCGGCTGAAGGACGTTTTGCAGTTGCCGTAGCTTTGGCCTGACCCACCAAATAGGACAACAGGGCCGGCACTGGCCTACCTGTTGCGCCTTTGGCCGCCCCACTCTTCCAAGCGGTGCCTGCAATATCCAAATGCGCCCAAGGAAAATCCTTGGCGAAACGCTGTAAAAACTTGGCCGCAGTGACAGAGCCCGCAGAGCGATCAGCCACATTGGCGACATCGGCAAAATTGGATTTCAAGCCCTCAGCGTATTCATCGTCCAAAGGCATGCGCCAGCACAAATCCAAGGTGCGTTCGCCTGCATCGAGCAAAGCGTTGGCCAATTTTTCATCTGTGGCGTAGAGGCCGCTGCGCAAATGGCCCAGCGCAATCACGCAAGCACCGGTGAGGGTGGCGATATCGATCACGGCGCTGGGTTTGAAGCGCTTGGCGTAGGTCAAGGCATCACACAAAATCAAACGTCCTTCTGCGTCGGTATTCAATATTTCGATGGTTTGACCGCTCATGCTGGTGACTACATCGCCTGGCTTCAAAGCTTTGCCGCCAGGCATGTTTTCGCAAGCCACGATCAAGCCCACCACATTAATGGCAGGTTGCAGTTGTGCCAAAGCTTCAAACGTGCCCAACACACTGGCAGCGCCACACATGTCGAACTTCATCTCATCCATGCCAGGGCCGGGTTTGAGCGAAATGCCACCAGTGTCGAAGGTGATGCCCTTGCCAACCAAGACCGTCGGGGCTTGGGCGTCTGCCGCACCTTTGTATTTCAAAACAATAAATCGCAGAGGTTGAGCCGATGCTTGCGCCACTGCCGCAAAAGACCCCATGCCAAGCTTGACGACCTCTTTCAATCCCATCACCTCGCAGGAGACGCGTGAATGCTTGGCGATGCTCTTGGCGACTTGGGCCAAATGCTCTGGTGTAGCGTGGTTAGCGGGCCGGTTACCCCACTCACGGGCAAGCGCTACACCGGCAATCTGCGCTTTGGCCAAATCGAACTGCGATTTAACAGCACCAGCCTGAGGCACACCAAGGGTGATTTGTTTGAAACTCAATGCCTTTGCGCTAGGTTTGGTGGCTGTATAGACATAGCTGGCGTCAGCTGCCGCTTGCGCGGCCACCAACAAATGCTCGGTATGCGCAGCTTGCATCACCACCGCAACTGTTTGCGACTTTGATTTTTTCAAGGCAGCGATGCCAGCTGCAACGCCTTGGCGAACGTCTATGGCGCGGCCTTTGCCAACGCCAACCAATACCAAACGCAGGGCGGCTAAGCTCGGAGGTTTCCACCACACCATGCACTGCCCAGCGGCTGAGGTGAAGTCGCCTGTTTTTTGCGCTTGATCTAGCATGCTCGAGAGCAAACCCACCTCGCGCGGCTGATCGTCGCCCACCAACACCACCAAGGCATCGGTCTTGAGGGTGGCGGCCTTGGCCCATGAAAGTGATAGTAGTTCGAAGTTCATAATTCAGCCCTTACATTTAGGGCTTATGTTATTCCATTCCACTTTCCGCGCTGAGTTGTCCCGCTATTTTTGGGCTACCTTGATTGTTTTGGTCAGCATTGTGATGACGGTGCTGCTGATACGCACACTGGGTCAAGCCTCTCGCGGGAATATCGATCCGCGTGAAGTCACGCTGGTGCTTGGCTACACCATGCTGGGTAATTTGCACACCATTGTGACCATGGCTTTGTACATCGCCTCGGTCGC
>Ga0114968_10001889_pt1 | contig 16144 bp, 30 predicted proteins | sample M_130807_EF_Meta_FD_87020 | JGI IMG/M metagenome (GOLD analysis project Ga0114968, IMG submission 87020) | Freshwater microbial communities from Lake Montjoie, Canada to study carbon cycling - M_130807_EF_MetaG | ecosystem: Environmental > Aquatic > Freshwater > Lake | place: Lake Montjoie...
AGACCAGCTTGAGCAAGGTAAGGGTCCCAAGGAGTTTATGCGTAGCTTGCAAGTGCAGGCTAAAGAGCGCCGCCTAAAAGGATCTGATAAGCCAGTTAATGATATCTTTGACAACATGGTTCGTTGGACACAATATGCTGTCAATCGTTCTGTGCGCAATCGTTCTGCTTTATCTTTAGCTACTACGGCTGAGTCTGTTGGACTGGCTAAAAAAGTAGAGGGCATGAGGGACGGAGAAAACGTTGTTCGTGTCTGGGAGAACGGACAAGAGAGCTACTATGACATGGCTGACCCCATGTTCATGGAAGCCTTCCAAGGTTTAGAGTCCGTCTCTATTCCCACGATCCGTTGGGCGGCTAAGCTGTCAGATATCTTACGCAACTCTGTGGTCTTGAATCCTTTGTTTGCCATCTCTCAGGTGCCGCAAGACTCGTTTGCCGCCATGTTCTCATCCGGCTTAAAGCCTCAGTATGCTTTGAGTATTCCTGTCCGTGCTGTCAAAGAGTTCATCCAGACCTTGCGCGGCAAGAGCACAGCCCACGAAGAGCTGAAGAACTTTGGTGTGGTAGGTGTGCGTGATTTCAGTTCAGCCATGGTTCGCTTAGATGCTGAGATTGCTGCAGGCTTGAAGCCGGCTAAAGGTTTGTGGGGTAAAGTTAAGGAAAAGCTTGGTCACTTTGCCATGGCTTCTGATAATGCTGTGCGTCAAGCTACATACACTGCCGCTTTAGACCAAGGCCTGTCCAAAGCTGAGGCTCTTGAGAAAGCATTTGAGATCTTTAACGTGCGCCGCCGCGGTAGTAGCCAGATGCTAAACTTTGCCGGTCAGGTTATCCCATTCTTTAATGCGTATCTAACGGCTCAGAACGTGGCTTATAGAACCATCACTGGTGTGGGCACATCACCTACTCAGCGTGATGCGGCCTACAAAGTTTTGTTTGGTACTACTGCTTCTGTCTTTGCGTTATCTGTCTTGTACGCAATGATGAATGGCGATGACGATGATTACTTGAAGAAGCCTACGCCCACCCGTGATCGTCTGCTAATGATTCCAGGCACTGGTATGTCTATTCCTTTGCGCGCTGATCTGTATGCTTTGCCAAAGGTTGTGGCCGAGCATACCTACATGATCCTTACAGACAAGGGATATTCGGATGGTGCCAAGTTCCGTGCGTCATTGAAGTCGCTACTTGCTTCTAGTATCTTCAGTCCTACGCCAGTTCCTCAGGCCGTCAAGCCTTTGGTTGAGGTTGGTATTAACTATGATTTCTTCCAACAGAAGCCATTGATTGGTACATATCAGCAGAAGAAAGAAATAGAGCGCCAGTTCGATGACAGCACTTCTGAGTTGGCCAAAGTCTTGGGTCGTGCTGGAGTTATGTCACCGATTGCTATTGACCATATTGTTCGTGGCATGTTTGGATCTGCTGGTGGTTTGGTTCTTTATGCAACCAATCCATTCTTGTGGAATGTGACTAGTCCCAATACGCCTCGTCCATCGATCTCTGTAAAAGATGCACTTGCTACGATTCCAAATGCTAGTGGATTTATCACCAAGGAATATGAGTCAGGCATGAAGAAAGACTTCTTTGCTTTGAAGGAAGAGGTTGATCGTGCGGCCAATACTTTGACGGATCTGAAGCAGCGCAATCCTGAGGACATCAAAGACTACATCAAGGATGAGAAGGTTCGAGCCCGCTTAGGATTGGCTCCAACTGTTAATACAATTAACACTCAGCTCAGTACTATCCGTAAGGCAATAAGTACTATTACTAACTCTACTATGCCTGCTGATGTAAAAGAAGCCCGCATCAGAGAGTTGCGGGCTACTGAAGAGAACATGCTTAAGAATGTTAATCTTAAGAAGCTAAGAGAGATGGCTCAGATTTAATAGCCTATCAATGGTTACATTGAGGGCATCTAATTCGTCCATCTTTTTAATAGCCCAAGCACGCTTTTGGCCATGCCAGCCCATGAAGCTGCCCTGATGGCAATCCTTGCATAGGGCTACACAAGTGTATTGCGCCCCCTGTTTGATGTGGTGAGCATCACTTGGACCTGGTTGATCACAGACAGAGCAAGGCAAAGACTTAACCTTGGCTAGGTGAAATCTTTGCTTGGCTGTAAGCGTATTGTTCATAGGCGAATCATTCTTTCTTTGAGCATGGCTTCTGCTAGATCAAAGGCTTCTTTTGCCACCTGCTGGTCGTCACCTTTACCGGCTAGGGTAATTGTGAAAGCAACATAAAAATCTAACATAGTTAGCTCTTCTATTGATGGCGCTTTAATCTTTGGGCGAAGGGCTTCAATTCCCTCTGGATTTTTTCGTGCCACTAGATTTCTCCTTCATTTGTAGCTTAAGTATTTTGTTAACCATTACTTCAGTAACTTCTTTGCCGCCTATGATCATGCCTGCTGTTGCTTTGTCTGATTTGACAATATCAATAGCATCATCAAGAGCTTTGTTGTAACCGCTGGCGTACAAAGGTCCGCCTTCAATGATCATTGTGATGGCATCACGAACCAGTGCGGAGGCCTTGCGTTCTCCGGCGGCTACTTTAAGCTTCTTATAAATAGGCTCAGGCAAATATACTGAGTAGGGAATTAAACGTTTTGTTTCCATGCTTTGTAGTTCTCATTAATTTCTAAAAGCAGTCTAGCTTTTTGTGGACTATTACGGATCTCCGAGCGTGATTCGACTTGGAGTTTATCGCGCATCCATTCCACGGCAAACTCTTCTCCGCCTTCAAATATCTCACCTGATTCAATTAAGAACTGGTGGAAATATTTATCTTTACAGAGAATAGCTGCTAGCTTAACTGGGTCGATTCCGTGCTCATGCATTCGGTTCATGGGCTGTTCTTCGCCATTCAAGCGTACCATGACAACTTGATAGCGGGCGCCGACAAAATCTTTAACCAGCTTCTCTGGGATCTCGTCTGGGTGGATAGACAGGGTCAGCATAAAGCCGTTCCTGTCCTGCTTCAATGCAACCTTTACGGCTTCAAATTGAATTGTTTCCATGATCAAAATGGTATGTCAGAGTCATCTAATGGCGCTTGATGCACAGGCTTGCGAGGAGCGCTTTCATCAGCGGGCTTATAGTTATTCCAAGACAGTTTGATCCAAGGACCATATTGTCCGTCAGCGTTATAGCCTGACAGTTTGATAACGATCTCATCGCCGTCGTGTTCGGCCATGAGTTCTTTTAAAGTACTGCGAGACATGACGATCTCGCCCTTGTGGTCTGGCTGATTGTCTTTTGTCTTGTATGAATTGACAGACAGTTTGCCTTTATTTGGATAGATAGCCATTACACGTTTCCTTTCAGTGTGTCTTTTTTGGTTTTAAAATCAGCCATTAAATTGGCGTGGTCGTTAGCAGACAATTCTTTGAGATTGTCAAAGATTGTTCTGTTGATCTTAAATAGATCCATTACATCCTTCTCGGATCCTGCCTGGGCTAGGCCGTGGCGGGCAGCGTCCATCACAATACCTACCCATGTTTCTACATCGGTGCCTTCTTTAGCAACCACTGTTAATTTCCATGGTCCATCTCCGCCTTGCATCTTGACTGGCGGCTTGACGGGCTTAGGCTCAGGTTTAGTTTCGGGCTTAGGCTTAGGATCAGCCGCAGGTGCGCTATCGATGATGTCGTGTTCTACGATTTCCATAGCGGTCATCCAAAGGTAGCGGCGTTGATAGGATTCAACAGCGCCTAGGTTCTGAATTGGATGTGCGCCCTTTAGGTTAGCATCTGCCATGGGTGAAGTGATCACAATCACAGTCCCATCTTCTACGTCGGTGATGCACAACTGAGCAAACTCGGTGTTGAATGAAACTACGCCGCAGAGTCCAAGATCATTGAAGATTGTTTGGATAGGTGGAACGAAGTCACCCAACTCAAAGTATGAGTAGCCGGCGAACTTGTTTAGGCCTGACTTCTTAATCTCCGTATTCTGAAGTTTAATCCGTGCGGCCATTAGTTTTTTATGAACTGACATTTTCTTCCTCTTTGGTTAAATAGGTTTGATACTGCTTACAGAACTGTGATACTTGGCAATAGCTTTTGCATCTAGTTCTTTCTCCTTGGCGGATTTCAATAACGAATTTCTCGTTCTTCTTAGCTGATTCCTCAGCTTTGGCCAAAGCTTTATCCGCTTCTTCTTGTGTGTCGTGAACGCTCTTAGCTCGGACGTTTCCGTCTTTTTTAAGGGCGTAAGATGTTTTCTTTTCCCACATCTCTTCAGGTGTGCAGTCTGGCATTTCGCCATCCGTCTCCATCTCAAAGAGAGCTGCGCCATGGTCATCGATGCGCTTAGAAATGTAAGCCTCACGTTCCTCGAATGACCACAGAGGGATATCGATGGTTGCTACTGGAGATGGTGGGTAACCTTCTTTTGTACTGGCATCACGGGCAGACCAGTCACGAATGATGGCAATGATCTGAAGCTTACCGACTGGCACCTTCTTTACTTTCTCTACCATCCAGGCATAGATATTAAGTTGTCTGTGCCAATCTTCTTTCTCATTCATTACGGCCCAAGCACCGGTGACTTTGTAATCACTGATTGAGATCGTGCCGTTAGGTTCTACTTCTTGTAGATCGATAGCACCGGAGATTTTCCAGCCTTCAAACTCCAAGTGGAGACGCTCTTCAACAATGTGATGGTCGTCTTTGCCGTGTTCCAAGATATTGTGAACGGCAGATCCAAATAAAGACCAGACCATCTCACTTGCGTCTTGCTCAATCTCTTCCCAGTATTTCTTCTTAAGCTGAACAATACGTGGCGAGTTAATGATCTCTGTTGCAGAGATGTGTGCTTTGCCTTTTGAGTACGTAGGTCTTTGGATGACATTGACAAACGTCTGCGGCAGATTAAATTTGTTAGTTAATTTCATTGTGCTTTCCAAGGTGCTCTGAACAGTAGCTCTTGACCATAGGCCTGAATCATTTCCTCTACAGCTACCAATCTTCCATTAAGGTTTTCAACTTGCATTTGCAATACTTTGATGTGTGCGTCTATCTTTTGATTGTTCTCATACTGTACGCATGTATGCCAGTCGTCGGGGTTATCAATACCGCAGTCAGGACACTTCAACATCGTTGCCATCCTTATCAATTAGTTTGGTGTTCTTGTATATGGTCATCACCAGCTCTATGCACTCATGTATCTTCACGCCTTCAGCCACACACAATGTTGCATAGCTTATGGCCATGCCTGACATAGCAGTGTTAAAGTTCTCGTCTCTGTTTTGCACTAGCTCTACAATCTTTTGAGCTAAAACTTTTCCACCTTCTATGTCTAGTTGCAGTCTTCTTTCTTGGATCATTTGCTTTCCTTATTTGATTTGGGAAAAGAAATATATCACATATATTGCATCTGTCAACAACTACCTGTTATAATATTTTCCATGAGATACGCAGCCCGAATAGATGACAATCAAAATGAGATCGTTGCCGCCTTGAGAAAGGTCGGTGCGACTGTCCGTGTGGTTACCCAAGGCGGAGGGTTACCTGACTTGCTTGTGGGGTTTAAGGGTAAGACGATATTGATGGAAGTAAAGGATGGAAACAAAGTTCCGTCGGCTAGAAAGCTGACTGAGGCTGAGGAGAAGTTCTTTATGGAGTGGACTGGAGGTCCTTTGGTGATTGTCAATTCTGTTGAAGAGGCAATTGTTTTCTTAAATAAACTCTGATAGGATTAGGGTGCGGTGATTGCAGTTGCCGCATTCCTTTGTTGGGTTCGCGGGGGCTACGGCTCCCGTTTTTTTCAAAGGTATTAAATGAATCCTTTTCGCATAGACGAGCCAACGGTCATATCCTTTTCTGGTGGCCGCACCTCCGCCTTCATGCTTTATAAAGTTTTGGAGGCTCACGACATGAGCCTGCCGGACGAGGCTATTGTTTGTTTTGCTAACACCGGCAAAGAAGATGAGGCTACTCTTAAGTTTGTTAATGATTGCGCGCAGGCCTGGAACGTCAAGATCCATTGGCTAGAGTATTCGCCGGCAGAGCTGACCAAAGACCGGTGGAAAGAGGTGACATACGAAACAGCCAGTCGGGATGGCGAGCCGTTTGAGGCTTTGATCCGTATGCGTAATTACTTGCCCAATCCTGTAAGCCGTTTCTGTACTGTAGAACTAAAGGTGCGCACGATCCATCGGTACCTTAAGTCTATTGGCTGGAAAGAATGGACATCGATGATCGGTATCAGGGCTGATGAGCAGCGCCGCCTGGCTAAGATTGGTAATCAAGACTATGGTAAGCATGAAGAGAAGTACGCTCCTCTTGGTCAGGTTGGTGTGACCAAGGAAATCGTTGGTGAGTTCTGGAGGAACCAGCCTTTTGACCTAGGACTACCCAACATAAACGGCGTGACCATGCATGGTAACTGTGACCTGTGCTACCTCAAGGGTGGCTCACAGATCCTGAGCTTGATTGCAGAGAAGCCTGAGCGTGCGGTCTGGTGGGCACGGATGGAATCTATAGGCCTGTCCAGTAAACCTGAGGGTGGCAAGTTTAGAACTGATCGCCCTAGCTATGGAGAGATGCTTAAGTTTTCTCAGGAACAAAGAGACATGTTTGATCCTGCTGAAGAGACGATTGCCTGCTTCTGTGGGGACTAATGGTAATATTACCATTGGGGTGGGTAAACCCTAATACTGTCGCCTAGTTGACAGCTAAATTTATCTTGTGGTATAAACGAAGTGTTACTGTTGCGAGTGACAATTCAAGGCCACTTATGGCTATATTCCGCTTTACCTAATGCTTTCGGTCGGAGAGTCATTAGGCAAGGTCGCAACCGGAATGTAGCCTTAAGTGGCTTTTTGTTTTTGAGACTGGGACTGGTGGTGGGTTAGCGCCATCACAAAGTCCTTTCTATGTTTTGAACACACTGCTTCATGTGAGCAGTCCCAGTCTTACCTCCTACAGCAACTAGCAGCAGAACTCTATCGGGTTTTGGATTGGCATGAGGGAAGCGTTGGAGGCCGTAAGGCGTAGACCGCAGTCCACCAATCCTACGACGTTCTTATCTGTTGTGAAAATGCGCAAAGAAGATGCAAGCGCATATGGGGGAATTGCCTTTATTGTCCGTGGTTCAGTCTGCGGGTGGCGGTAAGGGTTCGGGCGGCCATGCTAGACGCAGCTAAGTTGCGAAAAGTGCTCGATGCTGATTGGACTTAGAAGAAGATCAGCCCACAAGATACTCAGCCAGTGGCTCCGGGAATGTGGAAGTATGCCAAAGGGAGAACACCTCTCCCCTAGGCAGAGCTTTGTCCACAGAGCCTAGCAGTTCACCAAGAATGTAGCACCTACATTTTTTTTAATCTACCTGTTGACAGTGCAATTAAATGCAGTAACATACACTTCCCAACATAAGGAGGATTGTATGCGATACAGTTTTAAAAGAGATGACGTAGTACTGGAGTGTGAGCTTGATTACTATCCGGCTGAGGTCGGTTCGACTGAGAATGGTTTGCAGTTGGAGCCTAACTATGCGGAGTATGTTGAGCTGATTTCTGTGCAGCACAAGGGTATAGAGATGATTGGCTTCTTAGCTGATTATGTTGTGCGGGACATAGAGAAAGAGGCGCTGGAGGCTCGCAATGAGTGGTGAAATGAGATCTTTATCAAGTGAGTACACCAGGTGCCGGCCTCAGGTGGTAGGCGAGAGGTGTGAGAACTGTAAGAGGTGGGTTGATCACCCTGAGCAGACGGCTGGCAATGGCGTGGTGAACGTCAAGGACAGCAGAAGTAAGGCTTGTTTTTATATCCCAATATCTTTACAGGAGGAAGTATGAAAAATACACCAGCGTTCCCGTTTGTTGCCGAAGATGAGTCAGGCATGATGATAAACATGGGCATGACCTTGCGTGATTACTTTGCGACAGGGGCTATGCAAAACTTTGCAGATGAAATTAGTTCTCAATCTGACCAAGAAAAGTTTGACAAAGTTGCAGAAGGCGCATATCGCATGGCAGACGCAATGATGAAAGCGAGGGAACAATGAACTGGCCATTTCCAAACTCAGTAGTTCCTAATTCATTAGAAGATTTAATGGAGCAGGGCGTAACAAGAACTTTAAACGGCAGAGAAATTATTCTTGCACCATATCCAGGCGCCAATTATCGGATTGGATGGGTATATAAAGACACAGGCCTACCACCAACAGAAGAGGAGATAAGCAATGATTCACACTGATGAAGACGACGAGTTTGCACGTATTGAGCGTGAGAATTCTATGAAAGGCCAACCTTACCATTGGGAAGCCGATGCCATAAAAGCCGCAATAAAGATAGAGCGTGAGGCGTGTGCTCAGTTACGTCACCAGCTTACCCCGTTTGATTTACATAACCGATCTGAAATGCTTGGTGTTATTAATCAAGCTCTTGATGACTACCAAAACTTAATTAGAGCAAGGGCAAATACATGATTATCAAACGCAACATGGCAATCGACAGCCTGACAAAGGTCTGTGACGAAAGCCTAAAACTTATTAAAGAACTGATCGAGGCCGATAACGAAACCTACGGCAAGGGCTACGAAGATGGCATGGCGGCTCAGGCTAAAGTGCAACAAACGCTCAGGCCGTGGATTGAGATGACAGATGAGGAGATCAAGGACTTGATGGAAAGTTACAGTGGAATCAATCCTAATTTGTTTATGCTTGCCAAGCACGTACAACTCAAACTCAAGGAGAAGAACACATGATTACATTGGATCATCCTCTTATTCACAAGGTTAAAGACTTTGTAAATAAATTAATGTATCACTTCAGATCAACAAGCGTTGAAGCAATTCCTGATGTAAAGGCTGAAGTAAAACCTGAGCCACGAAAGCCACGCAAGTACAACAAAGAGAAGCGTCAAGACTTTGCGGAGCTGCTCGACAATCTTGAACACACTTTTAACAATGTGAAGTTGCCGACCATGAACGCATCATGGCTTGCAAAAGATTCGGTGGTTGGTTTAAAGAAGCTTGGTGTCCACATTCCAAACCCTTGGATTATGTCTTTGAGTGATGAAAGAAATGTAGTTGATGTAACAAAGCCTTTGCCGGCCATCATGTGCATCTCTCAAGCCTCATCAAGCACTATAAATACCAAGGAAAGATTTTACGCAAAGTTTATTTTTGCTATCAAGATGGACAAGTTGCCTTGGCATGTATCAAAAAATACTGGAGTTCCGTATCAATTTGGCATGGCGTTTGATGTGGATGACAAATTAATGTGGGTAAACATGTACATCACGGTTAACAGAAAGACTGGCGTCATAAGTTTCTGTGATGAGTTAAAGACTAAGGCACATATAGTCCCAGCCAAAAATTCTAATTCTCGCAAGTCAAATGGGAAAGCTACTGTCTTTTACACAAGATCATGGAGTACTGCAGATTATCTTGAGGATTTCGACAGATCAGTTGAGCAGTGCAAGATCATTGCTCAGAACTATTTCGTTGCGGTGCATGACTGGTGGTCAAAGAGGGATAGCCGGTGGAATGTGGTAGTTAAAAAGAATGGTGAGCGTGTGACATTTGGTGTCAACAATGACCAGACACCTTACTACTTCAAGGACAGAGACAAGAGCATCAGAACACCAACTGGTCAAGCCAAGAAGATTGTTCATTATGTTAAAGAACATGAGAGAAAGTATGGTGACAAGACAACCATAGTTAAAGAACATATTCGTGGACTGCAAGAATTTGAGTGGGCTGGGTATCAATGCAAAGTTATCTCACCAAATCTACAAACTAAAACATCGGCTCAGTTTGACGCCCCATCAGTAGATGTAGAAGATAAAGATACAAATGTTGTTTATCTGAGTAAGGTTGGTAAGTTGTTAGCAGATGTTGAAGAAGGAAGGAAATTTGCATGAGTGAATTAAATCTATGGGAGAAAGCTATGGGCTGGCGCAAGCGACAGATGGTTGAATGCCAAATTAATGAAGTGTCTAACAAGATTCGTAACGATACTTTAGACGAGGTGGCGAAAGAGTTTGACAAGATGACTGGTGATACGGCTGCAAGTTTTGCAGTCTTTGTAAGGAACATGAAGAGATAGTATGTATAATAAACTGCACTTATTAACAAAGGAAAAACAATGAACGATACGACACGGCGTTTCCCACGCACTTTGCAGGAGGCCTTTCCCGATGATTACTTTCAGTGGATGGAAGGACCCGATAGGACATATGTTGAAAGTGACACTATTTTAATTCCATTGGTTACTTTTTTCTTGGGCTTAATTGTGGGACTACTTTTATGTCGGTAAATCCAAAGAACCAGGTTGAAGAAATTCGACAGAGATTTGAAGAGATCTTGGCGTTGCGAGGCCTAAGCTATGAGTGGGGCACCAACCGATACAAGTCATCAAACATACAGACCAAGTGGAGATATTTTTATCTTGGTTACATATCTAACAAGGAAAACAAATGAACTACGATCCAACAAAAATAGTATTTACATTGAAGACTTTGCCGATTGATGCAATCAATATCACCGGCGGCACACAATCACGCCTGTCAATTAAAGAGGATTATGTAGAAGAGATCTTCGAGAAGATGAAGGATGGCGTGGAGTATGAGCCGGTCAAAGCTTTCTTTGATGGCAAAGAGTATTGGTTAGGCGATGGCTTCCACCGCTACCACGCCACTCGCAAGAATGGTAAGGCCTCGATCAAGTGTTATGTTACCAATGGTTTACTGCGTGAAGCCATCCTGTACAGCAAGATCGCAAACAATCTGCATGGTTTGCAACCAACCTTGCAAGACAAGCTTCACAATGCCAAAGAGTTGATCGGAGATTTCGAGTGGGGCAAGTGGAGCAACCGAGAGATTGGCCGCATCTGTGATTTGTCCCATGTAACGATAGCAAAATTGCGTGTAGGTAAGGTGCCTGAGAAAGTCAAGTTTTTAGATAAGGACGGCGAAGTCAAGACTCGCGCTACTAAACCTGAGAAGCCAGTCAAAGTTGATGTTGCTAAACCCGTTACTCCTCCCGCGGATGACGGCAAGCAACAGGAAGCCATCGACTTCTTGGTTCAAGAGAATGAGAAGCTATCAGACCAGTTGGCCGTTAAAGGTTCAGCAGATCCTGATCTTGCCGGCAGAATAATTGCCGAGCTTCGAGATGAGGTCTGGCAACTAACGATTGAGCTGAACTCTGTGAAGATTAGCCGTGATCAATTCCAAGCAGAGAATGCTCAGCTTAAAAAGCAAGTGACCTATTTGCAGAAGCAATTGAAGGCTAAGTAATTCATAGCCCAAGCTGGGGGGCTTGTGTCCCAGTAGAGGAATTCCTATGTCACTAATACTCAGGGACTACCAGTCTCATATCTTGGATAGTCTTCGCAAAGGATTTGCAGCAGGACTTCGCAGTCAGATTCTCTATGCACCTACAGGCGCAGGTAAAACAGAGATGGCCATCGAGCTACTGAGGGCAACAAAAGAAAAAGGTAACAAGGCGGCAATGATTTTGGATCGTATTGTTTTGTGCGATCAAACAAGTCAACGCCTTGAGAAGTACAGCATCGAGCATGGCGTATTGCAGTCAGGTCATTGGAGGTTTAGGCCTTATGAAAACATTCAAGTTTGCTCGGCTCAGACTCTAGAGAAGCGGGGCGATTTTCCTGGCCTTCAGCTTCTTATTGTTGATGAATGTCATCAGACCAGAGAACAAACAATCGAGTTCATCAAGAACAATCCTGATGTAAAGGTCATAGGTCTGACCGCCACTCCTTTTACTAAGGGGTTGGGTCGTGTCTATGATCATGTGGTGTCTTCGGTTACCACAAAACATTTGGTAGATCAGGGTGTGCTTGTTCCTCTTAAGGTGTTTGTTGCTAAAGAGATAGACATGACTGGCGCAAAGAAGGTTGCCGGCGAGTGGTCACAGGCTGAGTCTTCTAAGCGGGGGATGCAGATCACAGGAGATATCGTTACAGAGTGGATCAAGATCACGCATCAGATCTTTAATCGTCCACGCAAGACGATTGTGTTTTGTTCGGGTGTAAACCACGGCACCGATCTCATGCGAAAGTTTGCAGAGCAGGGCTATAACTTTATCTCGATCAGCTACAAGGATGATGATGAGTTTAAGAAGCAGGTCATCGAGGACTTTTCTAAACCTGATACAGAAATTCACGGCTTGATTGCTACAGATATTCTGACAAAAGGTTTTGATGTACCTGATGTAATGATTGGTGTATCAGCCCGCCCATTTAGTAAGTCTTTGTCTTCTCACATTCAGCAGATGGGTCGTGTCATGCGTGGCAATCAGGCAAACCCAGAAGATAAACCTTATGCCGTGTGGCTTGATCACTCAGGTAACTACCTCCGCTTTCGGGATGACTGGGAGGATGTTTATGAGAATGGTGTTAACTCATTAGACGAAGGCAAAGAGAAGCCAAAGAAAGAACCAACAGAGAAGGAAAAGCAAGAGGCTAAGTGTCCTAGGTGTCAGGCCTATATGCCACGCTATGCTGAGTCTTGTTCTTATTGTGGTTATGTAAAAGAAAAGAGCAGTACTTTGTCTGTGCTTCCAGGTGAAATGGAAGAGTTGGCAATGATGACGCGTGCTAACAAACAGAGTTGGTGGTCACAGCTTCAGTGGTTTGTAGCTAACGAAGGTAAGTCTCCAGGCTGGGCTTCTCATACTTACAAAGAAAAGTTTGGGGTGTGGCCTGCAAATTTAAGTGACAACATTAGTACACCAAGTATGGAAGTAACTAAGTTTGTAGAAGCTAAGAAGCGGGCTTACATTCGTGCGATCAAGAGAGGAAAGCGGTAATGGACTTCTTAAATTTCTGTGCAGCGCACGGCATCCTCCTCGATCATTACCCGCCAGTCGGGGTGTGGAAAAGATATCCAACTCAGGATAAGCCACGCAAAAGGAATGGCGCCGTTAAGTTTATGGGTGATCACGCCTTTGTGCAGAACCACGCTACCGATGTGGAAGTATCTGTATGGCGGAGTGACGGAAACAATATAGATTCGGAGAAGTTTGTAAAGCTTGCGCGAAAGGCGGATGATGATCGCCTCCTCATGCAAAGAGAAGCGGCCAACAAGGCGGCGGTTATGTTAAAGCAGTCTGCATACGGACGGCACCCATATCTCAAGGCTAAGGGATTTGAAGAAGAGGAAGGGAATATCTATGTCCTTGATGGCCTCCACTATTTACTAATCCCAATGCGTGTTGAGGGTAGATTGGTTGGCTGTCAAGTTATTGATGAAGCTGGAGGCAAGAAGTTTTTGTTCGGGCAGCGCACTTCAGATGCACAGTTTTGTTTTGATAACAAAGGCCTCCACATTCTTTGCGAGGGATATGCTACGGCATTATCTATACGCCATGTCCTAAAGTCCTACAAGCGCAGGTATAACATTCATGTTTGTTTTAGCGCGGGCAATATGAAGAAGGTTGCCTCCTCATTGGACAGCGGGTTTCTTGTGGCTGACAATGATGAGAGCGGGACTGGTGAGCGAGTAGCGAAAGAGATTGGCTGGCCTTACTGGATAAGTGATGTCGTTGGCGAGGACTTTAACGATACTCATTTAAGAGTGGGACTGTTCCGTGCGGGGCAGTCCCTGAACAAAGCAATGGGTACTAGCGTAACCTTGCTTCGATGATGTGCCAGTTGCGAAGCTTTGATTCTAAGGCTTCCAGCTCAGCCTTTTGTCTGGTGGTGTAGGCGGCTACGAAGTCGCCCTCCTCCATTAAGATAAAGATGTATTGAGTCATGCCGCCTCCTCTATTAACTGTAGTTGGCCGATTTTATTGAATGCATTTTCCAGGATGTGCTTACCAACAAGCGGGTTCACGCAATTGCGTAAGGCCTGTCGTTTGTTGGGTATCTTGCTGTTAGCGACCTCCTCATATCCGTCAAAGTCGGAGATCTTGTTTTTGTTTCTGATGTCTGACTTCTCAAATTCTTTGGGCGGAACATGGAAGTTTGACCAAAACAAATGGCGTTGCATTTCAAAGCTGGGTTTGATCAGCGGCTCATAGTAGGGCACCACATTCTCCACAATCCATTTGCCGTTGGCGTAGTGCTGTAGGAATATGATCTGTGAGTAAAGGGTCATGTCGGGCATGACTGGCGCAAAACCTTTGCCTCTGACTCCAACATTGTGGCGGTATTGTCCGTGGCTTGGGCATGGTGGGCTTGCCCATATGAAATCAAAGCCGGCATAGTTTGCCTCCAAATATTGGACAGCATCACCGACAATGACCTCATCATTTGGATGGCGGGATTGATAGACTTTGGCAATCTCTGGGCAGAACTCCACCGCGGTTACTTGGTGATCGTCCCCCCATAGATTGCGATTGCCTCCAATACCTGCGTACAGGTTTAGAATTTTCATTCCAAGCCTCCCCATTGGTTTGCCATGGCATCGGCAATACCTTGGTATGTTGCACTTCTAATCTTCCATCGATCTGCACTTGGTGGCAAACTGTCATGGCCGTAGTTGTCGCATTGGTTTGCCCATCTTTTGGCTTGTTTGCCGCTAGGTGTGGTCACAATGCGTGGGTCAATAAATTGCGTGGGCTGCAGGGGTGGTAAACCTTTTAACCACAGGCAAGTTTGCTTGCTTGCATCATGTCCGTATTGGTACGGCTGAATGATTTGGGTTGGCTTGCGAATGCGGGTGGATATCACGCCGACTGGATTCTCAAGACAGATTTTTGGAATGTTGGCGTTGAGTAAAGCCTCCACAAACTTTAATGCTTCTTCGGTTTGGGCGGCTCTCTCAGGTCGTTTTGCATTCCAATGAATACCTGAAACGCACAGGTATGTGCATGGTGGATGGGCAATTAAAAGATCCCAGTCTTGACCCAGGATTTCCATCACATCCCCTTGGAAGTGTTTTCCATGTGGGGATTCTGACGGCAGTAGATCACAGGATGTGGCATCGTGTCCGGCTTTTGTAAAGGCGTCACGCACCACACCTGAGTATTCACAGGCGACTAGCACCTTCATACAGTTATTTCCTGATTCCAATGGATCTCTTGCTCAATGTATTGCTTGAAGATTGCTTCTAATGCTTGCTCTCTTGTGCCTGAAAAGTACAGGCCGGCAAAGTCGCCGGTTTCTACACCCAATCGATCTTGGATGTGAGCGACTGCAACATTCAATGCTTCAGCCGCCAGTTCTTCAATCCCCTCTTCGGTGTATTGGTGCCATGGCTTCATTGCTTCTCTCCCAAGTTAAGGTGAACCCACTCATCAATTTCGTCCACCATAGTAATGGCGTGAATTTCGTGGTCGTTAAAGGTATACACCTCCGTATCAGGGTTGCACTCTTGTAGTAGTGCGATCAGTTCAGATACTTTCATTTTGCTCCCCTTGCAAAGTCAACGGCAAACTTCCATACGCACCATGCATCCATGATGGTGGAGTAAGTTCCTAGGCTCCACTTTTCTGTGAATGCATCACCATCGCTAGGCGCATCTTCAGCAAAGAAAGCTAGCACCTCTTCATCTGTTGCACTAGCGACCGCTGCACCATAAGCCTCTATGAATGCGGCTTGCTCGGGTGTTGGTTGGTAGGTGTCATCTACATCAATCCGCATGATGCGGTAATTCTTATGCGCCTCGATAACTTCGAATTTGATTCCGGCCTTGTCTAATGCGCCGTACATTTCTTGTGGTTTAAGCATTTGATTTCTCCTTGTTGGTTGGTTTGGTCACAAATTCAAAGTGCATTTGCGTGTTGTAAATAAGCTCTATGAGGTCAGCCGCAGGGTGGTGTTCGACTAATTCCCAAGCGATAACCGACTCATCATCTTCACGAATCAGATCCATGATTTCGTCAAAGGTTTTGTTATCGGGAAATTCTGAAAGCCACTCGTTGAGGGCAAAGCGTTCTGATGTTTCCATGTCAGCCTCCAAAAGTCATGGGTGAATGTTTAAATCCGGCTTTGAGAAAGTAAGCCTCCATGTCGGACTGGTCTTCGTTAAAGGTATCCGTCTCTTTGTCATACAGGTTCTGCAAAAACTGGGGTTTGTCGTCTGTAAAGTCCACTCCTTTTTTGTAATGACCGGCGTATTGCATACCCTGCTCTACATAGGTTGCTTCGACCTTGAAACCCTCCTCCTCCAGTGCCTTATAGATTTCGATGGGGGGTGCCCAAGCGGTTTCAAAGTACAGG
>Ga0114968_10001890_pt1 | contig 16141 bp, 14 predicted proteins | sample M_130807_EF_Meta_FD_87020 | JGI IMG/M metagenome (GOLD analysis project Ga0114968, IMG submission 87020) | Freshwater microbial communities from Lake Montjoie, Canada to study carbon cycling - M_130807_EF_MetaG | ecosystem: Environmental > Aquatic > Freshwater > Lake | place: Lake Montjoie...
TTAATATTTTTTAAATTAATTTTTTCTCTCTGAAAATTCATAGGTATATCAATTAAGACCGGTCCAGGTCTTCCGCTGTTAGCAAGATAAAAAGCTTTTTCTAAAATATATTTAATTTCTTCAGGTTTTCTAATTTGATATGCAAATTTAGTAATTGGCTTAACCATTGAAACAATGTCTGTTTCTTGAAAACCTATCTGTCTCACTTTTTTAGTAGTTTTATGATTTGAAGAAAGCTCGAATGTATTAACTTGACCACTGATATGCATTACCGGAATTGAGTCAAACCATGAACAAGCAATTCCAGTAATTAAATTTTGCGCACCAGGTCCAGAAGTTACCATTGTAGCTCCAAAACCTCTTCCCGCTCTTGAATAGGCATCTGCCATCATTGCTGCAGATTGCTCATGTGCAACGCAAGTATACTTAATCGTTCTATTTCTCGAAAAAGAGTCTACGACGAAAGAAATTGCACCTCCAGTCATTAAAAATACATTATTTACATTTTTTGAAATAAAAAATTTTAAAATATAATCTGCTACAGTCATAAAAAATTATAAAGTAAAATAATTTTTAATTTTACTAACGGAATACTCTAAATGGCTTTTATATAAACCGGGGTAAAGTCCTATCCAAAAAGTATTTTCCATTATAAAGTCTGTATTTTTTAATTCACCTTGGACTTTGAAATTAATGTCTTTCATATAAGGTTGTTTAGTTAAATTTCCTGAAAATAATAATCTTGTACCAATTTTATTATCATTTAAATATTTTATAAGGTCATTTCTGTTAAATTTATTATTTTTCCTTAATGAAAGAGGGAAACCAAACCAAGAAGGATCAGAATTTTTTTCAGCCTCAGGTAATATTAAAAATTCATCTAAACTTTTAAGATTTTTATATAAAAAATTAAAATTTTCTTTTCTTACTCTTATAAAACTTTCTAGACGTTCTAACTGAGCAAGACCACATGCGGCCTGCATATCAGTTATCTTCATGTTATAACCTAGATGAGAATAAGTATATTTATGATCATAACCAAAGGGTAAATCTCCTAATTTCCAGCCAAATCTTTTATTACAAGTATTATCTTTTCCAGGTTCGCAATAACAATCCCTACCCCAGTCTCTAAAAGATTCTGCAATGCGTTCTAACTTTTTACTATTGGTAAAGATTGCTCCACCCTCACCCATTGTTATGTGATGTGCAGGGTAAAAACTCAAAGTTGCAAGATCGCCAAAAGTTCCAACATTTTGACCATTAAATTTTGAACCTAAAGCATCGCAGGTGTCTTCTATTAGCCAAAGGTTATACTTTTTGCAAATTTCACTAATTTTTTTTAAATTAAATGGATTTCCCAAAGTGTGAGCTAGCATTATTGCTTTGGTTTTTGGATTAATTGCATCCTCTACTAAATTTTCATCGATATTATAAGTTGGAATTTTTACATCAATAAAAACGGGGATTGCTCCAAATTGAATAATAGGGTTAACTGTTGTTGGAAACCCTGCGGCAACAGAGATAACTTCATCTCCCTTTTGAATGGCTCTTTCTTTTAATTTTGGGGAAGTTAATGTTGAAAATGCAATCATATTTGCAGATGAACCAGAATTTACTGTTAATAGGCATTTTGTTCCTAAAAAATTTGCTAATTTTTTCTCAAATTGTTCATTGAATCTACCTGTAGTTAACCAGCCATCCAAGGATGCTTCAACCATATTTCTAAGTTCTAAGTCACCAATAACTTTTCCTGACACCGGGACATCGCTGACGCCTGGTATAAATTCTTTTTGTTTAAAATTTATATTAGAATAGTCGTTAACTAAGCCTAATATTTCATTTCTTATTTCTAGAATATTATCTTTCATTATTTAACGTAAATAGTTGATTATTTGATTTTGTGTAACTTTCAAAATATTTCTTTTCGCAAAGAATTCTTTAAACCAAAAAGAGGTAAGTTTTATACTTTTTTCAAGATTATATTTAGTCTGCCAATTTAGTATTTTTTTTGATTTGTTTGAATTTAACATTAATATTTTGCTTTCATGATAATTCTTTAAACCATAAGAATTTTTTATAACTTTTACAGAATTGTTAAAATCTTTATTAATTAAATTAATAACTTCATTTACGGATTTATTATTTGATTTATTTGGACCAAAATTAAACCGATCGCTGGCAATTTTCTGTTTTTTATGTAATTTCATTAACAATAGTAGATAACCATAAAGTGGATCGATCACGTGTTGCCAAGGCCTTATAGAATTTGGCGATCTTAAAATTAGTCTTTTATTTTTTAATAAAGAGCGAAAATAATCAGGTAAAATTCTATCTTTTGAAAAATCACCGCCCCCGATAACATTGCCTGCCCTTGCTGTTGCTACGTAAATATTTTTTTCTTTTAAAAATGAACGGTTATAAGAATTAACTACTAATTCAGCGCAAGATTTAGAGTTACTATAGGGATCAAAGCCACCTAAAAGATCATTTTCTTCATAATAATTCTTTTTATTATCATTAAAATAAACTTTATCAGTTGTAATAATTAATGCAGATTTAATAAACTTAAGTTCATTTAAAATATTTAAGATGTTAACGGTTCCTAAAGTATTTACTTCATAAGTATACCTTGGATTCACGTAGGACTCTCCAACTAAAGGCTGAGCTGCCATATGAACAATAAAATCTGGAGAAAAATTTTTAATAGATCTTTTTAATTTATTATAATCTCTAATATCACCAATTATATTTTTGTGAATTTCTCTATTTAGTTTAACCAAATCATAAAGGTTTGGATTTGTGTTTGGCTTTAGCGAGTAGCCTGCAACTTCAGCACCAAGTAAATTCAAAAAAATTGAAAACCAACTTCCTTTAAATCCAGTATGACCAGTTAAAAAAATTTTTTTGCCTTTCCAAAATTTACTTAAAAATTGAATATTATTAATCATTCCAAATTTTCCAAGGAGCCTTTTTTGAAACCCAAAGATTATTTAAATACCTTTTATCTCTCAATGTATCCATGCAATACCAAAAACTTTTATGTTTGTACGCTAATAGTTTTTTTCTTTTTGCTAAAACTGGCAAAACATGAGTTTCAAATATTGAATTTTTTTTGTTTAAATATTTAAATATTTCTTTTTCACAAACAAAAAAGCCAGCATTTATCCAGTTTTCTTTTTTTTGATCTTTTTCAAAAAATTTAGTCACTTTATTTCCCTTGAATTGGATCTTACCAAAATGGGGTATGGGCTTAACAGCAGTTAGGGTGGCGATTGTTTTATTTTTTTTATGAAACTGTACTAATTTTTTTATATTTACATTACTTAAACCATCTCCGTAAGTAAGACAAAAAGTGTCATCTAAATATTTTTCGATTCTTTTCAATCTCTCTCCTGTGTTGCTATTTTTTCCTGTATTTACAATTTTAATATTCCATGATTTTTCAAATTTAGCTTTGTTATTTTTAAAATATTCTTTTAAAACTTCTATTTTATAACCGCCACAAATTATAAAATTTGAAAATCCAAAAACCGAATAATATTTAATAATATGCCATAAGATTGGTTTTTTTCCAATTTTGACCATAGGTTTTGGGATATAATCGCTTTCCTCTGAAATTCTCGTACCGTAGCCCCCAGCAAAAATAACAAGTTTCATTTTTAATTTTTTTTATTATTAAATGTTTTCTTAATATCATTAATAAAATTAATTTTAGGTTTCCAATTTAAAATTTTTTTAGCTTTTAATATATTGGCTTTTGAGTTGTTTGTTTCGCCAATTCGCTTAGGCAAAAAAACTATTTTATTGCTTAACATTTTTGCAATTTTAATTATTTTGACCGGTTTTGATGATCCTATATTTATAATTTTATTTTTTTTTATGCTTTTAAATGCTTTTATAAAAGCTTGGCAAACATCTTTTACATTTACAAAATCTCTTGTTTGATTTCCGTCGCCAAAAATTGTTAACGGTTTATTTAAATGATATTGTCTTAAAAAAATTTTTATTACAGAATTATAAGAACTACTAATTGTAGATTTTAATTCATAGACATTAAACAATCTTAAAGAAAAATAATTTATGCCATATACTTTGCTCCAATGATCTATCAATTGCTCCGCCGAATATTTAGTAAACGCATAGGGAAAATTTAATTGTATTTTAGAATTTTCTGAAATAAAATTTTTTTGTGTAGTCCCATAACAAGAAGCCGATGCAGCATAGATTATCTTACTGACGTTGTGATACCTCATTGCCTCAAGAACGTTTAATGTTCCAACAACATTTGTATTATAATAACTTGAAGGTTGGCTAACAGATAAGGACATATCTATAAGTGCAGCTAAGTGAAAGACGCAGTCAGCTGATTTAAAATTTTTATTATTTTTTTTTAGATTGATTATATTAAGTTTTACTAACCTAATTTTTTTATTTCCCAACAAATGTTTAATATTTGCAAGACCATTTTTGCAATAATCAATAATAATAATCTTTTTAATGTTTTTCTGTCTTAATAGTCTTTCTACTAAGTTACTGCCTATAAAACCTACTCCGCCTGTAACAATAACTTTCATAATATTTTTATACGCTCATCAATTTGTCATAAATTTTATATCCATCTTCAATATTGCCAAAATATTCCTGTTTTCCATTATTTAATACTAGTATTTTATTACAAAATTCTTTTATTGCAGACCTGTCGTGAGAACATAAAACTAATATTGAATTTTTTTTTGTTTTTTCTAATAATTGAAGGCCCTTTTTTCTAAATTTTTCATCACCTGTAGTTAAAAATTCATCAATTAAAAAAATTTCAGAATCTAAAATAAATACAATTGAAAATAATAATTTTAATTTCATACCGCTTGATAAGGTTGAAAATCTATGATTTGTATAATCGCCTAGTTCACTAAATTCTAAAATACTATTTATTTTTTGAAGAATAACTTTTTTTTTAAAACCTAATAATAGACCAATAATAATTATATTATTTAAAATTGTATCCGTAGGTTCGGCTAAAGCCCCTGGATCAATAATTGATAAACATTTTCCATGAATATCTATGATAGAATTTTGGTTGGGAAAAATAATTCCTGATAAACATTTAATTAATGTGCTTTTACCAGAGCCATTAGGTCCAATAATTCCTAGCCGATCTCCTTCTTTTAATTCAAAATTTAAATTTTGTAACGCATAAATTAATTTTTTTTCTTCTTGCTTCTTTTTTAATAATTTATTCATCATTTTCTTTCTTAAAAACCCATCGTGAATGGATTTTAAAAAATAAGTTATTGATAAATTTTCAACTTTAATGTGCATCAATCTATCCAATAAGCTATTTTTTTACGCGTTTTTTTTGCAACGTATAATGCTAACAAAATTAAAAAAGCTGTTGTAATAACCACTGCTATAATTGATAAAGAATTTACTTCTCCATTTTGAAGTCCAGATCTAAAAAAATGAATATAATGATACAAAATATTTAGTTGAATATATAAAATTTTATCGCCTAGTTGATCAGTATTCCAAATAATTGGTGTAAAAAAAAATACCATACCTAGCAAAACGCCAATAGTGTGTTCCAGATCACGATATCTAAGACATAAAACTGCTAACAAAAAACTTGCTGCTATAGATGATAAAAAAAATAAAAACATAAAAAAAATTGAAAAAAAAATGGAAGAAAAATGTAATTGGTTGTTTAAATACAAAATAAAAACAATTACGGGAAAATTAAGTAACAGCGTCAAAAAATTTTTATACGCACAAGAAATTGCCAAAATAAAAGGGTGAATTTTAACATTTTTTAAAACCCCGGTGTAAGTGTTTGAAAAGAGCTGACAGGCATCAGTTGTTGTGGACAGTATTGTTCTCCACAAAGTGTAACCGATTAATAAATAAGTAAAAAAATTTAGGAATGTGACTTTCCATAATTTAGACCATAAAAAAGATAATAATAATAATAATACAAGCGCTCCAAAAATTTCCCAAAAAGGTCCAAGAATTGTTCTATTATACCTAGCGCGCATTTTGGCATCAGCCAATTCTTTATAAAGATCGAAATTAAGCAATGATTGGTGTAAGGAAGTTATTTCTTTTTTCATTTATGACAGATTACTTTAATAGATTAAGTTTCTACAATTAACTTTAAAAAAATTTTATTCAATAAAGATATAAACAGTGATATTTGAAGTCTACAATAAATACGTAAAAAAACTAAGAAATATTTTACAATAAATACTAATCTTAAAAATAATTAAAATTTTATGTGTGGTTTAACAGGATTTTTTTTATCCAGCAAAACAATGGATAGAAGTAAATTAATAAAAAATTTAAATGAAATGACATCAGCTCTCATTCATAGAGGTCCTGATGCTCAAAATATATGGATAAATAATCAAAATACGCTAGGCCTTGGTCATACTAGGCTTTCTATAAGAGATTTATCTTCACTCGGCAATCAGCCAATGCTCTCTTCCTGTGGCAGATACGTGATAGTTTATAATGGAGAAATCTATTCACATTCAGAACTTAAAGAAGAATTAATTAAAGAAGGAGTGCAGTTTAAGTCAACTACCGATACTGAAATTATTTTAGAATCTATATCTAAATTTGGCTTTAAAGAAACACTCCTGAAATTAAATGGTATGTTTGCTATGGCTGTATATGACAAAAAAGAAGATAAACTTTTTTTAACAAGAGATAGAATTGGCATTAAACCTCTTTATTGGGGCAAAATTGAGAATAATTTTTTTTTTGGATCTGAATTAAAATCTATAAAAAAATTTTTTGGATTCAAAAATATTTTAAGTAAAGTTGCCATAAATTATTTTATAAAATGGGGATTTATTACCGCCCCACTTTGTATTTATAAGAATATTTATAAATTAGAACCTGGGGAATTTATTGAAGTAGATAATAATATTAATATAACCAAAAATAAATACTGGAGATTAAGTGAAAATATAAAAAATCAAAATTTAAAAGAAAGTAATTTAAATTTCAAAGAATCTTTGAATAATCTTGAAAATTTAATCGACGATTCTGTTAAAAAAATACTTGTAAGCGATGTTCCTCTAGGTTGTTTTTTATCTAGCGGCATCGATTCTTCCATAATTACATATTTCGCAAATAAAAATTCTAAAAAAAAGATAAAAACTTTTTCAATAGGCTTCAAAGAATCAGAATTTAATGAATCCGAGGAGGCAAAAAAAATTGCAGACTATATTGGAACTGAACATCATAATATTTATTTTTCTAATCAAGATATCATTTCACATTTTGACACTTTAGATGAGATTTATGACGAACCATTTGCTGATTCTTCTCAATTACCAACTTCTTTAATTTCAGAATATTCAAAAAAATCTGTAAGTGTAATTTTATCAGGCGATGGAGGCGATGAACTTTTTGGCGGTTACAATAGATATACAGAACCATTCAAACGAATACAGAATCTGGATTTTAAGAGTAAGTTGATTAAAATAATGAATAAACTTTCAGATTCAAACCTAGAAAAAATTGAAAAATTATTTTTAGTTCCTAATTTAAATGAGAGAGTGAGAAATTATAATAAAGGGGATCTAGAAAAAACATATATTGCCTTGTTTACTATGTTTCAAGACTTGAATAGTATTTTAAAATCAGAGTACCACGAGGATATTTCGAATTTTGATCAATTTAATGATTCAATAAAAAATTATTTCGAAAAATTTATGTATTTCGATACCATGCATTATTTACCTGATGATGTTTTAACCAAAGTAGATAGAGCAAGTATGCACTACTCTTTGGAAGTTAGAGTGCCTTTATTAGATCATAGAATTGTAGAATTTGCTTGGAGCTTACCACGTGAATATAAATTAAATATAAATAAACAAAAAATTATTTTAAGAGAATTGCTAGAAAAAAAAATACCTAAAAAGTTAATAAGTAAAAAAAAAATTGGGTTTGGGATACCTATTGATAATTGGTTAAGAACAATACTTTTGAATAAGTGCAATTACTTTCTAGATAAAGAAAAAATTGAAAAATTTGGAATTTTAAATTCTGATTCTGTAAACGCACTATGGATTGACCACAAAAATAAAAAATTTAATTACGGTTATAAATTATGGAATATAATTATGTTTCAAAAGTGGTTAAATAAAAACTTCACTAGTCGACCTCAGGTTGAATAATTAAATTTTAGAAGGCATTATGAAAAAAGACTTTAGATATTATTTAGAAAATTTTTTTAAAGAAAATAAAATTCTTAAAATAAGCAATGGTTTAATAACTATTATTTTATCCTCATTTATAATTTTAATTATAAATCTTTTATTTTTTACACCAGAAATACATGGCTATGATGAAATGGCTAAATGGAGTGCAGGAAAAAAATTTATAGAAAATTTTGAAATTAACACTAATCATCATAGCATGAGATGGGGGGCATGGATAACTACTTTATTTTTTCAAAGTTTAGAAAATGCTCCTTTAGCATATTATATTCACAACCTACTAGTATTACATATTTCATTAATAATATTTGCTTATGTAATATTTAAATTAGCAGGAATAATTCCATCTATTATTTTTTTAATTATTACACATTATTATGATGAAATTCTTTGGTCAGGATTTCAGTCTGATATATCGATTTCCACATTTTTACCTTTATCGATAATAATTTTACTTATTCACAAAGATATTATGAAAAATGCAGGAACACTTTTAAAATATAATAATTTCTATTTTTTATTTTTTACTTTTGCTTGTTTCTTCTTATATGCAGTGAAAGAGACTAATCTTTTTTTTATTCCTGGCATATTGTTCTTTATATTTATATATTATGGATTAAAAAAATGTATAAAATTTATTTTAATTTTTGTTTTTTTTTATTTTTTAGAAACTATTTTTTTTAAATATTTTATTTCAGGAGATTTTTCAAATTACGGAAGAATAATTGAACTTATTTTTGGAAAAACACTATCACAAATACAAAGTGAGTTTGCTGGCGCTGGAGTTATAAGTTTTTCAGAATTAATTCTTAAAAGATGGTATTATTCAGGAAGAGGATGGATTTATTTAATTACTTTAATAGGTTTTATCTTTTTTTTTCTAAAATATTTCAAAAAAAAAAATAAAAAAACGGTAGAAATTTTTATAATATTAACTGTTTTATCTTTTTATTTATTTCATACTTTTTTCATAACATCATTAAAGCCTTTGGTACCGGGTCAAGTTTTTTCACCTAGATATAATTTAGTAATTTTTCCAATTTGTACTGGCTTTATATCAATATTAATTTTTAATATTCTTTTTTTGAATAAATCTAATTTAATAAAAATAATATCGATATTAACATTTACATATTTAATACAACCAACATTTAATTACATGAGTAGTGCAAATAGTATTGTGGTTAGACACGTTTGGAACAACAAAGAGTTGAATAATATATTTTTATACGATTCTATTATTTCAAGAATTAAATATTACAATAAATTAAAAATATTAATAAAAAGTGAAAATCATTGCTTTACTTCAAAAGTTCATCCAAGATTATATGCTATACCGTTTATCGTCGGTAATTTGCCATATCACGCGATTTATGATGAGCATTATATAGAAGATAAGTGGATAGTTTCATACAAAGGATTAGTACATCACTGTAAAAATATTCTGAACCTAGACTTTGATTAAAATTTTTAAAATGTTAAGATTTTTTAGAAAAATATTATACTTTAGTAAAAATTTTTTCAAAGAAATATTTCCAATTTTTTATTATAAAACACTACTATTAAAATCATTTTTATTAAACAATATTGTCATAAATGACCTATTAATTAAAAAGACCTTAGCTAGAAATCAATTTAAAAATACAAATCAAAAAATAAAATACAAAGATAAAATTATTTTAGTGATTGGTAACTTGACTCATGGCGGCGCAGAAAGACAAATTTTAAGATTAGCTGAGTATCTTACTCAAAAAAAATATAATGTGGAGTTAGTGTCTTTAATACACGGCTCGAAACTTATAAAATATACAATAGATAAACATATTAAAATTAAATTTATTCAAACAAACGTTGGTGAAAAATATTATTTAAATCATTCTTTATATCCAATAATTAAAAATTATAAATTTTTTTCATTATATGAAAAATTAAATTTCCTAAAATTATTTGACTATTTAAAAAAAGAAAATCCATATTGTATTCATGCTTTTTTAGATTTTTATTGCATATTGTCCGGATTTATTGGCACAATCTTGAACACTCCAAAAGTGATATTAAGTACTAGAAGTGTTGCTCCGTATAATTTTGTATTTTATAGGTCATATTTTAAAGAATGTTACAAATATCTATCAAAATATAAAAATATTACCTTAATCAACAACTCTGTCGCAGGATGCAATAGTTACAACTCCTGGCTGAAACTAAAAAAGAAAAAATTTAGATTAGTTAATAATATATTTGATTTTAATAAAAAAATTAAAATCTATCCTATTTTAAACCCCGTAAAAGATAGTATAAAAATAGGTACAATTTCAAGATTAGATCCAGAAAAAAATCCTATATATTTTCTAAAATTGGCTAGGTTTATGATTAATAAAAATCCTAGTTATTATTTTTATTTATTAGGAGATGGAAGTCTTAAAAAGAAGGTTAAAAAATTTGTATATAAAAATAAACTTAGCAAAAATATAATTTTGCTTAAAAATAAAAATAATGTTTATGATTATCTTCATTTTTTTGATTTATTTATACTAACCTCAAATTTTGAGGGTACTCCAAATGTTGTCTTGGAAAGTCAATTAGTAGGCACCCCAATTTTTTACAAAAACGCTGGTGGGACAAAAGAGGCTTTAATAAAAAACTATACAGGATACGAATTAAGTAAAAATTCAATTTATGATGATTTTAAAATAATTAACAATCTAGTGTTAAAAAAAAATTTTTTTGTTAAAAGAGATATTAAAATAATTAAAAATAGATTAAAAAATTTTTTACCCCATAATTCTCTTAAAAAAATAATAAATATCTACAATGGATGAACTAATTAATAGTTGGCTTAAAGATGTTAATCTAAAAGACTGGTTTAAATTAAAAAAAAAAATTTCAAATTTCCCTAATTTTGAATGCTCAACTTCAAATGCAGACTGTTATTTTTTAGCACTTTTAGTTAAAAAATTTAAACCTACTAATATTTTAGAAATAGGTACTTTTGTTGGAAAATCTACTTTTTCGCTAGCATGCGCTGCTGAAAGTAATAAGCAGGATTTTAGTATCGATACTATCGATATTCAAAAAAAGGTGAATAAAAATAAATTTCGTAAATTTACACAAATTAAATTTTATAACGGCCACTCTAACAAAATAATTCCAAAATTAAAAAAAAAATATGACCTAATGTTTATTGACGCTAATCTTGATGATTTAACTGCTGCAGAAATAAAAAAAAGATGTAAAAAAAACACTTTAATAGTTCTTCATGATTTTTGTCCTCCAGTTGATAAGGGAGTTTATGATTTATTTTATTTATCTAAATTTATCAATTTTATATTTTATGCTCCTAATATAGATGTTAAAAAAAATTTAATTAAATTTATTAACCCCATTACAACTGAAGTAAATTTTTTTAATGATTTAACAGTAGATAAGAATAAAATAAATTTATGTTGCTGTTTAATTGCATTTCAAAAATTTAATAATAACACCATATTATCACGTTCAAGCAAAACAATTCAGGGGGATAATCTTATTTTTTCTATATTGTTAATTACATTTGTGTTTTTTGATAAATTATTCGCACTAAAAAAAAGAATATATATTTTTAATTGTTACAATACTCAATGTTCGGTGGATTTGCATGAAAGAAAAATAAATTTATGCAAAATTAATAATAATTATATTTATCTTAAAAAAATTTTTCTGCTTAGTGATTCTACTTTAGATAAAATTTTAAAATTTAAAAATTTAATTATAAAATTAAAAAATTTATTTTTTAGATTTAAAACCTAAGTACCACCTTATAAAATTACTTACTCCTTTTTTTAAATTAGTCGTTGGTTTAAATTTAATTAATTTTAAAAGCTTATTGGCATTTGCCCTCGTGGCTTTCATTTCACCCCTACTACTTCTTAAAATAATTTTAGCTTTTAAGTTGAGATTTTTTTCAATAAGTTTAATTAAATTTAAAACTGGATAACTTTTTGATCCGCCCACATTTAGAATAACGTTTGCAAAATTAGTCTTAATATTTATTAATCTTCTTATACTTTCAACCACATCATCTATATAAGTAAAATCTCTTTTATATTCACCATTGTTAAACACGGTTATTTTTTTTTTCTCTAAAATATTTTTCGTAAATTTGAAAACTGCCATATCCGGTCTCCCCCAGGGTCCATAAACTGAAAAAAACCTAAGACCAGTACTAGGATAGCCATGCAAATATTCATAAGTTTTAGCAATCATTTCATTGGATTGTTTTGTAGTTGCATAAATATTTGGCGCAAAATTTAATTTCAAACTTTCTTTGAAAGGTATTTTTTGATTCAGACCATACACAGAAGAAGAAGAAGCATATAAAAATTTTCTTACATTATTGTTTTTAGCGGCATCAATAACGTTGAAAAAACCAAGTATATTATTTGTAATAAATTTTTTTGGATTTTTTATAGAATCTCGTACTCCTGCGCTTGCTGCTAAATGAATAATACAATCAGGTTTAAACCGGCTAATAATAAAATTTAATTTATTTTCATCATTAATATCTAATTTATAAAACTTAAAAATATTTTTTTTAACTAGTTGGTATCTCTTAATTTTTATAAAATAATTATGATCCCTTGATAAATTGTCTATACCTATAACTTTATTGCTATTAGCTAATTTAAGGCAAAGCGACGACCCTATAAATCCTGCTGCTCCAGTCACCAAAATATTTTTTTTAATCCGATTTTTCATAAATTTACGCTCAGTTACTTTTAAAAAAAAATTTAGACATATTTAATTTTTTTATAAATTTAAACTAAAATTATATTTTAATTAATAAATTTATAATAAAATAACACATATACTGCCTTAAAAGCATCTCTAAGACGGATCTTTTTTCCTTCCGAAACAGATCTTCCCACATATCTAATAGGAACTTCATAAATTTTTATATTTTTATTTGAAATTTTAGTTGTAACTTCAGGACAAAAACTAAAATCATTTTCTACAAGATTTAAATCTCTTAAAGCAGATTTATGAAAAACTTTATAACATGTATGAGCATCGGTTAAATTTTGTTTATTTATAAAATTTGAGATTAATGTTAAAATATGATTACCAAGTATTCTATAATAAGAAAGAAAACCATTTCTACTATTAAAGTATCTATTTTTAGTTAAAACTCTTGAGCCATAAACTACCTTACAATTAAAATTTATTATGGGTCTTATTAATTTGTAATAATCTTTTGGGTCATACTCTAAGTCAGCATCTTGAATTATCACTATGTCTCCTCTAATAAAATTTAGTGCACTTTTAATAGCAGCACCTTTTCCTAAATTTTTTTTATGAATAATTAATTTATCAATTTTTTTGATTATTTTTTTTATTAAATATAGAGAGCCATCATTAGAACCGTCGTCGACAACTATAATCTGAATATTTAAACCTTTAAGGTTTCGTATTTTATCTATTATGACAGTAATAGTGCCAACTTCATTATAACAAGGAATAATAACAGATATGTAAGGTAAATTATTTTTCATATAACAAATAACACACTAAAGATTATTTGATCAAAGACATAAGTAGTTCAGGATAATATCTGTAATTTCCTAGTATATTAAAAGACATTCCACACTCATAAGTACAAAAGCATTTATCTTTTATAATAGATTTTTTTAAATCTTTATTTATCTTGCTATTCCATAGAGACATAAAGTTCATATCAAAATCAAGAAGGCTGCCAATTTTTTTGTCCTCCAAAATTTCACATGGATACACATCACCCTTTGCAGTGATAACTCCAAATAGCGATGAAGCATGGCAAGGTGAAATAAACTTATTATTTTGAACTGTTTGTTTTATTAATTTTATTGCAATTAAATCTTTTTGATTATGAACTTTGCCTTGCAAGGAGTGGTTATTATAATTTCCATTATAAATATTTTGATTCTCAATAATTTGTTTTGTTAACCAATCATATGCTTTAAAAATATCACTCTTATCGTTATCATCTGTTTTATATACACCCTCATCTCTTACAAGAATTGCTTTCAAATATTTTATATCACATTCATTATATAAATAGTCGTATATTTCTTTAATTTCATTACAGTTCTCTTTGGAAACAGTAATGGCAACGCTTGAATTAACATTTTTAATCTTCAAATCTCTTATTAACTTATAAGTTTTTATCGCCTCTTCAAATAACCCTTTTATTTTTCTTATTTTATCATGATTATCTGGAAAATGATCAATAGAAATTTGAAAATTTAACTCAATACTACTATCAAAATTATTTATCTCCTTAATAAAATTTTCTACTCTATTGGGCAGACTGCCATTAGTAGTAATATATATTGATTCAATTGTTGAATTTTTGATATATAATTTAGCAATTTCAATTATATCTTTTCTGCCAAAAGGTTCTCCTCCAGTAAAACTTACGTTTACCAAGGATGAACCTAGATTTTTTGTTAATTTATCTATTTGCTCTAAATTTAATTCATTTTGGAATATTTTATCATCATCAAAATCAATAAAACAAAAAGAACATCTAGCATTGCATCTATTAGTAATAAAATGAACAATACTTACAGGTTCATTTTTACTAAACATAACATTTTTAATAACTTTTAATTTATTAATTTTTGACATTCTTAATTATATTTTGAACGTATAAATTATTTACTGAGAAACCAAGTAAATAATATAAAAAACCCAATCCTGGTCCAAAAACTGCAGCCATAACTATAAATAAACTTTTTAAAAAATGTCTAATACTAATTTTAACTGTATAAAATAATATAAATATAAATAGTGCTAATAATCCATAAAAATACAATTCCCATAAATTTGTATAAAAAAAAATCACAACGAATGAGAGTAAATAAAAGGTTGGCAAATAACTTAACAAATATTTAAAATTTAAAAAACTATCTGAGTCAATAACAAGAGCTAAAAAGCTTTTTCCAAGAACTATCCTTTGCAAAAAAAAATTTTTAACATCTCTTTCAATATGCTGAACATAAGATTTTTTTAAAAAGTAAACTTTAAGCTTATTTTTTTTGCAATAATTAAATATTTTGTTTTCTTCTCCTGTATGAACATTTTCGTTCATACCACCAATTTTTATATATAAATTTCTTTTAATACTAAAGTTACAAGCTGGCATAAAATCTATAAATTGGTCTATTGAGTCTGGACTCCTTACTGTTGGATTAACAGTTACAAATTTAAAAAATCTAGCTTTTGCAACTAAAGACTGCGATATATTTTGGCAATATGAAAAATTAGGCCCCCCAATCACGTCAAAATTTTTATTTTCAAATTTTTCTTGAATATAATTTAACCAATAATTTTCAGGAAATGCATCACTATCTAAAAACGTTAAATACTGTGAAATTGCAATTTTTGAAGCAAAATTTCTTTTACTAGCAATATTTCCATTAAATTTGAAAAATTTAAGATTTGGATCTTTAACTATTTTTTTTAAACTATCTAAAATAACAAAAATTTTTATTCTAGGATAAAACTTTCTTATTTTTAAAATACAATTTTTTAAATTTGTATCTAAAATTTTAGATGGAATAATAACTGTAAAATTTTTTTCTACTTTTTTAACTAGTTTATTGTTATAAGTAATCGCTTGAGAAGTTTTGTTAATTGAGTTTTTCACAAACAATCCATTCAGAATCATTAATATTAAAAGATACTTGAAATATATACTTGGAGTTAAAGGTTTTTATATAATCTTCGCATTTTTCAAATCTTGAATAGACAACAAAAAAATCTGGCGTTTCATTAATCTTATTTGAATTATTTCCTAAATAGTTAGTCTTATCAAAAACATATTTAAATTCAGGATTTCCATAAAAGGTTTTGTTCCTCATTTTATCATTAACAGATTGAATAATTATTTCATTTTTTGATAA
>Ga0114968_10001892_pt1 | contig 16138 bp, 12 predicted proteins | sample M_130807_EF_Meta_FD_87020 | JGI IMG/M metagenome (GOLD analysis project Ga0114968, IMG submission 87020) | Freshwater microbial communities from Lake Montjoie, Canada to study carbon cycling - M_130807_EF_MetaG | ecosystem: Environmental > Aquatic > Freshwater > Lake | place: Lake Montjoie...
CAAGCGCGAAGTCCGGCAGCTCGACTCCCGACTGCTCCCGGGTGCCACCCGGACGAGCGCTTGTCGTCGAGGCCGAGAGGAGCCGGGTGGAACGAGGCCGTCCGCGGGCCAGGGGTCCCGCGCGCAGCGAAGGGTGCGGCCGAACTTCGTAACACCCACGGAAACCGGTCGCCGACTCAGTCCTGGTGACCGCGCTTCGAAGGCAGCAAGCTCACGCTGATGACTGCCGCAGTGCCCAGTGCCATCAGCGCGTAGCCACCGACCGGGCTGTAGAGCGCGAGGCCCTTGTCCGGCGTCGGCGGTGCGTCCGCCGCGAATGCGCTGCCGGCCGTGGCGAGCAGGGCGATGAGGGGCAAGAAGCCCGCGCGCAGGGCGTGGATCCTGACAGGGCGGCGATGCGTGGTGCGTGGCTGCATGTCAGTTCTCCTTCGGCGCGGTGAGCGAGATGGTGTTCACGATGCGGTCTTCCTTGCCGGTGACCAGGACGAGTCCCTTCAGGACCGTCTCTGCAGGCACGCGGAAGTGGAGCGTCAGCGTCTTGCCGCTGCCGAGCGGCTGGATCGGGATGTCCTTGAGCGCGAGCGGCTTGCCGCCCATGCTGCGGACCAGCACCCAGTCGCCGTCGTCCTCGACCATGCCCACGGCGTAGTACTTGGCGCCGTCCTTGTCGATCACGGCAACGCGTGAGTTCTGCGCCACGGCGCCGGACTCGCGCACCCACTGGTTGAGGTCGGGGAAGATCCGGACCCCGCCTTCCTTCGCGGACGCATCGAGCCGAAGGAGCTTCTGTCCGACGCTGACCTGGAACCCGCGCACGCGAAGTTCCGGCGAGACCACGCTCGTGGTGTTGCGCGGGAACTTCTGCTCGCCGCTGATGATGAAGTTCGAGGCGTCGAGCCCGAGGTTGCCCTTGTCGTTGGAGTTGATGGTCACTCCGCCGATGGCGTACTTCGGGTCGGGGAACTCGATCAGGCTGTCGATAGAGGTGGCCTCGGAATCGTCGACCGGCTTGGCAGCCGACTCGGCGGGGGCGTTGCTGGCGAAGTCAGGCGCCGCCACGGGGCGGGGCGCCAGGAACCGCACGCCCTTCAGCTCGATGTACTTCGGCGGCTGGCTCCCCAGGTCCTGCTTCGGGAAGAACAGCGTGAACGAACCCTCGCCCTGCGCCTGCATGGAGCTGGCGTAGTTCGACGGGGCATTGAAGAAGAACATCTTCTCGCCGGCATCGCGGGTGTTCTGCCTCCAGGCCACCGGATAGGAGACGGTTGCCTTGCCGCCCTTGCCGTCGCCGAGCAGGCGGGCTTGCGCAGCGGAGAGGAGGAACTGCTGGCCGGCGCCGTCGAAGCCGTCCTGGGCCACCGTGAACTGCACGGCCCACGACGCCGTCGGGGCAGCGCCCACCGCGGCGCTCAGGGCGATCGGCGGCACGTCGAAGAGCTTGAGGTTGTTGACCGATTCCGGCGGGATGCTGACGCGCGCCAGGCCGTCGCCGTAGGAGTCGCGGTACAGCGAGCCGGCAGTCCGCACGAGCTGCGGCATGTGCGTGTCGATGGTGCCACCGCCAAGCCACGGCGTGTATGCACCCCACGACAGGTACGAGTAGAAGCCAGCCGTGACGTCCGCCACCATCAGGATCGGCGCATTGTCCGACCCGATGGCCGGCGCGGCCGGGACATCGCTGCGACGGCTCCAGCCGGTGTAGTCGCCGATGGTCACGGTGGACTGGAAGAAGCCGATCGCGATGACGAGGAAGCCGATGGTCAGCACGCCCGACGCGAGCCCGAACGCGCCGCCCAGCAGCACGTCCGCGGCGCGGGGCAGCGACAGGTTCATCGGGATGTACCGGTCGGAGAAGAGGCGCAGCACGACGACCACTGCGATGAAGGTGCCCAGGAGCACCAGTCCCTTCGCGTACTCGCCGGCACCGCCGCCGAACATGCGGTAGGCGACCGGCTCCCAGATCGCGAACGCCAGGCAGCCGGCCGTGACGACGCAGAGGAAGTGGATCATGGCGCTGAATGCGCCGCTGCTGCCCCACCAGTAGGTGATGAGCAGGATTGCAAGGATGCCGATGACGGAGATGATCACTGGGTGGGCCTCGGTGCTTACTGCTTCTTGGGGGCGGCTGCCGGGGCTGCCGCGGGCTTGGCCGCCGCGGCGGGCGCTGCGGCAGGGGGCGCGAAGACGCGCTTCACTTCGTCGAAACTGGTCTCGCCGGAGCGCACCTTGATGAGCGCCGAGTCCTGGAGGGACGGGCACTTGAAGGTGCGGCGGGCCTGCATGTACGCGCCCTTGACGTCGCCGGTGGCGAGCAGCGCCCGCGCGGCGTCGTCGAAGGGAAGCACTTCCACGACGGCGAAGCTGCCCAGGAAGCCGGTTCCCTTGCAGGTGGGGCAGTCGACCGGCTGCTCCTTCACGAGCACCTTGCCGCTCTGCTTGTAGAGCTGGATCTGCTTGCCGGCAGGAATGGCCAGCATCTTCTGCTCGGCCGGACTCGGCGCATACGGCGCGCGGCACGACATGCACAGCTTGCGGACGATGCGCTGCGTCACCACCAGGCGGAGCGGCTCGGCCGCGGCCTTCGGGTCGCCGGCCGCCTTCGCCCACGCGGCCAGGATGTCCGGCACGCTGTCGGAGGGCATGCCCACGTAGAACAGCGAGCCGCGCGAGTTCGGGGCGCAGATCACCTTGGCGCAGCCGGGGTCGGCCGCGTCGGCCACGAACACCACGTCCGGGCCACGGCGGATGATCGACTGCAGCTGCGTCGAATAGTCGCTCTTGGCGGGATCGAAGTCCGCATGCTCGACACCCTCGACGACGCGCTCGAAGCGGCGCTCGAGCGTCTTGATGTTGGAGGTCAGCGAATCATGCCGGCCGAGGAGCGCGTACGACAGCGTGGTGAGCCCCTGCCCGGGGCGGGCACCCACGAGGACGACGCCACGGGGGTCCGCGTTGATGGTGTCGTTGAGCAGCTTGATCTGCTGCTCGGACATGCCCAGCTTGTCGAGCGGGATGGTGAGCTGCTTCTCGCGCTCCACGTCGATGCGGACCGTCTCGCCCTGCATCGAGCCGACGCTCGTCACGGTGAGGATGATCCGGTTGCCGTCGCGCACCACGGCCACCGTGCCGCGCTGGAACTTGCGGCGCTCGGCGGCTTCGAGGCCGGCGAAGCCCTTCAGCAGGTCAACCACCTTGGTCGCCAGCTCGCCGGCGATGGGGTCCCGCTTGTAGCGGACGGAATCGACCACGTTCTGGACCTGGGCTCCCTGCTTGGAGAGGCCGATCTCGACGCGGGCCGCCCGTGCCTCGAGCGCGCCCATGAGCAGCGTCTCGAGCCCCGAGTAGACCTCGAACGCCGGGTCCTTGCGTTCCGGCACGGGCTGCTCGCTGCGGTCCTTTTTCTGGAAGCGGAGCGCCGCTCCGGCAAGGGCCGCCTTGGCGCGACGCTCGGCCGACATCTTCCCGAAGTCGATGTCGAGGAAGGTGAGCGGCTTGGCCTTGGTGCCCTTGAGCTCCGCGTTGCGGAACTTCATGTACCACATGCACGGGACCACGAAGAGCACCACCATCAGCGGGTAGCCGGCCAGCCAGAAGGGGACCAGCAGCGCCACCAGCAGGCCGGCGATGCCGAAGGCCATGAAGATGGCGGCCCACTTCTGCGGCTTCAGGTTGAAGTACGCGGCATCCTTCTCGAGCTTGGTCGAGACCATGACCGCGTACGGCACGAAGGTTGCGAAGGTGACGAGCGGCTTGGCGACGCTCATCAGGAACGCCGGCGAGGTGGCCTCGGCGAGGACTGGTGCAAGCTGGGGATTCAACGGTCAGGCTCCCTTGTTGGCAAAGGATGCGCCCTGCGAGATGCCCTTGAGGCGCATGCGCAGCTCCTCGGGCTTCGGGGTCGACTGGAGTGCGACGCTCTGGTGGATGAATTCCTTCTCCACCAGCTCGACGAGCGCGGTGGTGAAGTCCATCATCCCGGCGTCGCGGCCCTTGATGATGTCGAGGAGCTCGCCCTCGCGGCCTTCCAGGATGTACTTCTGGACCGCGGGGGTGTTGATCAGGATCTCGAGCGCCGGGATGCGCGGGATGTGCGCATGCAGGGTGGGCAGGAGCTTCTGGTAGACGATGGCACGCAGGTTGTAGGCCAGCAGCTTGCGGATCTGCTCGCGCTCGTTCACCGGGAACAGGTCGTAGATGCGGCCGAAGGTCTGCCAGGCGCTCGAGGCGTGGATGGTTCCGAACACCAGGTGGCCCGTCTCGGCAGCGCGCACGGCGGCCTCGAACGTCTCGTAGTCGCGCATCTCGCCCACCAGCGCGATGTCCGGGTTCTCGCGGACCAGGGCGCGCAGCGCGTCGTTGAAGTTGACGCAGTCGATGCCGATCTCGCGCTGGTTGATCGTGGCCTTGTCGTCCTTGAAGATGTACTCGATCGGGTCCTCGATGGTGACGATGTGCACCTTCTTGCGCTCGTTGACGTACTGCAGCATGGCCGCGATCGACGTCGACTTGCCCGAACCGGTGACGCCGGCGAAGAGGATCAGCCCCTGCGACTGGAGCGCCACGTCGCCGAGGGCCTGCGGCAGGTAGAGGTCCTCGAACTTCTTGATGTTGCTCGTGATGAGTCGGGCCGCGATCGACGGCCGGCCGCGCGCCATGAACATGTTCACGCGGAAGCGGTTCTTGTCGTCGTAGTCGTACGCGAAGTCCATCGACCCCTTCTTGCTGAAGGCGTCCTGCTGGCCGGCATCGAGCACGTCCTTGGCGATCTGGAACATCAGGTCCATGGTGACCACGTCGGTCTCGATGTCCTTCAGCACGCCGCGGTGGCGGATGCGTGGCTTCAGGTCGCTCTTGACGATGAGATCGCTGCCGCCGAACTTGATGATGGCGCTCAGCCAGAGGGTCCATGCCTTCATCCCCTCGCCGGGCTGGGTGCCGCGGTTCTCGAGGTTGATGGGGCTGGTGAGGGATTGCTTTCCGTCGTGGCCTGACACGGCTGGAGACCTCCGCAGGGGCGGGCCCGAGGGTTGCATTCGGGAGCGGCGACGGGCAGGCCACGGCGGCCAGCCTCGACGGGCGGGCAGGGGTTCTGCCGGCCGGGTCGACCGCCCCGCGGACAACCGACGGGGAGACGGGCAGCGTAGCAGGATTTGCAGCTGCGTTCCGAGAACCCGGGCCTCCGCGCTAGACTCCCGAGATGGAGCACAAGATCGTCCAGGACGGGATCACTTTCGATGACGTCCTCCTGATTCCCCGGTACAGCGAGATCACGCCCGACGTCGCGGACACGCGCACGCAGCTCACGCGGCGGATCTCACTCAACATCCCGCTCATCTCCGCCCCGATGGACACCGTCACCGAGGCGACGCTGGCAATCGCGCTGGCGCAGGAGGGCGGCATCGGCATCGTCCACAAGAACATGTCGCCGGAGCGCCAGGCGCTCGAGGTGCAGAAGGTCAAGCGCACCGAGAACGGCATCATCACGGACCCCGTGACGGTGGCCGGCACCGACACCGTGCAGCGCGCGCAGCAGCTCATGGCGGAGCACGGCGTCAGCGGCTTCCCGGTCACGGAGGACGGCACCCGCCGCACCCGCGTCATCGGCATCCTCACGCGCCGCGACATCCGCTTCGTCGACCATCCCGCGGAGACCAAGGTGGCGGACGTGATGACGAAGGACAAGCTGGTGACGGCCCCCTCCGACACCACGCCCGCCAAGGCCGAGGCGATCCTGAACCGCGGCCGCGTCGAGAAGCTCCTCCTCATCGATGCCGAGGGGCGCCTCACCGGCCTGATCACGATGCGCGACATCGACAACTTCACCCGCCATGCGCAGGCCTGCCGCGATGCGCGCGGGCGCCTGCGCGTCGGCGCGGCCGTGGGCGTCATGCAGCTCGACCGCGCGGAACGGCTGGTGGCAGCCGAGGTGGACGTGATCGTGGTCGACACCGCCCACGGGCACAGCCTGAACGTGATGCGCACCGTGAGCGAGATCAAGAAGCGCTTCCAGATCGAGGTCATTGCAGGCAACGTCGGCACGGCCGACGGCGCGCGCGCCCTGATCGACGCCGGCGCCGATGCGGTGAAGGTTGGCATCGGCCCCGGCTCCATCTGCACGACGCGCGTGGTGACCGGCGTGGGCATGCCGCAGATCACGGCCATCATGAATGCCGTGGAGGGCGCGAATGGCCAGGTGCCCGTGATCGCCGACGGCGGCGTGCGCCTCTCGGGCGACATCGCCAAGGCCATCGCCTCCGGCGCCAACTCGGTGATGCTCGGCGGACTCTTCGCCGGCCTTGACGAGAGCCCGGGCGAGCTGGTGATCCACCGCGGCCGCCGCTTCAAGACCTACCGCGGCATGGGAAGCGCGGGCGCCATGACGCTCGGCTCCTCCGACCGCTACGGCCAGGCGTCCATCAAGGACACCCGCAAGTACGTCCCGGAGGGCGTCGAAGGACGCGTGCCGTTCCGCGGCAAGCTGTCCGAGTTCGTCTACCAGATGGTCGGCGGCCTCCGCTCCTCCATGGGCTACTGCGGCTGCGCGACGCTCGACGAGTTCCGCACCAAGGCGCAGTTCGTCCGCGTCAGCGGAGCGACGGTCATCGAGAACCACCCGCACGACATCCAGATCACGAAGGAAAGTCCCAACTACACTGTGGCGGCCGTCGGGGACGAATGACCCCGCGGGCCACACTTGCCGGTGTGGCGGAACTGGCAGACGCAGCGGATTCAAAATCCGCCGGGCTCTAAACCCTTGCAGGTTCGATTCCTGTCACCGGCATTGACCTGAGTCCGGGTAACGAGGCGCCTCCGGGCGCCTCCAAACCCGGGCCGGGCAGGGGGTGGATTTCAAACCCGGGTTCCGTTACACTTCCCGATTCCCCTCCGCACAGCGAGGTCCCGTCGTGGGATCGCAGCCGAGCGGCATGAGGGCCAGGCAAGGAGCAGACCCGTGTACGCGATCTTCGAGGACAGCGGAACCCAGATCAAGGTCAACGTCGGCGACATCGTCGACCTGGACACCCGCGCGGTGGAGGACGGCGTCACGTCGATCTCCTTCGACAAGGTGCTCGCAGTGGGCGCCGGCGACGGCACCGCGGCGAAGCTCGGCATGCCGTACCTGGCTGGCGCCACCGTGACCGCTGATGTGGTCGGCGAGGCCAAGGGCGACAAGCTCCGCACCGGCAAGTACAAGCGCCGCAAGGGCTATCGCCGTCAGGCCGGCCACCGCGCCGAGTACCTGCGCGTCAAGATCACGGCCATCAAGGCTGCGTGATCAAGGCTGCGTGATCACGCACGCACGAACGCCGTGCGATGCGCGGAAAAGTGCCTGCATTCACAGCATTCAACGCCGCGATCCACCAACACCGTGGATCGCGGCGCTGCTTTTGGCCAATCGCGGCGTTGCCCTTGCACGGCCATCGCTACGATGCCTCCGTGGACATGCAGCCGCTGCGGAACCCTTGGGTACCGCAGAGGAAAGTCCGGACACGATTGGACTCGATGGTGGCTAACGGCCACCCGTGCGCGTGGGCGCGCACGCGGGACAGTGCAACAGAAAGCAAACCGCCGAACGGCGCCCTCGGGCGTGCGTGGTAAGGGTGAAACGGTGCGGTAAGAGCGCACCGCCTTCCCGGTGACGGGAAGGGCACGGCAAACCCCATCGCGTGCAAGCGCAAGCAGCTCCTGTCGGCGGTCTCCGCCGGCGCCCGTGTCCACGGGTCCTGGAGCGGGTCGCGCGCTTGAGGCGGTCGGCAACGACCGTCCCAGAGAAATGGTTGCACGTGGCCTCGGCCACCGACAGAATCCGGCTTACCGTCCATGCCGCCCACACTGAATGCCCGGACCCCGCGAAATCGGGGTCCGGGCGCCTTTTTGGCCTGTATTTCCCGCGTCGGCAAACCGCTAGATGTAGGGGTTTGCACCTGAACAGCCACAATTGATGCCAATATCCGCATTTTGGGGATTGAGTTCCTGCGCAAACCCGGGACAATCACTCGATCTCGCCCCAATTCCGGGCCGGATAGGCCTGAAACCACCATGCACGACCCGCTCGACACCAACGTCAACCCCACCAAGTCCTCCAGCCCGCATGCCTACGCCATGCTGCTGTACCGGCGTGCCGTGCACCCGGAGTTCTTCGGCATCGAGGCCCGGCGCAAGGTGCAGCACGGCGACTACGAGTTCGAGGGCTGGATCTTCAAGGGCGGCCACTGCATCCGCTTCCAGTACGGCGCCATCTCCTTCTGCGAGGTCGTCGTGGACAACCCGACCAGCCTCCCGGACCGCGGCCTGGCCGGCACGCTGCCGTGCGCCGGCGAGCACGACCACGACGAGAAGATCACGGAGGAGATCAACTACATGACGAGCATCCAGTCGGAATCGCTCAGTGATCACCTCTACCTGGGCACCTACAAGGAGATGCTCCAGCACGGTCGCGACAGCGACTCGCTGATGGTGGCGTGGTCCGAGCCGAACGGCAAGCAGAACCTCTCGCTCATCGACCTGCAGCGCTTCCGCAACGAGCTTCACGTGCAGAGCTTCCACCTGCGCGCGGCCTCGGGACTGGTGCTCCGCACGCAGTCGATGGTGCAGCTGCCGGAACCCGCCGCGAAGGAAACCCCGGACGCGCGCGCGCGTCGGCGCTGACGTCCTCCGGTGGACGTCGCGTTCCTCGATTCCCATCTCGGAGAAGTCGCTGCCGTGTCCACGGCAGCGCTCTGGGTTGTCTCGTCGCTCTCGTTCACGGCAGCGGGGCGCGAGGTCGGCTCCTCCGCCGTGAACCTGCTGCGGTCCCTGCTGGCGGTGGCGGTGCTCTGCACGGCGCTGTGGTGGCGCGACGGCTCGCCGCTTCCCGAATTCGATGCGCGGCATTGGCTGGTGCTCGGCGGAAGCGGGATCGTCGGCCTTGCGATCGGCGACCAACTCCTCTTCGCGAGCTTCGTCACCATCGGCCCGCGGGTCTCGATGCTCATGATGACGCTGGCCCCCGTGTTTGCGCTGGGGCTGGCTGCGGTTGCCATGGGTGAGCGCGTGGCGCTCCTGCAGCTTGCGGGCATCGCGGTCACGCTCTCCGGCGTGGCGATCGTGGTGGCCGCCCGCAGCGAGCACGGCGAATCGCATGACCGTCGCGAGTTCGGGTTCGGGCTCCTCCTGGCCCTGGGCGCCACCATCTGCCAGGCGGGCGGCATGGTGATGGCCAAGTACGGCATGAACGGCACCGGTGCCGCACACGCGCCCGGCGTCCTTGCCACCCAATCCGCGCGGATGATTCCGGCGGCGGCGTCGCTTGCGGTGATCCTCGGGGTCGGTCGCCTGGCCGGATGGAGGCTCGGCACGCGGGTTCCAGCAGGTCATCGCCCGAAGGCCGGCCGCGCCGCGATGTGCATCACGCTCGGCACGGCGGCCGGACCGGTGGGCGGCGTCATGTGCGCGCTCTTTGCCATCTCCCACCTGGAGGTGGGGGTTGCCACCACGCTGATGGCGCTCACGCCGGTCCTGATCCTGCCGTTCGCGGTGCTGGTCGAGGGGGAACGCCTGACGGCGCGATCGATCGCCGGTGCGGCGGTCGCCGTGGCCGGAAGCGCCATCCTGGCGCTGGCCTGAACAGGCCGGAGCAGGGCGTTCGTGCGCTGTACCCTGCGACCCATGTCCGATGGACGCCTTTCCATGCAGCAGGTGCTGGCGCGCTTCGACCAGGCGATCGGCCTGGAGACGTCGCCACGCACCCTGGCGGGCAGCGATGCGGTTACTGAAGCTCCTGCGGCCGCGGATCGCGCTCCATCGCCTGCGGTCGAAACGCCGGGCCGCGCACCGAGCGCTCCTGCTCATGCTCATGCTCCTGCCGCGCCAACCCGAGCGCCTTCCACCGGGTCTGCACCCCAAGCCCGCGTTGCACCTGCGCCGGCAGCTGCACCCATCGCATCCACCCACGTCTATCCGCCCGAGTCACTCCGCGCGCCGGGCGATGCCGCGGACCGCGCTCGCAGGCTTGCGGAACTCGACGCCCGGCACGCCGCCTCATGCCCGCACTGCCTGGCTGCCACGGGCCACACGCGCCTGGTGTTCGGCGAGGGCGCAGCACATGCGGAACTGATGTTCGTCGGCGAGGCCCCCGGCGATGCAGAAGACCGCGAGGGGCGCCCGTTCCTCGGTGCGGCGGGCGAGAAGCTGGACGAGATGATCAAGGCGATGGGCCTGTCGCGCGAGCAGGTCTACATCGCAAGCATCCTCAAGAGCAGGACGCCCGACAACCGCACGCCCATGCCGGAGGAAGTGGCAGCCTGCGGGCCGTTCCTCATGGAGCAGATCCTGGCCGTGCAGCCGAAGGTGATCGTGACGCTCGGTGGCCCCGCCGCCAAGTGGATCTGCGGCACCGATGCCGGCATCAGCCGCATCCGCGGCACCTGGCAGCAGTGGACCCCACCGGCGGGCGCGGACTGCCCGGTCATCCCCGTGATGCCCACGTACCACCCGTCATACGTGCTGCGCACGTACACCAAGCAGGTCCGCATGGAGGTGTGGAGCGACCTGCGCGCCGTGCTGGCGAAGCTGGGGCTCAGCCCAGCAGCGCCAACGCAGCCGAGGTGACCATTCCGCCACCGTTCGGATCGGCAGCCTGCTCGTACTTCACCATCTCGCGGCTGGCATGCGGGGCGCACGCGGCGGCAACGAACATGTTGCCGATCGAGCACCAGCGGTTCGAGTTGCCGACCTTGGCGACATGCGTGAGGAACTTGTCCGCTCCCTCGATGTACTCGCCGAGCAGCTCGCGATCGTGCTGCTCGATGGCGTGCTTGCGCTTCTGGTCGACGGGGCCCTGGTCGCCGAACTGCGGTCCCACGTGGCTGAGGTCCGCGCTCGACACGAACAGCGTCCGGCCGCCGGCCTGGCCGAGGATCGACTTCAGCGCCGCCGCGAATTCCTTGGTGCCGACGCGCTCGCCGTCGTCGGCGATGAGCCCGACGTTCGGATCCGGGATCAGCGCGGCAACCACCGGCACGTCGCCGTACAGGTGCTGGATCCACGGGAGGTGCAGGGCAATGGAATGCTCGGAGGCGAAGTCGATCTGGTCCTTGAAGAGCTTCTCGCCGAAGGCGTCGCGCAGGCGCTCGAGGACGTTGGTGTCGGGCTTCACGATGCCGAAGGGCGTCTCGAAACCGAACTCCGACATCACCACGCCGTCGCCGGGGCCGAAGTGGTTGGTGCCCAGGACCACGATGCGGTCCGGACGATCCTTGGCGGCGGTCTCGAAGCACTTGTAGGCGGCGGCATAGTTCTCGCCTCCGCGTCCGTAGTCAAGATGCGGGGCCACGATGCCGACGACCGGACGGTCGAATTCCGGATCCTCGGCCTTGGCGAGACGTTCCGTGATGAAGCCCTTGAGTTGCTCGGCCACCTGCGGCTGACGCGCCTCATCAGGCAACGGGAACGCGCCGCGGGCACGGATGTCGTCCATCTTGCGCTTCTCGAGCGCCTCGCTCGTCGGGCCCCAGAGGTAGCCGAGCTCGTCGAGCCGCTGGAGCATCTGCACGAGCTGGCCGTGCGCCTCGGGCGGCACGTTCAGGCGGCCGAACACCTCTTCCAGGTGCGACTCGCCGTTGAGCTGCAGCAGGAGACCCATCCACTGGTTCACCTGCTGCTGGATCTGCTGGGGGTTCGTGCCCTGGAGGGGCATCATGAACGGCTGCGGGGACAGGCGCAGGGGGTCCTGGAGGACCAGGAGCGCCACGTCCATCTCCTTGCCGTCCTCGGCCTTGGCCTTGGCCGGGGTCACCATCGGCAGGAAGCGGCGAACGTGGGGGCGGGCAACGTGTTCCGGAAGGGCATCAAATGCGTTCGACATGGGGAACGGGAGTGTATGGGTGGGGTCCGGCGGCTGATATCCGCGACCGATCGAATATTTCGACGAACTCGGTGGATAACCGGCCGATAGAGGTTCTTCGCCTGCGGAGGAGCTCCGTGGGCAGCGCAGGGCGGCTCCGTCGAGCGGTAAGATTGCCTGCCTGTGCATTGGTCCGGCGCTTGGCGCGTTGGACCGCGGGACCACGGTCGCTCGACCGCACGGCCCCTCCATCTCCGATCGAGGCTGAACCCATGGCCAACCACTCCATCTCGCTGAACACCCTGCTGTCATCCGTGACCGTGCTTTCCTGCATTTCCGTCACCTCGATCTCCGTGGCACAGGCCCCGGCCCCGGCTCCTGCGCCCGCGAAGTTCGATGAGCTCCCGGGTGCTCCCGAATCTGCGAAGGACGGCGGCAAGAAGGCTGTCCCCGGCCAGGCCCCGACCGACACCCGCCAGGCGATCCGCTTCGAGCCCGAAGTGCTGAACCTCGGCGAGATGTCCGCAGAGGTGGCCAAGACCGGCAAGATCAAGATCATCAACGTCCTCGATACCCCGGTGAAGATCACCAAGATCGTTCCGGGCTGCGGCTGCACCACCACCACCGCGCCGCCGGACCAGCTGGCTCCCGGTGCCTCCGCGGAGGTCGACATCACGCTGAAGCCGGGCGCCAAGGCCGGCATCCAGCTGACCAAGATGGTGACCTTCCAGATCGATGGCCATGCACCGCAGATGCTCACCGTCCGCGGTGACGTCAAGGCGTACATCGAGCTGTCGCAGGACATGATCGATGGCCCGACCTCGTCGGACGCCCCGCCCGCGACCATCAAGCTGAAGAGCCTGGAGAACACGCCCTTCAAGATCACCGGCGTGCTCCCCGAGGTCCTCGTCTCGATCCCGAGCGACGCCAAGCTCGAGCATGAGGTCCAGATCGACTGGAAGAAGTGGGAAGCCACGGGCAGCTCGGTCAAGATCTCGATCATGACCGACAATCCGAAGTCCCCGCAGCTCGCAATCCTGGTCAAGCGTTCGCTGAAGCCCGGCGTCACCCCTCCGCCGGCCACCAAGCCGAGCGAGGGCGCACCGGCGATCGTGCTTGCGGCTCGTACCGGCGACGTGGCCGGTGTCAAGGCCGCGCTGGCCGCGGGCAGCAAGGACGGCGTCGATGCGCAGGAGCGCATGTCGCAGCGCACCGCGCTGCACTTCGCCGCGGAGAACGGCAACGCCGAGGTCGTGGCCATGCTGATCGAGGCCAAGGCGAACCCGAATGCCCAGGACCGTACCGGTAAGACGCCAGTGACCGTTGCCGCCGAGCGTGGCCAGGCTGCCGCGCTGAAGGCGCTGCTTGCCGCCAAGGGCGACCCGAACACCCGCGACCAGGTGCAGGGCTCCCCGCTCCTCTGGGCCTCCGGCCTTGGTTCGCCGGAGACCGTGAGCATGCTCCTCGTGGCGGGTGCCAACCCGAACATCGAGGACGTCAACGGCATGACCCCCCTCATGTGGGCGGCAGGCGTGGGCAAGCCCGAGACGGTGCAGATGCTCCTGGCCAAGGGCGCCAACGCCAAGGCCACCGACAAGCTGACCGGCGAGACGGCGCTCATGCGCGCCCTCCGTACCGGCAAGACGGAGACGGTCAAGATCATCATGACCGCCAACCCGGACATCAGCAGCAAGAACTCGCTCGGCATGTCGCCGTTCCTGGTGGCCTGCGCATACGGCGACCTCGACAAGATCAAGATGCTGATCGATGCCGGCGCCGACAAGACCGTGAAGGATTCGCGCGGCTGGGGCGCCATCGACCACGCCCGCAACCGCGTCGACGGCAAGCGCGAGGAAGTGGTGAAGTTCCTCGAGCCGATCGTCCCGGCCAGCACGTCCTCGGCTCCGCCGCAGACGACGCTCCCCGGCGACAAGAAGTGACGGGACACCGACAGCCTGAACCATCCACGACGCGCGTCCCCCCAAGGGGCGCGCGTCGTGCGTTTGCGGCAACCCCGTACCCCGGACGGGCAGGGCGGTCGGGGTGACCTTCTATGATCCCGGCCATGAGCACCACCGCCGCGCCATCCACCGCTTCGCACCCCGTTGTCCTGGAAGCGATCGAACTCGCGCGCGATGCCCGGCTCCTCGGGAGCACGGCCGCGATCCTCGGGTGGGACCAGGAGACCATGATGCCGGGCGGCGGGCTGGAGCATCGCGCGCGGCAGCTGGCACAGCTGGCACGCATCGAGCATTCGATGGCCACCTCCAAGCGACTGGGCGAACTGCTTGAGAAGGCTGCCGAGGCAACCGACTCGCTCCCGGAGACGCATCCCGACCGCGTCAACGTGCGCGAGTTCCGGCGCGACTACGACAAGGCCACCAAGCTTCCCGCCGCGCTGGTGGAGGAGCTTGCATCCACGTCCAGCATCGCCCAGCACGAATGGGCCGAGGCCCGCAAGGCGAGCGACTTCCCGCGCTTCCGTCCGTGGCTGGAGAAGATCGTGCGCCTCAACCGCGAGAAGGCCGATTGCTTCGGCTGGGACCGCGCCAACGGCGAGCGCTGGGACGGCCTGGCCGACAGCTACGAGCCCGGCTGCACTGCCAAGTACGTGGAAGGCGTGTTCGTACCGCTGCGCAAGCGCCTGCAGCCGCTCCTGGATGCGGTGAAGGGATCGTCGCGCCGGCCCGACGGGAGCTTCAACGACCATCCGATGGACCTTGATTCGCAGGAGCGCTTCGCGCGCTTCGTGAGCGGCGCCATCGGCTTCGATTACCAGCGCGGCCGCCTCGACCGCAGCACGCACCCGTTCTGCAGCGGCAGCCACTGCAACGACGTGCGCATGACCAGCCGCTATTCCAAGAACTGCATGCTGGACGGCCTGGGCAGCACCATGCACGAGACGGGCCATGGCCTGTACGAGCAGGGCCTCGACCCCCAGTGGATCTCCGCCCCCATGGGCGAGGCCGTGAGCCTCTCCATCCACGAGAGCCAGAGCCGACTCTGGGAGAACCAGGTGGGCCGCAGCCTGCCATTCTTCCGCTGGGCGAAGCAGCGCATGCCGGAGCATTTCGGCAACGCGGCCGACCGCTTCAGCGCCGAGCAGCTCTATTCCGCCGCCAACGTGGTGGAGCCCGGCTTCATCCGCGTGGATGCCGACGAGACCACGTACAACATGCACGTGATGATCCGCTTCGAGATGGAGCGCGCGATGATCTCGCGCGACCTCGACGTGAAGGATCTCCCGGCAGAGTGGAACCGTCTCTACAAGGACTACCTGGGCCTGGTGGTGCCGGATGATCGCCGCGGCTGCCTGCAGGACGTGCACTGGTCGGGCGGCATGATCGGCTACTTCCCGACGTACACCCTGGGCACGCTCTACGCGGCGCAGTTCTTCGAGAAGGCGAAGGAAGCGATGCCCGGTCTCGAGGACGGCTTCGCCAAGGGCGAGTTCCGCCCGCTCCTGGCGTGGCTCAACACGAACATCCATCGCCACGGGCGTCGCTACCTGAGCGCAGACCTGTGCACGCACGTGACGGGCGCGCCGCTGAGCGCGGATCCGTTCATGCGGCACCTGGAGTCGAAGCTCAAGCCCATGTACGGGATCTGACGGACGCAGGAAAGGCCCGGGATCACGGACGACGCCGGGTGCGTGAGCCGATTCCGGCGGGAATGCCGCGCGGATATTTCCTGGAAATTGTCGAAATGGCCTGTCACCGAAACCGCTGTCAACCGGACAGTTACGGGGTGACCGCATGGTTCCACGTCAGTGCCGCGAATCGCTCGCGACCGGAACCCACGGCCACCACCACCCGCCTGCACCGCAGTGCCGACGGGTCTTGTGAAAGGGAGCCATAGCCAATGGATAGCAATGATTCGCCCGAACAGGGCCGGCGATCGCATGCACAGGCAGCTTTCCTCCACCCGCCGGGAGCCGCGGGGCGCACCGCACGCGCCAACACGGTCCTCGCCATGGTGGCACTGGTGACGGTGGTGGGGACCGCTTCCGCATTTCAGGCACCCACGCCGCCACCGCCGCCCGCTGCACCGGAGTTCCGTTCCTACGACGGCTCCGGCAACAATCAGGCTCACCCCGAGTGGGGCCGCACAGGCACCGACTACCTGCGCGAGCGCAGCGGTGCGCGGTATGCGGACGGCAAGTCGGCGCCCGCGGGCGCCGATCGCCCGAGCGCGCGTGCCATCAGCAATGCGGTCTCGGACCAGGGCGAGGCCGTGACGCAGGATGCGCGCGGACTCTCGACGGCGCTCTACGAGTTCGGCCAGTTCCTCGACCATGACATCGGGCTTGCCGCC
>Ga0114968_10001893_pt1 | contig 16136 bp, 13 predicted proteins | sample M_130807_EF_Meta_FD_87020 | JGI IMG/M metagenome (GOLD analysis project Ga0114968, IMG submission 87020) | Freshwater microbial communities from Lake Montjoie, Canada to study carbon cycling - M_130807_EF_MetaG | ecosystem: Environmental > Aquatic > Freshwater > Lake | place: Lake Montjoie...
GAGGGTGGGCTCTGCCACTACAAAGGCGGCAACAAAGCCAAGTGCTGCGCAGGCACGCGCAGCATATTGAAGATTAAACATCTTTTATCCTTAAATTGAACACGAGATCAACGCTGCAAGGCGTTGCGAGACGGTGTTAACTTAAGAAAGAGGGCGGCCCGCGTTGGTTCGCAAGTGCGACGGGAGTCGCAAAACAGCAGACCGAATGCGACCGTGGCTGCAACGCGTCGTTGCATGAAACCGCTAACTGAACCGATTGAGACGCTAGCCCCACACTGTGGGTGACATCTTCTAAGCACTTTAGACACAGAACCGAGGCAGGCGATACCTGCTCTGGTTGCGAGGCAACTTCCGCACTCAGTGCGTATGCCATCTCTTCTGCAGTCACTCTCTTCTGTGCCGTCGCCGAGGTTTCTGCAGTCGCAGCCTTTACCGTGGCCGCGTTAAGCGAGGTCGCAGCTTCGGTCACGCGATTCGAGGCGTTGAGAGCGTGCTCTGGAGCATGCCAAACCATACTCGCCTGCAAGGCCAGCAACGCCACAAGCGCCACACAGGCTAACACCCGACTCACTGCCTTTCGGCAGAGGTCAGATTGCAGCAAGAGGGTCATTTTAGTAGCGGACATCAGGCGAAACTATGTCATCGTTGTTGATGACATAGTATCACTTACTGATAACGCAATATCACTATCGATTCAAAAACTAGAAACCGAAGCTTATAAGCCGACGATCCCACCGTCGTCTTTCGTGATCACAATCGTGGCTGAACGCGGGCGACCTGCAGCGCCATAACCCATATTGCCAGGCCAAGTGCTTTGGAGTTTGAGCTCAGTTGCGTCTCCAAAAGCGGGCGTCAGCTCACCTGGATGCTGAATATTCACAAATAAAGTCTTACCGTCGGCAGTCTCGGTCACACCAGTGACTTCAGACCCTTTGGGAGCCACCAAGAAACGCCTGAGTTTTGCTTCACCTAACGCTGCGCCAATAAAGGTGTCTTGTTGGCCCGTTTGCTCTTGGCCCGCCACCATCATTTTGTTGTTGACTGTGACTTTGCCACCATCACCCACCTGCCCCGGAATTGCCGCAAGCATCATGCAATTGGTCTCGTCAGTCATGGCACCGTCATCGGTCTGGATCCAGCAAATGCCTGTCGCCTTGCTGAACCACAAGCCGTCGGGTGAGGAAAAAGAATTGCTTGCCGTGAGCCCTGAAAGGTTAGCTTCGCCCGCGTCTTCTTCTGCGCCAAACAAAAAGATATCCCACTGAAATTGCATTGCAGTTGAGCGATCATTCTGCTCGTGAAACCGAATAATATGCCCGTTTGGATTGCCCGAGTTCTTTTTGCCGTCAACGTCGGTATAAGCGCGTGGATTTGCGGCATTGAGCTTCGCCGGATTACGGTTCGCAGCATCACTGTTGGTGAGCGCAAAATAGATCTCGCCGTTCTTGTGATTCACGGCACCCCATTCAGGCCGGTCCATGGGTGTTGCACCGACGGCGTCAGCCGCCAGTCGCGTATTCACCAGAACATCAGCCTGATTGGTAAATGCGTACTTTGCATACGATGCAATTTTTGGATCTGCCAAAGTGAGTTCAAGCCATTGGCCGGTGCCGTCGGCTTTAAATTGCGCCACAAACAGCTTGCCTTCGTTTAGGTATTTGTCACCGACGGCCATGCCGCCGCCCACATCTTTGGGATCCCAAAGTGCGGTGCTCACGAATTTATAGATGTATTCATTACGGGTGTCACAACCCATGTAAAACGCGAGAGGCTCTCCGACTTTGGGATTTCCACAAACCGCGGCTTCGTGGGCAAAGCGACCAAGCGCAACGCGTTTTGCCGCAACCGATTCACGCGTGACAGGATCTATTTCAACAATAAAACCAAAAGTGTTAGCTTCGTTTCTAAAGTCTTGTGTGGCCGATGCGCCGCTCGCGGCTAGGTTCCAGCGCGTGAAGCGATTATCTGTGTCTGAAACGGTGTGCCAGCCTTGACTCGAGGCTTTTGGGCTTTGCGGGTTCAGTGGCGCACTCACCACACCGTAACGTTTAAGAGATGCCTGCGATTTAGCGTCGAGTGGCGCCGCGCCGGGGGCAATCTGAAAGTATTTAGCCCAATTCTCTTCGCATGTCAGGTAGGTACCCCAGGGCGTTTTGCCATGCCCGCAGTTATTCAACGTGCCTCGAACTTTCTCTCCCTTGGGATCAAAAGCCGTCACCATCGACGCGTGAATATTTTTCAACTCCGCTTGTGGGCCTGTTACGGACATGGGCGTTTGCGCTGTTAGGCGGCGGTTCAGTGGAGAGTCGAGTCGATAACTCCAGCCCTGGGGCCCTTTAGTGATTTCGACGACGGAGACGCCGTGAAGGTTGATCTCTTTAAGCACTTCAAGTTCAGGACGTACACCTAAATCCCAGGCACCAAATTGATCAAACTTTTTACCTTGTTTGCCATTTGAAGTCTGACCCTTAGGATGCAAAAGGTGTGACTCAGCCGAGCTTTCATGATTAACAACCAACAGTGCGCGACCAGTATCGCGCTCTGTATATTGCCCTTTTTCATCGATATAGAAAATATCCATGCCGTCGTGTTGATCGCCAATACGCGCTGACCAATCATCGAGCTCTAGACCTTGATTAGAAAAAGCAGATACCTTATCTGTCAGTGGGTCGCCAGAGGCGTGAAGAACCTTGTAGCTGTACCCGGCCGGCAATTGCACTGAATCGAGCAGACTTTTTTGTACTGAAGTGAACCCAAGGCCTGCGGCAGCGTTCGTGGCAGTCGCTGCGTTTGCGAAAGGAATCAGCGAGTCAGACAGCAGCCCAAGACCCGCCAACCCGATTGCACCCCGAATCAATTGCCGACGCGAAGGATTTTTTAGCGAAGCCGCTAAAACAGTCTGGAAATGTGGCTCAGTTGAGAGATTATCGGTATCAGTGTCGGTGTCGATTGGGCGCATGGCAAGACTCTCCAAATAAAAATTGATCTAATCTAAATCAGACCACGTTCAAATGACAGATTCATGACGGATATCTAACGTTAAGTGCGCCGAAGCACCTGGCCCGCTCTTGCGTGGGTGGTGACACCGTCTTGCCAACTCAGTACGCCATTGACATAGACTTGGTGGATCCCTGCGGCTGGACGCATGGGGTCGGCGAATGTCGCGCTGTCTTTAATGTGTACAGGATCGAAGATCACCAAATCTGCCGCATAACCCTCTTTAATCAGACCTCGATCTTTCAAACCAAAGCGGGCGGCTGACAGGCCAGTCATTTTGTGGACAGCCGTTTCAAGCGGAAATAGCTTGCGATCACGACTGTAGTGACCTAAGACACGCGGAAACGCGCCCCATAAGCGCGGATGTGGAAACGTGTCGTGTGGCAGACCGTCTGAACCAATCATCGTTTCTGGATAGGCCAGGATTCGCTCAACATCGTCTTCATCCATCGAAAAATAAATAGCGCCTGCGGGTTGCAGCGATGCCAAAAACTCCGTCAACGGTAGGTCTTGCTCTTTGAGCAACTCATCAACATAACGGCCGCTTGTCTCGGGCTTTGCCTTAGACCAAGCGATCAAGGTTCGTGAGGCTTGCTCAACGGTATCTTGCCGCAACACGGTTGACGACGCGACATACGGGTAACAATCGAGGCACACATCGCCTTGCGCACGCATCTGATCAACAAGAGCAAGCGTTTCGCGCGAGCGCCCGAAGTTTTCTTGGCCATTGACTTTGTGATGCGACAGCACTTGCCGCACACCCAACTCTTTTGCGATTGACATGGCCTCAGTCATCGCCTCAAGCACCTGCGCGGCTTCGTTGCGAATGTGTGAGGCAATCAGTGCTGTGCCACCACGCAAAGGTTCAAATACCGCTTGAATTTCAGCCGCGGTGGCCGCCTGCGCCGGCGCATAAAACAGACCGGTCGACACCCCGACCACACCGGCGTCAAGGGCCTCTTGAACCAGAACCTGCATGTTTGCGATTTCAGCGTCATTAGCGGGTCGCGTCAGGTCAGACATGGTGACCGCACGCAACGTGGTGTGACCCAGCAAGGCCGCCATATTGACGGCAGGCGGATTTTTTTCAAGCGCGGCGAAATAATCCGCAAAATTCTCGTAACGCTGGCTGGGGCCATTCGCAATCAAATTTAGAGGTGCAATCGCCTCAGTTTGCCCGAGCGGCGCCAGACTGAGGCCGCAATTACCTGTAATGACAGTGGTAGCGCCCTGACTCACTTTTGCGGCCATCGAAGGGTCTGCTAGCAGCAGACGATCGTCGTGCGTATGCACATCGATAAAGCCAGGGGCGATTGCCAAACCCTTCAAATCGATTGTCTTAGCCGCGGCATAGTTGAGCGCCTCGCCAACCCCGACAATACGGCCATCTTTGACCGCAACGCTGGCCTGGCGCCTTGCCTGACCGCTACCATCGATCACTACGCCATTTATCAACAACAGATCACAGTTCAACATGTCTAGCCGCCTCGACTTAAAAAGCAAAGATTGAAGATTCGCACAGGAGCCACTCGGACCGGCAAGAAAAATGCACGGGAAAGTGTTCTGATGCCACGCAAAACGAGTCTACACCGTATATTTTCACCCGCCGCCAACCTAAACGAAAATTATTCTTATTTGCTAAAGCTGATACCATTTTGCCCTAGCAGCTGAAATAGCCGAACTCGTTATATTTTTTACTCTTTTTTTTTAAAAATTTGACGCTTGCCCGACTGATCAGCCCCATACTTGACGTTCGCTCGCCCGACTGCCCTGTACGATCGCCAGACATACGAACGCAAGCACCACAATGAGATGCGCATGAATCACCCCGCCTACGCTTTTACCAACCCACAGGCCGACCCACGCCAATCCGCCTATGGCGCCAAACGCGCCGGCGTCATGAGCCAAGCAGGGTTCGACGCCGCCTTCGTCGAAATCTCAAGCTGGCCGGGCTACGCCCCCACCCCCTTGGTATCTTTACCGAAATTGGCGCAACAACTGGGTGTGGCTGAAATTCTTTACAAAGACGAGCGCGAGCGCTTTGGTCTGGGCAGTTTCAAGGCGTTAGGCGGAGCCTACGCGGTGGCCAACGTCTTGCGCCTCAAAGTCCAGCATGAGCGTGGCCTGGCTCAGGTCAGTTCAAAAGAATTGTTATCTGGCGCCTTTAAAGATTTAATCAGTGCGTCCACCGTGACCTGTGCGACCGATGGCAATCATGGCCGCTCGGTCGCCTGGGGTGCGCGTCTATTCGGTTGCAAGTGCGTGATCTATGTTCACGAAACTGTCAGCCAAGGCCGACGCGATGCCATCGCACACTACGGCGCCGAGGTACGCGAAGTCAAAGGCAATTACGATGACGCGGTGAGGTTCGCAGCCGCCACGGCCGCCGCAGAGGGCTGGACCGTCGTCTCTGACACCTCGTATCCCGGTTATCGCGACATCCCACTTGATGTCATGCATGGCTATGGCGTCATGGCTTCAGAAATTGTCAATCAAATGTCTTCAAAGCAACCGCCCACGCACGTCTTTGCGCAAGCAGGGGTCGGTGCTTTAGCTTCGGCAGTCTGTGCAAATTTTTGGCTGAACTGGGGCGCACAACGCCCTCTATTTATCGTGACTGAACCCACACAAGCAGATTGTGTCTACAAAAGTCTGCAAGCAGGTCAGCGCACCGTTGTTGAAGGTTCGCTTGATACGGTGATGGCGGGGCTAGCCTGCGGCGAGGTCTCTGAACTCGCTTGGGAAATTCTGCACGGCGGCACAAACGTCGCTGTCGCCGTTGACGACGCCTACGCCCTCGAGGCGATGCGAATGCTGGCGAAGCCGCAGACAGGTGACCTTGCCATCGTGGCGGGCGAAACCGGCGGGGTGGGCTTAGCGGCGCTCTTAGCGGCGCGCGATCACGCTAATATCCGCACAGCACTCAAACTCGACGCACACTCTCGCGTCTTGTTGTTAGGCAGCGAGGGCGACACCGACCCCGTCATTTACCGACAAGTTGTTGGGCAAACTGCTTCTGAGGTACTTGCATGAACACCATTGACTCACACGCACTTAGCTTACGGATCCAGCCTGGACCTCTACTCGAACAACTCAATACACTTGCCGAAATTGGCATGACCCCTGAGGGTGCGTGCTGTCGCTTAGCACTCTCTGACGAGGATCGCTTAGGTCGGGATCTGCTCATCAAGTGGATGAAAGAGTTAAAGCTCGAGGTCAGTGTCGATCCGATTGGTAATATTTTTGGCTGGCGCGCCGGACTCGAAGATCTGCCGCCCGTGATGACAGGCTCGCATATCGACACGGTTCGGACTGGCGGCCGCTACGACGGCCCCTTAGGCGTACTGGGTGGGCTTGAGGTGGTTCGCGCTTTGAATGAAGCTGGCATCGTGACGCGCCGTCCGATTGTTGTGGCTGCGTTTACCAACGAAGAAGGCGCACGCTTTCATCCTGATATGCTGGGCTCACTTGTGTATGTCGGCGGTTTATCGCTAGATGAAGCCTACGCCTCGCATAGCGCAGATGGCAAAGTCTTGATCGACGAGCTGACTAAAATTGGCTATGTTGGCAAGGCCGCCCTACCCTTGTGCAAACCTCATGCGTTTGTTGAGCTGCACATCGAGCAAGGCCCGATCCTAGATATTGAAGGGATCACCATCGGTGCGGTACGCGACTTGCAAGGTATCTCATGGCAAGAGCTCACCATCGTGGGCCAATCAAACCATGCTGGTACCACGCCGATGCGCTTGCGGCATGATGCGGGCTACTGTGCAGCTGCAATCAGCGTCTTTATGCGTGAGCTCACCATTGAGATGGGTGGTGCTCAAGTGGCCACAATGGGGGTGACCCAATTGCATCCTAATTTGATTAACGTGATCGCGGCGCGAGCTATCGTGACAGTCGATTTGCGCAATACTGACGAAGCCTTATTAAAAATCGCCGAGCAAAGAGTCGCTGATTTTTTGGTCAAACTCGCGGCTGACGAGGGCGTCAAAATTACAAGCCATCGCCTTGCGCGTTTTGAGCCCGTGAAGTTTGACGACGGCATTGCTGATGTGATTGCACAACACGCACAAGCGCTAGGTTATTCGTGTCGTTCAATGACCTCTGGCGCAGGGCACGATGCACAAATGATGGCGCGACTATGCCCAAGCGCAATGATTTTTGTACCCTCGGTCAAAGGGATCAGCCATAACCCAGCCGAACACACGGACGTGGCAGACCTTGTGGCGGGTGGCAATGTTTTATTGCAGACAATACTTGAATTAGCGAACTAGCTTTTCACTCAAGACGAACAATTTTTTTGACAGGCAAGTCTCTTTCATTGCACGACGGCAACCAAAACTCTTGTTCATTTGACTTCGTGCAATGATCCTTTTCAAACAACGCTCAATGATTGACTATTCGGGATCTATTTTATGACACGCATTGTGACGGTAGGTGCAGCACAACTCGGGCCCATTGCGTTAAACGAGACGCGCGCTCACGTGGTTGATCGCATGCTTGAGTTAATGAAGCAGGCCAAAAGCTGTGGCTGCGATGTCGTGGTGTTTCCTGAACTGGCACTCACCACGTTTTTTCCGCGATGGTATTTTGAGAGTCAAGACGAACTCGATGCCTTTTTTGAACGCGCGATGCCAGGGCCTGAGACCCAACGCCTGTTTGATACCGCAAAGGCGTTACAAATCGGCTTCTATTTGGGGTATGCCGAACTGGTACACGAAGACGGCCAACTACGACGCTTCAATACCGCGATCACCGTGGACAAGAGCGGAAAAATCATTTCAAAATATCGAAAGATCCATTTGCCGGGTCACAAAGAACACGAGCCTTGGCGCCGTTTTCAACATCTTGAAAAACGCTACTTCGAAACCGGTAACCTTGGCTTCACAGCTTTTCAGGCTGATTGGGGCAAAGATAAACAGGGCGTGTTCGGGATGGCAGTCTGTAATGATCGCCGCTGGCCCGAAACCTATCGCATCCTAGGCTTGCAAGCTGTCGAAATGATTTTTATTGGTTACAACACACCCGTACATAATCCGCCAGCGCCTGAACACGATGCACTCGCAAACTTTCACAACGAACTCGTCATGCAAGCGGGTGCCTATCAAAATGGCACGTGGGTGGTGGGTGTGGCCAAAGCCGGCACCGAAGAAGGCGTCGAGCAAATCGGCAATTCAATCATTGTGGCCCCCTCAGGCGAAATCGTGGGCGCTTGCACAACCTTAGGTGACGAACTCGCCCTTGCGCGTTGCGATCTTGATTTATGCAACTCGTATAAAAATACAACCTTTAACTTCGCGCGCCATCGCGAACCTGAACAATACCGCATGATTGTCGAACGTAAAGGAGCGGTAGCACCTAAAAGTGATTGAGCGTATGGGGGCGGTAGCCCCCAAAGGCGATTGTTAGTAATCGTCTTCGTCGCTAGGCGGCACAAGGCGACTGTAATCAAACTCAACAAATTGAGTGCGCCGTGCACCATTTACCAACGCACGGCCCGCGAAGGAGCGGCCGTCAGCTAGGGTGATGTTGACTGAGTAAGAACCCGAGCTAAGACCCTCGATGCGAAAAAAACCACCCCGATCAGTCAAGGCAGTCAAAACTGAATCACGGCGCTGATGAACTTGAACCGAGGCTGATTCGAATACTTTTTCACCCATGGTATCCACCACGCGACCAACTAATTCAGTCGCGTGCGCGCGAGGCACCACTGTTGCCAGTAACAGACTGCCCAATACAACTGCGCTCGCGCGGACATGCCGCACCAGATCAGGAGCAGCTTTGTGCGTCAAGCCCCTCCAAAATGTCATTACCATCCAACTATTCTGCCTGACGGATTGACAATGGCAGCTTTTACCGCAGGCCCACCCAAGGCGCGCGTCAGGCGCGGCAAAATCTCAGTGTTTTCGTAATAACCCGAAAAGTAGTGCGCACCTGCACCCTCGGCTGATACCAAGACATCATCGCCCGAGTGAGGCGCAACATCCACTGCCCCACTCGTCTTATTTGCACCACCCTTGACGTTACCGGAAGGCATATTGCCAGACATAAACAAACCTTCGGGCTGCCTGGCGGGATTCGGCAGTGCAGACAAGCCAGAGGACCTGCCTTCGGCCGCTACTTTCGAAGCGCTAGGCTTTAAAGGTTGGTAGTTGGTCAAGTAGGTCGTACTATAAGCCGGACGTCCGCCATCCTCAATAATAATTTTAATGGCAGGATCTGGATCATCCGGAAAACCATCACCATTCAAATCGGCATACGTTGGAAATGTTGCATCATTAAACGTTCCAATCGCATCTTGCAAGGCGCATGGGCGCTGTCCGTCACCTTTTGCGCCGAGCGTGACAGGATAACTTCCATCCGTCGTTTGAAAACAGTTACCCGCCGCCTCAAGCAGCGCGCTGGTCAACGCCACACCAATAATCGTTTGAGGCTGGGCATGATCGGCAGTCACAACTGCCAGCGCCCGATTGTCTTTGCTAAATTTCTCAACGATATTTTTTACGACGAGATCAAGTTCAACGACCTCGTAGACCGCGCGCTCGTACTCAAGGATGTGACCCAATTTGTCAGACTGCGATTGCTCGACTAGCAATATCCAGCCACCATCGTCTCGGGGGTTTTGCTTAACCAGCGTTTCAAGAACTGCGATGGCCTTATCCACCATCTCTTGCTTCATCGGGACGTTGTTAAAGCAGTCAGCAACCGTCTCGCCGCAAGCGGTGCCTTGGGGTGGCGCTATGTTTAACCCCAATTCAGGAGCCTTTCTATCTTTACCACGAATGGTCGCCTGACCGCGTGCCACTAGTCGGTCAAGTGTGCCAGGTAAGTTATCGGCGCCCAAACCGCTAGACGTTTTACGAAACTCGCCCGTAAAGATACCGATTAGTTTTTGATTGTCCGGTGCTTGTTTTAATTCAGACAGATTGTGTACAACGCTGTAACCAAGCTTGGGGGCAACATCCACCAACAGATCAACATCCTTACGACCACCAGAAGGATATTGATAAAAATCTTTCAATAACGGATTCGTCTGTTTCATCCAGTGAACTGCGCCGCCGCCAAGCAATACATCCAACGGCTGCGACAAAGACGCTAAGGCTAGGTTGCCCGTCTTTTTTAACGCTGTTGAATCATCGTAATAACCAATCATCTGTTGCGCGATATTGACATAATTCGAGCGAGCGCGATTGTGTGCCTGCACAGATGCCGGCGTCGCATCCACTAAAAAAGCGTCGGTCACGACACCGATTTTCCAGCCATGAACACGTTTCAGGTATTCAAAAATAGTTTCAATGCGCGGATTATCGAGTGCGTCTTCGGGCGTGTTATCCACCGAGACTTGAATCGCATTATTCGATTGTTTGACACCACTCACCAAGCTCGCCATTCCCGGGCCCGAATCTGTGATGATGCTATCAAAGGAGGTTGTGCGAATCATGCCCTGGACACTCATTTGCTCCATGGCAAGTGGCTCGGAGCGACCTTCAAGAATGGGCTTACTGATCAGACGGGCGGCGGTGCGCATGGGCGTACCCATACCATCCCCTAAAAAGAAAACCAGTTTATTCGTCGCGTCTTTGGCTCTAGGATTGGGAGCTGCAACAACTTCGTAAACGTTACGAATTGAACGCTTGGTACCATCAACCTCGACTACCGCCTCTACGACGTACTTTCCGGGCAAATCAAAAGAAAGATTTCGGGCTGTTTCACCAAACAACAGTTCTGACGAAGGCGTACCTGACTCGGCCCCCTTACCCTGCTTCTGTATGGTTTGCTCAAATGTTTGCGTCACGTTCGAACCATTAATGGTCAAACTCACAAGCTTGGGTGCGACTTTGGCTTGGATCTGAGTCTCAAGGCGCAAATCAAAGCGTTGGCCGGCGAAGAGATTACTTCTGGTCGGCGGCAGGATGCGCAGGCCCGATTCAGGCTCTGCGTTCATTGGAAAGTCTGCCAACTTTTGACCAAAGTAAATGGGATCAACCGCGTTTCTGGTTTTACCATCGCCCTTGAAGGGAGCGTCGTCATCTGGCCCTGCCCAAGATACTGTAGTGGCGACACTAAAAGCAACAACGATTGAGAGCCAAAACTTCGTTTTACACATGCTGTCCAAGACCAAAAAATTAACCTCCCCATCTTACTGGAACTTAGTGACTGGTTTGTGACATGACAAGAGCGATCTGAAATAAGACGCTTGTCAAATTTAGACACTTTCCAACAATCAGTCTTGACTCTTTACAATCGACCTAGATTCACTTAAGCGACCAGACTGATCAAGCTCAAATTTTTTTCTTAAGCCTTTGCGGCGATCTGACGCGCCAAGTCAAGATTTTTGGCACGTGCTCGACCACTAACAAGAAACAAATCAATGATGTACCAAATACCCAAGCCGCCCAATGTCAGCAGCTTGGCGACACCCAGACCAACATCACCCAACACGAAGCGATCAATTCCCCACATTCCCAAATACGCCGAACAACCGAACACCGTGGTCGGGTTCTTGGCTTGCGCTGTGAACTGAGAAGAAAACACTTCTTTCTTTTCGTCAGAAAGCGTTTTGTAAAGCGAAAGTAATTCTTTTGTGTAAAGTGCGTTTTCCATCGTAATCCTTTTAAATAAATGGATAAATTTAAAAAATCATTCAAAAATGTTTGGCAGGTCAACCATTGACGCAGAAGTGGCACAAAGAAATGTTCATAAGAACAATGCAACTTGTTTTGGATGGCCTAGATAATTTATCTGTTCAATGTGGCATGGGTATTGCAGCCAGCTAACCTACACAGAACCCCCGCTTTACCCTGAGGCGCGTATGCCTCAGTCCACTGCATACTTTTCTCCCACAAGTGTCTGGCAAGTTCTGAGTCTTGAGCGATCTTTGAGGGGCTCTGTACGCGGGCATCTGCGTAGTACAGTCCCGTTTCTGTCTGTGGCGCGTCTAAAACACAATGCAGAGTGGTGCGCGCTCCCTTCTCAGCAGTCAACATCGGTCGCATTTTTAGCACTGGCAGCAAAAACTTTGGTACGTGGCGCCAAAGGCTTGTTGCCACAACACCAGGGTGTACGCTGTAGGCGGATACTCCAGTACCGATTAATTGGCGCCCCAGCTCTGCACTAAACAAAATGTTCGCGAGTTTTGAAACTCCATATTCTTTCGCAGTGGTCAAACCCTGAGTCGGCCGTTGTAAATCAGCCCAGTTAAACCCGTTAAAAGCCAGAAGATGCGCGCGGCTTGCGACCGTTACAACGCGTGCTTCGGGGGTTTGTTTAAGCCTGTCAAGCAACAAACGCGTGAGCAAAAAATGGCCTAAATGGTTGACGCCAAATGCCCATTCAAATCCTTGCTTGGTCAAGCCCCTTGCACCGGCTACGCCAGCGTTATTAATTAGATACCTCAATGGCAAATTCAGCGCTAAAAACGACTGGGCGCACGCATGAACCGAGGCTAAATCTGCGAGATCAAGCGGTAGCCAACGTGCGGACTCTGGGGACTGCGTCATTTGCCGTATTTGTCTGAGTAGCGGTTGCGTTGATTGCTCAGAGCGCGTCGCCAAGACGACATGAATCCCCTTTTTAGCTAGCTCGATTGCAGTGACTTGCCCAATCCCCGCATTCGCTCCAGTGATGAGGGCAACGGGTGGCTGAGTCGCAACTTCATCAGAGTTAAGCATGATGGACCTGGTTCATTAAGATTCGATTTTGTTGCTCGGCCGCTTGCTCATGATCAAAAGACATGCTCATTGACAACGGCTGAGACGAGACGGGACCTTGGTGACTAGAGCGTTACACCTGAGGGTCTGATTCTTGGAATCCGATTTTCACTACCAGATTGTCTTGTACGAATATGTCAACAACGTGAAATAGTCTATAAACAATTCAAATCACCAACACAGAAAAGACAACTCACTTGCCTCATGACACGATTGTCACAATATTGCACCTAGACTATGAGCTGGAGCAGGCGTTTTAGTAAAGAACGTGGGAGAGTATTTTGAACGTTTGGATCGTTGAGACCACGACAAAGGGCGAGGACAACAAGCGCTTAGGCCTAGCCTCTAAACTCGAAGGGGTTGCCTTGAAAAGAGTTTCAACGCGACTTGTTAATCGTTACGCACGACAAACCGGAATGAGTTTGCTCTCAATCGTCGATAAAGCACAACATCGAAGAACCGTACGACCGTTTGTTGAACAGTTAATTGAAACATACGAACCGCCCGATGTCGTCATCTCGTCGGGGAGCAAAGCCAGCAGTCTAATGATCCCGGTGTCAGCAAAACTGTTTACTGATTCGTTTTGGGTCAATATCGGTAGGCCTAGACGATTTCACGACCTCGCCGATCTCATCTTGCAACAGGCCTGGGAGCCCGCGCCATTAACCTCGGATTCAAATAATATTTTCTCTTTAAGCGGCATACCCCATCACATCACTCCAACAAGCTTAACTGCGCAGCGAAGCGCTACGGCTCACCATTTTGAGCGTTATGGCGGTCGCAAAAAAACGCTCATTCTTTTGGGAGGAGCCTTGTCTGGCGCGGCAAAGACAGATTTTTATGATCATCATTTATTAGCTCAGTTGCGAGCACTGACTCTTACCTTATCAAAGTGCGATCACACCATATTTATCGCAAATAGCAGGCGAACCTCTAAAACGTTTTGGAGAACGCTTCAAGCAAAAATAGGGGATCAGCAAATTCAATGGATTGACCACGATGCGCCCGGAGCGTTCACTTACTTAAGTTTGCTAGCAAATGCAGACGCCATCGTGGTGTGCGCAGACTCAATGTCCATGCTCTGGGAGGCGTCTGCAACTGACAAACCCGTCTTTGCTCTTGTGCCATGGTTGGAGCGCGGGTCGACTCCTCAACCTCAAGCAAGAAATCTTGACATTTTGCTGCGTCAAGGTCGCGTGAGTCATTTAACTAAAATAACGGACGCTGAAGCAATGTCAGGCAAAGATCCAATTGATCTCAGTGCGGAGTATGCAATGGTCACCTTGGAACGAGTCAACTGCTGGCGCTCTAAGCGACAAAGCACGCAGTCGTTCGCCAAAGAGCCCAAGTCTCACCTGATTTTCTGAACAGATCTCAGCTCAGCCCAGATATTGTTCGCAATTAAGTGATCACTCACCATGCTGCGCTCAACAACAGGCAATAATCAGCTTCGGTAAGCACCAGAGGATTTGTCTTGTGAGCGTTATCATTTAACGAGGCTTGGGCGATTGCCTCAAAAACCGAGCTCTCCACCCCCAACTCTTTAAGACCTGATGGCAACCCCAGTCGCTGATTCAGGCTCAAGAAAGTATCGGTCAAGTTCGTCTCTGAAGGTAGGTTCATTGCGCGGCAGAGCTGGGACAGTTTATCTTCAAGCACCGACGCGTTAATGGTAAGAACATGGGGCAACATAATTGCGTTCAAAGTGCCGTGATGATAACCAAGGGCACCAAGCGAGTGCGACACTGAATGCACCGCACCTAGCCCTTTTTGAAAGCACACTGCGCCTTCAAGCGCACCCATCATCATGTGCCAGCGTGCGTCGGCGTCGCTTCCATCAGCTACCGCACGCTCAATGTGTTGATGTAGACGTGCCAACCCATCTAAAGCAATTGCATCAATCGGCGGGTTCACCAAGGGCGAGCAAAAGGTTTCTACGCAATGTGAGAGTGCATCCATACCGGTCGCCGCTGTCATGTATTTTGGCAGCGTGAGTGTCAGTTCAGGATCACAAATCGCAACACTCACAATCGTTGGGCAGCCGATCCCTGCTTTGATACCATTATTAAAAATAATCACGGCCGAACGGCCGACTTCGCTGCCACTACCCGACGTTGTTGGCATCAAAATCAAGGGTGGCGGATTGACAATCGATCGAGGGAACGCGTTGCGATTGCAGTATTCCCACAACGGCGCAGGGTCACCGCACAAGACAGCAATGGCCTTAGCGAGGTCAAGCGTCGCGCCACCCCCAATACCAATAATCCCATCACACTGGTTCGCCTGAAAGGTAATCAGGCCCGCCACAGCGGCATCTTCAGTCGGATTTGGTGGGGTCTGATCAAAGATCACGGCCTCGCCCATGTTTGTCAGTGATTCAGTCGCCCGAGCGAATACCCCTGCAGCCCTGACCCCTTTGTCGGTTACACACAGGGGCTTTTTAATACCTAACTTCGTGGTTTCAAGCACTAACTGCTTGCGTTCGCCGTGACCGAAGTGTACTTTCGTGTTGAATGACAAAATCGCCACGTGCTGCCCCTAAAGGTTGTATGAACGGCTTGGTCGTAAGAGCCGCATGGACTGAACGTCATCGTCTTGCCTTAGGGCAAGTCTTTCTAAAAACTAGCATAACGTCATACGCATTACTTTTTTCATCTCGGAGAAAAAAAATGAAAAATCTGAAAACAATCTTAGCTGTGACAACACTGACCGCGATCTGCCTGAACGTTCAGGCTCAAGAAGACCAGCAGCGCTTTAAGCGCATTCCAGTCACAGAAATGAGTCCCCCTCAAAAGCAATACTTTGAAGCGCTTATGGCTGGCCCAGTTTCGGGTACGGGTAGTGCCGCTGTGGTGCAAGGCGCCACCAGTCTTGGCGCTCCGTTCAACGTCTACATGCGCAGCCCAGTGTTAGCACAATCGTTTCGTACGACGGGTGAATATTTGCGTTTCAACAGCACGATCCCCTTCCGGCTCAATGAATTTGCCATCTTGATTACCGCTCGGCAATGGACTGCGCAATATGAATGGTTTGCGCACCATCGCCTGGCAATGAAGGCCGGCTTAGATCCAGCGATCGCGGCCGACTTAGCTGTAGGCAAGCGCCCTGCCAACATGAAGCCCGATGAAGAGGCCGTCTATAACTTCTGCACCGAGCTTTATGAAACAAAAGCCGTCAGCGATGCTAGCTATAAGGCAATCGTTGATTTGTATGGCGAGCAGGGTGTTGTCGACCTCATCGCTGTCAGTGGCTATTATGTAATGGTTGCAATGATTTTGAACGTGAATCGCACTCCACTGCCTGCAGGTAACCCTTTGCCGCTGAAGCCTCTTGCTCAAGCTAAGTGATGGTCGGCACCACAAGCCATCAGCGCTAAGAGTGTCTCTATCTTGAGCACAAAAAATAAACCTTTCTCTGTTTGGCAGA
>Ga0114968_10001894_pt1 | contig 16135 bp, 16 predicted proteins | sample M_130807_EF_Meta_FD_87020 | JGI IMG/M metagenome (GOLD analysis project Ga0114968, IMG submission 87020) | Freshwater microbial communities from Lake Montjoie, Canada to study carbon cycling - M_130807_EF_MetaG | ecosystem: Environmental > Aquatic > Freshwater > Lake | place: Lake Montjoie...
AGACACCGAGTGCACCTGAGTGCCTGTTACTGCGTTTAGGGCATCAAGGGAATTTTGTAAATACTGAAACCGGTCACCCAGATTCGAACCCAGGCTAATTGTGGCTTTCATTACGGCAATGTCCTTGATACCGAAATATTCCCGAACGGCACTTGAATTGGTGCGTTTGGTTTATGTACCGTCACTGTAACTGAGGTAACTCCTGCGATATCTAAACATTCACGTGCAATTGTGTCTGCCAATTTTTCGATCAAATCAAAAGGTTCGCCGGTGATTGCAGCATGTGCAATGTCTGCAAGTTCTGCATAATTCACAGTGTCACGAACATCATCTGATTTAACAGCAGCTGAAAAATCAGAAGTAACTTCAATGTCAACACTAAAGGTTTGGCCTTCACGTTTTTCTTGCTCAAAAACTCCGTGGTAACCCGTTCCAGAAACTCCCATTAAGTAAATCTTGTCAGTCATGGTGTCTTTGCAATTCGATCTACCACTGCAATTGCATCACTTGAAGATTTAACGTCATGGACTCGCACTGCCCACAAGCCACGCGCTGCCATAAGGGTTGAGATTGCAGTTGTCGCGCTCTCACGTTCATCTGAATTTCGTGGCACACCACCGTTGGCTAATAACTCACCGAGAAACTTTTTACGTGAAGCGCCCATCAAAATAGGCAGTCCCAATTCTTCAAGTACGTCTAGATGCTTCAGAATTGGCCAGTTTTGATCAACAGTTTTTGCGAACCCAATACCAGGATCAATCGCAATTCGTTCGCGTGCGATACCTGCTGCCACCGCTACATTAACTTGCTTACTTATTTCATTTGTCACATCAGCAACTACATCTTGATAGTCAGTAAGAGTATTCATGATGTTTGACGGTCCCCGCCAGTGCATCAAAATGTATGGCAGATTCAAACTTGCCACATAACCCAACATTTCAGGATCTGACTTCCCACCACTTACGTCGTTTACCATGCAGGCACCTGCAGAAACTGCTGCCTGGGCGACTTCTGTTCGCATTGTGTCAATACTGATTGCAACTCCAGAATCAGCCAGAGCTGAAATCACAGGCAACACCCGATCAAGTTCTGCTTGCACTGAAATCCGTTCCGAACCAGGACGAGTGGATTCGCCCCCAATGTCAATGATGTCCGCGCCATCTTTGATCATTTGCAATGCGTGATTAGTTGCAACCTCTGGATCATTAAAGCGACCACCGTCACTAAATGAATCTGGCGTCACGTTCAGTACACCCATAACCAGTGTGCGATTTAGATTGCGAAGATTGTCTGGCAGGCCACTGGGTTGCAACATGGAAAATTACTTTCCGTTAATTAGTGACATCGCTTCAACACGCGTTGAAGGATCGCGTAGTTGACCACGAACAACTGAAGTTAAAGTTGTTGATCCAGGTTTGCGGATTCCACGCATCGACATACAAAGGTGTTCACATTCAATAACTACTATGACTCCGCGTGCGCCCAAAATATCGGTCATTGCATCTGCAATTTGAGTTGTCAGACGTTCTTGGACCTGTGGTCGACGCGAGTACATATCAACTAGGCGGGCGATTTTTGAAAGTCCCGTAATCTTGCCGTCTTCACCTGGAATGTATCCGACGTGACCAACGCCATGGAATGGCAGTAAGTGATGTTCGCATGTGGAGTAGATCGGAATATCCCGCACTACAACTAACTCGTCATGACCAAGAGAAAACGTGGTTGTTAAAACATCCTGCGCAGTCTGATGAATCCCACCAAAGATTTCAGCGTATGACTTAGCTACTCGAGCTGGAGTTTGGGCCAAACCCTCACGATCTGGATTTTCTCCGATTCCAATTAGTAACTCTCGAATTGCGGCTTCTACTTTCACCGCATCGAATGGTCGTAGTGCTGGCGGCTCGTTCAGTTGCTCGATTGGATCGATGCTCACGCGTCAGCCTGTGTTCTCTCGGTTGCTTCTGGTTCACTGGCCTCGGAAGTCGCTTCCGGTGAATCAGATGCCGATGCAACTGGCTTTGGACCAAATGCGTTAGTTAGAGCCAATGGCGGAACATCAACAGGTGGACGATCGCTAGGGCTTCGACGCGCTGAGCCAGTCCAAGCCGGACGCCCGGGACGACGATTTAATGGTTCAAAGATTCGCTCAATTTCTTCGCGGTTCAAAGTTTCTTTCTCAAGAAGCTCGACAACTAGAGCGTCTAAGACATCTCGGTTTTCAACCAAGATTTCGTAAGCTTCGTGGTGAGCAACATCAATAAATGCGCGAACTTCTTCGTCAATCGCAGATGCTACTTCTTCGGAATATTCGCGGCCGTGACCCATGTCGCGACCCATAAATACTTCACCAGATTCAGCTCCGTATTTGATTGCGCCTAGGCGTTCAGTCATACCAAACTGCATAACCATTTTGCGAGCGACTGAGGTTGCCTTTTCGATGTCATTGCTGGCGCCAGTTGTTGGGTCATGGAAAACCATTTCTTCCGCGGCTCGACCGCCCAACATATATGCAAGTTGATCTTGCATTTCGCTTCTGGTTGTTGAGTACTTGTCGTTTTCTGGCAGAACCATGGTGTACCCAAGCGCACGACCGCGAGGCAAGATTGTCACCTTATGAACTGGGTCGGTGTTTGGAAGCGCAGCTGCAACAAGTGCGTGACCGCCTTCGTGATAAGCCGTAATCAATCTTTCGTGCTCACCCATTACGCGTGTTCGCTTTTGTGGTCCGCCAATTACGCGATCGATTGCTTCGTCCAGAGTTGCGTTAGTAATTAGCTTCTGATCAGTGCGCGCAGTTAATAATGCTGCTTCGTTTAAGACGTTTGCTAGATCCGCGCCAGAAAATCCTGGGGTGCGTCGAGCAACTGCAGTTAGATCGACATCTTCGGCAATTGGCTTACCCTTTGCGTGCACTGCCAATACGTCGCGGCGTCCTAATAGATCCGGCACATCGATGGCAATCTGTCGATCGAAGCGACCTGGACGAAGTAATGCCGGATCCAAAATATCTGGACGGTTTGTTGCCGCAATTAAAATCACTCCGGTGTTGCCATCGAAGCCATCCATTTCGACGAGCATCTGATTCAGTGTCTGTTCACGTTCATCATGACCGCCACCCATACCAGCGCCACGATGACGACCTACGGCATCGATTTCATCAATGAAAATAATGGCAGGTGCGTTAGCTTTTGCTTGTTCGAAAAGATCGCGTACTCGGCTAGCGCCAACTCCTACAAACATTTCTACGAAGTCAGAACCTGAAATTGAGAAAAATGGTGCGCCTGCCTCGCCAGCAACTGCGCGAGCTAACAAAGTCTTGCCAGTTCCAGGCGGACCATATAGAAGAACACCCTTTGGAATTTTTGCGCCAAGTGCTTGGAACTTTGCTGGCTCTTGCAAAAACTCTTTGATTTCTTCAAGTTCTTGGACTGCTTCATCGGCGCCGGCAACGTCAGCAAAAGTAGTTTGTGGCATATCCTTAGTAATCATTTTGGCGCGCGATTTACCAAACTGCATGACTTTGCCGCCGCCTTGCATTTGTCCCATGAAATAGAACAGCAAACCAAGAATCAAAATAATTGGCAGTACTGAAGCCAACAAACTCACTATGAATGATTGCTTAGGAACAACGACATTGTAGCCATCTGGCAGGTTGCCTTTTGTCTTTTCGGACTTTAGTAAGTCCACTAGGTCAGTCCCCTGGCCGGCAATGTAATTAGCGGTAAGTTTTGTGCCGTCAGTCAATACCACATTGATTAGTTGATCTTTGTCGACCAAGGTTACGGACTTGGCTCGGCCCTGCTGAATGTCATCAACGATCTTCCAGGTGTCCACTTTTTCGGTAGATGCACTGCCCGTGACGGTGCTGCTGCCAATCAGCAACGCCATTACAGCAAGGACTATCCAAGTAAGTGGGGATCGCAAGACTGACTTTATCTTCATGTTCTAGAAACCAACGCCCTTTAAAATCGCGTATTCAATTGAATCTTTACGGTACTACCCAATGGCTCTGACCGCTAAACCCAGTGACCAATATGTGAGTTATGTTCGCTGCTAGCGACATACCCAGTGGCCTAAATACCCATACTTAGCGGGGTTTTCCCTATTGTTTAAGTGTGATCTTTAAGTCAGTCCTAAATGAGCGTCCATATCCAGAGTTGACGATTGCTAGCGAGGAGTGGGGGGCGTTGGCTCCTAGGCAAATCAAGCTGTCTGACCTATCAACGATTCGCAGCACTTTGGACCTAAATGCCTTGCTGGCAAGTGACTCCACATTTTTTGGTGATCTCTTTGCACATGTTGTGCGTTGGAATGGACAACTGTATTTAGAAGACGGATTACATCGCGCGGTTCGCGCTGCGCTGCAAGGTCGAACCTCACTTCATGCGCGAGTTATTGATCATCCCGGCGATTAAAGTCGTCCCGCTTCATGCACACGGCGAAGAAAATCTTTAGTCTCGTCTTGTTGTGGTGCAGTGATAACTTGTGAAGCTGGTCCACGTTCAATAATGTTTCCATCTTTCAAGAAACAAACTTCGTCAGCGACTTGAGTTGCAAATCCCATTTCGTGAGTTGCAAGTACCATCGCCATGCCATCCGCTTTTAGATCGCGCACAATCGACAGCACTTCATTAACTAAAACTGGATCAAGTGCAGAAGTAATTTCATCTAGTAAAAGCAGTCTAGGTTTTACGGCAATTGATCGGATGATAGCTACTCGTTGTTGTTGACCACCACTAAGTCGATCTGGATACTGGTCTGCCTTATCTGCCAAATCAAATCGTCGTAGCAAGGTCATTGCTTCATCCCGGGCTTGCGCTTTAGAAACTTTATGGACGCGAATTGGTGACAAGGTAATGTTTTCTAAAACACTCATGTGTGGAAACAGATTGAATGACTGAAACACCATTCCAAGACTTCTTCTGATTTCATCCACATTAACTACTGGATCAGAAATTTCTTTTCCATCGAGATAGATTGAGCCGTCATCAATAGTGTCCAGTAAATTGATGCATCGCAAAAGCGTTGACTTACCTGAGCCAGATGCACCTATTAATACTGTGGCGGTGTGATCGGGAACCAATAGGGAAAGCTCATGTAAAACCACATTATCTTCAAAGCTTTTTCGTAAGTTCTTAACTTCTAATACGTTCATGCTGCGCCTTGCGCATTCTGACGTTTGATCGATTTGGCTAACACCCGATCGGTGTATCGAGTCAAAGGGATTGTTATCAACAGAAACAAAATCGCTGCTGTTACATATGGCGTGTAGTTAAACGTTCGGGAACTCGCGATCTGCGCAGCACGCACGGCATCAGTAACACCAAGAATTGAGATTAAGCCAGTGTCTTTCAATAGTGCGACTAAGTCATTTAAAAGTGGAGGTACTACTCGCTTTAAAGCTTGTGGTAATACCACGTGACGCATAGTCTGCGCCGAACTTAAACCCAGTGAACGAGCTGCGGCACGCTGGCTTGGATGAATCGAAAGAATTCCACTTCGGATTACTTCAGCAACATAAGCCGAATAAGTAAGTACCACGGCCGTAGTACCGAGTATAAGAACGCTATTTGTCAGGCCTTCGATACGCAATGCTGGAACACCAAATCCAACTAGCAAGATAACCAAAAGCAAAGGCACGCCACGGAAAATGTCTACATATGCAGTTGCCATAAAACGAAATGGTGTGAGTGCGGCCGAACGTGATGTGCGAAGTAGTGCCAAAATCATGGCAAAGATGCCAATTAAAATCGCGGCAATGATCGTTAGTCGAATGTTTACAATCAAGCCTTTAGCAACAACACCAAGGACCTCGCTGCCATAAGACAAATCGAAGAAGGTTTCTTTAACAGATATCCAACCAGGTGAAGTAACAATCAGACGAATCAGCGAGCCAATAACAATCACTGACGAAAGTGTTGCGATTAATGCCTTCTTGCGACCGATTGCTTTGCGTGATTCATGGCGTTCAAGTTCGCGCTGACTAGGCGTCCACGACAAAGCCCGACCCGAAGTTTCTCGGGCCGGGCTGTCGTTACTCATGATCTAACTAAACCAGAACTAGTTAAGAACTGGTGCTCCTGCTTCAGTTGAAAGCCACTTTGCAGTGATTTCATCTAGTTCGCCACTGGTGCGAATAGCGTCAACCGCCTGTGAAACACAGGATGTGATTGGGCTGTCCTTGGATAGCAACAAACCGAAGTTGTCACCATCGCCAGTTGATGGAAGCTGACCTACGATGATGCCACCTTCAACTTCAACGCCGGATAGGTAGAACGCTGTTGGAAGGTCAACGACGATGCCGTCGATCTGACCATTCTTAAGCGCAGCCACTGCAGCAGCGTTGTCGTTGAATGCCTGTGGTTCGGAACCGAACACAGTTGAGATTGCATCTAATGATGTTGTTCCAACACCAGCGCCTAGCTTTGCACCCTTAAGTTCTTCGATGGTGGTTAGACCTTCGATTGGGCTGCCTGCGTAGGAAACAATTGCCTGTGGTGCTGAGTAGTAAGGGCTCGAGAAATCAACAGCTGCTTTACGCTCTTCAGTGATTGAGAACTGCTGCAAGTTGAAATCGAAATCCTTTGCACCTGGGGTGATTGCGCCATCGAATGTGGTGCGAACCCAAGATACATCTTCAGCTGCGAAGCCAAGTTGAATAGCAACTGCATATGCAACTGCTGCTTCAAAGCCAGCGCCTGATTCAGGGGCATCATCGATAACCCATGGGTAGTAAGCAGGTTCGCCAGTTGCGATTGCTAGCTTGCCAGTTGTTAGTGTCTGCAATGATTCTGGTGCACATGCACTTGCTGTGGTTTCGGCTGCAGTTGGGGCTGCAGATTCTGCGGTTTCTGATGACGATGAGCATGCAGATAGAAACAGCGCTGATGCTGCAACTAAGGCAATGCCAAATCGACGTATTGATGCGTTATTCACGCTTGTCTCCTTGATATTTCAGGTGGCATAGGTCAACGGTTGTTCACCCATGTTGGGCCCTGTTATGGACCCGCGCTTGCCACTTGCGTGGCCAGGTCCTCATCCGGAGGCACCCCATCGCGGTCTGCAAGGGTTGTCGGATAGCTAGCCGGGACTTATCGCTATCACTCTTGACCTAAAGAAAACAATAGCAACGATCTGGTCTTGTGAAAAGTCCAGAGTATTGGTGAAACAATAAGGACATGCCAAACCCTGCATTTGATGATGCGATGACGTTAGCCCTTGCACTTGCTGCAAAAGCTTCGCAACAGGGTGATGTGCCAGTAGGTGCAATTGTGTTAAATCCGCATGGCGAAGTTGTTGGCCAAGGTTTTAATACCCGCGAGGTTGATAACGATCCGATGAATCATGCCGAGATTGTTGCGCTTCGTGAGGCAGCCGCTGCAAATGGTTCTTGGCGCTTAGATGATCACACTTTGGTGGTTACCTTGGAACCTTGCACTATGTGTGCCGGAGCTGCAGTTCAGGCTCGGATTGGTCAAATTGTTTTTGGAGCCTTCGATGAAAAGGCTGGCGCGGTTGGATCACTCTGGGACGTGGTGCGCGATCGCAGATTACCCCACCGACCTGAGGTCGTCTCAGGTGTTTTAGCAAACGAGTGTGGCGCGATCTTGAGTGAGTTTTTTAAAGCTCAGAGGTAAGTGGCGGTATCGGTGGGATTTGAACCCACGGTGCGTTTGCACGCACACAACTTTTCGAGAGTTGCACCTTCGGCCGCTCGGACACGATACCAAGATCAAGATTACTAGTTATTCCATGTCCACTGAAATCGTTAACTATTCCGCAATAGTTGTTTGATCGATTTTGAAGAACTGCTCGAAGGCAGGGAATCCAACTGTGAACATAAACAATGCCAGACCAGCAAGTATCACTATGCAAGCAACAGTCTTCGCCAAACGCCCACCAGGCAGCTTCCTCCAAACCACAGGAAATACGATCCGCCATAGGTTGCACGATCAATAAACAACGGACTTAGAGCGCCCGGAATTATAAAGAGCGCAATTACGCGAAACCCTAAAGCGGAACGAAGTCCAAGCAAATACCAAAGTGATTTGTCTTCTGTATCGGAAGTGTCCCGTGGTTCGCTACTTGTATTCATTAGTTCAGCGAATCTTGATCTTCCAATTTAGCTGATTGCAGGCCAACCACACTTATGTATTTAGCAACTGCTCTCGTACGGGTGTTGCCCTCAACTGAGCTGTCAATTCCTATGGCAGCACAAGCTCGACGAATGGCATCTTCAGTGGCCTTCAGAGAAGTGCCACGAGAATTTGCAATCTGCGCATTTGATTTACCTTGTGCCATCAATTTCAGAACTTCTATTTGCTTCGCGGTCAATTTTGCAAATGGTCGCTCTATCTCTAGGTCGTGCCGATGAAGCTTTGTTACTTGACCACGCATCGCAACATCGAGCGCGTCATACAACACATTCAAATCTGCTAGCGCAGATTTTCGTATGTAAGCCACGCCTGTGGGCATGCCATTTTGATCAGTTGGAGCAAACCGCGGATCGGGAAGCTGAGTTAAGAACACAATCCCAGTACCTGGAGCTTCTTTGCTCACGATTTGTGCGAAGTCAAAACCTGTGGGGCCTGGCCCTAAATCAATGTCAAGAACTATGCCGTCCGGATCGACGCTTCGTAGGATTCGTTTGGCTTCCAAAATGTCACCAGCCGTTTGTACCGCATACCCGCGAACTTCCAACGATGCAGCAATAAGTTCGCGCAGCAAGGCGTCATCTTCAACAACTAGAACAATTCTTGCTGTCATTCACATGCACCGTAACCCCGTTGTGAAGTCATCCCCCGATGGACGCTCCTAGGTTTAAGAATGCCCTAACTCATTGCACAATTTCTAGTGATACGGGGTAATCCCTGTATTTACTTCGACACGCTCAACTGAAGGTGTCTACAGGGTTTTCAGCGAGTTAACTACCTTGGTCAAGGAATCCTTGGCGTCACCGAATAGCAAAGAGGTCTTTGGATCAAACAACACTTCGTTCTCGATGCCAGCAAAACCTGGACGCATTGAGCGCTTTAAGAAAACAACCTGCTGTGCCTGATCAACGTTCAAAATTGGCATGCCATAGATAGGCGCAGTCTTGTCATCGCGAGCCGCTGGATTAACTACGTCATTTGCACCCACTACTAAAGCAACATCTGTTGTCGGGAACTCTGGATTAATTTCATCCATTTCCTTTAGCTGGTCATAAGGAACATTCGCTTCCGCAAGCAAAACGTTCATGTGTCCTGGCATACGACCGGCAACCGGGTGAATTGCGTAATCGACTTCGATTCCCTTGGCAACCAATAGTTCGACTAATTCGCGAATTGTGTTTTGTGCCTGCGCAACCGCTAAGCCATAACCCGGAACGATGATTACCTTGCGAGCGTAGGCAAGCATGATCGCAACGTCTTCAGGTGATGCAGATTTAACTGGACGATCTTCACTAGATGCAGCCGAAGTTGATGCCTTTGCAGTGAACGCACCAAACAAAGTGTTTGTTAATGGTCGACCCATTGCCTTTGCCATCATGCGAGTGAGCAAGGTTCCCGATGCGCCAACGAGTGTTCCAGCAACAATCAAAAGAACGTTGCCAAGTACGTAACCAGAAGCAGCTACCGACAAGCCAGTGAAAGCGTTAAGCAACGAGATAACGATTGGCACGTCTGCGCCACCAACTGGAAGCACAAGCAAGATGCCAAGTACTAAGGAAAGACCTAGTAACAACCAAAGCAAAGTGTTTGTTGGATTTACGATGAGCAAAACTGCAGTAGCGATTGTTGCAACGGCAACACCAATTGTTATGAATCTGCCAAGTGGGATTACAACTGGGCGCGATGTCATTAACTCTTGTAGTTTCGCGTAGGTCAAAAGCGAGCCAGTGAACGAAACCGATCCAACTACAACTGTGAAGATGGTTGCGGTCAGAATTGGAACGCTTTCAGAGTGAACTGATAGGAATTCAATTACTGAGATTACCGCAGCAGCTCCACCACCAACACCGTTGAATAGTGCAACCATTTGTGGCATCTGAGTCATTTGTACTCGCCGTGCGGCTACCCAACCAATGATTGAACCGATTGCGATCGCGATCAAAATTTGTGGCAGATGTTTAACCGGCCCGCCGTAATACTGTTGGCCATAGAAAAACACAACTGCAGTTGCAGTGGCTGCGCCAGCAGCACCGAGCAAGTTTCCACGACGTGCAGTCTTAGGTGAAGACAAACCCTTGAGGGCAAGAATGAATAAGACCGAGGCGAGCAGTTCAGCTAATCGCACCCATGTTGGTGTAACGACAGCCGTTTGTTCAGCAAAGCGAATCAAATTTGGTGTCATTTCGACACCTCTTCCTTCTCAGCCTTCTTGGGTTTAAACATTTCCAGCATTCGGTCAGTAACTACAAAGCCGCCAACCATATTGATAGCCGCTAAGACAATGGCAGTTAGGCCCAAATAGAGCTGTATGTTGTCTTCAGCTTTGCCGGTAACCAAGATTGCGCCAACCAGCACAACACCGTGGATTGCATTCGCGCCCGACATCAAAGGTGTGTGAAGGATTGCGGACACCTTAGAAACAACTTCGATGCCGACAAAGATACTGAGAATAAAAATAGTTAATAGCGAAATTGCATCCATTGCTATTCACCCTCTCCGGTTACTAGTGCGGGTAAGTTAAGTGCTTCGCGAGCCATGGCGTTACGAATCTCGCCGTTGAATACAACAGCAGAACCTTGTACTACTTCATCTTCTTCGTCAGGTGTAACAACACCTTCAGCAGTCATCAGGGTCAGTAGTGATACTACGTTTTGTGCATAAAGCTTGCTGGAATGTACTGCGAGTTGGCTTGCAAGATCTTTGCAACCAATTAATGTAATTGATCCACCTGGAACATTTAATACAACATCTTGTCCGGCAATACTGCCATCAACGTTGCCACCGGATTCAGCAGCCAAGTCAACAATGATTGCGCCGGGCTTCATGGCGCTCATCATGTCGCTTGTGATTAGTGTTGGTGCCTTTCGCCCCGGCACCGCTGCGGTTGTGATGACAACATCAGATTCGGAAATAAATTTCTTCAATGCATCTTGTTGAGCCTTGGCGCGCTCTGGTGTCATTTCACGCGCGTAGCCACCAGCACCTTCAACTTCATCAAGACCAAGATCCAAGAAAGTTGCGCCCATTGATTTAACTTCATCCGCGCTGGAGGCACGCACGTCATAAGCACTTACGATCGCACCAAGTCGCTTTGACGTTGCCATTGCCTGCAACCCGGCAACACCTGCGCCAAGTACTAAAACTTTTGCGGCCGGAATAGTTCCAGCTGCGGTCATTAACATTGGGAAAAACTTTGGTGCACGCTCTGCTGCGATAAGTACTGTGCGATAACCAGCGCAAAGTGCTTGTGATGTCAGTGCATCCATTGATTGGGCACGTGAAATACGCGGCAAGACATCGAAGGAAAGTGCGGTAACTTTCTTATCCGCTAACGCTTTTACGGATTGCGCATCATTCGTTGGCGACAAGAATGAAATTGTGATCGCACCTGATTTCAATTGCGAGATCGCTGCATCATCTAGTGGCCGAACGGTCGCAACAACGTCTGCAGACCCTAGAGCAGAAATGCCTGCAACAGTTTGGGCACCAACGGCTTTGTACTCGCCATCGTGATATCCAGAAGCCTGCCCGGCACCTTCTTGAATCGACACAGTTAGCCCAAGCTTGATGAGCTTTTGAGCACCTTCTGGAGTTAAACCAACGCGGCATTCGCCCGCCCTGGTTTCAGCTGGGATAAATACCAACATCAGTGTTTCCGCCTTAGATCATTTAGGTACGAGCCTAGGGTGAACCCTAATGTACCGCAGAACCGAGTTGGACTTTGCGGACTTGTTGAGTCGCAATTGCAATCAAAATCACGGAAAACAGGATCAGCGCAATCCGTTGTGGAAGCTGTTGACTGAAGTAAACCCCGAGAAAAGTGGCCGGAACCCCAGCTAGCCCAGTTAGTAAGGCAAACGCCTTATCGATATTTCCTTTTCTCAGGTTGGCAAGAGTTCCCGAAATTGAAGATCCCACGATGACGGCAAGGCTAGTGCCGCGAGCGGTTAACGAGTCTGTACCCGAGGCAATGATCAGGGCCGGGACCATAATGATGCCGCCACCGACACCAAACAGACCTGACATCACACCAGCAAAAAACCCAATAATTACCAGAAAGATGATGGCAGCAGTTCCAGAAAGCAACTGATGCGGGGTTGAAGACCAAATCAAACGTAACGCTGACAAATACAGCAGCGCTGCGAACCCTAGTTGCAAAAGCTTCAGTGAAACCTGCCCTAAAAGTTTCACACCATAGATCGCTCCAAAAACTGATCCAGCCAATAGCGCAGCAGTCGCATTCCAGTCCACGTAATCAGATGCTGAATATCCGATCGCACCTGCAACGGCGATTGGAAGCACCGCAGCTAGTGAAGTCGCATGCGATCTACGTTGATCCAGACCGACCCACAATACATATAGCGGCACCATTAGGAATCCGCCGCCGACACCAAACATTCCAGCCAGGATCCCAGCCAGAATCCCAACAACTAATGATTGTTGAACTTGGTTACGTGAAATTTCACTAAACACATTTAAGCATCTCGCTTAAAGAGCAGAAGCACAAGTCTTTCGAACGACTATTTGTCTTCGTCTTTCTGATCGCCATTAAGTTCTGCTGGCAATTCCGCAAATGTATTGGAAATTGTTACGCGGCCGCTTGCAAATCGATTCAATAAATCTGCCACTGAATCTTCAGATTCTTTAAGGTGTTCGTTTGATTTATCGAACCAAAGTGTGCGCAGGTCAGTAATTCGCTTCTTCAAGTCTTCAAAGATTTCGTTGTTCGCATCAAGTGAGCCAATTACATTGTTTCGGTATGTGATTGCAGCGTTACGAAGGGTGGCAGCCTCAGCCTGTGATTTAGCCATGGCAGTGTGCAAAATTTCATCAGCCTTTAATTGAGCCTGGGAAACAATTTTTTCTGCTTTACTTTCTGCTTGCTGTAATTTCGTCTGCGAATCAGACATTGCTGAAGCGTGGTTATTGTTTGCAGCTTCACCCAATGCGCGAGCATCGGCGCTGGCTTTCTCAATCATGGATTGGGCCGCATTTGTCGCTTCAGTTTGCAGTCGTTTTGCTTCCGTCTGAGCAGATAGTAATTGCGCACTTGTGGTCTTTTCGGTTTCACTACGAAGTTTGTTCAGCTCAGCTTCAGTACTCGCACGAAGGGCGGAAGTTTCAGCTTCAATAGCGGCGCGCTGAGTTTCAATTTCTTTGTCTACCTTTGCCTTTAGGGCTCCGGCTTCATTAATGACTTCGTTAGCGCGTCGAGTTGCATCGTCAAGAAGTTTTGCAATGACTTTTTGATTTTCAGTTGCTTGGGAATCAGCATCATTTTGCGTTGCTTCTAGCAATTGTGCTGCCTGATCGCGAGCAGTCTCTAAAGTTGCGGTAGCTTCGGCGCGAAGTTTGCGAGCATCAACATTTGCTGCTTCACGCGTTTGGCGAGCATCAAGTTCACAACTTGCACGAATTTGTTCGCGCTCGGATTCTGCCTGTTGCAAAGTATCTGTGGCTTGCTCAATTAATTTTCCAGCACGAAGACGAGCAGCGCGGATGATTACTGCAGCATCCTCAGCAGCAATCTGAGTTAACGCGTCTTCGTCCATGTCGATAAAACTTGGGCGGCCAACAGCGCCCTCGAGTTCTGTAATACGACTTTGCAGCGCACTTATTGTGCGATCGGCATCTGCGAAATCACGTGCGCCACTAGCACCGGCACTACCCGATTCGTCACCTTTAAAGAAGCGGCCCAAGCCCCTGCTATCGCTCATTAGAATTCCTCATCTTCCCGTAGGAAAAGAATAGGGGCATAATGCTCACGTTGAAAATGCCTTTTGTCTGATTCAGTAAATCTTTAGCGAGATCGTGATCCGCCACGAGCTCCACCAGATCGACCTTGTGGTCGTCCACCGCCAGATCGCCCGGATCCGCCGCCGGATCCACCTGGTCTGCGACCGCGCGCTGGCGGTTCGGCTGGTGGTTTCCAAGCAATTCCGGTTGGCTCTTTCGCACCGGTTATCGCTACTAATTCCTTGGACATTGGCTTAACTTTGACCACTTCTGGATCTACTCCAGCGCGAGAAGTCATTGCAGTTACTGCCTTTTGCTGACGCGGGCCGATCATTGTTACGACCTTGCCAGTTTCGCCAGCACGAGCAGTTCGCCCAGCTCGGTGCAAATAATCCTTGTGGTCATTTGGTGGATCAATGTGAACTACCAGGCTGACACCATCAACGTGAATACCGCGAGCAGCAACGTCAGTTGCAACTAAAACGTTCGTTAGGCCCTCTTTAAAAGCGTTCAAAGTGCGGGTACGAACGGCTTGGGTTTTCCCACCATGCAATGCGCCAGCTGGCACACCTTTATTAGCAAGGTCCTTGGCTATGCGATCTACGCCAGCTTGGGTGCGAGCAAAGAACATGGTCTTGCCCTTGCGGGAACCAATCTCGGCCAGGATCGCAGGCTTGTCCTCACTATATGTAATGAATAAGTAGTGAGTCATTGTCTTAACTGATGCTTTACCGGAATTGGTTGCATGCTCTACTGGATCGTGCAAGTACTTGCGCACAATCTTGTCAACATCGGCATCCAAGGTTGCACTGAAAAGTAGTCGCTGAGAATTTGGCTTTGTCATATCCAAGACTTCAACGATTTGTGGCATGAATCCCATGTCACACATTTGATCGGCTTCATCAAGGATTGTGATTTCGATTTTGCTTAAGTTGATATGTCCTTGCTCTACCAAGTCATTCAAGCGACCCGGTGTTGCAACCACAATTGGCACGCCACGCTTTAGGGCATCAATTTGTTTTGCATATGGCATACCGCCAGCAATTAATCGAATATCAAGTTCAGCTGCTTGCGCGTAAGGCATCAGTGCATCGGTAACCTGCATAGCAAGTTCCCGAGTTGGTACCAAAACAATTCCTAGTGGATGCTTCGCGGTTGCTTTACGATGCGCCAAGCGCGTGATCATTGCAAGACCAAAAGCTAAAGTCTTACCAGAACCAGTTTGACCGCGACCTAAAACATCGCGACCGCTAATCGCATCTGGCAAAGTCTTTGCCTGAATTGGGAATGGGGTATCAATACCTTGGCGTTTTAGTGTGCTCAGTAATTCAGTTGACACACCTAATTCGGCCCAACTACTTGATGCTGTATCTAAGGAAACTTCAGCAGTATCTTCTGACATTGCGCTCTTGCTTCTTACGCGCTCAGTTGATGCTTTCTCGCGAGGCAAGCTCGACTTTGGGGCATACACTTCATCACGCTTAGTGCGCGGCGCGCGAGCTGGTGCTTCGTCTTTATATGTACGAGGCGCACGAGTTGGAGCTTCGTCTTTGTAAGTACGTGGCGCACGAGTTACTGGTGCATCATCACGACGTGCGCGACTTGGGGTCGCATCGTCACGTCGTGCGCGTGGAGCGCGGGCTGGAGCCTCGTCGTTGTACTTGCGCGGTGTGCGAGCTGGGGCTTCATCTCTATATGAACGTGATGCACGAGTTGGTGCCTCGTCCTTATAGGTACGTGGAGCGCGAGTCGGTGCTGCATCGTCACGACGTGCGCGCGGAGCGCGAGCTGGTGCTTCGTCGTCACGACGTGCGCGCGGAGCGCGAGCTGGTGCTTCGTCGTTGTACTTGCGCGGTGCGCGAGCGGGACGATCGTCTTCGTAGCGACCACGAGTTCCGGCTGGCTTTTCGCCACCCTTGCGCTGTGGCTTGCCGGAGGGATTCCAAACATCGTTACTGCGCTTTGCGCCACGAACTTCGGCGCGCGGAGATTCAGCGCGGCTACGCGCATCTGGGTCGCGAGGTTCACGAGGCGCGCGAGATTCAGCCTTTGCCACCTTGGAATTTGGCTTGGCGCGCTTCTTGGCAGCAGTTGTTTTTGCGACAGCATGGCGAGCCGATCCGGCTTTTGGCTTGGATTCGGTATCGCGGGCGCGGTCTCGTTCTAGCTTTCGGGCGCGCGGCTTTTTCTTAGGACTTGAGGGAGTGGACATTAAAACCTTCTTTGGGGAATGCTCTAACGGTAGG
>Ga0114968_10001896_pt1 | contig 16122 bp, 19 predicted proteins | sample M_130807_EF_Meta_FD_87020 | JGI IMG/M metagenome (GOLD analysis project Ga0114968, IMG submission 87020) | Freshwater microbial communities from Lake Montjoie, Canada to study carbon cycling - M_130807_EF_MetaG | ecosystem: Environmental > Aquatic > Freshwater > Lake | place: Lake Montjoie...
CACCGCGCTGCAAGAGAGCGTGCTGCCCAATTTGAAGCAGCATGTGGTGTCTTCTAAAGTGACTACGCCGCAAGATTTTCAGGATCGTTTGTGGTCCTACAAAGGCGCGGGTTTTGGGTTGGAGCCCATCCTCACGCAGAGCGCTTGGTTTCGGCCGCACAACCGGTCTGAAGACGTGCAAGGTTTGTTCATAGTCGGTGCCAGCAGCCAACCCGGTGCGGGAGTGCCCAGTGTGTTGATGTCCGCAAAAATGCTTCAAGAGGTGGTGCCCGATGTCACAAGCTTTGCCTGAAAACCATCCCGTCGCCGTACCCAAGGCCTACGACTTGGACGCCTGCCGCGAGCTCATGCGTGGCGGCTCTAAATCTTTCTTTGCAGCCTCCAAACTGCTGCCCACGCGCTTGCGCCCACCGGCCACTGCGCTGTATGCCTATTGCCGTTTGGCCGACGACGCTATCGACCTGGGCCAGGACCCCAAGCTGGCGATGCAAGACCTGCAACAGCGCCTGGACGACATTTACGAAGGCCGACCCGGCACCATGGACGCTGACCGTGCGCTGGCGCATGTGGTGCACCGCTATGGCATACCGCGTGGTTTGCTCGATGCCTTACTCGATGGTTTTTTGTGGGACACCCAAGACCGCCGTTACGAGACTTTGGCCGATGTCGAGGCCTACGGCGCACGCGTGGCTGGGACCGTGGGCGCCATGATGTCCATCATCATGGGTGCATGCACCGACTCCGCTATTGCCCGCGCTAGCGAAATGGGTGTGGCCATGCAACTCACCAATATCGCCCGCGACGTGGGTGAGGACGCGCGCAATGGCCGCCTCTACCTGCCGCGCGCCTGGTTCCGCGAAATCGGCATGGATGCTGATGCCTGGATTGCTAATCCGGTGTTTGATGCCCGCATTGCCGGCTTTACCCAGCGCCTGCTGCTGCGTGCCGATGTGCTTTACCGCCGCGGCGAATTTGGCCTGGCCGAGCTACCTTGGGACTGCCGCCCCGCCATCCAAGCGGCGCGCTTGGTGTATGCCGAAATCGGTAAACAGTTAGAGCGCGACGGCCTCAATTCCATAGACCGCCGCACCGTGGTCTCCACCAGCCGCAAACTTGCGTTGATTGCGCGCGCTGCCTCGGTGGCGCTCAAAGCCCCGGCCATGCCGGCGGTGGCCATCAGCCCGGTGCCCGCGATTGCGTTTTTGGTCGATGTGGTCAGTCGCGACCGCCGCCCCAGCCACGACAACAAACCCTGGACCCTACCCAAGCGCAGCTTCGACCAGCGCGTAGAGTGGATGGTGAATTTGTTTGGGCGCCTGGAGCAACGCGAGCGGGCCAATCGCTAAAGCACCGTGTCGCTCAAGCTCGTCGAGGTGCTGGTACTGGTATGCGCAGGGGCCTTGTTCGTGTGGTGGCAAATGCGTGATTTGCGCATAGCGCGCGAACAAACGCGCCGCCAAAAGGCAGATGCCCTCGATGCGAGTGCACAGAAGCAATCCACCCATGCAAGTGCTGCCAATCAAGACGGAGCGCAGCATGCAAGCAGTGCCCAAGTGGACGGAGCTTCGCATGCACCCTGAGCTCAAAGTCATCCACCTGGTCTGCGCCGCATTGTTTTTGGGCAATGTCATCGTCAGCGGCGTGTGGGCGCTATTGGCCGAGCGCACGCGCAACCACGCCATCATCCAGTTCAGCAACACCATGGTGCTGATTACCGATGGTCTATTCACCCTAACCGGCGCGGTGGGAGTGGTCTGGACTGGACACGGCATGGCGGTGCATTTCGATGGCGGCGCGGGCCACCCCTGGATACAGTGGTCGTATGGGCTGCTGAGTTTTTCCGGGCTGATATGGCTGCTGGTGCTGGTGCCTATCCAGTTCAAGCAACGCGCCTTGCTGCGCGCCAGCGACACCGTGGGCGAAGAATACTGGCGCCTCTCGCGCATCTGGCAAATCGCCGGTGCGATAGCCACCTTGCTGCCGCTGCCGATTGTGTATTTCATGGTGAATAAATCGGTTTAAGCGTGGCAACTTCCACCTCAACATTCAAAGGCCAAGTCGTCCTCATCACCGGCGCGGCATCGGGCATAGGCGCGGCCACAGCCCTCGAAGTGTTGGCCCAAGGCGGCGTACCCGTCTTGGTGGATTGCGACGCCGAGCCTCTTGCCACCATGGCAAAGCGCTGCGGTGGCGATGTGTTGCACTTGGTGGTCGATGTAACCGACTTACCCGCCATGGAGCACGTGGCCGCGCAAACCTTGGCGCGCCATGGGCGCATCGATGTGGTGTTTGCCAATGCCGGTGTGGCCGCCTTCGGGCCGCTGGCGCTGGTGGACCCGCAAGCCTGGAAGCGTTGTGTGGAGGTCAATGTGTTTGGCGTCTTCAACACCGTGCGTGCGGCGCTGCCTGCGGTGATGCAAGCGCGCGGCTATGTGCTGATCAATGCCTCGGTATCGTCGTTTGCGCACCCGCCGGTGATGTCAGCCTATGCGGCCAGCAAATCGGCGGTGGAAGCCATGGGCAACTCCTGGCGCATCGAGCTCGCTTCGCATGGGGTGGACGTTGGCGTGGTGCATGCCGGCTGGGTCAGCACGCCCTTGGTCACCGAAGGCGCGCTGCACCCCGGCTTTGTGCGCCTGCGCGCCACCATGCCCGGCCCGCTCAATAGCGAAACATCGCCGCAAGACGCCGCCCGCGCTATCGTGCGCGGCATGCAAGCACGCAAAGGCCGCATCTGGATCCCCGGCTGGCTGCGTATCCTGTACGCGCTGCGCGCACTGCTGCACCTACCCTTCGCCGAACGCGAACTGCGCCGGGCTGCGCCGGAGATTGAGGCGATTTATATCGAAGGACTGGAAGCGGAAGGTGCGCTGGCTTCGTCGTTTGGGCCTCGGGAGAGGGAGAGGACGCTGGCGCGGGGGCGGGGGCGGGGGGAATAATCCCACCTTCGGGTATGTATCCTATTTGTTACATTCGAGGCTATGCGGGCGTGATGCACTAGGGAATTGTTCGATCTTTGCTGACTTGAGGAATGAGCAATGAGCAAAATTCAACTGAAACAATGGGACAGCGCAGATCACCTCAAAACGGAAGAAGACATGGCGCAGTACCTGGATGCCTGTCTGCAAGAGGCTGGCTCGGATGCGGCTTTTCTCGCCAAAGCCCTAGGCAATATTGCGCGGGCTAAAGGCATGTCTCAACTTTCACGCGACACCGGACTCGGGCGCGAAAGCTTGTACAAAGCCTTGTCTGGCGAAGGTAACCCGAGCTTTGCCACCATACTGAAAGTGACTAATGCGCTGGGTATACGCTTGCATGCGCAGGCGGCGTAAGGCGTATAAAGTCAACTTTAGTAAACCCACGGCCGTAGTGGCTGCGCTCCCGAGGCTGGAGCGTGATACCAACCGGACCCCCGAGGTCTTGCTGTGAGCTATTTGCTCGACACCCATGTTTTGTCTGAGCTCCGCCGCAAGACGCCAGAGGCCGCAGTGGTCGAGTGGTTTAGTGGCAGGCCGGCGTCCACCTTGTATTTGAGTGTGCTGACCTTGGGCGAATTGCGCAAAGGCATCGAAGGGGTCTCCGACGCCAAGCGGCGCATGGCGCTTACGGATTGGCTGCAAACAGATTTACCCGCTTTTTTTGCGGGGCGTGTCCTGGCCGTTGATACGAGCGTGGCAGACCGTTGGGGTCGATTGTTGTCAGCCGCAGGCCGTCCATTGCCAGCCATTGACAGCCTTTTAGCTGCTACGGCTGCGCAGCATGGCTTGAGCATGGTTACGCGCAACACGCGGGATTTTGCTGCTCTGGATTTGGATGTGAGTAATCCTTGGATTAACTAGCCGTACCCAGACAACGCTAAGTCCGCGCGTTTTCCAAAAACACGCTCATGAGAAAGCACCGCATTTGTATCGCAGGCGACACCTTCCTAAGCTTCGCCTTAGACCAAGCTCGCTAACCTTCGGTCCATGAAGATTTCAGAGCTTGCCAAGCGAACCGGTGTGTCCACGCACGCGCTGCGCCAATATGAGCGCTTGGGGCTTTTGGAGCCGCTGCGCCATGCCAATGGCTATCGCGACTACACCGAAGCCATGCGTCGCGAAGTTGTCTTCATTGCCATGTCGCGCAAGATCGGATTTGCCTTGGCTGCGATTGCCGAGCGGCTACCCACCCACCACGCAAACGGAGTATGCAATGAGCAAAGGTGCTACAGACACGAACCCTAGGTTTAAAGCCTTGGAGCGCATGGTGTTGTCCATGCCCATGGCACGCACGCTGGGTTTACGATTCAACCGCATAGTGCCATTCCAGGTGGAGCTTGAAATTCCGGTTCAGGACGCCTTTACTTTTCGGCCTGGCCAGCTGCAAGCTACGCCAGTATTTGCCATTGCGGACTTTGCGGCGGTGGCCGCTGCTGGCACTACGCTCCAACCCGGCTGGGCCAACGCCACTATCGATGCCACCCTCAAACTGATCGCTCCCGCGCAAGGGGTTGCATTGCGCGCCAGAGGGCGGGTGATTGACGCTGGCAGGCTTTTGACCATCTGCGCCGCCGATGTGTACGCCGTGGCCGAAGACGAAAGCGAGACGCTGTGTGCAACGCTCTTAGGCACCGCGCGCAATATCAATATGAATCCGAAGCCGCAGTCAATAAAAGAGCCGGGGTGGGGCTAGGGCGGCTAAAAAGCCACCTAGCAAGAACGGGCTGCCATTGCGCTTCGACTCAAGAACTCTTAGCTGGAGTCGCAGGCGATTTTTGATCTCGGATTGTTTGGTTTATCTTCGCCTTCAGTGGCGTCGGGCAACTTCTAAAAGAGGAACTGAAGTACACCTGAAAAATTTTGCTGCGATCAGGGTCACGGCATTGGTACTGGCATACGAAATGGCCTTTTTCCCCTGCAACTTCGCTGGAGTCAAAATCACAGACCGTATCGATAATGCGGGTGGGTTTTTTGGTAGCGGCCTTTTTATCCTGCGCATGGACATCGCCCACAAAAGTGATGCAGAGCAGTGCGGTTAATCCACTGCGCTGAATAATTTTTAATTCGTTGATAGCCTGGCTAAGTAGCATCATTGACATACCCCATGCTGAACTCTTTGGCGCGTTGATGGCAGCGAAAAATGCAAGCAAAAAGTAAAAAATATTTTAAAAACGGCGATCCACTTGGAGGAAATTGTGGATTTCCGCCTCAAGTAAACCCTTGCCCGCATCAGTCAAATATGTCCTCTAACCAGGACTTCCTTCGATGGCGCTGGTAACGCGAGTCGTCCTTGTAATGTGCTTCCGAATAAGGTGGTCGATTTGCGTGCACCACTTCAACACGCTCTGTAGCATTGTCTGCATTGATGAACTTGGATTTTTCAAGTAGCTTGTCCAACTCACCTCTATCAAGCCAAACGCCCCGACATTTCGGGCAGTAGTCAATTTCCACGCCTTGTCTTTCAGCCATGGTCAGAAGGGTATCTACACAGTTCGGACATCTCATAGTATTTCCTTAGGTATCTATTGAACTTGACGCAAGTACAAACTCACAGGTAGGTCACGGCACCTAGGCCCACCAGACTTAGCACGCCGGTAGCCGCAAGCAGACGCGCATCGCGAATGTTTTCCGCCTTGAACTCATGCGCTGCGCTGTACAGAAACACGCATGCCAGGACAAAACCAGCCCAGACAAGGTTGGGGGCATTGAGGTCAATCACTGGAACCGCCAATGCCAAAAAGGCTAAGCAGGCTGGTGAACAGATTGAATACCGACACAAACAGCCCAACGGTTGCCAACACATAGTTGGTTTCGCCACCGTTGACGATGCGGCTGGTCTCAAACAAAATCAGCCCGGCAGATAGCAAAGCCACCATGCCTGACACGGCCAGTCCCAGCGCCGGGATGTTCAAGAGCATGGCAGCGATGCCTGCGAGCACGGCAATCACCATGCCGCAGAAAAGAAAGCCACCCATAAAGCTGAAGTCGCGCCGTGTCAGCAACACATAGGCCGACAGACCGATGAAGGTCGCGCCCGTGGCTGCTAATGCCAGGGACACCGTTTGCGCGCCGCCGGGCAATGCCAGCGAATGCGTCAGCAAAGGGCCGAGGGTGTAGCCCATGAAACCTGTCAGTGCAAATACGGCTGGCAGCGCCCAGGCACTGTTTTGTAATTTATGGATGGCGAAAAGTAGTCCGAAGTAGCCCACCAGTGTCAAGATCATGCCCGGCGCACGCCATTGGTAAGCCACCGATGCGCTTGCTACTGCGGCGCTAAATAGCAATGTCATGGCCAGCAGGGCGTAGGTATTGCGCAGCACCCGTGTGACTTCGGTGGGATGCACCTGTGCTGGAGCAGTCGAGGGGAAGTGGGTCGGATCCTGGGACGAAAGAGTTGTGGTGTTAAATCTCATGGTCTAGCTTCCTTTGGCAGTTAAATCAAGTTTGAAAAGGCTGTAGCCGGTACCAGCTGAAACAAAGTGGCTGTCAGGCGAAGTCCTTTCCGCGGGTATGGGCTGGAAGATAGTGCTTGTCTTAGTCCATTAAAAGCAGATAATTTCTTATCGATATTCCTGAAAATACTGAAATGAGTACATCCTTTAATTTCAAACATCTCTATTACTTCTGGGTGGTCGCCAAGGAGGGTGGCATGTCCCGCGCTGCCGATAAGTTAGACATGGCGGTTCAGACCGTCAGCGCGCAGGTGCGCGAGCTGGAGCGGTCCTTGGGCTATGAATTGCTCAAACCAGCTGGGCGTGGACTGGTACTGACCGACGCCGGCCTTGCAGCGATGCAGCAGGCGGATCTGATATTTCAGCTCGGTGAGGACTTGCCAAGCCTTGTGCGCGATGCGGTCAGCACGCCTTCGGTGCGTTTGTGGCTAGGTATCAGCGATGGATTGCCAAAGCTCGTGGTGCATCGCCTGCTACAACCTGTGATGGCCGAGCCGCAACTGCGTTTGCTGTGTCACGAGGGGCAATTCAATGACTTGCTGGGCGATCTGGCTTTGCACAAGCTCGATCTGGTCATTTCAGACAAACCTGCGCCACCCAATCCCAACATCAAACTCTATAGCCACGCGCTGGGTTTTTCCACCATCGCATGGTATGGAACCGCTGCACTCTTGAAGACTTCAAAAAAACCTTTCCCCGCTTGTCTGGCTGAACTACCGGTTTTGCTTCCGACTTCGCATACGGCAAGTCGCGACCGGCTCGATAAATGGTTTGAGGAGCAAGGCATCAAGCCGCGCATCGTCGGAGAGTTTGAAGACAGCGCCCTGCTGAAAACCTTTGGCTCTAGCGGGATGGGCGTGTTTCCCGGCGCAGAGTGGGTGCATGACGATTTGCTATTGCATTACGCGGTAAAGCGCCTCGGCCCTTGCGACGGTGTGATTGAACATTTCTATGCCATAGGCACAGAAAAAAAAGTGCAGCACCCACTGGTTCAGCGCATGCTGCAAGCTTCTTTAAAAACCTAGCAGGCTAATCGGGAGCTTGCGGCTTGGCCGTCTTCATGCTCAAGAACATGGTGAGCCCAAGAATGCCGACAACCACCGCCAGCGACACGCTAACGGGTATTTTGTAGATATCGATGAGACACATCTTCACGCCGATGAAGACCAAAATCACCGCCAGGCCATAGCTCAGCAAATGAAATTTGTCCGCCACCGCTGCCAACAAAAAGTACATCGCCCGCAAACCGAGGATCGCCATGACGTTGCTGGTCAGCACGTTGAACGGATCACTGGTAATGGCAAAAATGGCGGGGATGGAGTCCACCGCAAAAATCACATCCGTCAAGGCAATCAGACAGATCACCATGAAAAGCGGCGTCGCGATGCGCTGGCCGTTTTCTACGGTCATAAATTTCTCATCATCGAAGTTTTTGCTAACCGGTAATACCTTGCGCAGCAACTTGAGTGCGGGGTTGTTGTTCAGGTCGGGGGCTTTACCCGCCGCCCACCACATCTTGATACCTGTCAGCACCAAGAAGGCGCCAAAGACATACAAAATCCAGTGAAACTCAGCCAGCAACCAACTGCCGGCCAAAATCATCACGGTGCGCAACACGATGGCGCCGACGATACCGATCATCAGCACGCGCTTTTGGAACGCGCTGGGTACGGCAAAGTAGGTAAATATCATCAGGAAAACGAAGATATTGTCCACCGCCAAGGACTTTTCAATCAGGTAGCCAGTCAAAAATTCCAATGACTTGGCGTTGGCAAGTTCGACGGAGCCCGTGCTGTCCTTCACGGCCCACCAGAAAAGCCCATTGAATAAAAAGCTCATCACGATCCAGACCAAGGACCAGTGGAGTGCTGCTTTGAAGCCGATATCTTGCGCACCCTGTTTTTTGAGCACGACAAAATCGATGAACAGCGACACCAGCACGATGACGCCGAAAGTGACCCATAGCCATAGGGGAGCAACAGTATCCATGGAAACCTTAAGCCTTAATTTGTGAAGCATCGCTCAGCATTTTTAATGGCTGAAATAGACCCGATTTACGGGTCTTGATGCAGATTAGCAGACTGCGCAATTAGATCATTTTTATCTGAATAAAGAAAAATAAAACTTCGGATAAAACTGAACGACAGAGCGAGTTTTCTTGCTAGGCTTCACACTGAAGAGATGCCAACATGCAGCCATCCTTTGTTTGCGTGAGGGCTTTACTAGGTGCTGGGGCATTTGCTTTTTTCCGGCTTTCTATCATCAGCCTTTCGCTGCCTAAACAGCTATTGAGTATGCCAAGCAAAAGCCTTGTGTAATAAGGTGATGCTGGCTCCTATGCGATGACACAAAACAAATCTTCCGTCCGTGGCATGTGGGGCAAATGGTTGCCCGGCAAAGAATTTTTGGCCAAGCATCCCTGGCTTCATCCGATTGCTGGCAAGCTGCTACACCCCCAGTTATGGCGTATGCAACATGAGGCGGTAGCGCGCGGCGTTGCGGTCGGTCTGTTCTGGGCCTTTGCCACGCCTGTTGCCCAAGTGCTGATCGCTGCGGTGCATTGCGTCTGGTGGCGTGCCAACTTGCCCCTAGCCGCATTGATGACCATGGTGACAAATCCGGTGACCATTGGTTTTTGGCTATGGCTAGCTTACCGCCTGGGCTCGGTGGTGTTCAACGAGCCCGCTCAGGCTGGGGTCACTTACTCGGCCTTGCCGACCCAATGGCTGGCGGAATATGCATGGCCCACCGTGGTAGGCATGGGCTTGTTTGCCATCGGCTTTTCCGTGGCGGGATATATCGGGGTTAAGGTGGTCTGGCGATTCCATACCAATATCAAGCGCTGGCGCCGAAGACTGGCAAGGTAAATTTTTGGCATCGCATAGGCTCAGCCATCACGCCCATCTAAGCGTGTTTGTAACAGCCATGGGCCATAAGTGATGGCGTAGAGGCCAAAGGCCGCTGCCCAAGCAGCCGCTGCGCAAAGTAGCGCCCAGGCGGTCTGCGATGGCATCGCCAGCGGCCACACCACACGGCATAGCGCAGCCGCAATCAGCAGTGCGAACGCTGCTATTTCAATACGCCCCGCTTGTACCGGACGCCCGGTGTGGCCGCGCGCGGTGCGCGTCATCATGCCTAGCACCAAGGTTGCAGTGGCGCCCACGGCCAGGCTGTGAATTCCGGCAGACACGCCTACCCAACCGAGTTCTGATAAAGCCAGCAGGCCCAGGCCAATGGCAAACCACAGGTAGGCAATTTGCAATACCCACACCATGGGGCGCTTGCGCGTGGCCCAGGGCGACCAGCGCCACTGACGTACCAGGTGCAAGCCCGCTGCAAGCGCTAAAACCAGCGCGTTAATCGGTGCAAAATCGACGGGGGCAAACAGCCAAAGTGCCAAGCCTATGGTGGTATGGGCCAACACCGAGCGCTCCACCCAAGGCAGAGCTTTGATGTGCACGCCAGGAAGCGCCGCCATGGTGAAGGCGGGTATGACTCTTCCCGCCATCACGCATTCCAGCACGACGATCAATGCCAGCATGGCGTGCAAGGCCGACAGGGGCGACCATTCAACCCAACCCAGTACGGCGCTATGGAAGGCCGCATTCGCCAAGGCCATCAGCAGTAAGAGGGCCGCCAGCGGTAGGTTGCGGTAGTTTCCTGCACGCAGCAGCAAGCGCGCCAGCACAGCGGACACTATGGGCAACAGTGCCACATCCAGCACTGCGTACACCAGATAGGGCGTGCCCAGCGCCGCTAAACGCGCTGACAGCCACAGCCCGGCCAGGGCACCCAGTTGCGCACCCCTGGGTGTGGCCAAGCCGGTCCAGGCTTTGCCTGCGGTCATCAGAAAACCAATCACCACGGCACCAACAAAACCGTAAAGCATTTCGTGCGCATGCCACAGCAATGGCGCAATGGCGGGTGTCCAAACCAGATAACCCAGCAACGTCATCAACCAGGCCGGTATAGCCAGTGCGGCAAACAAGGCAGCCCCTAGATAAAAAGGCCGAAAGCCCAAACGCAAAAACGCCCGACCAGGCGCAGAGTGCGCGCTCGGTTCTTGAATTTTGAGTGGCTTGAGGGCTATAACTTTCACATTGATTTTCAGTGAGGAACGCGGACGCCTGTTACGGCTAAAGTACCTACCGATGGGTACGCAAATTTGGCGCTACGCAATGCGTAATCAAGCCCAAGGTGCAGCGCAGTCCAATGTAGCACTGACTTTCAAAAATCGGCCTAAATAGGTCAAGGCAAATCACCGCATTAGCGCGTCTTTGATATTGATCAAATCCAGCGTTCGGGTCGAACCCCACGTGCAATGCCGTGAGACGGAGATAGTTGTGAAAGTGGGAAAGCCCGCAATTCCCAAAGGTTTGGTACAGCCCTCGATCGGTGTACCTCAATTCGCAATCAAGCCAAAACGGTTTGCGCAATGCCGGTGTAAAGCGGTATACCTACCAGAATATTCAAAGGAAAGGTCACCCCCAAACTCAAGCCAAAATAGAGCGAAGGATTGGCCTCGGGTAGGGCATAGCGCAGTACTGCCGGCACGGCGATATACGAGGCGCTAGCCGCCAAGACCATCAATAAGGCACTGTCACCGGCTGGCAGGCCCAAGGCCCAGGCCAAGCTCAGGGCCAAGCCTGCATGGACCAGGGGCGCTAGCACTGCATAGGCCAGCAGCACGAGAGACTTGTCCTTGAGCTGGGGAAGATTGCGGGCCGCCATGAGCCCCATGTCCAGCAAGAAAAATGACAGCATGCCCTTGAATAAATCGCCGGAAAAGGGCTGCATGGCGGCCTTGCCGGATTCGCCCGAGATGAGGCCCACCACCATCGCGCCCAGCAATAGCAATTGCGCGCCGTCGGTAAACGATTCATGCAGTATTTTTCCGATAGACGCTTGGGGGCTGGCTGGCGTCGAGCCAAGTAACGCAGCGCTATTGCCAGCAACTGCCAAACCCAATGCCGCCGGCTTGCGCAGCACATTGGCGAATACAACGGCCATGATGATCGCAGGCGACTCCATCAGTGCCATGGCTGCGGCCATATGTCCACCGAAGGGAATTTCTTGGTTTTCCAGAAACTGCGTTGCGGTTAAAAAAGTGACTGCGCTGACCGACCCATAGGTCGCCGCGATGGCCGCGGCATCAAAGCCACTGACAAATTTGCGCAGCAAGCAATAGCCCAAGAGAGGAACGATGACCGCCAAGACAAGCGCTGCACCCAGGCTGAGGCCGATTTGGCTGTTCAGACCGGAGTGCGACAGCGCAAAACCGCCCTTGAGTCCCAAGGCCATCAAGAGATACAAAGACAAAAAGCGCGAGATGGCCGGTGGAATCTCCAGGTTGGACTTGGCAGTACCAGCCAATACGCCAAAAATAAAAAACAGGATGGCGGGGTCGAGTAGGTTTTGCATCTTTTTATATCCGGGCCGCATCCTAGGGTCCAAGGCTAACTTTGTAAAATCGATTCTTAGCTACTTAGATATAGGTAAAAATCTATGCACATAACCTTCCGGCAGCTGCGCTTGTTCTTGGCATTGGCTGATTCGGGCAGCATCAGTGCAGCGGCCAAAGCGATGCATGTGACCCAGCCCACCGCGTCCATGCAACTCAAAGAGGTGACGCAGTCGGTCGGCGCGCCTTTGTTTGAGTTTGTGGGCAAAAAGTTCTACCTCACCGATCTGGGCAGAGAGCTTGCTACTACCGCGCGTATGGTGGCCCAAACCTGGGATGCTTTTGAGCAAAACGTGGATGCTGTCAAAGGCCTATCCAGAGGAAAACTAAAGGTGGCTGTGGTCAGTACCGCGAAGTACTTTATGCCGCGCCTCATCGGTAGCTTTTGCAAGCAGCACCCGAAGATTGATATTTCTTTAGAAATTCTCAACCGTGACGGCGTAGTGCAGCGCCTGCGGGAAAACTTGGACGACCTTTACATCATGTCGATGCCGCCCGTGGATATGGAATTGAGTGACGAGGTGTTCATGGCAAACCCCATTGTGGTGATCGCCGCGACCTCTGATGTTTTGTCTAGGACCAAGCATGTGACTTTAGATGCGCTTGCGCAACGACGGTTCATTTTTCGGGAAAAGGGCTCAGGCACGCGCATGGCTGCGGACCAGTACTTTCGGAAAATGCGCTTCAAGCCAGATGTGCGACTAGAGCTTGGTAGCAATGAAGCCGTCAAGGAATCCGTGGCCGGTGGTCTAGGTATCGGCGTGGTGTCCAGGCATGCTTTGCATGGTCTGAAAAAAGAGCACGGCGTCAGCGTCATTGAACTCGATGGTTTTCCGCTGCCATCAGCCTGGCATATTGTGCATCCCGCCAGTAAAAAATTATCGCCTTTGGCCGTGGCCTTTAAGCAGCATCTTATGAAGCAGGCACTGCGTTACGAACTGAAGTGACGTGAAGTACTCACCTAGCCCCTTCTGGGCATCCGCCAAGGCAACATCATGCGCACCGGCAGCGACACCAAGCGCGGCACGTCCAGGGATTCATGGACAGCGGTTACATCCTCGCCTAGCAGGCGGGTGCGCAGCAGGGAGCGGACATAAAACGGGGTATCTTCCAAGGTGCTGAGCAGTTGCGGTGCGCTGCCCGCTTCGCTGCTCATAGCGCGCGGGATACGCCAAGCCGATGGGGGTAAGGCGTGGCGGGGCGGGGCTTCGAAAGCGGTGGCCTCGCCGTTGCGCGCAAACCGTTGTGCCACCACACGGCCCGGGCCTTCGCGGGGGCGCACGTCATAGACCACGGCGGTGTCGCCATTGGCCATTTCGGCGCGCGCCCAGTCCCAGTCGCGAAAGCCTTTTTCTACCGGCTCGTCGCCTTCATTGGAGTCCATATAAGCATGTCCGCTCCAGCGCGCGCGAGGCTTGTCTAGCTCCACCTCCACGCGCGAGCAAGGCGCTATCGGGCCCCAGCGGTGGCGGCCCGCGTTGTCCAGCGCGGTAACAAAGCGGCACAGACCTTCGGGCCTGACGGTGACGCGGCCACGCACGCGCATGGGGATGGGTACATTGATTTCATCAAACTCGATGCGCAGCGCCTGGCCGTCCCAGTGCAGGCTGCTTGGGCCGATGCGGTAGTGGTCTGCGCTGCGCTCGATGTGGCTGCGCCCCCGCTCGGTCATGGTCCAGCGTTTGCCGGCTTTGCCGTACAGCGCGACGTTAAGCGCGCAATAGTTTTCGGCCTCGGCCACGCCGCCGCCCAGCTTGCGCGCCAGCGCGTAGTAGGGCGAAAACACACTACCCACAAAGGCGATGATGGACAGGCCGTGTTGGCCGTCGTCGCTTAGCGCATCGACATACCACCAGAGATAAGCACCCGGCGCGACCGGCTGGTCGAATCGCGGCGCGCCATTAGCGTGGCGGCCGCCAACCGGCCCGACATGGCCGCCATCGGCACGCCCGGCCCCGGATGCACGCTGCCCCCCGCCAGGTACAGGCCCGGCACCGGGCTGCGTGCCGAGTGCCGCGCAAAGGCCGACATCCAGCCGTGGGTTGCCTGTCCATACAGCGCGCCCCCGCTGCCCGGAAATAGGCGGGCAAAGTCCTGCGGCAGTGTGCGCACCCGTTGATGCGGCTGCCATTGCAGCTCCAGGCCACAGTGGCGCATCAAGTCCAGGCTGTTCGATTCGCATCTGTCTATCTCCCCTGCATCAAAACTATGGGTATCGCCGTTGGCCGGTGCATTGACCAGGCACAACAAGCGCTCCGGGCCGCTGTGCGCCAGACCATTGTCTTGCCGGTCTTGCGCGCACACATACACCGTGCCTTGGCGCGGCAGTTGGCGGCGTTGAAAAATATCGTCAAACTCGCTGCGGTAGTCAATGTCAAAAAACACGTTGTGCCGCACCAGCGGGAAGCCGCTGGCGGTCGCGTGCATGGCCATGGTAAAGGCCGACAGTGAACGGGATGCGGCTGGCACGGGCTTGAACGCGGGACGCAGCGCATCGCCCAACAGGCCTTGGCCCAGCGCCGCTACATCGCCGTTGAACACCACATCGTCAGCGGCGATGACTTCTCCCGAGGCCAATTGCACGCCGCTGACCTGGCTGTTGGCTAACAAAATTTGCGTGCAACTTTGGCCGTAGCGCGACTGCACGCCATGTTTTTCTCCTAAGCTGGCTAAGGCCTGCGCTACCGCAAACATACCGCCTTGCACCGACCAAACCCCGTCAAGCTCCACTTGCGCGACCAGCATCAAGGTGGCGGGTGCGGACCAGGGCGAAGAGCCGCAATAGGTGGCGTAGCGGCCAAAGAGTTGCTGCAAGCGCGGATCATGAAAATGCCGGCCCAGGCTGCGCCATAGGCTGGCAAAAGGCCCCAGACCGGCCAGCGTAGTCATGCCGCCAATACCCAGGTCGCCGACCATGCTGAGCAGGTTCGGGCGTTCGCTGCGGATATACGGTTTTTCCAGCGCGTCATACAGCGCACGGGTTTCGCGGCAAAAGCCTAAAAAGCGCTTGGCTTCTTGTGGGCTACTAAAGCGGGCGATGGCATCGGCGCTGGCTTGGGTATCGGCCAGCAAATCCAGACGCTGCGCGCTGCCGCGCCAGGCATGGCGGGCCAGTACGGCGATGGGCTCCAGCGTCAGGATATCAGCCAAGGAGGTGCCCATCTCGGCCAGCATCTGCTCCAGCACCCAGCGCATGGTAAACACCGTAGGCCCGGCATCGACCCCCACGCCATCGACCAGGGTTTGGCGTATCTTGCCGCCCGGTGTTGCAGCGGCCTCGACGAGAGTTACGTCCAAGCCCCGGTGCGCCAACACCAAGGCGCTGCACAAGCCACCGATGCCCGCGCCCACGACCACCACGCGGCGCGTGCGCAAGGGGTCAGCCATAGTCGCGGTCTTTCCAGCGACCTTCTATAGAGATGGGAACAAAGCGGGCGAACATGGATTCTGAAAAATACTGATTTTGCGCCGCCGCTTTGATGGCTTCCAAATGCGGACCGGTGCGCGCATAGGCGTCCATGGCGGCCACACTGTCCCACACGGTAAAGGTAGCCTGGCGCAGAAAGGGGGCTTCGCCCAAACCCACGGCCAGTTGAACCCCTTGCACGCCTTCGATGGCGTTTTGCGAGGGGGGTGCATGGTTCCAAAAAGCCGAGGCTTTGCGCAAGTGAATGGAGGCGCGTGTCAGCGCAGCAATAGGGCCTTGGGGGGGCGCACTGCAGGTCACATCCATCGCCGTGCCATCCCAGCTGCCCCGGCAAGACCAGGTGCGCAATTGCAAAACACAGAGTTCGCTGGAGCGTTCCCGGTAGCCCTGCATCAAGGTGGAGTGCGCTAAAAAATCCGCAGCGGCCAGCGCGGTATGAAAGACCAGAAAAAGCCCTTGGCGCGAACTGCTGGGCTTGAGGCTGAAGCCGCCCTCATAGCCACTGCCTAGCACCTTGGCGAAACGTACACCGTCAATTGCTAACCACGGGCTGGGGCCTTTGACAATGCGCGTCCAGCCCCACACCAGTGATGCCGGCGCAATATCTGCCAGTACCAGCACGATGGTCTGGTCGCTGTCCTTGCTCGCGTTGGCGGCATCCATGTATGGGTGTCCAAATAAAAAGGCCTCCACCGCGATGTGTGGAGGCCTTGAGGTTTTCCGAGTTTAGGGCTTGGCCAGAGCCTGCAACTCGGGGTAGTCCTTCGCCATCGCCGCACCATACAGCGGCTTGAAGGCGCCCTG
>Ga0114968_10001897_pt1 | contig 16118 bp, 16 predicted proteins | sample M_130807_EF_Meta_FD_87020 | JGI IMG/M metagenome (GOLD analysis project Ga0114968, IMG submission 87020) | Freshwater microbial communities from Lake Montjoie, Canada to study carbon cycling - M_130807_EF_MetaG | ecosystem: Environmental > Aquatic > Freshwater > Lake | place: Lake Montjoie...
ACCAAACAAATACGATTCAATGTCCTCGGAATTGTAAGACATAGTCTCCCTGCCCATATGTCCAATGATGAGACCATCTCCGGCCAATAGTTGAGGACTAGCTACACCGTAAGGTTCGTACGTTGAATACGCGGACTGTTTATTATTCGTCCATTGTTCCATGCAATAATTTCCTGGTGTATTTCGATTACTAGTGGATGCCATGTGTGTATATTGTATCTAAACTGTATTGTATATAGTTAGTATATAGACTAGATATTATTGTATATCATTATTCACTGTATCTTCTTCTTCAAACATACATAAGAATCCGAGGTTTCGCTAAAGTCGGCTGGGTTAGTAAAATAACAACACAAACACCGGTGAAAAAGAGCCATGTAATCATAAGAAAACAAAACGGCTAGACCGATGGATCGATCCATGGAGATCATTTTCGCCGCTGCAATATCGTACAATTCTTGGAATAGTGCGTTTTCAAAGGTTTTCTCGAAAACAAAATCGAGAATCTTGGATGCGGCCGATTCGTCATAATCCAATTCATCACGAGTTATCTCATCAATTTCAAAGGAATCGTCCATTCCATCTTTTTCTACTTCGGGCGATATCATGCAAAACAAACTACGCATACATTGGCGATATTCTAGATCATTCGAATACTCCAATATGGGTTTTTCAATATTGTAAAACATATCAAGTATATTATTTTAATCAAAGTGATAAGTTATAATTATATCTTATCATTTAATCGAATCCTTTTATACTAGTTTTCTGAAAATCCTAATAAGAACCATTGGCGGTGGATCTATGATTCTGTTTCAAATAAGGATCAGTCGACATTTCTCGTGTAGATGCTCCACCACGTACCCAACCATCAAGAGCTGCTTCTTCCACGGTGTACTTTGAATTTTCTACACGTTCGTTCATTTTGCTACTAGTAGGATATAAAGTGTATCCCAAAAAGCTCTGAGACATAACGGTAGATGTACTCTTGAGATCAGAAACAGACTCACCTTCCTGCAATCGCAATTCCAATGCAGGATCTGCAGATCCTCTTCCTAAATAAGGAACAGTGGCAAAAGGGCGTTGATTTAATTGCAATTTTCCTAAATTTCTCTCTTCTTCTGTTTTCAAGTGAAGAATGGAATCTACGTCCACGTTGGATCCTCCAACACCACTTCCTCCAAAAGTGGAATTCGGAATAATAATAGGTTGTGATGTAGCAAAATCGATTTGAAACGACGAAGGGTTTTCGCGGAAATAATTGGTCGTCACATAATTCGCATAGTTCATGTTTTGCACAGATTCCTGTGTTTTGCACGTAGAATCATTGTCGATTCTATCCAAATTATAAAAACTATAATCTTTCACTGTTGTCATCGTCTTCAACTAATACAATATAATAACAAAATAAATCTCAGTATCTTTATTAATGTCTATCGGTGGATAATATATTCATCTATCAAAAAGATTAGATTATACATTATTCATGTAGCCAAATATATATATATAGAATCACAATAATTGTTACTAACAGTTTACTAATAGTTTACTAACAGTTTACTAATAATTGTTGTATCTAGACATATCGTTTCTCGCACAAGCAAACATATTTCCCTCTTTACATGAAACCATATTACCATAACAGAATTCTGCAAATGCACCTTGATCATTCGGAATCATAGTATTTGCGGTAGAATGAAAGGGTCGCATTGATTGTTCAAACTCAAATTCGTCAGCCAAATCAGTAAACAATTTCTTGGCAATATCGGGTTGTCCAGGATTTGCATCTTGAACCATTTTTTTAGCCTGTTTCAAAATATCGGATTCCACTTTTGGATTCGATGCTGGAGGTGCAGGTTTTCTATTAGGATTGTATTCGTAATCTGGAATTAAAACATTGCTCAATGGATTCTGTGAAGTAGGTGTAGCAAAGGTTTTATCAAAGTTTTCGGGATGACCCTCTTTTTCCAAGAAGAGTGCAACAGTCTTTTCATTATCTTCTCCGAAACCTTCATTCACTATGCTTCTTTGGTGGGCGTAAAATAATAAACAAATAGCCAATAACGATATTGCACAAATGGCTAATAATCGGTAGCTTTTTGTGTAGATAAATGTTAGCAAAGTTAATATCAACACTGTGCGAGAAATAGCATTCAATTTTTGCTCATACGTCATGGATTCGACTGGAAAGAACTCAAGTGCGGTCGAAGAATCTAATAAGACATTTGGATTCACCCCCCAAAATGGAATAGAGGCTGGGGTTTTTTTAGTAAGAGGTTTTGGTATATCAGATTCGTCTAAATTACATTTTGTAGGTTCTTGGACCAATTCATTTATAATAATAGATGGTGGATTTATTTCGGGATCATTCTCTACAACTTGTATATTCATTTTTCCATAAGTTGAATTTGTCGCCATTTATACTATATAGGTATTAGATATATAGTATACACATTTTTACTCAAGACCAGCGTTTGGTTTCCCATATTTTTGATATTTATTTGTCTGGTATTTTTTGCTTAATACACTTTTTATCCATTTGGAAAGTTTCGCATTTATTTTTTTGTGGAACGATTTTAAGAATACACTTGGATTTTTCGCCGTAAATAGGTTCAGTACAACCTTTTTCCAAGGGCGCCGAAGAAGCCCGACTACCCAAGGGCGCCGAAGAAGCCCGACTACCCAAGGGCGCCGAAGAAGCCCGACTACCCAAGGGCGCCGAAGAAGCCCGACTACCCAAGGGCGCCGAAGAAGCCCGACTACCCAAGGGCATCGTAGACCCAATACGTTTGCAAGTTTTACGACGGTCTAATGCTAAACCTTTATTATTGGAAACAGTACATCTTGCACGGAAGTGTTCATAACGTTCTCTAACATCATCATAAGTTAGCCCTGAAGTTTTATGCAACATGGTATTAACAACTTCATGTAAACGATAAACATATTTAGAAAATGTTTCGCGAGATTTCATATGCTTCCACAAGAGGGGGCATTTTTCAAAATTCTTGGACAAATTGGTTCTACATTTACCGCAAGGTAAAACATTTTGTAATTCCAATATAAAATTCCTATAGTGTCGTTTATCATCGCAACTAGGTTTCACAGGATAATTAAAGCTCATTGTGTGTAAAAGATGCCATGCACTAGGACCCCATACTGTAGTCAACATCCCATCATTGCTATCGTAGTGTTTTCTGGTATATACTGAACGCGATCTTACTCTACGTGTTTTTGATTTCATTTCTTATTATCAATATTATTTATTCTTGGACCTCCTTCTATTATATCAATCGATTTTTTCAATTTCAAAAAGTTTGCGTCTAAATAATTCTAAATTATTCTCTCTTTATATCATAAATATACTAAACCATGTCTAACATCGCAACTATTTTATACAATGACTACATTAAACCACGGAGAAAGATTTGGCTTACAATCTTAATGATTATCATATTTGGTCTCCTCGCATATTACGCTTACAAATTGTATGCAAAACCCGTTATAGATAACAGAAAAATACAGAACTTTGCAAACGCTAACACGCGAGACCAAATAGTAGAAATGTATCTTTTCTACGCAGACTGGTGCCCGCATTGCACTAAAGCAAAACCCCAATGGGCTGCATTTAAAAAATCCTATGACGGAAAACAACTCAATGGATACACCATTAAATGCATTGATGTCAATTGCACAGAGGAGTCGGGATCCAATAATCATTTGATACAAAAATACAGTATTAATTCATATCCTACTTTGATCATGGTAAAAGATGGTAATCGCATCGATTTTGATTCGAAGATAACAACGGATTCATTGACACAATTTGTTAACACCGTTTTGCAATAAGTAGAACAATGTATTTCATCTAACGATATCCATTATCCATTAGAGACACTGAAAATAGGTTTTACAAAATTCTTGCGCTCGAAGAGCACCATATTGAATCCATTCTTCTCTTACCTGTTGGTTTGAAACCATATTGTATAGATCATAAATAGAAACGGGTGGCGTATTAATGGATATTTCGTTAACCGCGTTATGCATTTCACTCTTGGACAAAATCCAATAAAAGATTTTGTGCAATAGAAGCAAAATATAATCGAATATACTTGATTCTTCTGTAAAATGTTCATGTATTTCTAGCGTTTTCCGTATTCCCAAAACATGTGATTTATCTATACCATCCTGAGATAAACAGGGTCTTATAGGATAGTTTAGGAAAACCCCACCATCAATGTAATGTTCACCATCTTTTTTATGAGGCGTGAGAAATATTGGCAAAGCAGACGATGCATAGACGGCTTCCACTACTGTCCAGTCGCCATGGGTTTTATGAGACAAATCTATAGTTTTCAATTCACTGAATTGCGTTGTATATAAGTGTAATTCTACCCCAGTTTTTTCATAAAATTCTAGCATAGTTATCGTCAAAGGAATATCCATACCTCCAAACAACGGTTGAAAGATTCCTTCTATTAATTGTATGTCAAATATTCCTCGTTTCTGAAAAGAACCAATGATAGAGTACATATTAAAATCGCATATGTTGTGCCACGGTCGTCTTACTAAATAATTATCAACTGTTTCCCAATCGTATTTGAGCGCCAAAATAACTGCCAAAATAGAGCCGGCCGATGTTCCATAGATGGATTCAATGTTGTCAAAACTCCATACACCTTGTTTATGACTCTCTCTTAATGCACCATAACAAACCAATCCCGAAATTCCTCCTCCGGGTATTACTATATGTTTAATTTGACTATTTATAGTTGATTGAATTATATTTTCCACCAAAGTTTCATGAACGAGATTCAATATATTATTTGATAAATCGACATCCATTGAGATATTAGACTTATACCGATAAAATCTATATATTTTTATTTCGCGAAAATATATAGTAAATACAAAAACACAACAGTAAAAACAGAATCGAACATGTCCTGTTTTCTATATGTAAATGACGAAGAATCCACGGGTAAAATCAATATAGACGATTTATATGAAAATAAACAGAAACGCGATTTGAAACAAGTATCTATTTTCAACAAAATCTTGGCAAGAATACACAATAGAATTGTATTGACGGGACGTAATAAACGCGCCGAACAACATATTTGGTTTATTGTTCCCGAGTTTATCTTTGGTGAACCAGTATATGATAAAGCGGAATGTATTGCATATCTTGTGTCCAAGCTTGAATCAAATAAATTTCATATAAAATATTTACATCCAAACACACTATTTATTTCTTGGTCAAATTGGGTTCCATCTTATGTACGTAATGAGTTTAAGAAAAAGACGGGTCTTGTCTTGGACGAAAGAGGAAACGTTATCGATAAACAAAACCAAGATTCGAATGATCAAGAAGACACACCGGATTCTAGGATGTTGAATGGAGTACCATCACAAAAAACGGGTTCTTCTAAGACGCAAAAGGATTATACACCCATTGATAAATATAAACCAACCGGTAATCTTATTTATAATCAAGAAATGTTTGAAAAAATAGGAAAAAAAGTTGGAATGTAATTGCATCGGACACCAAACCAAAAACAAAATAATATGTTTATATAATATCTTGGTTTTTGAATGAAAATACCTTTTTTGCACGATCACATATCAATATATGTATTGGGAGCAATTTTGAAATCCGCGTTGGTTATTTCGATTTTATTAAGTTTTTACATTTTCTTTAATGTCATCGTTTTGAATGATCCTACTTATGAAGCCATTTATTCGGCATGGCAATTTCCTATGTTATTCGCTCTTTTTTTTGAGATGCATTACCACTACAGATTATAGACTATGTATTGTAGATTTTCATTAATGGCTATCGGAGGTTTTGCAGCCTAATGGCTACAAAACAGTAGAAAGTCCAAGTTCTTTTGGTGGATACATTTATCTACAGATAGACATTAATTTTGAATAATTAGGAATGTCTGTATCCTTGAGTGAATAAACAATACTCATATATTCCAATATTTCAGACCCAATAATATTACAGTATTGTTGTATTTTATCCCAAGATTTACGGTGTTTCCGTTCTTCGTTCTTATAATGTAATAAATGGTTTTGTGGATATAGACACGATTCCTCTTTCTCGCGATGATATGGAATATTTTCCCAGGGTAAACGCCTACCACAAGATAAATACATATAAATATATCCTATTGAAATCAAATCATCACGTCTTGATGCTTTCAAGCCGCCATGAATATAAAAACTGGCATATTTAGGGGTTCCATTGAAAAATTCCTTGGCGACAGATTCAGAATCTGGAGAATCGGATATATTATCTTTTCTATGGTCCTTGTCATCTAACACAGAAGCCAAACCAAAATCGATCAAATGAAGTACATCCCCTTTGAACATAAAATTTTCAGGTTTGATATCGCGATGTAAAATCGAATGATTGTGTATACATTGTACGAGATATATCATTTGTTTTGTATAAGAATTGCATAGTTCTTTTGTCATATTCTTGTCTTTAGCATATTCATCTAATGTTATATCGTAATGGGTCATAATTAAAACCGGACAATCTTCTTGAAGACCAAACCAATATATTAGAGGAATACGTCTACAACCTTGTGAATACAGATAATGTAATACTGTTGCCTCATGCTTCAACATTTTATAATCATTATTCTGCAATTCACGCTTTATTGCAACCTTTTCGCCAGTTCGTACATGAAAACCAGACCAGACATCTCCAAACTTACCCGTACCTATATGTTCCAAGATCTCATAATTCATACAAAAATAATAATGAATTCTATAATTTAATTAGTAAATTGCTGTTGTATTAGTATAATAGTATACTATCTAAAAATCTATATATTTTATTAGGAATAGATTATAGGAATAGATTATAGGAGTAGAGGTAAAAAAAAATGAAATATGAAACACGTATTATAATTTTTGTTATAATCTTATGTATTCTGTGTCTACTAGTTTTAACAAAAGAATATTGGTTTGGTTATAAAGAGGGAGCGCGAACCCTGCCAAGGCCAACACGTCATGCTTATGATAAAGTAAATAACACGACTCTTGAATTTCGCGTGTCGGCTGGACAGCAATCCATGAACCAATGGACCGATCAACTCATTTCACAATACTTCGATGAAAATAATGTGCCTTATACAAATACTGTTTCATTTTATAGTAAGTTTTGTGTATCGCAAGGATTTACCACAAATGAAAATAAAATGAGATTGAAGGACCTTTGTTTTTACTTTATTAATTATGTTATACCTAGTTTACCGAGTGGCACAACTCCAGTTCCAAATATTGTATTGCCGCCCATAGAGTTTAATTCCACGAATTTCAATGCATATGATTATAATGCTTCTGGATTAGCCAATTTAAGTACGAACTATTGGTTGAATAACCCTGGTCCTTCTTTTTATGGTAATCTTTCAGGATTTGGCGGATTTAATAACTTTAATTTGTTTGAAAACACGGACGCGTCTGGTATTTCTGATATATCTGCAGGATCACCTGGAATTTCGGCGACAACGGGAATACCCGGTTCGTCGAATTCGAATAATTGCGGTGGTACATGCCCAAGCTCTTGTTTAGGATCTCTTGTAAATTCAATGAATGGAACATCCGGAACAGGAGGATTAAACGGTATTGGTTCATACAATGCTAGTTTGATCAAACAATACGATGTTTCATTTATTAACCCTTACGATGTTTATAATTTAACTATACAATCAATTAGTCCATATTCTTATATTGGAACTGGAGGTTATTTAATAACCGATTTGCCGAATTTGTATTTGAATACTAATATACAAAAGAGTCCTTTGAATAACAATATCATAGGTCTATTTGCAACGTATTTTGATGTTTCCAGCAGCGACATTTATCAAGGCAGTATTTCGGCTGATCGAGAATATAATCCTACCCCATATGCTATAAATACATTCGATTATTTTACAAAACATTACTTACCGATTGACGATGATCATAAGAACAAACTGCGCGATTTAGCTTTTTATATTATGGAAGAAATCATTCCTGGATTACCTACATCCCCTGATCATCCAAATTCTTATGTAGAATGGAAGCCAATACGATGGTTAAGCCGTTATTCGGTATAATAAATCAATCGATAGATTGATATATAAATGACGACTAAAAAATATACAAAGTATATAGGTATAGAAAAAAATATGAAACTATCCGCTATAAATGAAGGGTTTTTATATATAGACAAAATCTTGGAAAATATAACAAAACCTATTTATTATTCCCTCCTCATTATTCTATATTGCCTCTATTTCTTCATCATTGTAGGAATCTTTTACGTTAATACATATTACATTCAATTATTGTTGAAAGTTATTCAAATTTTCATAGCAACTATATTGATTATCCGGTTTAACCCAATTAGAAACCATACATTCAATGAATCGGATAGCGATATTATTTTCGCAAGTGCATTATTTTTATTATTGAATTCGTTTTTGACAGGAAATACAATCGTATATTTGAAAAACTTAATCGGAAATTACTAGGAAAATAAACAATACAAAAACATTGTATTGTGTATATACATCTTGGACAATGAGACTTTCTCAATTAGTCAAACATGAAAAAAATAATCCGGATTTGGAATCCAAACTGAACATATCAGAAATATTAGAATCCGTTCAAAATATCGATACGGATGAAACTTCTTTAGCGAGCATCACAAGAGAAATAATTGATGTTTTACGTATCCATGCACCAGAACCAATTATACCTTTATTGTGCGAGAAACTAATTGAATATAGGTACATAGAAAGAGTATATCAATTGAAATTCAGCCGTCAAATTTGCTGGATTTCATTAGGTGATTTGGATAAAAAAAATGAGGAATACAAAGATGCCGATGATACAGAAGAATCACAAGAAATCAAAGAACCTTCAATAAAAAGACTCATTAAATATGGAGGCGTATTTGTAAAAATAATATTTACGGATTTAGGAACGAACCTTTTGATAAGAACGAGAAACGGATTTATACAAGTAAAAATGAATAATAATCTCATTTTCCAGCGTCTTTCCGATGATGAAAAAATAGTTATGGGTTGTAGAGATTTATTGAATCACGTATAGTGTAAGAGGGGGGCGTCATTATACCAATACCAATACCAATATCAATTATTGAAAAACTAGGAGAATAACGTTTCATTCCACATCTATGCGGTTTTACGCGCAATTCACGAATTATCTTTCCCATTGAAAATACTGAGATCGAAGTTTTCTTGGACAAATGTTTCTAAATAATTTTCGCGGAAAACTTCGCGCCGGTTTTCGTGTTTCTTGGTGAAGATATATTCTTGATCGCGTTTTTTAACGGTCCATCCTCTTTCTAGGGCATTCATAACAAATGCCATTTTTTTTAATCGTTTTTGATCCAATGGTTTATTTTCCAAATCTATAAATATGGGTGTGGGGGTCGCCATTCTATGTTTTGTATTGTGAAATAAAAAACATATATTTTACGGATTCTTGCGTTTCTTAATCGTTTTTTTACCACCACGGGTTTCTCTTCTGTTTTTGCTGCTTTGTTGTAAAGAACGACGCGTAGATGGATTGCCATGTTTTACACGAGGTTTCGATCGTTTAACTACTCCTGGTTTTTCCAAAGCGGTCTTGATTGATTTATCGGAGGTTTTACTTATAATAACTATATCAGAGACCCCTTTTTTTTTAATTCTAAGATCTGATAAGGGATCCGGTATTATTGGTATTTCTGGTAATTTGACAGTACTGGAGTCGCCATAAAAGAAATTCGTAATTGCTTCTCCTAGTTCAGGAGGCTTTATTTGTTGCAACTGATCTTTTACAGAATTTCTATAATCAGTTTGAAATTTATTAATATATGCCTTTAATTCAACGGTTTGTGATGTTGTTATACGGAGTTTTTTTTCTAATGTCTCATTTATAGCTTTTAAACGTTTTATTTGTTGTGCCTTAATATATCGAAATCTATCCAACAATGAATCCTTTTCACCTTTGCCGGTTATTTGTTCCAAAGAGTTTAAAAAATCTTGCTCAGTGAAACCATCATTTAGTTTTTTGGTCAATGATTGTGTATGAGTAGTTAAAATCCCTGTTCTAGATGTTCTAGATGTTTCATTCAATATATCAATAACAAGTTTTAATGAAGGAGTGGGGGTATTCACTCTTGCAATTTCTTGCAACGATTCTACTTCCTTTTCCATTTCTCGATTTGTGATTTCTTTAATTTGTTCGTAATGAAACAAGACAAATACTTTTTTCCTTAATTCTTCCCATTCCCTCAATTGGTATTTTGCTACATAAATTTCTTTATAATTTTCGACTTTATTCAAATGGGGAATCAATGCATCTGATATTTCTGCCTTATTGACTGTTTGGGTTTCTATAGCATCTATAGCATTCTTCACCTTCGTTTTTGCAACTTCGAATGAAATGGTGGATTTCCAGTCGCTTACAAATGGGTTAACTAATCCCGCTAATGCGTACTTTTCTTTTTTTATTTGTTCATGTATTGATTCTAATGTTTCTTTGATGGGTATATTCATCACCAAAAAATGAACATAATCACCCTCTTTTTTAGGAGAACTATAATAATTAATCAAAGTAGGGGTTTCAGGATACGCTAAACCATATATACCGGCTAATGCATCACCAGATAAAAATATTGCACCTATTTTTAAAATTTTATTGAAAAAAGTAGTCGTTTTTGAAGTCCCGTGGTCTCCAGATGATTTGAAACGTAAAATTACCGCCCATAAATAATACATTTGTTGAATACCGGATAATCCACATATAGAAGCTATATGATCAATAATTTCTTTTAATTTTTTGAATTGTTCATATATATCATCAGATTTGTCTCCCTCTTGCGTTTCAATTATTGACTCTATATAATCAACAGGTCTGTTTTCTTCGATATATCGCAACCCATAAGACAGAACTTTAACAGAAAACCCACCCTTTTCTAATACAAAATATCTATGTTTATATGTAATTGGAGAAGTCGACAACGTTTGTGATATTTTTAACGCAACATAATATCTTAATTTATTATTTTTAAGTGTTGCGAGTCTTAGAGAATATTCTACTGGAGGTTTCGATTCTAATTTTGGATATAAATCAGTATTTAGTAAATCATCATATACAAAATCATACAATGACCGCGATTTGTTTGATGATAGAACGCTATTATGATAATCCCATCTTGAATCCGAAGATTCTTTAACAAGTGTTAATTTATCCTTCATGTTATCACATGCATCTACCTGTGCCAAAGACAAACTTTCACTTCCAGCGCCATCCCATAAACAGCACAATGAATTTAATTGTGTAATACCATTTTCTGGAAAGTTCTTTTGAACCGTCATACATGCATCTAATATCCATTTTTCAATACGTCGGTCTTTTAATTCCGCGTATAATTTTTCGATACTATTCGGCGGAGTTTTTTTAAAAAAATTCGTTCTGTCATCGCTCCATGATGTGGGGAAATCTTTTGTACTAAAATAATAAGACACCTTTATGTTATCACACATTTTATTTAACAAGTATGCAACTTTTACATCCTCTTCAAAATTGTTTGGACTACCTTCGTAATAGTCTGATAATTTTGATGGGTAAGAGCCTTTTGGGATTAGAAATTTTTTAAATATTTCCAACACCTTTTGCGCGCGATTTGATTCACCGTTTTTAGGAAAAGAATTATTTCTACCTTCCGAGCTTTTACCAAAATCATGCAACGAATCAGGTATTAACATTTCAAGATCGTAAATAATAGACTGTAAACACTTGTCGCTTTGAATTTCTTCTAATTTAGAATAAATTTCGCCGCCTTTTTGTTTTGGCGTTTTAGCAATCTTCATATCCCGAATAGATTTATTTCCACCATCAATACTCATGAGATGACTTGTTTTTTCATCTTCAACGTATTCTGAAAAAAGTGTATTAAAAAGCGTTATAAAATTTCGAATATCATTAAAATATTCGACTTCGGCGTCAATATATTTAGTGTATTGTTTTACAATGGATTGATAATGTTTAACCGTCAACAATGTTTTCGCAAACAAATTATCGACCTCTTTTTCAGAGTAGAATTCACATAATTCCATATTATCTAAACTGGACAACGCTTTTACTAGATTCGTACGTTCAATATCAAATAAATGCGAATCTTCTTTTGATTTATCATTTATCGGAATACCGTTGATTTTTTTTTTGACAAGCTTAGTTTCAAATTCAAATGGAAGATGTATAATAGTGGGTTTCATAACTTTTTTAGTACGGTTATGTGAAAATGGAGATAGAGATGGAGATAGAGATAGAGATGGCAAAGGCGATGGAGATCTTCTTCGTTTCTTTGTCATAGAAATTGATCCATATGGTAGTATACCAAATGGGTTTGATGATGGTAAAACCTCAGCTGCCATTTTATGTTATATTTTGTATTATAGTGTTGAAATCTACAATATTTGCATATATTTATTTCATAATAAAAATACATAAACCGTATCCAAGATTTAAATTTACAATAGTGTATTAGATATCATATTTTTATGCAATCTACTCTCCCTAATAAGAAACCGCATCCCAAGAATATCTTATCAATCGATGAAAAACACACTGAAATGCTGGATCATTTTCACAAAGTAGAAACCGAGGATATCCCACGATTAAAAGACGAAATAACCGAACTAAAGCATGCCATTAAGAATCTCAATGAAGACCAAGTAGAACAATACCTAAATATCCGCGACCAAATCGACGCCAAAAAAGCAGAAATTAAGAACCTAAAATCACAGAAAAAGCGCTACTTCTTGGACAATTCGACCTATATTTTCGATTATTTCGAAGAAAAGAAACAAATATCTTCCGGTGAAATAAAAACAGTCAATGTCTTGCATTCATTCTTCAAAGTCCGGTCCAAGAATCCGGATCGCGTAGATCCTGATAAATACACACAGTCCAAAAAACTCTACGAACAATTCTGGAAAAACGTATCCAATGAGTTTATCAACCCTCAAGATTATATTAATGCATCCGATGTGTGTCAAAGTTGTCATAAAGGTGAACTAGTTCCTCAGGATGAAGAGGGTATTCTTATTTGCAACAATAATCAGTGTGGTAAGTTTATAACATATATTGTAGATAGTTCTAAACCCAATAACAAAGAACCGCCGAATGAAGTGTCGTATACGGCATACATTCGCCTAAATCATTTCAAGGAAATCTTGTCGCAATTCCAGGCAAAAGAGACTACACAGATTCCGGATGAAGTTATCGAGGCGATTCGTGCCCGCATTAAGAAGGAGCGTATTAAGGATTTGTCTGTATTGAATTACACCAAGATGCGCGAGATCTTGCGTAAATTGGGTCTAAATAAGTATTTCGAGCATATTCAGTTTATTAATTCGATGTTTGGTATTAAGCCCCCCGTTATGAGCGAGGAATTACATGAAACTTTGTGTGTTTTGTTTATTGAGATTCAGAAACCGTGGGCGACACATTGTCCTCCGGATCGTACTAATTTCTTCAATTATACGTACACTCTTTACCAACTGTGTGTACTCTTGGACCAGACCCAGTATTTGCCCTATATTCCTTTGATGAAGGATCAACAGAAACAGAAATCGACGGATTTGATTTGGAAGAAGGTGTGCAATGACTTGGACTGGTGTTTCTTTCCGACCATTTGATTTGATTCGGTTTTCGGTGGATTATATCTTTTCCGTCTTTTTTTATTGAGTAATTATGTACTATTTTTACAAGTTATAAGAACGTGTAAAAATATTCAATGGTGTAAAATGCAAAATTTGGTGGGAATATTCCCTAAACACTTTTTATTATGGGTTTAGAGACCTCCGGGGAATCCGACCAGGTTGGCGCCGATACCGAACCCTGCACCTCCGCGGGCAGAACCAGCCATGGATGGAACGAAAACGTCCAACACGCTAAATGTTGCGGCGGCGGTTAAAGCAATAATAACGACCTCCTCTACTTTGAGTGATTGCTTGGGGATGGCATAGGCAGCAATTGCAACCATAAGGCCCTCGACTAAATACTTGATGGCGCGCTTAACAAATTCACTGATATCGAATACGGCGTTCATTTTATTTTGTATATATTATACTCTATAAAAAATCCAGTAGAATCTTGGAATAATAGATTCTTATAAAATCCAGTAGAATCTTGGAATAATAGATTCTTATAAAAAAGACTTAAACCACAAATACTATCTATAGACATACTATAGAGTTTTGCTAAATGTCTGGATTTGAGCGAAAACAAAACCCGGATGGGTCTGCGAATCCTAAGTATGTTGATCTATTAGATGAGGACGATGCCATCGCAGGACAAAAATTTGCATGTTTGTCATTCGTGTCTCCGGAAAAGGTCCTAAAGAAGCGTGAACTATATTTGTTCGACCAATTTGTAGGACAATGGGATTTTTCTAAATCAATGGAAAAGTACTTGGAATTTTGCCACTTTATGGCATTCAAATACAATCTAAAGATAGAAGATGTGTTGAATGATTTCAATGAGTTTACAAAAGAAGAAGAGACGAAGATCAAGTCATTTTCCGTGTCCGATGATTTCCAAACCTTTTTGGATAAAAATGAGACACGATTAACTGAGGTTTTTCAAAAGGAAAATTCATTTCAGACATCTACTCGTGGTCTCAAGGTGCGCGGTACATTTGCCACCCAGGAAGAGGCAGAGGCAAGATGCAAGAAGTTGCGTAAAATCGATCCGAATCACGATATCTTTGTAGGACCTGTAGGAGTTTGGATTCCTTGGGACCCTGATGCATACAAGACGGGTCGCATTGAGTTTATGGAAGAAGAGCTAAATCAATTACATCAGGAAAAGTTGAAGAACGAGGCACGTGCAAAGGAGGAGTTTGATAAGCGCATCAAGGATACAAAGCGAAAGGCAATTGAGGAGAACATCAAGTTAGCCGAGAAGTCCGGAAATGTTTTGACACAAACAATTGATGAGGATGGAAACTTGATTGGTGTTCGCGAGACGGTTGACTTTGAAAGCCGTGAAGTTGCTGAACCAAAATAATGTGATTTAGTTATTATTTTTTATAATATAGGATAAAAATAATAATATATAATATAATGTCGAATCCACAGAGGATATATGTTGGGGACCATTCCGATCTAAATATTCAGAATGCGTATGTACATGATCGCCTTATAATTATAGGTAAAGGATATGCTGAAACGCCAAATGTTGATATTAGTGATAATCAAATCGCAACTACAGAATTTGTCCACAATGTAGCAAAAACGGTTATTTATGATAACAACATTACAAAACAACTAATAGCACCAGGAGGAATCACAGGAGCAACAGGATCTTTTACTGATTTAATTGCATCTAATACAATACAAGCACCTGCAGGAATCACAGGAGCAACTGGATCCTTCACTTATTTAGATGTACACACACTTACTAGAGTAAATGAAATTTTAGTAAATATTGAAACAGTATACACTACTTTAACAGTTTCTGGTGAATTAGATGTTTCAGGTAATTCTAATTTTATTGGATTATTATCTTCTATTGGTGGTATCACAGGAGCAACTGGATCTTTTACTGATTTAATTGCATCTCATACAATACAAGCACCTGCAGGTATCACAGGAGCAACTGGATCATTTACTGATTTAATTGCATCGCATACAATACAAGCACCTGCAGGAATCACAGGATCAACTGGATCTTTTACTGATTTAATTGCATCGCATACAATACAAGCACCTGCAGGAATCACAGGAGCAACTGGATCATTTACTGATTTAACTGCATCTCATACAATACAGGCACCTGCAGGAATCACAGGAGCAACTGGATCATTTACTGATTTAACTGCATCTCATACAATACAGGCACCTGCAGGAATCACAGGAGCAACTGGATCTTTTACTGATTTAATTGCATCGCATACAATACAAGCACCTGCAGGAATCACAGGAGCAACTGGATCTTTTACTGATTTAATTGCATCTAATACAATACAAGCACCTGCAGGAATCACAGGAGCAACTGGATCATTTACTGATTTAACTGCATCTCATATAATACAAGCACCT
>Ga0114968_10001898_pt1 | contig 16106 bp, 15 predicted proteins | sample M_130807_EF_Meta_FD_87020 | JGI IMG/M metagenome (GOLD analysis project Ga0114968, IMG submission 87020) | Freshwater microbial communities from Lake Montjoie, Canada to study carbon cycling - M_130807_EF_MetaG | ecosystem: Environmental > Aquatic > Freshwater > Lake | place: Lake Montjoie...
AAGCGCTTTTGTGTTCCAGCGTTTCAATTTTGTTTTAAGCGCTTTTGTATTGCAGCGGTTCGATTGTTTTAAGTTTTTTTGCCATTGAACGCTGTCACGGTTTCATTGTTTTTTTATTAGCTCCTTTTCCTAGTAGGTGCCTTTATGTCAGTCATTATTCAAGAAGAAGATTTCGTCTCGTCGATCGCTGATGCGATTCAGTTCATTAGCTATTACCACCCGGCTGATTACATCAAACACTTGGCGCGTGCCTACGAGCGTGAAGAAAGCCCAGCCGCCAAAGATGCGATGGCACAGATTTTGACGAACTCGCGCATGAGCGCCGAGGGGCGCCGGCCGATTTGTCAAGATACGGGTATCGTGAATGTCTTCTTGAAAATTGGTATGGATGTTCGTTTCAATACCAAGAAAAATATTCAAGAATTATGCGATGAGGGCGTGCGTCGCGGCTACCTCAATCCAGAAAATCCTTTGCGCGCTTCGGTGTTGGATGATCCAATCTTTTTGCGCAAAAACACCAAAGACAATACGCCCTGCATTGTGAACGTTGAACTGGTGCAAGGCGATAAGGTTGACGTTCAAGTAGCGTCTAAGGGTGGTGGCTCTGAAAACAAATCAAAGTTAGCGATGTTGAATCCTAATGATTCAATCGTTGACTGGGTGTTAAAAACTGTACCGACCATGGGCGCGGGTTGGTGTCCACCTGGCATGTTGGGGATTGGTGTGGGCGGTACCGCCGAAAAAGCGGTATTGATGGCCAAGCAAGCGCTGATGGAAGACCTCGATATGTACGAACTGCTCGAGCGTGGTCCAAGCAACAAAATTGAAGAGCTTCGTATTGAGCTGTACCAAAAGGTCAATGGTCTGGGCATTGGCGCGCAGGGTTTAGGTGGCTTGACGACAGTGCTTGATGTCAAGATCAAAACGTTCGCAACGCACGCTGCATCCTTTCCGGTCGCGATGATCCCCAACTGTGCGGCCACGCGCCACGCGCACTTTGAACTCGACGGTTCGGGCCCCGCGCACTTGCACCGCCCCTCGTTGTCTGACTGGCCTGATGTGAACTGGGCGCCAAATTACAAATCGTCGCGTCAAGTTGATCTAAACAAACTGACGCCTGAAGAAGTCGCGAGTTGGAAACCCGGCCAGACCTTATTGCTCAACGGCAAAATGCTGACAGGCCGCGATGCAGCGCATAAGCGTATTCAAGACATGTTGGCAAAAGGTGAAAAACTACCAGTCGATTTTCACGGCAAAGCGATTTACTACGTAGGCCCTGTGGATCCAGTCGGTGATGAAGTGGTTGGCCCTGCTGGCCCAACCACCTCGACACGCATGGATAAGTTCACCGACATGATGCTCGAGCAAACGGGCTTGGCGGTGATGATTGGTAAATCAGAGCGTGGCGAGGCAACAATCGAATCGATTCGTAAGCACAAGTCTGCGTATTTGATGGCCGTGGGTGGTGCCGCTTACTTAGTGTCTAAAGCGATCAAGGCTGCCAAGGTGGTTGGCTTCGCTGATCTGGGGATGGAAGCCATTTATGAGTTTGACGTGGTGGATATGCCTGTGACGGTGGCGGTCGATTCAAATGGCGTTTCAGTGCATACAACGGGCCCCAAAGAGTGGTCGTCGCGGATTGCTGGGATTCCGGTTGTTGTTCAGTAGACTGTATCGGGGTTGATCTGCCCAGGGCTGTCTGGACTGGGTAGCTTTTTCCTCGCTGAGTCAATTCACACTTTCTTCTGAGCCCACCCATTCGCACTTTCCTCTGGGTCACTCAATTCACACTTTCGTCTGGGTCACTCAATTCACAATTTCCTCTGAGCTCATCCGTTCACAATTTCCTCTGGGTCAAGCTTTTTGCTTCGACCATTCGCCTTTTCTGGGGGCGGGCAGGGGCCTCTGGGCGGATGTTTGAGGCGCCGAGGATTTTGCAGGATTGGCGGATGAAGGCAGCCCTTGTTTGAGCGAAGCGAGTTTGGGCTGCCGCCGCCAAGACAAAAAATCGGAGGGGAGTCTGCGCAGCAGACCGACTCGGTCAGCCGCCCAGAGGCCCCTGCCCGCCCCCAGAAAAGTCAGGGCACAAAGAAAACCCCAAAACTCAAGACAACCCAGTAATCTGCCCCGCATCATTTACATCCATCCCATTCGCCGCAGGCACAGCAGGTAGCCCCGGCATAGTCATGATATCTCCACACACCATCACCACAAAGCCAGCACCGGCCGATAGCCTGACCTCACGAATCGTCAGCACATGACCGCTCGGTGCACCCCTTAATTTGGCATCAGTCGAAAACGAATATTGCGTCTTCGCAATACACACGGGTAGGTCACCGTAGCCATCGCTTTGAAGCTGCGCGATTTGCGCGCGCACTTTTGCGTCAGCCGTGATGCTGGCTGCGCCATAGGTCTTGGTGGCAATGGCTTGCACCTTGTCCCACAACGAATCAGAGTCTTGATACAAGAATTTAAAGTGATTCGGCTGCTCGCAGAGTTTAACCACGGCGCGCGCTAAGTCAGCGGCACCTGCGCCGCCTTGTGCCCAGTGTTTGGCCAGCACCACTTCAACACCCAGGGCTGCGGTCGTGGCTTGCAGCAAGGCAATTTCAGCGTCTGTGTCTTCTGTGCGATGGTTGATGGCCACGACGCAAGGCAGCCCAAAATTCTGCGTGATGTTATGAATGTGACGCTCAAGGTTGACGAGCCCGGCGCGCAGTGCGTCAAGGTTCTCAACACCGACATCTTTGACTTCAACGCCACCGTGGTACTTCAGTGCTCGCACAGTTGCGACTAAGACGACTGCTGAAGGCGTTAGCCCTGCTTTGCGGCATTTGATATCAAAGAATTTTTCGGCGCCTAAGTCTGCACCAAAGCCCGCTTCAGTGACAACGTAATCCGCGAGTTTTAAAGCGGTGGCTGTAGCCAGTACGGTGTTGCAACCATGGGCAATATTGGCAAAGGGGCCACCGTGCACAATGGCAGGATTATTTTCAAGTGTTTGTACAAGGTTTGGTGCGAGCGCCTCTTTTAAGAGTGCAGTCATTGCCCCTTGCGCTTGTAAATCGCGCGCCAAAATCGGTTTGCCCGTGAGCGAGTAGCCGATGACGATACTACCTAAACGTTCTTTCAAATCTTTTAGATTTTTGACCAGACAAAAGATGGCCATGATTTCTGAGGCTACAACGATATCGAAATGATCTTCGCGTGGGAAGCCGTTGGCAGTCCCGCCTAAACCGACCACGATGTTACGCAGGGCGCGGTCATTTAGGTCAACGACACGCCGCCAGTTGACACGACGCACGTCGATCCCTAGTTTATTGCCGTGATGAATATGGTTGTCGATCAATGCGGCCAACAGGTTGTTCGCCAAAGCGATGGCGTTGAAATCACCTGTGAAATGCAAATTGATGTCTTCCATCGGCACAATTTGCGCCATGCCGCCGCCCGCAGCGCCGCCCTTCATGCCGAAGACTGGGCCCAAAGACGGTTCGCGTAAACACATGATGGCGCGCTTGCCAATATGGTTCAGCGCATCACCCAAACCAACTGTGGTGGTGGTTTTCCCTTCGCCAGCTGGAGTCGGCGAAATTGCTGTGACGAGCACGAGCTTACCGTTGGGGCGTGAGGCAAGCGTGTCGATGTACTCAAGCGAAAGCTTGGCTTTGAAACGCCCATAGGGTTCAAGTTGTTCGGTGGGGATTCCGAGGCGGTCTGTTGCAAGCTCAAGAATGGGGCGTTTATTCGCGGCCTGAGCGATTTCAAGATCACTGCGCATGTCAGAAGTGTCCGGGCAAGAGAAGCTGTTGTTGAGGCCACGATATTACTTGTGCCGAGCTCTAACGTGCTCGAAAACACACAAAAACCTTATCGAGAGTAAGTTAGGCTGATACAAGTTGTCGGTCGTTTGGCCGTCACAGGGAAGAAATTTCATAATATGGGATAGAATAATTGGTGCAACGCGCAACTTCTTATTGATCTAGAACATGCTCCGTTACGTTTCATCTGAGGCCTCTGCGCCCGCTGAGCCACAGTCTGGTGCCATGGATATGGCGATCCAGGTGCTTGGGCGCGCGACGCAACTGCTTGACGCCTTAGCCGCGCAGCCCGATCCGGTCGCGCTTAAAGACCTGGCAAAAACCACTGGGCTGCATACCTCAACGGCCCATCGTATTTTGAGTGATTTGGTGATCGGGCGCTACGTCGATCGGGTGGATAATGGCTTGTATCAACTCGGCATGCGTTTGCTCGAGTTAGGTTCGTTGGTGAAAGGGCGTTTAAACGTACGTGAAGCGGCCTATGAGGCCATGCATGCACTTCACCGGCTCACTGGACAAACGGTGAACTTATCGGTGCCACAGGGCGATGAAATCATCTACATCGACCGTGCCTGGAGCGAACGCTCGGGCATGCAGGTGGTGCGGGCCATCGGAGGCCGAGCCCCATTGCACCTTACCTCAAACGGTAAGTTGTTTCTGTCGGTGGCCGACGCTCGGCAAGTACGCACCTACGCCACGCGAACCGGTTTGGCAGCGAGCACCATAAACAGTATTACAACCTTAGAAAAACTTGAGCACGAATTAGCCTCGGTGCGCCAGCTTGGTTACGCGCGTGACAACGAAGAGCTCGAGATGGGCGTACGCTGTATTGCGGCAGGTATCTATGACGATACCGGCAAACTAGTGGCAGGGCTCTCGATTTCGGCACCCTCAGGGCGTTTGCAAGATGCCTGGATCCCGCAATTGGTGGCAACCGCGGGCAGTATCTCAGAAGCTCTTGGCTACGAAGTCACCGGCGGCTGATTTAGGCAAAACAGTCACGACATGGTCTGCAATGGCGTGACGTGCCTCACCACTACTTTAAGGTAATCCCGCGCGCTTTGACGAGCTCACCCCAGCGCTTCACCTCAAGCTCGATCAGTTGCCCAAAGGCCTCGGGTGTGTCTTTGGCCGGCGTTAAGCCGTCGGTGGCTAATTGCTCGGCAGTCGCGGGGTCACTCAGTGCCTCAACGATTGCTTTATTTAACTTGTCGACGATATCTTTAGGGATGCCTTTAGGGCCAATCAAGCCGTGCCAAACCGCGACATCAAAGCCTGGGTAGCCAGACTCGATCACAGTCGGCAATTCGGGCAGAGCGTCAAGCCGATCCTTGGTGGTGACGGCCAAACCCTGTAGTTTGCCTGATTTGACGTGCGGTACGGTCGAGGCGACTGTTCCAAACATAAATTGCACGGTTCCGGAAATCGTGTCAGTTAAGGCAGGTGAGGTCCCTTTGTAAGGGATGTGTAGCGCCTCGACTCCAGCGACACTCAAAAAATATTCTGTTGCGATATGCGTAATGCTGCCCGCACCCGATGAGGCGTACGCGAGTTTGCCCGGCTCACTTTTGGCACGCTCAACCAGCTCTTTTAGCGTTTTAATTTGTGTGCCCGGGTTGGTGGCAACCACAAACGGGCCACTCGCCAGGCGAGCCACCGCGGTGATGTCTTTGACTGGATCAAAAGGCAACTTATACAGATTGGCGTTGACGGTGTAGCTGGTTGCAGCTAAAAAAAGCGTATAGCCATCGCCGGCTGCTCGCAGCGCGACTTCAGCACCTAAATTACCGCCGGCGCCGGGCCGATTTTCAACATAAACAGTTTGCCCTAGTTTCGCCGTGAGGCGCTGCGCCACAATGCGTGCAATGAAGTCTGAACCGCCACCCGGCGCAAATCCCACCACAATTTTGATGGACTTGCTGGGGTACTCGGCTGCAGTTTGAGCGGCTTGGGCGTGGGCAAACGGTGCCGCGAAGAGTTGGGTGCCCAATAGGGCGGCTGCGCAAAGTAAACGTTGAACGGGAGTTGTTGGCGAGGGTTTGCCGAAATAAGCCATTATGCGGAGTCCAAAGCTGAGAAAGTGTTCAGTCTAGGGGACAAGCGCGCTAAAGTCGATGAATTTGTTGTTTTTTGGTGCGACGCAGCAAATAATAATTGACAGGGTAAGAAGTAGGCTTACAATCACACTTGTGCAGTGCAGCAAATTCTGCAAACCGATTTGATCCTAACCCCAGGAGCCCACTATGTCAGCGATTCCCCAGCAAGTTCTTAACAGCCAAAAAGCCGCCATCGACACGTTTGTCGCCGTTCAAACCAGCATGTTCACTGGTTTCGAAAAATTCGTTGACCTAAATCTTAAAGTCATGAAAGCGACTTTAGATGAAGTGTCACAACAATCACAACAAGTTGCCAGCATTAAAGACGCACAAGAAGCTGTTGCTCTGTCGTCAAACATGGCGAAGCCAGCCGCCGAGAAAGCCATGTCATACAGCAAGCACGTGTATGACATCGTGTCGGGTGTTCAGGCCGACCTCGCCAAGCTTGGTGAAACGCATGCTGCCGAAGGCCAAAAGCATGTAAATGACGCAGTCGAACAGTTCAGCAAGCACGCTCCGGCTGGTTCAGAAAGCGCCGTTGCCATGATCAAAAGCGGTTTGGCTCAAGCCACCACCGCTTTCGATGCCATGACCAAAGCTGCTAAACAAGCTGCCGAAACCGCAGAAAAGAATATGACTGCAGCTGCTGCAGCAACGTTCAAAGCTGCTGGCGATGCCGCTGAAACAGTCAAAGCCACCACACGTGGTCGTAAAGCTGTTTAATCAAAAATCTTGACCGAGCTTGGTTGAGCGGCGAAATATTACCGCGCAATCAAGTTTAACCAAGTGCGTTGCCCACAAGGGTGTTGTATCTAGACCTTAAGCGGCTTGCCGCGAGGGGGCTGGACACAGCAACCAAGTGGGCAAAATTTTTTCTAGCAGCTATTCGCAACCCTTGCTTAGCAGCGAGGTTTTCTATCTGCGCGCTGCCAGCATTGCTTTGACGCTTTCACTCACTAGCGCGGGCCCGCGATAGATCAGCCCCGTGTAAAGCTGCACTGCATCAGCGCCCGCAGCGATTTTTTCAGCGGCGTGCTGCCCAGACACAATCCCTCCAACTCCGATAATGGCGAGCTCGGCTCCGACGCGCTGTCTGAGTCGCGCAATCACTTCAAGCGAGCGTGCGTGCAGGGGGGCGCCTGACAGGCCTCCGGCCTCGTCAGCGTGGTTCATGCCTTGCACGGCCGAGCGTTCGAGCGTGGTGTTGGTAGCGATGACGCCGTCAATACCATGGCGTGGTAGCACTTGGGCAATGATGTCGATTTGCTCTTCACTCAAATCGGGGGCAATCTTAACGGCTAACGGAACCCGCCGCCCGTGTTGCTCGGCGAGCTCGCGCCGACGTTGTTGGAGTTGGGATAGCAGCTGATCAAGTTCGTGCTCACCCTGCAGTGCGCGTAAGTTCTTTGTATTGGGCGAAGAGATATTGACCGTGATGTAATCGGCGTGCGGATACACGCCTGTTAAGCCGATCAGGTAATCATCGGCAGCTTGCTCGATTGGCGTATCGGCATTTTTGCCGATGTTGAGACCGACGATGCCGCCCTTGCTGCGCCAGGTGCTGCGCGCCACATTGGCTAAAAATGTTTCGAGTCCTAAGTTATTAAATCCTAAGCGATTAATCAAGGCTTGGGCTTGTGGGATGCGAAACATACGCGGCTTAGGGTTGCCGGGCTGCCCGCGAGGCGTCACCGTGCCGACCTCGATAAATCCAAAACCCAGATTACCCATCGCGTCGATATGCGCGCCGTTTTTATCGAGTCCGGCCGCCAGACCGACACGATTGAGTAAGGGCAAACCCATCAGCGTAGCGGGGTCTGACACTCTGCTGTGCATCATGCCGCGCGTCAGCGAACAATCGTAAGCTTTTTGCAGGGCATGCAAGGTCGTGTCGTGGGCCGCTTCTGCGTCAAGTGCAAACAGCGCCTGGCGTGCGAGTGGATAAGCTTGAAAAAGGATGGACATGGGCAGTGAAAGAATTTAGAGGTGTGAAAAGATTAGTGTAGGCCGCTTGAACAATTTACAGAGTCTGCGCTGGACCCGGCGGATTGTCACGCCAAGCGCCTTGGTAGCGATATTGAATCGGCGCGTAATTTGATTTGTAGGCCATTTTGGCACTCTGCTCAATCCAGTAGCCTAGGTACAGCCATTGTAAATTGAGCTGGCGGCATTGCTGAATTTGCCACAAGATGCTGTAAGTGCCTAAACTGCCCGCAAGCAGAGGATCGTAAAAGGTGTAAACCGACGATAAACCGTGTTCGAGCACGTCAATGATTGACACCATGCACAACAGACCGTCTTCGTTGCGAAACTCAACCAGTCGAGTATTGACTCGGCTCGCTAACAAAAACTGACCATATTGCGCCTGATTGTCTTCATCCATACCCCCGCCAGGGTGGCGCGCGGCCTGATAGCGTGTGTACAACGCGTAGTGCTCAGCTGACCAGGCCAGTTTAGCGACTAGGGGGCGCAGATCCTGGTGGCGCTTGAGCACGCGTCTTTGGGTGCGATTAGGCGTAAAGTCGTTGACATTGACCCTTACCGGGATGCACGCCCGACAGTCGTCACAGTGTGGTCGGTAGGTAAATAAGCCGCTACGCCGAAAGCCCTCTTCAACCAACTGAGAGTAGGTATCTGTATTGATGAGGTGACTCGGCGCGGCGACCTGCGAGCGCGCTTGACACCCGGGCAAATAGCTGCAGGGGTAGGGGGCCGTTGCGTAAAACTGCAACGCGGCAAACGGTAGCTCTTTAATTTGACTCATGCGAAACGCCTAAAGAACGCCACTGCGGCTCTGGCAAGCATAGTACAGATCGAACACCTCTGCGACTCTCAAAAGCAGCATACCGATTGAATACCCCTGCTGCTCTCAAAAGCATCTTACAGCCCGTCACGCTTGGCACGTGCGGGTGGGGTGTAAAACGCCCGTGCTATCCAACAAGCCAGGTTGCCAGATAATATCAGGGGCCGCAGTGTGTTGGCGTACATGGTCAAGAAACTGTTCGCGTGGCACCGGGCAAGCACCCATACTGGCCAGATGAGATGTTTGCATTTGGCAGTCAATCCAGCTGACCTGTTGACGCTGTAAAAACCAAACCAGATGCACTAACGCAATTTTTGAGGCATCGGTTGCCCGACTAAACATAGACTCGCCAAAAAACATCTTCCCGATACTGACACCATAAAGGCCGCCCATCAAACGGTCGTTGATCCACGTTTCAATGCTATGCGCCTGGCCTGCCAGATGCCAGGCATGATAAGCAAGTTGCATCTCGTCCGTGATCCAGGTGCCAGGCTGACCACCGGTCGCGGCTCGGGCGCACCCTCGCATGACGGCGGCAAACTCGGTATCGACCCGTACCACTACGTCAAAATTTTCAGAGGCTTGTGCGGTTGCAATCTGTCGTAAGCGTTTGCGTAAAGAATGCGAGACATGAAGCGCATCACATTTGAGGACCATGCGTGGATCAGGCGACCACCATAAGGGTGGCTCGTCTTGCGAAAACCAAGGAAAGATCCCTTGGGTATAAGCCGCACGCAAGCGGGGGATGGATAAATCGGCGCCTGCTGCCAACAAACCGGCTGGCTCAGTGAGCGCCTGAGAGACTGGCGGGAAGGGCGAATCTGCATCAAGCCAGGTCAGCGGCAAAGATCCCACGATCTGCTCAAGCCCTTAACGTTTGGTCAAGCCGAGAGAGTAATGATGCGTTTCGAAGTGGCCGGTTTCTCGCTCGCGAAGGTAATGCTTGAGCGTGGTGGAAACTGATTTGAAGGCGAGGTTATCCCAGGGAATTTCATCCAGACCATACCAGCGCGCCTCGAGTGTTTCAGGGCCCGGATCAAGTTCAGGACCTAACGCCTTGGCTAAAAAATACACATGCACCTGATCGACGTGCGGGATATTAATGACGGTGTAGAGTTGCCCCATTTCGATGCGCACCCCGGCTTCTTCTTGGGTTTCGCGTGCAGCACCTTCATCCATTGCTTCGCCAAGTTCCATAAACCCTGCGGGTAGGGTCCAGAAATTAGCGCGCGGTTCGATGGCGCGTAAACACAATAAAATTTTGTCACCCAAAATCGGCAGCGTACCCACGACTAAGCGCGGGTTTTGATAATGCACCGCGCCGCAGGCTTCGCAAAGGTCTCGCTCGCGATTGTCGCCTTCGAGAAGTTTTCGAATGTTTAGGGTGCCGCATTGACTGCAAAATTTTTGCTGTCGGGGGGCTGGAAAATAAAACTCAGATGGGTGGCTCATAAGCCACTATTTTAAGGCTAAACAGAGGCGATGGGTAGGGGCGCTGTAGGATTTGCAACGAAATGCAGGAGGCCTGGCAGATCTTTTCTTTGCACAATCAAAAAAGACGCGGGTTGCGCCAGTGCCGCAAAGAATCCTGTGGGGTCGAAAAAGCGGAGTCCAGTCGCAGGCGTTTGTGTCAGGTCTCTTTGCTCAAGTGCCTCAAGCAGGCTTTGCGCGCTTGCTGTCATTAGGCTATTGGCCACGAGGCCAAGGTCGCGGTCGTCGATTCTGGCTGGGCCCAGATTGGTTTGGGCATAGAGTTGTCCGTCATCGTCCATGAGCCATTGGGTGACATGCTCAATGATTTGATCATTGTGGCTCAAGAGTGATCCTGAGGTTGGATCAAGACGCAGTATAAAAGGCGCTGCATCGAGGCGCACATACACCCTTTGCGGACCATTTTGAAAAAACCATTCGCCATTAGGTTCGGCTGCGTAGTTTCTGCCAAAGAAGCTCAAAATTTGAATGTTGCTGATGCCTTCGCCCAAGCCGCCTAACTGAGCGTCACCTAAAGGATGCAGACGCCACTCACCGCGCGCAGTGAGCGACAACCAGCCGTAGGCTGCCGGCACGTCAGGCCAGCGAATTTGGGCATCAAGTACGGATTGGTCCATGCGGTGTTTTTCTCCAGAACCATAGCAAACTCAACCATTGCATAACCGCAAGGGTGCCTAGGGCGTAAGTAAGTGCTTGCGTACGATCAAAGCCAATCGCGACGAACGAATCAGTGAGCACCCCCAGCCCCCATTGAACAATGAAGGTACCCGCAAAAATCATCAGATTTAGGGTGGTGAGAACGCGCCCGGCGACCTGACTGGGAAACTCGAGCGCGGTTTGAGTTTGCAGCAAAAACATGGCGGGCACTGCTAAGGCGATCATCGGCCAAAGTAACCACGCTGACTCAGTCTGCCAAAGAGGGAGTGCGGTGAAGCACAGCGTCAGCCAAAGTAGCCCGATGGATGACTGCCTAAATAAAGAGGCGCCACGCTTGACGAGCCATGGGCTCAAAATACCCATCGCAAGGTAAGAGGCCAAAATCGTTGCGTTTAAGTAGAGCAAGATTTGACTCGCTTGCTCGGCCGTCATGTTGAGTGCTTGCGTCAGCCACGGCCCTACCCACAAGGTTTGCAGCGCGACAAAGCCGCCAATGATCAGAATTGAGGGTGGTATCGCGCGCAGCATGGTCGGGTGTCGACACAGTGAAAAGAAGCTGTCTGAACTGGCCGAGGCGCCCGCCTGCGCATTGGCTTGCCTGTCGTAGTCGCCCGTTAAAAAGAATACTAAACCCGCTGAGATCAACAGCCCAACGCTGGCCACAGTAAAGACGTGGCGCCAGCCTAAGGCTTCTGCAAGTAACAGGGCAGGCTGAGCCGCTATTAAGGCGCCGCCCGTGCCAGCCACCAGCATGCACATCACCAGGCGCGCTTGTTGCTCGGGTGGGTAGCAACGCCTGAAATAGGAATAAGAGGCCATTAAGCAGGCTGACACCCCGATACCGATCAGGATGCGGCCTAAAAACAGCACCCAAAGTGATTGCCCCACAGCGATCAAGAGCGAGCCTAGCGCGGCCACCAATAAAAGTGCTGCCTCGGTTCGACGTGCGCCATAACGATCGAGCCAGATGCCGACCGGAATCTGCATGACCCCAAACGCTAAAAAGTAGGCCGACGAGAACCAACCGAGCGCACTATTTGACAGATTCAGATCGCTGGCCAGTAAAGGGGCGATCGCTGCGTTGACCGAGCGAAGCGCATACGAAAGAAAGTAGCCAGAGGCAAAGGCTAAAAAAACCCTGACGGCTAAAAACCCAGATAAATAGGTGGGGGATTGGGTCTGCGCGCTCGCGGTCACTGTGGATGTCATCGATTGGCTTTGGCAAGGCGTACAACTTACTGGAGGCGCAACCCGGAATCGAACCGAGCTTGACGGATTTGCAATCCGCTACATAACCACTCTGCCATTGCGCCGTAAATGCTGAGCTTGCCGGAGGGCGATGATACTACAAAAGGGGATGTTCCTTTTAGTGCATTTGTATTACAGTCTAAGAAATAATAACGCTAAGGTTAGTTGCGAGGCGTTTAATCCTGTAAAAAATCTTAGTTTGAATGGCGCTCGACAGCCGCACAGAACGCAAGCACGTATTCGAATTTATTTGTTTACGTTGTCAAAACATCGTTTGCACTTTTAGCACGTACTTATTTACCACGGTCGAATCACAAAATAAATTGAGGCATAGCGATGACAAATCACAAGCGTAGGGCGATTTTGCAGGCGGGTTTGGGCTCTTTGGGCTTGGCTGCATGGCCAGCCTGGGCTCAGGCTGACTGGCCCTCAAAAGCAATTATGGTCATTGTGCCTTTTCCGGCAGGTGGCGGAACCGACGCCTTCGCGCGACCCATTTCGGCAGTCATGTCAAAGTCGTTGGGCAAACAGTTGGTGCTCGACAACCGCGGCGGTGCAGGCGGAAATCTGGGTGCGACCATGGCCGCGCGTGCTGCACCCGATGGCTATAACTGGTTCATGGGTGCAGTCCATCACGCGATCGCACCTTCGATGTACCCAAACCTTGAGTACAGCCTCGAAAAAGACTTTATACCGATTGCAATGGTGGCACGCGTTCCGCAAGTGCTGGTGGTCAACCCTAAAAAGGTGCCTGGCGACTTCAAGGCTTTTCTTGAAACAGCAAAGGCTAATCCTGGCAAATTGAACTACGGTTCTGCCGGTAGCGGCACCTCGCATCATTTAGCCGGTGAGCTCTTCAAAATTCAGTCAAAAACTGACCTCACCCATATTCCGTATAAGGGTGCGGGCCCAGCCTTGCAAGGGCTGCTTGCTGGTGATGTAGATATGATGTTCGACGGCTTAGGCTCGTCTGCGCAGCATATCAAGGCTGGTCGATTGAACGCCTTGATGGTGGCGGGTAATGTGCGCAACCCTGCAATCCCTGATGTGCCGTGCGCAGCCGAACTAGGCTTTCCTGATTACAACGTGACAACCTGGTACGGGGTTTGGGCACCGAAAGGCACACCTCCCGAGGCGCAGGCTCGAATGTTGGCTGAGCTTAAAAAACTGCCGCTGGATGCTTTGATTAAAGACGGATGGGCTGCGAATGGGGCCGAGTTTCCTGATTTAACAGGTGCAGCTTTCGGTGCGTTTGTGACGGCCGAAATCAAGCGTTGGGCAGAGGTGGTTAAAACCTCAGGGGCCAAGCTGGACTAAGCGCGTTTTGTCGTGTTCGTTGAGTGCCCATCCGCGCTAACGACCTAGAGCCTTTGGGCGCTTGCGCCCGGGCAATGCACATCATAAGAATCACAAGACGCGTCTACAGGCCCAAAGACTTTGATTCGTATGAGATGTTCGGAGAGGTCACTAAGGCGAAAGCTTGAAATCGCTTGCCTGTTTGCAGCTTACAGCCGCTGAGTGCTGCTGCTAAGTGCTGCTGCTAAGTGCTGCCACTGAATGCTAACAATTTAGCAAAACTTTTGATGGCCTGGATCCAGAAAAATCTGGAGCGGGAGAAGAGTCTCGAACTCTCGACCTCAACCTTGGCAAGGTTGCGCTCTACCAACTGAGCTACTCCCGCTTGGGTACTGCTGTATCATTCACAACGTCCAAGACTATAGCATACATATCCCCCACCATGTCAAATCGATCCTTGCAAAAGGAGCCATATTCGTTGAGCGCGCAGGCGCAAGACTTATCTTCATCCAACACCTTGCGACTGGTATGTCAGGCCGAGCAGGTGGTCGTCCTGCAAAGTCTTGAGCAGATGGGCGAACTGGGCCGCGCGCTTGTTCAAGCGCCTGAGTGTTTAGTGTTGGGTGGGGGCAGCAATGTGATTTTGCCTAGCTCGCTGTCGTGTTTGGTGGTGCGTGTGGCGCTCAAAGGCATCGAGCTTGTTGAAAGCGCTGGCGATCATTGGCTGATTGATGTCGCAGCCGGTGAAGACTGGCACGCATTTGTGGTGACCGCGACGGCGCGTGGCTGGTGGGGCCTTGAAAACCTTGGGTTGATACCGGGCACGGTCGGGGCAGCCCCGGTACAAAATATTGGTGCTTACGGCGTTGAGTTGTGTCAGCGCCTTGAGTCGGTGAGGGCCTGGCATGTTGCCACACAAAAGTATGTGACCCTGTCGCGCGCAGAATGTGAGTTTGGCTACCGCGATAGTATTTTTAAACGCGCCAGGCGCGGCGAGTGGCTGATTGTCTCGGTGCGTTTTGCTTTGCCTAAGGCTTGGCAGCCTGTGCTGACCTATCCCGATCTGGCCAAGCATTCGCAGCTTGCCTTGGCTTCACAGGCCGTTACCGCGCAAGCCGTGCTCGACGCCGTGTGCGATATTCGTCGTCGCAAACTGCCAGACCCAGCAGTATTGGGCAATGCCGGCAGTTTTTTTAAAAATCCAGTGGTATCCGCAGCACAACATCTAGAACTTCAGGCGCGCTTCTCGCAGCTTGTCGCCTATCCTCAACAGGGGGGCGGCTTTAAGTTGGCTGCGGGCTGGCTCATTGAGCACTGTGGTTTCAAGGGCTTCAAATCAGGCGCAGTAGGCGTGCACGCCCAACAGGCCCTGGTGTTGGTCAATTACGGCGGTGCCCAAGCCGACGAACTGCTCGCTCTGGCGCACACGATTATTCAGGCTGTGCAGAAAACCTTTGGTGTGACGCTAGAAATTGAGCCGGTGATTGTTTGAACGATCTCAAAGAAACCGTCTGGCGGGGATGCTGTCAAAGACCAAGAACAGTCTGCATATCAAACAAGCCCGCTTTTTTGTCTTTCAAAAAGCGCGCAGCACGTAAGCTGCCTTCGGCGTAGCCTGCACGACTGCTTGAGCGGTGCGTGATCTCGATGCGCTCACCGATGCCGCAAAAATATACGGTATGGTCACCGACGATATCGCCGCCGCGTACCACTGAAAATCCGATCGTGCCGGCCTCACGGGGCCCAGTGTGGCCCTCGCGCGTCCAGGTGGCAATGTCATCCAGAGGCTTGCCCCAAGCCTGTGCAACGGTTTCGCCCATCTTGAGTGCAGTGCCCGATGGCGCGTCAACTTTATGATGGTGGTGTGCTTCAAAGACTTCGACGTCATAGCCCGAGTTGAGAATGCGCGCTGCCATGTCTAATAATTTAAGGGTGGCGTTGACGCCAACGCTCATGTTGGGCGCAAACACCACACCGATTTGCTTTGCAGCCACGGCGATTGCGGCTTTGCCCGCGTCGTCAAACCCAGTCGTGCCAATTACCATGTTGACACCGTACTGCGTGCAGGCCGCCAGGTGCAGTAGCGAGCCCTCGGGTCGAGTGAAATCAATCAGGCAGTCGGCGCCTTCGAGTGCTGAAAGCTGGTCTGTAATGAGTACGCCACTTGGTTTGCCTAAAAAGGCGCAGGCGTCTTGACCCATCATGGGCGAGCCTGTTACATCAAGTGCCGCAGCCAAGGTTAGGTCTGTGGATTGAGAAACCGACTCAATCAGCATACGGCCCATACGGCCACTAGCACCAGCAATTGCAATTCGCATCATGTCGAGCTTACCTAGATTGGTGAATCAGCGCAGTTGGATCGGCGCATCTTCTGGTGCGCCAGGCAAGGCCTGAGGGTCGCTGAGCGGCGGCCCGCTTAAGGTCTGCATCTGATCAATGCTGACCCCGGGGATCAGTTGAACGGCTGCCGCGCCGTCGTTGTTCAGGCGCTCGTTATCCAGTTTGATCTGTTTGTCTTCACGCAGCGTGGTGCCGACTTCGTCGCGCGCAATTTGAAAGGGCTGCATGTCAGGTTGTTCTTCGCCGCGCCAGCTTTCTAGCTGGGCGCCGTTAAAGAAAATCGTGAGTGTGCGCTCTTCGATTTTGCCCGTGCCTGCACGATAGAAATAGGGGTAATCCCAGCGATTACTGTGCAAG
>Ga0114968_10001900_pt1 | contig 16093 bp, 16 predicted proteins | sample M_130807_EF_Meta_FD_87020 | JGI IMG/M metagenome (GOLD analysis project Ga0114968, IMG submission 87020) | Freshwater microbial communities from Lake Montjoie, Canada to study carbon cycling - M_130807_EF_MetaG | ecosystem: Environmental > Aquatic > Freshwater > Lake | place: Lake Montjoie...
CGGCCTGGGGACCATTTTTTGAGCGAAAGACCAGAAAAATGAGTCCCCATGGCGGGCGGCTAAAGCGTGACTTCTTGAAGCACTGGAAAGTCATATTCGGCAAGCCGCAGCGTTGACTGGTGTTCGTTCAAAGCAACGTGTCAGCCCAAATGTTCTGAGCCCAATTCCACGCATACGTGCCCTCGAGCGCATTCGCCTCGGTGGACAACCCACCTGAACCAGGCACGGTTTTGAAGGTCTTCTCTTGCGCGTTGTACTGGTGCACCGACGCCACGTGAATCACCAACTTGTCGCTCACATAGCTGTAGCAAGTGTTGGTGAGCAAAGGACTGGGGTTCACCGCCAAATCGGAGAGTTGCGCCACCACCGCAGCTGCCGCCACCTTGCCATGCGAGTTCGCCATGTGACCCGACTTGGGCATGGCGGGGGCGGCCAAGGTGGCGTCTCCCAACACATGAATGTCTTTGGCGGCCAGAGACTCAAAGGTTTGGTAGTTGATGCCACACCAACGGTTGTTCACCGTGGCCAAGCCTGTTTGCATGGCAATTGAACCTGCTCGCATAGCGGGCAAAACATTGAGCACATCGGCACGAAGGCTTTCTTGCACATCGAATTTCAACGTGTTGGTTTTGGCGTCCACCGCCGTCACTTTGTGATTCGCGCGGAACTCGATGATGTCTTTGTAGTTGTCGCTCCAAAACTTTTTGAACAGCGCTGGTTTGGAGGTGATGTCCGGGTTGGCGTCCAGGATGAGCACCTTGGATTTGGGCTTGGCCTGCTTGAAGTAATGCGCCACTTGGCTGGCGCGCTCGTAGGGCCCTGGCGGGCATTTGTAGGGCGCTTCGGGCACGGTGATGGCGAACACGCCGCTATCGGGCATGGCTTCGAGTTGTTTGCGCAATGCAGTGGTTTCAGCACCAGCTTTCCAGGCTTGCAAAATTTGTCCGCTGGCGTTGGCTGCTTGCAAGCCTTCGATGCTGTCAAAGTTCATATCGACACCGGGCGACAGAATGAGTTTGTCGTAGCCGATGGTGGGACCTTTTTTCAGGGTGATCGTTTTTTTCGCCGCATCGATGGATGTGACCAAGTCATGCACCAAGGTGACGCCGTGTTTGCTGCTGAGGGCGCCGTAGGGCGTGGTGATTTGTGCCATGGTTTTGCTGCCACCCAACACCAAGTTGGACATGGGGCATGAAATGAAGGTGTTGTTCGGCTCGACCAACACCACGCTGATTTTGTAGTTCGACAACATCCGCACATACTTGGCCGCAGTGGCGCCGCCATAGCCGCCGCCGATGACCACCACTTGTGCTTTGGCAGGCGCTTGGCTGGTGAGTGTGGCGCAGCCAGACAGCGCGGACAAGGAGCCCAAGGCCAACCCGGTTTGAAGCAGTGTTCTTCTTTGCATGGTGTGTCCTTAGCGTTTGAGAGCAGCAAAATAGTCGGCCATGCTCTCGATTTGTTGATCGGTCAAGCCTTTGGTCAGTTGGTGCATCACGGTGGCGGGTCTGCTGCCGTCTTTGAAGGCTTTCATCTGCGCCACCATGTAGTCTCGCGGCAAGCCAGCAATGGACGGCACACTGGAGCCAGGCACTGTGCGGCCTTCACTGCCATGGCAGTTGGCACAGGTGGCGGCGTCGGCGCGCTGATGCAGCGCAGCGGCAGCATCTTGTGCCAACACTGGCCAAGCGCTCATCAACAGCAATGCACTTGCAACTGTTTGTGTGAATTTGGGGTGTGGCATGGCAGGTCTTTCAGGTAATTCAAGCGAATGGGAAAAAGTTCAGTGCGTGTGCGTCACCACATGGCCTTTTGCGATTTCAATGATCTCATCGCCAAAGCTTTCGACATCGTCGGGGTTGTGGCTGATCAGAATCATGGGGATGTTCAATTGCGCTTGCACTTGCGCCAATTCTTGGCGCAGGTGTTGACGCAAACTTTCATCCAGCGCAGAAAAAGGTTCGTCCAGCAAAATGGCTTTGGGGCGCATGACCAAGGCGCGCGCCAAGGCCACACGTTGGCTTTGGCCGCCAGAGAGTTGATGCGGGTACTGGTGGGCCAAAGCACGCAGCTCGAACTTGTCCAACCAGTGGTCCACATCGGGGTGGCTGAACCGAGGTGCTGGGTTGAACCAGCTTTTTTGGAGTGAGAAAGCGATGTTTTGCATGACGGTCAGGTGCGGGAACAAAGCATACTCTTGAAACACATAGGCCAATGCACGTTCTTGGGGTGTGGAGCAAATCCCTTGAGATTGATCAAAAAGCGGACGTTGGTTAAAACGAATGTGACCATGTTCTGGCGTGGTCAGACCGGACAACATTTTGAGGATCTGTGTTTTGCCCGCACCCGATGGACCAAACAACACCAAACGCTGGGCATCGCTTTGAAAGCTGACATCCAAATCAAACTGATGTTGCTTGCTTTTGAAACTTTTTTGCAGTGATACATCCCATAGCATGGCAACCCCTTAGCGTGACTCGATCACGCGCCCAGGCATGAGTTTGCCCGATACCAACAACACACTGATGCACACCACCGAGGTGAGCAGCACCAAGAAATTGGCCACATCATCGCGACCGGCTTGCACCGCTTCGTACACCGCAATCGACAAGGTTTGGGTTTGACCGGGGATGCTGCCGGCCACCATCAAGGTGGCACCAAATTCGCCGCAAGAGCGGGCAAATGACAACAACACGCCCGACAAAATACCGCGCCACGCCAGTGGCAAGGTGACACGAAAGAAGATGGCGAATTCACTGATGCCCAACACCCTGGCAGATTGTTCATACTGGGACTCCAAGGATTCAAACGCTGCACGAGCGGCTTTGAACACCAGGGGAAAGGACACGATGGCAGCGGCAACCACGGCAGCTTGCCAAGTGAAGATCAGATTGATGTTGAAGTTGTCTTGTAAAAACGCACCGATGGGGCCGTTGCGACCTATGAGGACCAACAGGTAGTAGCCCAAGACGGTGGGCGGCATCACCATGGGCAGGGTGAGCACCGCGTCCAACACGTCTTTGCCCCAGAAGTTGTTGCGCGCAAACACATAGGCCACGCCAATGCCTAAAAACAAATTGATGAGGGTGGCAAAACCCGCCACCTTCAAGGTCAACCGCAATGCAATCCAAGCTTCGTCCATCACATCATCAGGGCGCGAGCCCAGTCCTTGTTGTCAATTGGCCAGCGCCAACACCAGCGCTGTTTCATCCAACTCAGCAATGGCTTCATCACTGATCTTGAAGTCTTTCAAGTGCTCGGCAAAACCAACGATGGTGATGCTGGGCTCCACCAATAAATTGATTTCACCACTGGTGCTGCCGCGTGCTTTGCGCACCACCACGCCATGCACCACGTTTTTGTGTTTTTCACTGGAGGCTTGTTTGATGCTGACGGCGGTCGCCTTGCACAACACCAACACGGCTTGACCCTCATGCAGCTCGAACAATTCGGCGCTGGCACTGGTGATCTTGGAATAAAAAACCGTTCCGCCTTTGGAGCTGAGTTCCACCCGCACAAAGCTGCCTTTTTTGCTGATGCCCGACACTGTGCAAGGGAACTGGTTGCGCATGGTGGTGCGCAGACCCAGCATGCCGCTGCCTGACATATCGCCACCTGTTTGTTTTTTTTGGGTCAGTTGGGATTTCACCAATTCAAGGTCTGTGGAAGCCTTGAGCAACTCTTTGCCCGCTTTGGTGAGTTGAGCGCCGCCACCGCCTGCGCCACCCACCACTTTTTCCACCAAGGGGGTGCCAGCCAAATTGCTCAGGATGTCAATGGCTTGCCACGCTGCTTTGTAGCTGACACCAGCGCGGCGAGCGGCCTCGGAAATCGAGCCCGCGTCCTGCAGACGGCGCAGGATGTCGATGCGCTTGTCGGTCTTGCTGTGGCCCAGGGCTTTACCCAGGTCTTGCGTTTTTTTGCCAACCATCAAAAAAAACTTCTCCAAAAGGATGGTAAATTCGCTATTCCAAAAAAGAAGGGCGAAACGATTCGCTATTCTATTTCAGAATTTTCAAGCACAAAGAGCAACGCATGTCTCACCCTGTCCGGGCGTCTCACCGCCTCTGTTTCAAACACCTGGCTGCTTCCTTGCTGGTGGGCTCTTCTGGGGGTCTATTTTGAATCGCATCACGTTCGCATGTTCGCTTTTGCTCAGTTCCTCCCTGTGGGCAGCCGACCTGACTGTTTCTGCTGCTGCAAGTTTGACCCAGGCATTCCAAGACATTGGCGCACAGTACGAAGCCCAACACCCCGGGACCAAAGTCAAATTCAACTTTGGCGCTTCAGGGGCTTTGTTGCAGCAAATCGTGAATGGCGCGCCCGTGGATGTGTTTGCCAGTGCAGATACCGACACCATGGACAAAGCGGTATCAAAGAAAGCGGTGAACGCGGCTGACGTGAAGGTGTTCGCCAGCAACCACCTGGTGCTGGTCATCCCTGCCAAAAGCAATGCCGTGCTGACGCAGCTAGTCGACTTGAAAAAACCCGACATCAAGCGTTTGGCCATGGGCTTGCCCGCCAGTGTGCCTGCGGGTCTCTACGCCCAAGGCGCTTTGGAAAAGGCTGGTTTGTGGCATGACGTGAAGGACAAAGTCATCAGCACCCAAAACGTGCGGCAAGCCTTGGACTATGTGGCCCGCGATGAAGTCGATGCTGGGTTTGTGTATGCCAGTGATGCACTGTTGATGGCGGGCAAAGTGAAAGTGGCCTTGCAAGTGGCGACCACCACTCCGATTCACTACCCATTGGCTCAAACTGCCTTCAGCAGGCAAGCTTCAGAGGCGCAAAAGTTCATCGCTTTCGTGCGGTCCAATGCCGGCCAGGCTGTGTTGAAAAAACATGGCTTTTCTACGCCATGATGCCCATGCTTTACAACTTCACTTCATAACTCAGGTGCAACACATAGTTGGCTGGACTTTTGCGGTGTGTGGGCAAAACGGATAAACGAGCGCCCTGGTGTGCTGTGAAATCATGCTTGATGCTGAACGCCCCCATCGGTGAATAGTCATGTGGGTAATTGCGTGTGCGGTAGCCTGACACGACACCCCCCAGCAAGGACACCGAATGCACAACGGGGTTCTCTGGCAGCGCCCAATGCAAGCTGTAGCCCACATAGGCCGAGTCTTTGTTCAGACTGTTTTTGTAAAAACCACCGGTGTAGCCCTTGTGCTCCAAATACAAGCCGTAGTTTTCGTTGTTGAAGCGTCCCCGGTCGTGGTAGCTGAAACCATGCAATCCGATGGTGGTTGTTTGGGCAGCCACAGGTGACAGCAAAGTCAAACTCAGGATAAGACCCAGCACACCCTCGTTGCATGATTGGTGCTTGGTCCGGACTGGTTTGGTTTGTCGGTGTTTTGAAAAAACTTTGTATTGCATGTCAATCTCCTGTGATCTGCGCAGGAGAAAAGCAATTCAAAGTCCAGCGGTGAGCTGGTTTTTTGACGGTACACGCCCAAAGCTTGCAAAGGCTTTAGGCACTGCACACTGAAGAATTCAAATCGGTTGAAACTGACGATCCAGTTTAAAAAGTATTTCAGAATGCGCGTTGATCAAGCCGCACCCGCGGCAAGTTTTGGCCGCAACTTGTCACCATGTTGTTCAAGGGCTTGCCGCACCAAGGGCAACAATGTCGGCAATGTTTGCTGGTCAATGCCATCCAAAATCAAGTTGCGCATGCGCGGTTCCCAAAATTTGTGGATGTGCGTGGCAATGCCGCTCTTGGCTTCTTCCTGATCGGGGAAGGCGGAGAAAAATTCGCCAATTTGATTGGCCATGCTCACCAGATTGTCAATGTCCATGATGTACTTCTTCTGTCATTGAATGTTGTGGGGTTGAAAAGAGACGGTGGCCGTGGCTGTAAGCATTGAACTGCTCACCGCGCACCATGGCAGCCAACACCAGGTTGTGGTCTTGGGCCAACTCCACGGCCAAAGAAGTGGGTGCGGAAACAGCGGTCAATACACCGGCACCGGCTTTCACGGTTTTTTGCACCATCTCGAAACTGGCGCGGCTGGTGATGCAGACAAAACCACTCGCCATGTCGTGCTTGGCTTTCAGCAATGCACCGATGAGTTTGTCCAAGGCGTTGTGGCGGCCCACGTCTTCGCGCACCAGCACGATATCGCCTTGCAAGTTGGCCCATGCAGCCGCATGGGTGGCACCGGTGCGCAGTTTCTCGGGTTGCTTGGAACGCAACATGGCATGCGCTATGAACATGGCTTGCGTGGCCACCATCACCTCAGGCGCTTGTGGCAAGGCCAAGCGCACCTGGCCCAAACTGTCTGCACCACACAGCCCACAACCCGTGCGCCCAGCCATGCTGCGGCGACGTTCTTTCAGGGCTTGTTCGGCTTGCGCGGCCACTTCAAGCCGCACTTCAATGCCCTGCGCCAACACCTCGGTGTCCACACCGAAAAGTTGTGATGGGGTTTGCAACAAACCTTCGGTCAGGGCAAAGCCCAAGGCAAAGTCTTCCAGGTCGGTGGGGCTGGCCATCATCACGGCGTGGGTGATGCCATTGAACACGAGTGCCACAGGCACTTCTTCGGCCAAGGCCAAAGCAGCACTGTGGCGTGTGTTCATTTGCCCATCACTTCAAAGGCTTCGGTTTTGTGCTGCGCTTTGGCCAGCAAACCGAGTTGGTCTTTGTTGAAGCGTTGGTAGTTTTGCTGCCACTCGGACGGTTGACTCACCGCCACCACTTGCACGGCGGTCACTTTGTACTCGGGGCAGTTGGTGGCCCAGTCGGAGGCATCGGTGGTGATGACGTTGGCACCGGACTCGGGGAAGTGGAAGGTGGTGTAGACCACACCGGCTTGCATGCGTTCACTGATTTCAGCGCGCAGCACCGTGCGGCCTGCACGGCTTTCAATGCCCACCCAATCGTCTTGCTTGATGCCGCGTTCTTCGGCATCGTGCGGGTGGATTTCCAAGCGGTCTTCGCTGTGCCATTGGTTGTTGTCGGTGCGGCGTGTTTGAGCGCCCACGTTGTATTGCGACAAGATGCGACCCGTGGTGAGCAGCAGCGGGAACTTGCGCGTGACCTTTTCTTGGCTCGCCACGTATTGCGTGGGGAAGAACTTGCCTTTGCCGCGCATGAAACCTGCGGTGTGCATGATGTCCATGCCCGCGTCTGGTGTGTTGTCATTGCAAGGCCATTGCAAGCTGGTGTGCTGATCGATCTTGGCATAGCTGACACCGCTGAAGCTGGGTGTCAACGCTGCAATTTCTTTCATGATCTCTTCGGGATGCGCATAGTGCATCTCATAGCCCAAGGCCTTGGCCAATTTCACCGTGACTTCCCAATCGGCCAAACCGGCCATGGGGGGCATGGCTTGGCGCACACGCGAGATGCGGCGTTCAGCGTTGGTGAAGGTGCCGTCTTTTTCCAAGAAGGAAGAGCCCGGTAAAAACACATGGGCGTACTTGGCGGTTTCGTTCAAGAAAATGTCTTGCACCACGATGCACTCCATCGCTGACAACGCCGCTGCCACGTGTTGTGTGTCGGGGTCGGACTGCACAATGTCTTCACCTTGGCAATACAGCCCCAAGAACGAGCCGTCCATGGCGGCGTCAAACATGTTGGGAATGCGCAGGCCGGGCTCGGGGCTCAAGGCCACGCCCCAGGCGCCTTCAAACAAGGTGCGTGTGGTGGTGTCGGAGATGTGGCGGTAACCCGGCAACTCGTGCGGGAAGCTGCCCATGTCGCAAGCCCCTTGCACATTGTTTTGACCACGCAAGGGGTTCACACCCACGCCTTCGCGTCCCACCATGCCACAGGCCATGGCGAGGTTGGCAATGCCAATCACCATGGTCGAGCCTTGGGAATGCTCGGTCACACCCAGGCCGTAGTAGATCGCGGCGTTTGGTCCGGCGGCGTACATGCGCGCAGCGGCACGCACATCGGCGGCTGGCACACCTGTGACGCTTTCAAAGGCTTCAGGTGAGTTCTCGGGTTTGGATACGAAATCGCACCATTCGTTGAAACTCTTGTCGTCACAACGCAGGGCCACGTAATCTTTGGCCACCAAGCCTTCGGTGACCACCACATGGGCCAGTGCGGTGATGAGGGCCACGTTGGTGCCGGGCTTCAAGGCCAAGTGGTGCTGGGCTTTCACATGCGGGCTGCTGACCAAGTCAATTTTGCGTGGATCGGCGACGATCAATTTCGCGCCCTCACGCAAACGACGTTTCATGCGCGAGGCAAACACGGGGTGTGCATCAGAGGGGTTGGCACCAATCACCAGCAACACATCGGCATGCTCTACCGATTTGAAGGTTTGTGTGCCCGCCGAGGTGCCAAAGGTTTGGCCCAAGCCATAGCCGGTGGGTGAATGGCAAACACGGGCACAGGTGTCCACGTTGTTGGTGCCAAAAGCGGCCCGCACGAGTTTTTGCACCAGGTAGGTTTCTTCATTGGTGCAACGCGATGAGGTGATGCCGCCCACCGAGTCTTTGCCGTGCTTGGCTTGAATCCGTTTGAACTCGGAAGCCGCATGGTTGATGGCTTCATCCCAGCTCACTTCTTGCCAAGGATCGGTGATCTTGGCGCGGATCATGGGCTTGGTGATGCGGTCTTGGTGGGTGGCGTAGCCCCAAGCAAAACGGCCTTTCACACACGAGTGGCCTTCGTTGGCTTTGCCATCTTTCCAAGGCACCATGCGCACCACGGTGTTGCCCTTCATCTCGGCTTTGAAGCCGCAACCCACACCGCAATAGGCGCAGGTGGTGATCAGGCTGTGCTCGGGTTGACCGAGTTCGATGATGGATTTTTCTTGCAAAGTAGCGGTGGGGCAAGCCTCGACACAAGCGCCGCAAGACACGCATTCGCTGTCCATGAAAGGCTGGTCTTGACCAGGGGACACGCGGCTCTCAAAGCCGCGTCCCGAGATGGTGAGGGCAAACGTGCCTTGTGTTTCTTCACAGGCGCGCACACAGCGGTTGCACACAATGCACTTGCTGGCGTCGTAAGTGAAGTAGGGGTTGGACTCGTCTTTTTTCGCGTCGCAATGGTGTGCACCAGCGGCCTCGCCCACGCCATAGCGCACATTGCGCAGGCCCGTGACACCGGCCATGTCTTGCAACTCGCAGTTGCCATTGGCGCTGCAGGTCAAACAATCCAAGGGGTGGTCGGAAATGTAGAGTTCCATCACGCCTTTGCGCAGGTCTTGCAGCTTGGGCGTTTGCGTTCGCACCACCATGCCGGCTTCGGCGGGTGTGGTGCAAGAAGCGGGAAAACCTTTGCGGCCATCGACTTCAACCAAACACAAACGGCAAGAACCAAAAGGCTCGAGGCTGTCGGTGGCGCACAGCTTGGGCACTTGAATGCCCGCTTCAACAGCCGCACGCATGAGCGAGGTGCCTTTGGGCACGCTGACGTCATAGCCATCGATGTTCAGTTGCACAGTTTCTGTGGAGGTACGGGCGGGTGTGCCGTGGTCACGCTCTTGTTTCAGGTACATCAACATGGTGTTTCCTTAAGCGGATGAAACAGCTTTGGCTTCCAAGCCAAAATCTGCGGGGTAATGGTTGAGTGCAGACAGCACCGGGTAGGGCGTCATGCCACCCATGGCGCACAAGCTGCCATGCAGCATGGTGTCGCACAGATCGCGCAGCAAGTGCACTTGTTGTTCTTTGTTGGCAGCGGTGCCAATGCGGTCGATCGTTTCCATGCCGCGCGTGGAACCGATGCGGCAGGGCGTGCATTTGCCACAGCTTTCCAGCGCGCAGAACTCCATGGCGTAACGCGCCAAGCTGGCCATGTTGGCCGTGTCGTCATGCACCACGATGCCGCCATGACCCACCACCGCACCCATGGCGGCGTAGGCTTCATAGTCCAGCGGCACGTCCCATTGCGACTCGGGCACATACGCACCCAAGGGGCCACCCACTTGCACCGCTTTGATGGGGCGGCCACTGCGGCTGCCACCACCAAAATCAAACAGCAATTCGCGCAAGCTCAAACCAAAGGCGCGTTCGACCAAGCCACCTTGCAACACATTGCCGGTGATTTGGAACGGCAAGGTGCCGGTGGAACGGCCCATGCCAAAGTCTTTGTAAAAACCAGCACCCTTGGCCATGATGATGGGCACGCTGGCCAAGGTGATGACGTTGTTGATGACCGTTGGTTGGCCAAACAAACCTTGCAATGCTGGCAAGGGCGGTTTGGCACGCACGATGCCGCGTTTGCCTTCGATGCTTTCAAGCATGGCGGTTTCTTCGCCACACACGTAAGCGCCAGCGGCTTTGCGCACCTCGATGCGAAACGCTTTGCCACTGCCCAGCACGTTGTCGCCCAAAAAGCCAGCCGACTCGGCCAAGGCGATGGCGGTGTTCATGGTGGCGATGGCGTGCGGGTATTCGGAGCGGATGTAGATGTAACCCAGGGTGGCACCCACCGCCAAACCGGCGATGGCCATGCCTTCAATCAGCATGTAGGGGTCGCCCTCCATGGTCATGCGGTCGGAGAAGGTGCCGGAGTCGCCTTCATCGGCATTGCAGACCACGTACTTTTGAGCCGAGGTGGTGCCCAACACCGTGCGCCATTTGATGCCGGCTGGAAAGGCTGCGCCACCGCGGCCACGCAAACCGGAATCGAGCACTTGCTGCACCACGGCGGCAGGGTCCATGGCCACGGCGTTTTTCAAACCAACCCAACCGCCATGCGCGGCATAGTCGTCCAAAGACAGTGGGCGGGTGATGCCCATGCGGGCGAACGTCAGGCGCTGTTGCTTGGCCAAGTAGGGGATTTGATCGGTGAGACCCAAGGCCAAAGCATGGGCACCGCCGTTCAAAAACCCGGCTTCAAACAAAGAGGCCACATCGTCTGCGCTGACCGGGCCATAAGCCACACGGCCTTGGGGCGTCAGCACTTCCACCAAAGGTTCGAGCCAAAACAAACCACGCGAGCTGTTGCGTTGCACATCGATGGCCACACCGCGCTTGTCAGCGTGTTGGTGCAAGGCGTCCACCACGTCATCGGCACCGGCGGCCAAGGCCGCTGAATCGCAAGGAACGTAGAGCGTGATCATGCGGCGCTCCCGAGTTTGGCGACGACGGCGCTGAACTTGGCCTCGGTCATGCGCGCGTGCAACTTGTCGTCAATTTGAACAGCAGGTGACGATGCACACAGGCCCAGGCAATACACCGGCTCGAGGGAAAACTTTCCATCGGCACTGGTTTCATGCGCACCGCATCCCAGCAAGCTTTGCGCTTGCGCCCACAGTTCTTCGCTGCCGCAAGCGCGACAAGCTTCTGCACGGCACACCTGCACCACATGCTGTCCGGGGGGCGTGCTTCTGAAGAAGTGGTAGTAGGTGATGACGCCATGCACCTCGGCGCGCGAGAGGTTCATGCCTTCGGCGATCAAGGGCACAGCGTTGGCGGGAATGAAGCCCAATGCATCTTGAACCGCATGCAACAAGGGCAGCAAGCCCCCCGGTTGCGATTGGTGGTTGGTCAAGAGCTGGCGAACCAGCAAGAGTTCAGGCGAAGCAAGGGGCTTGTTCATGGCTCAATCAGTTGAAAAATTTCGACACGCTTTGCAGGGTGCGGTAAATGCCCCAGGCCAAGGGAATGCTCACTGCCGTCCAAGCCATCCAAACAATCACAGGGTTCACATGGGAAGGTGCGCCGGTGCCGTGTACTTCGGAAGCGCTGGCTTTTTCGTGGGCCAGTTTTTTCTCATGCGCCAGTTCCTCGGGCGTCATGAAATGCTTGGGATGGACAGGACGGATCATCAAGTTGGCGATCAAGCCCACCACCAACATGCCCACCAAGATGAACATGGTTTGGTTGTAGACCTGTTCACGCGGGAGGCCCAAACCAAGTTGGTAGTCGCGCATGTAGTTCACGACCACGGGACCCAAAATGCCGGCGGTGGCCCAAGCGGTGAGCAAGCGACCGTGGATGGCGCCCACCATTTGCGTGCCAAACAAGTCGGCCAGGTAAGCCGGCACGGTGGCAAAGCCGCCGCCGTACATGCTCAAGATGATGCAAAACGCGGCCACAAACAAGAGTTTGTTGCCAGCCATGGCGCTGGCTGGAACGGACGCGTACAAAGCGGCACCAAGGACAAAAAACACCACGTAGGTGAGCTTGCGCCCCAGCTTGTCCGACATGCTGGCCCAGATGATGCGACCGCCAATGTTGAACAAACTCAGCAGCGCCGTGAAACCAGCGGCCACACCTGCAATCATCGTCAACTGTGTTTTATCCAGCTCGATGAACTTGGCTTCGATGCCAATCAGTGCACCACCAAAGACTTCTTGCAACATGGGGCTGGCCATGCCGATCACACCAATGCCTGCAGACACGTTCATGCACAACACCACCCACACCATCCAAAATTGTGGGATGCCCCACACCTTGCTGACATGCACATGCTGTTGCGTGATCATGGCGTTGTTGGCTTGCTGCGGTGGGGGTGTCCAGCCCGCTGGTTTCCAGCCTGTGGGGGGGACACGGTAGCCCAATGCGCCGCCCATCATGAACACGAAATAAACCAAGGCCATGCAGACAAAGGTTTGCCACACGCCCACTTCAAGATCGGTTGCAAATATTTTCATCAATTCAGCGGCCAGTGGTGAGCCGATCATGGCGCCACCACCAAAGCCCATGATGGCCATGCCTGTGGCCATGCCACGACGATCTGGGAACCACTTGATGAGCGTGCTGACGGGCGAGATATAGCCCAAACCCAAACCAATGCCACCAATGACACCGGAGCCCAACAACATCATCCAAAACTGGTGGTAGTAAATACCGGCTGCAGAAATCAGCATGCCGCCGCACCAACAGACTGCGCTGACCACACCCGCTTTGCGCGGACCAGCGCGCTCGAGCCAACCACCCCACAGCGCTGCTGAACTGCCCAACAACACGAAAAACAAGGTGTACATCCAACCCAGCGTGGAGACTTTCCAATCGCAGGTGGTGATGAAGAGTTCTTGAAAGAAGCCGATGTCGGGGCCGCACTTGATCGCTTCTTTGATGCCAAGCGCTTTGGACAGCGGCAGCCAAAACACAGAAAACCCGTAGGCCATGCCAATGCACAAGTGAATGGCCAGCGCTGCGGGGGGAACCAGCCAGCGGTTGAATCCTTCACCTGCAATGATGCGCTCCTTGGACAAAAAGCCGGGTGTGCCGTTGGCCGTGCTCGCGGATTCGTCAACTGATGTGCTCATGTTGTCTCCATTGTTTTTTGGTTGTTGTGCCAGCGTTCGACTTTAACGTATGCTTTCCCAGCACAAACGAGTCTAGGGGAAATCACTGAGCCCCTCAATATGTACGCAGCCCTCAGTTAACATCTACTGGGTCAACACAACTAATATGCTGTAGCAAGCCTATATCTGGGATGCACAAAGTCTCAATCAAACCGCAATGGACCATCAGTGACGCCACCGGCCACAACCTGGCCCCGCGCTTGCTGGAACTGCTGGCCGAGGTCCAAAGCCACGGGAGTTTGTCGGGCTCGTGCAAAAAAACCGGGGCGTCCTATCGTCACGCTTGGAGTTTGATTCGCCAAGGCGAAGAGCAACTGGGCATGGCGTTGCTCAACATGGAGCGCGGCAAGGGCTCGACGCTCACCCCCTTAGCCGAAAAACTCGTTTGGGCCGGGCACCGCATCTCGGCCAGGCTCACACCCATGTTGGAAACCTTGGCCTCGGAACTAGAAGGCGAGATTGGCCGGGTCTTGGCCACCAGCAGCGAGGTGCTGCGGGTACACGCCAGCCACGGTTTTGCCGTGGAGAAAATGATCGAGAAATTGGCGCTGTCGGGCACGCCTGTCGAACGCAAATACGTTGGGAGCGTCGAAGCGGTGGCTTCGTTGAATGCTGGCGCTTGTGAGATTGCAGGCTTTCACATTCCGCAAGGCGAGTTTGAAGAGCTCGCATTCAAGCACTACGCCAAGTGGCTCAAGCCCAAGGAAAGCCGCATCATCCATGTGGCCACACGCCGCCAAGGCTTCATGGTGGCCAGCGGCAATCCGCACAAAATTTACGATGTGAAAGACCTGACCCGCAAGGGCATTCGGTTTGTGAATCGCCAGCCGAGCTCGGGCACTCGGTTTTTGCTCGAGTGTTTTTTAAAGAAAGCCCAAGTTGACGCGTCTCAAATCGCAGGCTATGAGCAGGCTGAATTCACCCACGCTGCCGTGGCCGCCTATGTGGCCAGCGGCATGGCCGATGTGGGCTTTGGCGTGGAAACGCCTGCGCGGCGCTTCAAGCTGGAGTTTTTGCCCTTGGCCACCGAGCGTTATTTTTTGCTGTGCAACCAGTCCGACTTGGACAAGCCGCATTTGCAAGCGGTTTTGAAGATTTTGAACAGCGACGAGTTTCAGTTTGCGGTGAACCAATTGCCCGGGTACACCGCAGCGCATTGCGGCCAAGTGGCCACCATTCCAGAGGCCTTTCCTGAAACCAGCCTGAGCAAGAAATTCTGAGACAAAAAAAAGGGCACCCGAAGGTGCCCTTTGTCGATCAGACCTGCCGTTTCAATACATGAAAGTAGGGCTGACGATGGCTTGCACAGAACCTGTGGTGCGGTGCGGCGCCACAGTGATCATGCCTTCATACACCTTGTCTTTGATGGCTTGTTCGGCCACGGCGTTTTCAAGAATGAAGACACCGAACTCGGCCAACAAAATTTGGTGAACGTGGAAAACCTGACCTTCGTTTTCAAAAGGAATCACTTCCAACGCCCAGGTGTCGGAGCCAATCATGGCCACACCCAAATTGGCCAGGTAGCGTGCGCCTTGCACGCCCAAGCCAGGGTGGGCTGTGCCATTGCGCTTGTCATCCACGCCCAAAAGTTTGTGCCAACCGGTGTAGAAAATCACAATGTCGCCCTTGTTGATTTTCATGTTGCCTTGTTTTTTAAGCGCGGCTTCAATTTCGGGTTGATTGAAGGCCACACCTTCAGGAATGATGTCCTTGCCCATCAAGGCGGTCATGTCCAGCAACACAGCGCGTGTGGCCACAGCAGGCACGGTTTCAATGCCGAATTTCTTCAGGCCTGAAATGCCAGTGATTTCGCTGCCAGGTGTGCAGTTGTAGTAGGTGTTGTCAATGCCGATGTGGCCCAAGCCATCCAACTGCGTGCCAATGCCCACCCAGGTGTTCAAGATGTCATCGTGGTAATTGGTTTTGGTGTTGCCCAGGCTTTGACCTTCATAGTCTTGGCCGGGACGCACGATGGTGATGGAGTAGGAGCGTGGTGGGAACGCTGGGGTTTTGGAGCTGGTTTCAATGCCCATGCGCATGGTTTTGCCTTGCTTGATCAGCTTGGAGGCGGCCAGCACGTTGTCCTTGGTGATGTTGTTCAAGGCGCCAATTTGGTCGTTGGCACCCCATTTGGATTTGTGGCATTTTTCATAGGCAAAAGCGCTGCCCATCGACAAAGTACCCAGCACAGCAGTGGTTAAAAAAGCTGCGGCTATTTTTTTAAATGTCATGAATTGTCTCCGTTGATGGACCCGATGGTTGGCGAAACCTGTGCTTCAGGACGGGCCGCGGACCCCAAGGCACATTGAACATGGATACGTTGAAATTCTTGCTCGCCTTGGCTGACGGTGAGGCGTTTTTCGCGTGTGAAATCAGAGGCGCAGGCTTCGCTGCTGAGTACCTGCCCCAAGCGAGGTTGGAAACCGATGTACCAAGTGGGGTCCTGCATTTGTAATTTGACTTGATCCAAGGGCTTGTCAGCATTCAACTGAACCGTGAATTCCAAAAAAACACCGCCTTGAAAACCACGACCACCATCACGCGCGACAAAGTCTTTGACTTTAAAATTCAGGGGCTTGCCGCTTTGGGCCTCTTCGATCGTGAGGAAATACTGGTAGTGCTGCATCAAGCTTTGATTGGTTTGGGCCGTAAGCTCCCCCAAACGGTGAACAAGTTGAAAATAGAGACTTCCATTTCTTTGGAGATGAGGGATGAGGAAGTCGAAATTTACGGAAAGCCAAATTGTTGGGATATTGGGCGAGGGTGAATCGGGCTTGCCAGTTGCTGAGGTCTGTCGCAAGCACGGCATCAGCAACGCCACCTATTACCAGTGGAAGAGCAAGTATTCAGGTGTTTCTGCCAGTGAA
>Ga0114968_10001901_pt1 | contig 16087 bp, 11 predicted proteins | sample M_130807_EF_Meta_FD_87020 | JGI IMG/M metagenome (GOLD analysis project Ga0114968, IMG submission 87020) | Freshwater microbial communities from Lake Montjoie, Canada to study carbon cycling - M_130807_EF_MetaG | ecosystem: Environmental > Aquatic > Freshwater > Lake | place: Lake Montjoie...
CTGAACTTGACTCATTTAGACAAGGGTACTCTAAAGACCAAAGACAAGCGATTAATATTAATCAGCCTGTAAAGGCTTACAAAGGTAAGAATGGTATGATTCAGTTCGTGCCTTATTCGGCAAAAAAAGATATCAAGAAGAAAGTACCAGTAATGCTTGATTCGGATTTTGATACTGTTGAAGCAGCTGCTAAGCAAGAAATCATTAACGCTGCCGGTCCTGCTGGAGGAGCAGTACCACCAGGTGGTGGTCCTCTTGGAGCAACCGAGTGGAAAAATTTGAATGCGGGTGGTAAATCGCTTGCGTTGAAGGCTCTTAGAAAACTTCAAAAAGTCTCTATTTCCACGGGAATGATTGACGAGACGCAATGGGATCAAATTATTGAGAATTTGGGTATTAAAACCAGAAAGAGCAAGAACGATAACACTACAGACTACAAGGATATGCGTGCGGAAGTAGACAAGCGCATTAAAGAGTATGCTGGAAAACGTTCTAAGAATGGTTTTGCTAAAACTGTCGCTCTTGATGATGAGGAATACAAGAAATACATTAACAAGTATTTGAAGAGTGTAAGAAATTACTATATGGAGGAAAATGATTTGAAGGTTCTTGCGAGACCTGTTATGCTAGTTGCTCATGCTCAGCCAAATAGAAGTATTTATGTAGATGTTGGAGCTGTTGGAGGAGCAGATCCTGCTGCTGCTTTAGTAGCAGGAGGAAATTTTATTGCTCCTGATACTCAGTATATTATTGGTAGTGGTATTAACCCTGAAAGTACACCTAAATCTACCACTGATGCTGCAGCTGGAGCAATTGCTGCAGGTGCTGATGCGGGTTTGTATTTTAGCAACACACAACACGCTGTAAGAGCAGGTGCTGCAGTTGTTGGTGTAGGAGGTCTTGAATCTATTAAATCTGATGCTACATTAATGGGTATTCTAACTACAGGAGCAGCACCAGTAGGAGCTATTCCTGGTCTTCCCGCAGCTGCTCCTGCCGCAGGTGCTGTTGGTTTTCCAATAATTAATGCTGGTATCAACCATGCCGCTGTTGGAGGTCAAGCTGCTGTTGGAGGTGTTCGTCTTTTTAATAAGTATGAAAGACCTCAACAAGAATTTCCTAGTCTTCAACGATTCGAGAAAATGAGAGATATTATTAAAACTAAAATTGTACAAGGAACAACTGCACTAAACGCCAGTAATATGGGAACAAGTGCCTCTCAAATATCCGTCTTCTCCGATGGTGTGTACTGTGATGTAAAATTTGAAAACGATAAAGCCTTGAAAGCCCTTCAACAGTTAATTGAAAAGTTGTTTAAAATTTTCATTGACCGAACCAAGCGTTTCCTAGAGGAGAACCCTGATGCTGATGAAACTTGGACAGCATTGGACGGTGGAAAAGGAAAGAAGCATGCTAAATCCGGAAAAGGAAAAAAGCATAGTGGCTCTAGAAAACATAGTGGATCTAAAAAACAAAAGAGAAAATCTGCTCGAAAGTAATTAATAAATCTTATTTTTTTTTGAATTTTCTTTCAAAAAAAAAACTAACTGTTTTTTCTAAATAAACTTCTCCTGCTCCGTTGGTGACAATGCCTTCCACAAAGCTCCCAACTCTGTCAAAACTTCCTTAGGTTGTAGTTGTGGCTTAGAAACCTTTAGCTTAGGTCTCTCCAACTTACAAAAATTTTGAAACTTATTTGGAGCTCTTGCCTTCTTCTCAGCAACAGCAGCCACAGGCTCTTCAACAACTGCGGCGGCGACCTCAACCTTTTGAGCTTTCTTTGTTACAACCACAGGAGCAGGGGGTGTTTCATCTTCTTGAACCAATTCACCATCCAACATGACAATCTCCTCCTCAGGAGAAGCAGCCTTCTTTCCACCACGCTTTACCTTAACCTTCTTCTCAATAACCACACCAGGATTATTTAACGTCCACTGCTCCTTCTCCTTCAAATATCTCTCCTTATCATCCGATGCTCTCTTCTCATACTTTTGCTTCTCACCATCCGAAAGCGCCTTCCATCCCTCACCCATCTTCTTCACAATATCAACACTCTTAATCCCATCATTACTTTTTACAATCGTTGGTCGAACATCTGCGCAATAGTGTAGATATCCGGATTTATTCTTAAGAGGTAGTTCTGCTGCTGTTGTAGTGGTCATATTTTTTTTATGATAATACCCAACTCTTTAAGTAAATATTTATTTATGCCTGATAAAATACATGTCTCTCGTTTCCAAGGGGTGAATAAAGGAGCATTTTCCTTCATACTCACCACTATCATCCGATTTTTTTGTTGCCATCTTACACCGTCCTCCAAACTGACAATCATTGATTTTTAGTTCCTCCTTCGTGTGAGCGTAGTTACATTTGGATTTATACTTACAATCAAGTAGAAATTTACAGAATTTAGTCTTATCCTGTGACTGTTGATGCTGTGGTTTTCTTGTTCTGGATTTATTATTATTATTACCACTTGATTTTGTAGGAGTCATTTTCTTCTTTTCTCCTGCTGCGTCTTCGTTAATAATTTTCAAAACATCCTTCACAACCCGTTTCTTCAAACTTCTCATGGTCGAGACAATTTCGTCAACTTCTTTTTTCTCAGGATGTTGATACAAGCATTTTTTTTCTTTTTCTTCTTTTGTACAATGGTATCCATCCTTAATTTTAGGGCACAAGATTTCCGATTTTTTAATCTGTTTCGGCTTGTGATGAACCAGTAGAACCGAACGACTTAAATCCGGAAAATCATCAGTAAATTCAGAGGATAAAGAAATCTTTGATGACTCGCTTATAATTGACGGTGTTGTCGTTAACCAAGTCAATTTCGAATTAAACTGTAGATTTTCTTCACTAATTTCTTTTTCTTTGACGACAGGGGCTGGAGGTGGTGTCGGAACTGCCGAAGACGAAGAAGAAGAAGACAAGGAAAGAAAAGAAATCGGATAAAGTTTCTTCATAGCCTGTCTCCGATTTTTTTCAAAGATAGATGATAAGCTTCCTTTATGAACAGGAACGTAATTGTCTTCGTCGTCGTAATTATTTTCGTCGTCAAAGTTGAGCATTTTTTTTATTTGGAGTGAGAAAGAAACCAAATAAAAAAATATTTTTTTGAGGGTCAGAATAAAATGTCAGAATTCCACTATCCTGATTATCCATGGTCAATCATTAAATCTTTTGCCATTGTCTCCTTTGACAAAACAAGAAAAACAAAGACATCGAAGCTCATGAAAAAATTTTGCGATGACTATCAACTTTTACTAGAAGAGGGAGACATTCTACCACAGACATCGTTTTCGTTTGTCTATTTTTTCACTATGATGAAGTATCGTTCGCATTTTAACTATTTGTTATTTCCAAGACGTTCTTAGAAGCCAGAAAGATAAAAAAGGTTTTCTTTTTTTACGTATAATACTCATAAACGTATTCTTTCTTTTTACTCATTTCATTTTTCTTCATCATTTCTATAGCGCCTAGGATATCGGCTTCAGTAATGTGAAACTTTTGGTCATTGGCTAACCCAAAAACGCGCTTGGAATGTGTCATTTTAATTTTTGAGAATAAATTCTCCATAGAACCGCCAGCATCCTTAAATAAATCTTTTTCTTTTCGAATAATTTCAGTAATTTTCTTTTCTTCAAGCGCAATTTCCCATTTCATTTCTTTTACCATTTTCAAAAAAATCAAGCACAAATCTTCCGCTTGATAATCCTCAATATGATGTATCCACTGGAATCGTCGTCTCAATCCTTCATTCACAGAAAAAAAACATTTTTCTATTTCATCCTTATATCCCGCGGCAATAAAGCAAAAATTATTCTTATTTTCTGATAAAAACGCACAGATGGTATCTATGGCTTCTTTGGAATAGGAATCCTTGTCTTTTTGTCCCGGACCCATGGCATAAATTTCATCAACAAACAAGACACCCCCTAAGCAACTGTTGAGTAATTTCTTTGTTTTATTAGCCGTAGAACCTAAAAATTCACCAACCATATCTTCACGATGAGCAATTTTGAATTTACTATTACTGGAAAGGACACCAATGTGTTGGTAAATCTTACCAATAATTTTCGCGACGGTTGTTTTCCCTGTTCCTGGCTTTCCTGTGATAATTGTGTGGAGATAATCACCATCTAAATTTCGAGAATGCATGTTTTGGAGATAATAAATCGTCTGATAAAAAATAGACTCTTTGACCGATTTCATTCCAATCATACTTTGTAAATCAATCAAGTACGGCAAAATATCCCAAAGAATAACGACATCAAAATTCTTGTAAAACTTCATGGTTTTTCCAATATTAATGAGATCATCTAAATTTGAGCAAGGGGGAAGAGTATCGAATTTTATTTTTTTTTGAGTAAAATTAGACACAGTAGAAGAATCGGATTTTCTTTTAATATAATATAAATTTTCTTTTTTTGTATTTAAACCTAAAAAAAGAAAAGAGAAAAAAAATGGATGACGAAACAAAGACGACTGCCATTGCCGTAGCTCACGACGAGTTAGAAGAAAAAGAAGAAGAAAAAAAAGACAAATCAACTCCTGTCGACGGAATGTATAATTTAATTACATTTGGTAAATTTGAAAATCGTTATTTAAAGGACATGCTTCGCGATCGAAAGTATTGTTCCTGGTTGAAAGAGCAAGATTGGTTCAAAACAAATTTCGAATATTTGTATAATTCCATCAATAGACATAATCCACAAGAATATTTTTATGATAAAAAAGAACAGGAAAAAACAGGGGATTTTATGAGTGACTATAAATATTTCAATTTACTTTCTGTGGAATCTGTCGTCGCCAACGGTCTAGCTCTAGATGACAAAGAAAAAAAATGCTATACATTTTATTTAGAAATGATTCAAAATTTGAAAAATCGAGTTGAAATAAGAAAACTCAGTGATGAAAAAAATAATCCTTATGATATCAAAGCCCCTGTAAAATGGCTTCAAGCTTTTGAAAAAGAAAGTAAAATTCCTAGAGATGATTTTAAGGAGTTTTTATATGCCTATGAATTACCGAATCTAACGACTGTTGTTGAGGATATACGTAAGGAAGGCGGTCTGGAATATAATGGAGGAAAGTCGTATACGATTGGAAAGAAGCGCTCGACCGATCAAGAAAATTTCTGGGGTGTAAAACTCAAAGAAAAATTTGGTGAAGAAGTCAGTAGTCAATATCCGTATCTCAATTGTATCTTTGATTTTATCCATATTCCTGCGAATACCATCTATGAATGTAAGTTGGGATTAAAAGACTTTAATGAAGAGCAATTTGTGAAATATGAGACAATAATGAATCGTTATAACATCGTTTATCTCATCGGGTATGATTGTGTGATAAATATGGATTTGGAAACGATATACACCACAGATTTAATGAAATATGTTCTCTATCAATGTAATATTCCGACATTGAAAACCATAAGTAAATTCGACGAGATTATTTTTGATTATGATATTGCTGAAATAGAAGATTTAGCAAGTGTCCTCTAAAGTGTTCTGAGAAAATTATGAAAGTATCGGCTGACGTCATATTATCGCGTCAGCACTTTTGACTGATGCGTCACATCAGGTCACTTCCTATAAATTTTCTTGACCCCCTTTACAAATGGCTGCTAACGAAGACTTGCTGACTGAGATGTTTCCTCAACCATCTGCGTTATACCGTTCAGAGACTATTAATTTTTGCCCTTCGCCGTCTCCTCCTGCCCTTTTTCGTGCCCCCTCCCTCCCCATGGGATGTGAGGTCAATAAAGAAGAAACCTCAAAATGCGTTCTTTGTAAGTTTGAAGCTGCTACCTATAACTTTCTGGGTCAGAAGAAGCCTCTTTACTGTGAGTGGTGTGCCAAATTATGCGCGGAAGGACGTTGGGACAAAACTTTGGATGACCACGTCTCTGGAGAAAGATGCCAGAGTGACTCATGTGATGGGTATGCCGTTTACTTCCCGGTGAATCATTCAGTCAAGGAATCTCCTCTCCCTGTCAATGTCTACTGTTATTTTCATCGTTATGGGTTGGAGAGGGATGAACCAAAAGATGACGATGAGGAGTTAAAGAAGTGTTATCCTATTGACACCACCAACAAACCAGACAGTGAGGAGAAGCCTAAGTGCCGTGGGAGACGCTGTGAGAAGTTACCGACTCACAATTATGTGGAAAATGCCAAGCCGGCGTGCTGTGTTCGTCATGCTTTGTTTGGAATGGTGGTTAAGAGAGATTCATAATCCTAAGTTGTAAAATCCTCAAAAGTAGTTTATATCTATATTTAATTTATTTACTAATCGTAGCAAGCCATTTGCTGTATTCTCCCTCAAAGTCTCTCAAATCATTTAACCACATCGTTTTCGCATCTGTCTTTTCAATTTCCTCAAGATGTGCCTGAATCGCAACCAACTCTTTCTTTAAATTTTCCACCTTCTCAGATGTAAAATTACGGACATTCAAACGCAAAAGATACTCATATCCCTTGCTGCCAGTAGTATCACCACCAGCAGCAGCAGTAGTCTCATCTTCCTTCGCCGCATCCTTCACTTCACGATCATACCCATCACTGACTAGTTTCTTGATAATGTCAGCCTCAGAGACATTCATAATGTCAAACTTTTCTTCAATAATTTCCATAATGAATCGCACTTTGTTTGAAATATGCTTGAAATTCGCCCCCAAGACTTCAAGAATTTTCTCCTTACGCTTCACATACAACTGGTATCGTAGGACGCAAAAGTCATTAATGATTTCATCAAGGGTATACTTCTTCAACTGATTCTTTTCATTAAAAAGAACCATGTTTGAAGTCGATAACGTGGAATGAAGCTTCAATGTATTCAAATTCAAATTGATTCCATCATCAGCTTCCGTCACAATAAAATTCACCTTCTTTTGAGTGGAATAGTTGGACAAACTCTTGATTTTCTTATCCGCTAGTAAATCCTCACACATGTCCTTGAATTTGTCTGTCCAGAGACCGATAGGAAGTTCCTTCACAACAACCTTGTTTTCCTTAATTTTTTTCTTTTTCGAGTTTTCCGCCATAGTCTCAATAATTCCCTCTGTGATGAAGCGATTGTTGTCCGCATGTTTCTTGATTGTTCCCTCAAAGCCTCTATACCACGGCATAATTTCTGGTAGCAGAGAGGTTAGAATACTTCCGTCTTCATCAAAAGTCATAATCTCCCCATCATTTTCTAACCAAACCTTAATGCTTTCAATCAAATCTAGGGGGTTAAAACAAGGCACGTTACATGACCACCCCGTCCCAATACCTGTACAACCATTGACAAGAATCATGGGAATAATAGGAACATAGAATTTTGGTTCAACAACCTCACCGTCATCTTCAACATAATCCAAAAGAATATCATCCTCATCACGAAAAATATAAGGGGTAATGCTTTCGAATTTCGTGTAAATGTATCTGGGAGAAGCCGCATCTTCATTATTCAAACGAGTGGCAAATTGTCCATCGCGATAAAGCAAGGGGATGTTATTACTACCAGGATATTCAGAAGCCATTTTGATAATGGTTTCAAATAAATTCTGCTCTCCGTGATGATAGTTCGTATGCTCGGCAACATATCCACCGAGTTGGGCTACCTTCAAAGACTGTTTGTTAAACGTCAAATTCTTCTTCTTCATGGCATAAAAGACTTTTCTCTGAGACTCCTTAAATCCGTCAAATAAGTTCGGAATACTTCTCCCGCAATCATTCAACGAAAATTTCACCACTTCATTGTTCAAAAACTCCGACATATTCATCTTGGTCACTTTGCCACAGTCATCCAAAGACATACAATTCACAGGGTCATAGGCTTCAATCCATTTCTTGCGATCATCAGTGTGATTTTTGTGAAAGACTTTGTTGATGGTTACCGACACCTTATCATCCGTAATATATTCTACCATTTTTTCACCAAAAGTGTCGGGAACATCCTCTGACTTGGTTGTCCCCAATCCTTTGTAATATTTACTCTTGAAATTCTTTGTGCTTTGACTCGCATAAGCCTTGAATCGATTCTCATCATAAAACAAAAGATCACCACCTTTTTGAAAAACACGAACAATAGGCGTTTGCATCGAGACCAAAAACGGCGGATCACGATCCAAAAGCGTCGGGAACAAATTGTGAAAGAAATTCATAATCAATCCTGAAATATGAATCCCGTCAACATCAGAATCTGTCAAGAGAATCACACGACCATAATTCAAGCTCTCGTAATTTTTTTCGTCCTTGTAATCCATATTATACTGTAATCCTAATGCTTGAATCAAATTGGTAATGACTTTGTTTTTGGCAATTGTGGTGGCATTAGAATTTCTCACATTCAGGCACTTTCCAGTCAAGCTCAATACTCCCATATAATCACGTCCTTTCTTGTCGTAGACACCTTTTTGAATCCCCGCCACAGCATATGTTTTTGCGGAAAGTCCCTCACAAAGAATCAAGCAGCACTCCGACGATTTCTTAGTTCCACTTAAATTGGCAGGGTCATAGCCTTCAATCTTGACATAACCCTTCTTTTTCTTTTCGCTTTTCTTCAACACAAGCATTTCTTTGGATTTCAAGATATCTTCAATATCAGACATGACTGACCACTTGTTGATTTTATTCAATTCACTGGCTTTGACCTTGGCATCTTGCGGTTTGGGATTCTCCAACTTTTCCTTTTCTTGAGACGAAAATTCCGGATTTGGCAACACACAGTTGATAATCATACGGAAAAACTGCTTCATCTCCTTAATGTTAATCTGCGGCTTGTCTTTCTTGGTGTTGAGCTTATCAATTAAAGGACGAAACAATACCTCTGACCAAACGTCCACGTGAACACCGCCCAATTTTGTACAAATTCCATTCACAAAAGAAATACACTCATGCTCCCCTGTATCACTAACCGTCAAAATAACCTCGCTACTTGCTGTCTTGACAATTAAAACTTCGTCTTTTTTCTTTTTGGTTTCTTCTTCATCCTCTTCTTCTTCTTCCTCTTTTTCTTTTTCGTATAATTTTGAATAATCCAACAAACTTGTAATCTGGAGCAATTCTCCATTCAAATAAACTTTTTTTTTCGTCAACATTGCCGCATCAATAATATACTTGGTATAAAGAGCAATCAAATCATCCGTGTATCCCTTCAGACCAAACCGCGCAAAATCGGGAACATAGCTAACTTTTGTGTATCCACCACCACCATCGAGATTTTCTCCTTTCTTCGCATCCTCGACTTTTGCTGGACTAGCTTCCTTCATATTATTTCTCCAAATTTGTTGAAAATATTTCTTGTGTTCAGGATCATACCCCTCGACCTGAAACATAAGTGAAAAAACATTACAGACTTTTGCCCCGACACCATTCTTACCAGAAACCGTCCGATCGATAGTATCATCGTAATTAGAACCCGTCAATAAATTACCAAAGATGAGAGTATGGTTATACATCTTTTCTTTTTCATTCATCTCGATTGGAATGTGCTCTCCATCATTCCAAACGCTTGTTAATCCAGAAGCTTTATCGATATCCACCTTAATCGCAGAGCATTTCTCACTGACATTGTCCACAGCATTAGAAAGAATCTCCACGAAAATTCTCAAGATAGCCGCACTAGTCTGGATTTTTCGGTTGACAATCTTAAAGATGCCATTGACTTGTTCGCAAACATATTCATCCTTCTCTTTCAAAGTTGTTGAGCCGACATACATGTCAGGTCTCAAAAGAATATGATCAATGGGATCTTTTTTCTCGTAATTCTTTTTCATTTTTATTTTTAGTTGTGAGTGCTTAAATTTTTTTTATTTTCGAAAAAAAATTTGAGTTTTTTTATTCAATTTCAATCACATCAGGGTCGACATCAATAATTTCTTGAATTTCTATATAATTATTTTTTTTCTTTGCTTTATCAATGTCTTTTTTGATTTTCTTCTGTAAAACTTCTATGTTGATTTCATGACACTTAAACCAACCATTTTTTTGAAAGACGACTCTACAATTAGGACAGGTTTTTTCGTTCCTATCACCTAGCCATTGATTAATACAATCTATATGATAAGAATGCCCGCACGTTTTCAAGACAACACAATTTTCAGCTTCAGGATCAAATTCATCAAAACAAATACCACATTCACTATTGTCTAATTTTTTTTCTCGTAATTTCGTTTTCTGTTGTTTTGTAGATTTTCTTTCCTCACTTAATTTTTTTCTCTCCGCTTTTATAGACTTTCTTTTCTGTCGTGGTTCATATGTTAGATCAATCACATCATCAGGTTGTCGCCTTCGCTCGGCTGCTCTTCGAGGACTTGCGACTGGACTTGTGACTCGCGAACGAACACCATCCCGACGACTTCTTTTCTTCTTTTTTTTCTTGCCATCATCACTTCTCTTTTTCAAATTCGGCTCTTCTTTAACAATTCCATACTCCATTTCGTAAAGCGTTCTCTTCTTTTCTCGTTCCTCCATATGATAAACATTCACAAGACATTTTTTTTTGCTTTTTGTACACAGTCTGCTTTGTATATGTTGAATCAATGGTGAGTCATATTCTAAATTTACTTTTGGAAAACCTTTTAACAATTCTGTAAAATTTCCACCATATTTTTCTTCATCGAGTTTTTTATACTGTGGGGTATTATCCTTACTAATTTCTACTCTATACCACTCAGTAAGTCTTCCATTTTTTATCTCTACGATAAATGTATTCATTTTTTTATTTAAAAGAAATATATATAATTTTTTCAGATTTCTATACTGCTCTGAACAACTTTACTGTAAAAATTTCCATAATACGATTTGAACATTTTATTCGCTAATGGGCTGTATTTGAAAGAAAACGTTTTTCCCAAATAATTTCGTTTCTTGTCGACTTCAGAGACACTGTCGTAATGTTTCTTGTAAATTTTCTGAATCAGTTTTACATCAAGAAACGGCATGAGGACAACCCCTTGGTACTCGTATTTTTTTCCCGACAAATCAATAGGAATATCTTTCATAATGTCTGCCTTAAAAATTTCCATTTGAGAACTCAACGGCTCGGGTAATAATTTGGAGCTTTTAATAGGTAAAATATACAAAAGTTGCTGAAAGGGAAGCATCGGTTTATTTCGTCGAAAGACCTTGGGTTCATAGGTTGAAATAGAAGCCGCGAGAACTTTCGCAGGGGGCGTGTAATGATACGGAAAAATCCAGTTCCAATCTGCTACACCAGTAGTATAGTAATGTAACACCCATTGGAGACCATCTAAATACTCGTGACAAATGGGAAACATGTCTTCTTTTGATGTTTTCTTGAAATGTACCGCACAATAAATTCCTCTATACTGGTCAATATCGACATCATAGTTTTTCGTCTTGTCATTGATGCGAACGCTACTGATTAAAATTTCGTCGGGAAAATAAACTCGTCGGTGAACCATTTTCCGTTCTAATAATTCTTGCTCAAAATCAGAAATACTTTCAAAGAATTTGGCGAGACATTTAGGCGAAAAGATAACTTTTCCATTGTCATACCTTGTGATGTGACCATTCGTTGCTCCGACTTTTTTACAACAGTCAATAATGACATCAATACCACCCTCGACAATCTCTAATGCTGGGACATGATGTAAGAAATCATTCCCGACCATGAAGCATAGAAAAACGAAATCATTAATCGCCCAGTTTTCGTTGAATTTATAGATTGGTTTTTCGTCATAATCCAAAACTTCACAATCCCATTTCATCAACGAGATAATCTCAGGACGAATTTTCGGCATATCTAACAGTAAAAAGTTATTGGTTTGGTCGAACGTATCATCCCGAAGAACATAAAATTGAGAACAATGGCTGATTAAAGATAACATGATAAGGTCAGAATCCAAACCATGAATCATGAAGCTTTCATTGGATTTTCCAAATTTTCGAACATAGGATTGAAGCTTGTGTTCTCCCTCTGCTTCTACTTTATCAGATGAGAAAATAACTTCTAAATTTTGCCAAAGGGGGTCTTCCGATAATTTACTTCTTATAAACCAATCCACATATTTATTCAAATGATCCATGAATTTTGTCCCGGGGGATATACAATTGGAATCAAAAGAAAGGTCGTTGTCACTTCGTGCGAGAGAACTTACATATCGTCTCTTAGATTGTTGAAGTTGTTTGGCTAAAGGCGCTGCTCCGTCCACACAAAGAATCAGACGCTTATTGGGGTTTACAGTTAGCAAAATAGTCTCTATACTTTCGCAGACATCTCGAAAAACTTTTTGCTGATTTCTCTGATTATCTTCAACAACAATTAGTGGAAGATGAGGGGGAGGTTTACAACTTCCATACTTGAAAATCTTCTGAGCAGAGGTATGAAAAATACCATTCATATCAATCATTAAGTTGTCCACATCAATGGAAACTTCACCTTTTACAGAGCGATTGATACGGTAAATTTTATCGCCAAATCGTTCTTTGAAGAATTTGAAAAAATTGAAAATTCCCATGATTATTTTTTTGTGTGAGAAAAATAATTATTTTTTTCAAAAAAAAAATGATTGAAACCTGCTCTAGACTGACAAAATCTGAAAAGAAAAAATTCATCCAAGAAATGAAGACTAAATTGGAGGAGATGGAAAAAAAAGAAGAAAAAGAAGAAGAAGAAGAAGACGACGAGCAGTATGAACGCACTAATTTGGACAAATTTGACCTCTTCCAGAAAAAGAATTACTATATTCACATCTTATCCAAGAGAATATGTGATATTTTATTCTCTTTAACTTCTGTTAGGGCTTATATCTATGGAGGATTCATAAGAGATAATATTCTACATGATTATATGGCTAAACAATTCTATGAGAGAACTTTATTTGATGACCATGAATTATTTGAAAAATATAACGACCCTAAGGTGGACTGCGAGACAAGTTTCCGAACCTTAGTCCCTAAAGATATAGATATGAGATTTTTCAGTCAGAGAGATTACAGGATGTTTTTAGAGAGCGTCAAATCCGAGGGATATCATGTCCACGCGTATACTGTCAGTAGTGACAAATATAAAACCCCCAAGAAAAAAAATGATGACTCTGACAGAGAAGAGGACGAAGAACAAACTATTGTCAAATATAAAATGGAGATTAAGAGCAATCTTCCTCTCCAGGACTTATACATGGCCAATACTCGTTTAATCGATAAAGAATTCGCAACGACTTCTGTTATAGTGGATGTCACTATATCAGAAAAAAGAAATACTGCTGATTTTTTGTGTAATTCAGTCCAGATGTCAAGGTATGGATTTTCTGTTCACGATGAGAGGACTTTTTTTGGCTCTGTCAAGGATTTAATTATGGAACAAAAACATGAAATGGAAATGATGGGATTGATTGAGGATCAGATTCATACTATGGAAGCTGCTGTGTTTTGTCCTCTTCATATAAGCATCCCGGATAGACATCGAATCATGAAAATGGTAAAGAAAGGATGGAAAATCAAAGTCATTGCCATTCGCGAATTGGCTTTTTTGACACAAATTACTGCTGAAGACGATAATGAGGAACATTGTATCATTTGCCATGAAAAATTCAAAACAATGAGTGTCGTTCCAGGCGTTCATACCTTACTCGATGGTGTGAAATTCAGCTGCTGTTCGGCGTCGTATCATTGCTATTGCTTGGGTGAATTATTGAACAAAAATACGCATACGATCCTTTCACGGGATAAAAGCAGCGTCACCTATAAATGTGTCCAATGTTCTCAACAGAAAATGAGTTTCTACAATCAAAACATGATAGAATTTTTAACAGAGTTGGATAGTGTATTTCATGAAGTTTTACAGACACAATAAAAAAAATCAGCCTTTTTTTCAATATTTATATACACCTAATTCTTGAAACAACGCAATGCTATTGCCTCTAAAATTCATTTTTCCAAGAATATGAATGAATCCATGACAGAGCTTATTTAACCAAATCACATTTGACGGAAGTATCCACTCCTTCATTAAATCAATGTCCCGAATTCCGCATTCATCTACCCACTCTTCTCTAAAAAGAAAGCCTTCTTCATCGTCATTATATATCCATGGAGCGAGCTGTAGAGTGAAATATTCCCACATATAGACTTTCGAATTTTCAGATAACGGTTTGTCAGGTAAAGTAATACCCATTTTTTCTATCACTTTGTAGAAAGCATCCTGATCGCGAAGGTAAACAGAATTCAAAAGATCAAATAAATTGGCGTGAACATCATCATCGATGTAATTGACACTTCCAAAGTCCAAGACATGTAGTTTTGTTTTATTTTCCACCATAAAATTGCCATAATGGACATCAGTATAAATGAGCTTATACTTGAAGAGATTGGTAAACATGAACCGGATGAGAACGTTACCAATGTAAGTTATTTCCTCTATAGTCGAAGTATTCAAAAATTCGGATAATGTCTCGCAATTATCGATAAATTCCATACACAATATCTTCTCGTTACAAAGATCGGGTATGAGCTTTGGTATACCAATCATATCTTTGTCACCAGACCAATATTTCGCAATTAAAGTTTGATTTCTTGCTTCAATGCGGTAGTCCAATTCCTCGAAAATTTGCTTCTTGATATCATTCATACCATCCATAATAGTTGTTTCGCAAAAGAGATATTTCGCAATACTATCTAAAATATACATATCGCTTTCAAACAAATCCGTCAAACCAACATACTGGACTTTAAAAATAATATCCCGACCATCTTTATAGACAGCTCTATGAACTTGACCCACTGAACCGCTTTTAAAGACAGTTGTATCATACGACAAAAGTTCATCCTCAAACTCTAGGATTTCATTCTCAAAAAATTCAGTCGTTTTTTCAGAGTTGATAGGTTTACAATTGGAATAGACCTCGCTTTCATGATTTCCATAAGTATAACTTACCATCTGTGCTATTTTACTCAATATCCCGCCATAATTTGCGAATGTTTCCCCGAGAACTTTGACTTTTAATAAATTTTGTTGATACGCGTCTTTCTTATCCACAGCATCAGATGAGGTTGTTAAATATTTATACAAAAGAGACGCACATACAGATCCTGTTCTTAACATTTTTTTAATTATTTTATTTAGGTCTATAAATAAAAAAAATATTTTATTGAGAAAAAAAGAGGAGAAATGGTTTTTTTTTGATTTATAAAATGAGAATGCTACAAGAAAAATGGCAGAAACGATTGAACAACAAATTGAGAGAACCATGAAACAGGCGTTTTATGATTTAATTGACGAAAATACCAATTCCGAAAATCCTGACTACGATTGGATTGTTAGACTTTATACAGAAATGAAAGAAAAATTACTTTTTTATCTAAGAAAAGATGGCACAACTTACAAATCGATTGATGAAAGTTTTGATGTGGAGCTATTCAGCCAAATGATTCGTAATGATGTGTTTTCACCAGAGTCTATGATTAAATTAGTAGACAATACTTTTTTTTGGATTAAATCTTTAGGAGCACCTTATCGTGATACAGAAATCGATAATTCGAAGCGAAAAGTATTGGAATCACCTTTAAACAAAATTATAAGTGTTTTTTTAAAAGAAGTACACGTTTGTCTATCTTTTTACGACGAAGATATGAAACAAATTCTTCAAGAAAAAAATTAAAAGTTTTTTTTTATCTTTTCATAAATAAAAAAAAACATGAGTTATTTTAATTATGATGGAGTAGAGACTAGAGCACAAAAGGGAAAGCAACCTGCTGTAGCTGTCGCAAAGAAAGCTAAGGCTACTACGCCTAAGTCTGGTAAAAAATCTGGAAAAAAAGGACGTAAGGTTGGTGAACGACGCAGAAAAGGTAAGCAAACCTTTTCTACTTATATCTATAAGGTTCAGCAGGAAATGAAGGGAAACGGTATGTCTAAAAAAGGTATGGCTGTTATGAATTCGATTGTCACTGATGTATTTGATCGTTTGATGAAAGAAGCATCTGATGCTGCTAAATATGCCAAGAAAGCCACTGTTGGACATAAAGAAGTTAAAACAGCTGTTAAATTTATTCTTCCTGGTGATCTTTGTGAAGAAGCTATTAAAAACGCAGACAAAGCTGTTGAAAAGTTTGAGCAAGTATCAAAAGACGGAGCA